>FJWA01003402.1_pt1 | contig 21818 bp, 15 predicted proteins | sample 1011891 | NCBI WGS metagenome assembly FJWA01 (sample SAMEA3912450, study PRJEB9761) | metagenome | biome: forest; material: soil | place: USA | collected 2011-06-22 | depth 0.1 m
GTCTATGACATGTGCAAGGCGGTGGATAAGGGGATGGTGATTGACGGGTTGAGGGTTGTGTTGAAGGAGGGGGGGAAGAGTGGGCGGTGGGTTGAGGGGGCGAGGGAGGAGTGAGAGAAGGTGTTTGGCTGTGATTGGAGGCTCAGGGGCAGCGTAACGTTGGGGACGGTGCGGTTGTTTACTTCGAAAGGGGGTGGCCTCTGTGGGTCGAGAAACTGGCATTCGCCAGCAGGTTGGTTCGACGAAGAAGCCTTGGGTCAACAGCGCCTGACGTTCGCAGTTCGAACCCCCGACTTTCAACCTCGCTTCCCTTTCCAAACCCTCGTGCGCCCCTTGCCTGCCTCAGCTTCAAAGCTGAAGTTACATCGTCAACAAACGATATCGGAACTCTGCGCAGCAAACTCCACACATGAATGGGGGTTCTCGATGCTGTTTCCCCCCGCCGTTTGTCGTGACGTAACAGTAACTAACGGGCCCTGACTAACTGCTCCCGCCCATCGCAGAAGGATAGGTGGCGCTCCGCAACACAAAGTCTGCATTCCCTCGACCCTGAGAGAGAACCTTGCTCTCCAAAGCCTCATTCTCCAGGTCATTGTTTTTTCATGATACAGAACAAAGCTTCCGTGGTTGAGTCTCGTCACCCAAAGCACCTCCAAAATGATGAATCCCACATCCGAGAGTCGGCCTATCCCTGTCCCCTCGCCCGCAACAAACCCCCCATTGGACCTTTCGCAAATGGCAGCGGACAACCAATCACCGCCCAGCGATAACTGCCTCCATCTGCCAGCCAATCACACCCCAACAGATTCTTTTCCCCGCGACCCATTCCCAGACCAGCCGCCGGACGGTGGGATCGGACACATGCAGTGGAACGTCTTGGCAGACACACGCTTTCAGAGCTCACATCCGCTCCGCTCCGCTCCGGGTTGGCTGGCTGGATGGCTGGCTCGATGGCTGGTCTCTCCGTCACCGCCACCCACCATCCATCAAAAGGAACGGCAAAGGAGGCGAAATCAACCCACTTGACCTGCCGTCTTATTACCTTCTGAGCGGGGATGTGATCGATCCCCCCGATCGCGATAATGTTGACAAGGACAGTTTTGCCACATGCATCCAAAGTTCGAAACCAACGCCAATCAGTGCCTGATACAGTAATCTGTATTTGAACCCCAAGTTTAGGTGGTTGGCCATGCATAATCGAGTCATGATTCATCAGAAGAGGATCGGACGGGAGAGACACTTCCTTCGCGGCTCTCGCGGCGGCACGCCTCATCAATGTTATCTGCTGGGAGCACATGCAGTGTAACCATGTCCATACTCAGGACATATCACCAGTCACAGAAGTACATAGTACAGAGTACTTACAATAGCAGGGGTTCGCATATGTGCGGTACGTGCATATGTCTGGATATTGTAGTATGTGCATAATACCAGCTCTGCGGAGTCTCGCCCAGGTCTCTCCGGTGCCGTGTGAAAAGAGTCTATTCCGCAAACGACAAGTCATCCACCGCCTCTCTCTATGTGTCCCCGACCGCTGGGATTCTTCTCTCCTTCTTCTGTACATGGTGGCCGAAATTGCTGATTAAGGTGTGAATTGAGGTATCATAATTCCAAAACGACCCGCCTGACGGTTCCTTCACGCCCCCGCCCCTCCCCCCTTTTCGCTAACAACATGTCAACCGCAAACCGCACCCAGCCGTTTTGCGGAAGGAAACGCGGCTCCGTCCGGACCCTGATTACAACGTTGGCGACCGAGGTGTTGTGCTCCCCAGACGCGGCTTGGTAAAGCGTTCCCCGCTCTGAGCCATCGGTCTCACATCACGATGCAGCACGAGTTCTGCTTCTTGGCCGAAGTGTAGAACATCTTGCTCTGTGTGCTCAGGTCAGAGCTCTTGGCCACGAGGTCGTCGAGTTTCTCGCCGCGTTCCAGGACCTGTCCAGGGCTGGTTAGTGTGCCGAAAGCCATTCAGTGAACAAAGGTCAGGCTTACGCTCTCGATGGCCTTGTGGAGGACGATCTTGGTCTCGTCCAGTTCCTGCTGGATCTTGGCGATGCTGCTGACCTGGCTCGCGTCTTGGTAGTTGGTCAGGTATTCTTGCAAGGCGGGGAACGAAACGGCGCCGTCCTTGCTGGCGGCCCGGATGGTATCGAGCGGGACCTCGGAGAGGAACTGGTCCATGAGCTTGGAGAGAACGCTATGCGCCGCAAGGTTGGGGTAGTCCTTGGTGATGACCACACCGGCAACGCCCTCGGACCGGGCATAGCAGTGGACGACGTAGTCTAACCCGTGTGTGTGTGAGCGTGGTCCGGTATCAATATCGCCCTGGACTGCATGGGCAACGCACCCTGCTCCTCAACACTCTGCCTCTGACCAGCCGCCGTCCGCTCGGCCACCGTCTTGCTGATCATGGTCATGAAGTTCCCATATTCATTCCTGGTGAATCTCGAGAAGTCGCTGAGCTCGTGCGCAGCGCATAGCTGCAAGGCTGGCGTCTTGGTGTTGTCGAGGACCTGGCTTGCCGTTAGTTGGCAGCCCCTGAGAGCGGAGAAGCGGTGGGCATACGCCGACGTAGTAGAGCTTCATGGTGGCGGTCGGTGTTTGGTTTCTACCGGTTGTGTTTGCTAGCTCCGGGGGGGTTTTACGGCGCGGCAGTCAATAAACGGCTGGTGGAGCGCTTTGCCGGCAGGGCAACGCGACGGTGCGAGCGGCGTCGGGGTCGGTGATGCACTTCGGCGTGATTCGGGGATGTGGGGCAGCTGGGACGGGGCGGGGGGGTTTTCGACGCGGATTCGGTTTGTCGCTCGTATTCAACGCCGGACCGCCGGCAGTTGGGAGGGGCTCTGGAATCTGGATCGCAGGGGTCGAAAGCTTCGAGGAACCGCTCGGTGGTAATCCAAAGTTGGAGATAATATGTGATGCCGTTCGTTGATGGCTTGGCTCTTTGGCAGGCAGCCTGGAGTCGGATCTTGGACAGAGGTCAGCCGCGCAACTCCAGACGGCGGCGCAGCGTGGCCTCGGCTAAAAGCTTCCCCGCCACCGAAGGTTCAGAGTTGGGCCGGAGCCAGGCCCAGGCCCAGGCCGGACGCCAAGATACCGGACAGTTGCATACCATCGCTTTTCGCCTTTTCAGGGAGAGAATGGAGTTTCATTGGGACATTCATCTCGTTCGATTCCTGCCTCAACCTTGCTCAAACCTCGCCCCAAATATCTGACAGAATTGAAAGCGGCCTTGTTCTGTACCGATTACTCTGCGCAGTACCTACTGTCCACCGTCCGCGATGTCCCGTGGCAAGCCGAGTCAGCATGGCTTTTGTGGCGGCAGGCGATGGCATCTTCCAGACCTCGCCTGCGCCGTCGCAGGGGACAGGGTTCATGCGTCCGGGAAACGTGTCTGGCAACTCGACTAGCGCGGTGGAGGCGACGGCACAGCGACCCTTCCGAGCCCGAAGAACGTCCAAGCACTCGGTCGCTTGAACAGGCTCGACAGGCCCTCCACTCGTCTGTGTGCGTGAATGTTGCGGTCAAGTCGCGGTCAAGCTGCGGGGTGGGCATTCATGGGGCTTGTACATCTCTATTCCGTCCAGAAGTGTGGTCTGCACAGAAGAATACTCCCGTCGTAAGCAATACGGCACATTTGCGCCGGATAGATGCCTATCGGCCTTCCCCTCGCGACTGGGCCCGCGTGGGACGGGCCATCGCAACTCTGCAGGTCCCTGCGAAGAGCGCGGGCATGAGCAGTTGCCGTTCATGACCATGGTGACAGGGGCTCAGGGACAGGGTTTCAAAGCGCAAAGCGGCGGACGTCGTTTGCCTTCCTTCCACCGCCCTGGTCGCCCGCAACTCTGGGTTCCACCGCTACTTTGCCCAGCCCGAGAGCGAGATCTGGTGCTCCCCAGGCTTCGGGATCCAGCAGAATAATGGATCCCATCCCATTCGCGGTGTGGTCGACCCCACTGGTAATAATAAGAAAAGATAACGCCCTCTTGGCTGGCTGGTGGTCTTGTCGTCGTCGCCCTCACCTCCAACAACCCGTGCTTTTTGAGGCTTGCCGTTGTGAATTATTGATCCTTGCCATCCCCATATCGTCTCTCGGTCTGTATTCTGTACTTCTGTACATTACAAGACCGATTCGTGTTCTGACTCGGCGAGTTGAGTTGTCGACCAAGAAATACGAGCACCCTCGCTGTGGCTGCGAGCCTGCCTCTCTCTCGCTTTCGGCCTGTGGCTCGATTCGTTCCCAACTCCCTCGCCACTGTTATTCTCGGTTGTTGTCCTTTGGACCAAAGCCTTTCTTTCTCCATCTCAAAACACGTTTCCGGACCGAAGCCACATTTTGCTTCTTTTCTCCCAGACGTCCGTTTGCTCAGTGGAAGCCGCATCATTTCTCGGCGCGGGCATCGTTGACCCCCACTGCCTGCCTTATCGCCGCCGCACCGCTGCACCGCCGCACCGCACTGTTGCGTCACGTTGACGTTATCGTCACGAGCAAGTCGCAAGACCGACCGCGCCCGCGCGACAGCAATTCCCCTTCATCATGGCAACTGGGTTCATAATGCCACGGCTACCGGCCGAGCAGCAGCCAAACCTTCACTACACGCCGACACAGCACCAGCGCCAGCAGTACCGGGCTCACCAACAAGCTTCATTCCAGCCATCGCCCATCCCAACTGCCTACCCCGCGTCCAGCCAGCGCAACTCGCCAGTCTCGCCGCTCAGCACCCCGGGAAGCACATCGCCGGTACAGTCCAAGAACTACATCACCCACCAGAGCCGCCCGCTGTACGTCCCCGCTGTGCTGCGGCCGACCGAGTTTCCGTCCAAAGAGCCGCCCGTCCGGCCACGGCCCGAAGATGACGACGATTCTGCCGAGGACAACTTGCGGCACAACGGCAGCTTCATGAGCCTCGGCGGCCTGAGCGCATTCGGGCGGCTTAGCAGGCGGTCCACAGGCGACAGCGCCAAATCTGTCGACTGTATCTGGAACCTCGACCATTTCCCGAAGACCACCGGTATACCCACGAGGAAGCACTGGAAGGTATGTTTTTCTTCAACAACGCCCCCCTGAAGCACCCGCTAACGTGACCTTGCGCCGCCCCAGCCCGACTACGAATCCACCATGTGCGACCACGCGACCTGCAAGCGCTCCTTCAGCTACTTCACACGCCGCCACCACTGCCGCAAATGCGGCAACATCTTCTGCGACCAGCACAGCGCCTTCGAGATCCCCCTCGACCAGGACTCCAACTTCAACCCGCGAGGCGTGCCGAGCCGCGCATGCGGCCACTGCAACGCCCAGTTCAAGGAGTGGCGCAACCTAGCAACCAGCAAGCCGCCGAGCCGGGACTCGCCGGACGGCGCCAGCCACCCCCATTTCGACACCGCCCCGTCCACCCCCGTCTCCACCTCCCCCACCGCCAAAGCCGGCCTCGACGCCCTGTCGCTGCACCCCGCTGAAGTGGCGCAGAGCGTCCCCAGGGACTGGAATTGGAGCACCTTCTGAGGTGTCCCTAGAAATCACACGGCGAACGATTACGAAACGACAGTTTCTTTTGTTTGATAAGCAGCGACGACAGACAGACAGAGGGATTTAGAAGGCTACGGAGCATAGAACATGGTCGGCAGGTTGATTTCGGCGAACTGGGTTTGACACGAGCAGATATTTGGAAGCTGCTCGATTTAGAGACTTTGCAGAAGGGAATCGGGGGGGGCAGGAGAGGGCAAGCATTTGGCCGTTTTCCCTAATGGTGATGGTAATCTGGAGTGAGAAAGATGGGAGGATATACCCTTGGAGAAGGAGGAGGGAGATCAGAGAGAGATAGGTCTGGCCATCTCGGTAGGCTTTTTGCCATTTCCGTGCTTCTGGTGGGTCAGTTCATGGGGGTTGCTCGGAGCATGCATGCATCTGAGTTATGGCGTTTCTTTTTCGCGGGCGTTTGGGTCGTGGTTCTGGCGCCTGTCGTTGCTGTTGTTGTCCCCGTGACATGACACAGATGAGGCGGAGGGTGGTTAGCGTTTCGTTACTCCTTAGAGCACGATATGTATTGTAATCACGAGTTCGGACCGCTTGAGGCCTGTCTCTAGCCTGTATGGTGGAATCAACTGTGGGCAGCAGTGAATGCAGTCGTTCTTTCATCCCGCCTGGCTGGCCCACAACCAGTGGTCCGAGATCTGCGGTGGTGAAATCATTGACATTGAAGATCTGTCTGGATGAATGGGGGCTCTCTTCGTTCGATGTCAAGCGGAGAAACTATACACAACGTCATTCGTCGTCTTGGTTGTTCAGCCCCTTTATCATATGGCATCACCAACGGGGTCATCACTAAGGAGCTCATCAACATCATCTTCTTGCTGGAACAGTGATTTGTTTGAACCTCCTTGCCAAACCTAACGATTTTCCCTAACCTGCGTTTAACCAACCCTCTAGGGAATAAAAAAATGACAAAAATCTCCAACGCAATGCAATGCAACCTGCTCCTCTCCAAAGTGAATGCTCAAACCCCAAGTCGGTGGCTTTCATCTCCCCGTAACCTGTTCATGACCTCGTGCCGGTTCTTCTTTGTATGTACTTTCCTCTTTCCCCTTATTTTCACCTTCTCGGGACCTGGCCGTTGGCCTTCTTCGCCTCGTCGTCAACAACGGCCTCGCTGGACTCGCCGTACACCTCACGCTCAACGTTCTTGGCAGCCTCCCAGCCGGCCTTCTCGGCCATCTGGACGTTGTTGCTCAGCCGGCGGGCGGCAACGCCCGCGCTGGTGCCTCTCCTGCCTGACTGGCTGGCGTTGCTGCGACGCAGGTAGCTCTCGACGAAAAACGAGACGAAAAGGTACGTCAGAGGCGCGAGGTAGAAGACGTTGAGCCAGACGGCGAAGGTCTGGCCGCTCGAGGTGATGCAGGGCATGGCCTGGCGGGCGAAGTGGTCCTTGAACTTGCCAGGAAGGTCACCGGTGGCAGCCACCACGGCATCGGAAGCGGAAGCCGCCGGGGCATCGGTCTGGGAGGAAGCGATGACCGGGATGCTGTAGTTGATGAAGGAGTGCACCATGGCACACGAAGCGCCGACGAGGAACTGGGTGATTTGCATCGTCGTGAGAGAGCGCTTGATGATCATGGGGACACGGATGTTGAGTGCGGTCACTGTGTAGTACGTGTACTGCAAGTTCTTGTCAGTACGATCGTCTCTTTCTCCCACCGCTGCCACGTGAGGGTACGGAGAACTCACCATCATGGCGTGAATAAACGAGTTGAAAAAGACGAAGATCCAGATGGGCACCGCCATGTACCGCATGCCGGCCCACATGCACATCATAGCCCCGGCGTGGTGGTAGGTCTGCAGCGTCGAGCTGTACTTGCCCTTGGCGAGGATGATGAGGGTGTCCAACACCTCATAATACTTGCTCAGGTAGAACAGCCAGCCGTAGAAGGCGAGACCCTCGTTCCACATGCGTCCGGTGGTGAAGCGGCTCGGGGTGCCGTCCTGGGCCAGCACGACGTCGGGGGAGTAGGTCCGCCACGAGTTGGTCTTGTCCTCGAAGAAAACCGCGTTGCCCAGGCCGGCTGGCCCGTTGATCTGGCAGAGCGAATCGAGGGAGCCCGAGATGCCTTGGGGACCGAGGGGGCTGATGACGCTGCGTCTCATGGCGCCGAGCATCCCCCACCACGTCCAAGCCGAGTAGACCGCCAGGAAGACATTGTGCGCGATGACGAACCAGCGGAACGCGCGAGTCTTGCTGATGGCCCAAGGCTTCTTGCCGTTGGCCTTGTTGTAGGCGTTCAACGCTTTGGCGGTGACGGCGTAGACGGCGGCGATGGTGATTGGGACCTTGGCGTCGAGGACGGCGGTGTAGATGTGGTCCGGGATGTCGATGGGGGGAGCGAAGGCGGTCGTCCCAGCGGGCGGCGGCGGTATAAATCCCGAGTTGGGATTTGGTGGGAACTGGAAGAGCGACGCTGAAGGCAGCGACACGCTTGCGAATTCGAAGGCCATTGTTGCTGAGGTTGTGTGGACTAATGGCCGCGTAGAGTCCGAGATTGTCAACGACGTCCAGGAAGGAAATGGCGTAGTGTGGCCAGAGAAGAGAATTGGTTTTGTGAGAAACAGAGTTCCCAACAATCTGCACCTCGACCGTGTGCTAGCCGGGGTCTGGAGTGTGGACACGGTGCGTCTCTGTGCACTCTCGCGGGTCAGGAGGAAGAATGTGACGAGGGACGAGAGGGAGAACCCTGGGAGATGGAACGGCAAGGGGCTATATTAATGAAGAGAAGAGGAGACGAGAAAGGGGGACGCTCGCGGGAAGAAGGGGCAAACAAATACAGATTCCATCGAGTCACATTGGGTTTTCACATTCCGTTGAAACGCTTGTGCTGTTCCTGTGCTCGCTCCCCGCGGGGGCATGGCATGGCATGGCGTCCAGCACCAGCCGAGAGAAATGGATCAATCAGAACCCGCATCGTGGGTCTTGGGATCTTGCAGCACACCGAAAGGACGCGGGCAGCAGGCGACATGATGCGCCAACACCAAGATCCAGAGACCAATGCAGACCTGGCATCCGAGAGCACTCCGCGTCATTAGCTCGACAGAAGGACCAGTTTGGGCACTGTCAAGGTCGATTCCCCAACGAGGCGAATGGAGGGCAGGTCAGAGAGAAGCGCGAGGCCGAATCTAGCGGAATGTCCGATCTTCAATGTGGTCCTGCGGGTCGACTCGGGGGCATGCCGAGGGAAGAGTGGGCTCGGTGGAAAGCTCGCTGGGTCGGCTCGAGGTCGGCCCGCAAGCCTGGGTCCGTTTCCTCGCGAGAGGCGACGGGCTCGCCGTCGTGACCGTCGTCTGGAAGGTTGTTGGGATGCGATGATCTGTCACATGCTTCATAGCCAAACCAAGGATCTAGAAAACAAGGCTGGGATCGGGTTGCCCCCGTCGACAGGGTCCAGTCAAAAAAGTTAGATCTGCCGAGGCAGGGTGGAGCGCTGAAAGTTGCAAACCCCACTCTCATTGGGCAATTGGATTCAACAAAACGAACGAACGCTCCACTTCTCCCCAACCCTTCCGGAAGCGCTTGCAGCCTCCCGCTTCCCCGGGACCACATGTCTTGGCGCGGATTCGCGATGCGCAAGACAGCATCTCCCCGTCAATTCGACATCCACATGGCGCTTTTTTCGGAGATTTTTTGAGCAGGACATTTCTCACGTTGCTGGGCGCAGTGCCTGCTCGCACCTGCCGCTTCCAGCACCGGGCTTCGGCCTCAACAACTTTAAATATTTGCATGTGACGACGACAGAGTTGCATCTTTGGAAGCGGCCGCGTCTTGAGGATCCAACAACGGACAGACGGAAGTTGGGGAACCCTACATAGATAGTACTGCCCAGCCACGTGCGCTGGTGGTAATGACTACATTAGGCACCGATGATAGCACCCCGCTGCGCGATGTTCGTCCCAATCCCTCTGCGAGCAGTGAAACTGGCTCAAACCCCCCAGCGCTTCTCTCGAGGTTTCTCGTGTAAGTGATATGGCATGTGCTGATTGGCTCAAGCCCTGGGCACACATCGTAAAGGGCAGGTGGGTGGCCAGCGCAGGCACTTACACCATGCATGTCAAGTCATCCATATTTGCTCAACTGCACCAGTGTCTTCCATTGCCCTGACGATATTTCGATTTGATCAATGGACTGATCATGGGTTATTGTCACTCCAGCCTCGTAAAAGACGTCTCCGGCTGTCGTTGACAACGCGGGTTGCAACCGGCGAGGACTACTATGTAGGTTGATTAGCGCGGTTTCATGGTGGAAGGGGGCTTGTACTACATCTGCGATTGCCACATATGACATGATGAGTGGGATTGCCAGGTCAGTGGAGGCGAACCGAAGACGGGACGTGGGAGCTGTGAGGCTCCCCATTCACTCCTCCACAGCTTACAAGGGGGTCTTCCCCCGCGCTCTGGTGCCGTTGTTGGGCGTTTTTTAATGTGATAATCCGGATTCAGGGACGGCGAAGGTGGACAAATTGTTGTTTTAATTTCTCCTCTTCGTTATTGATCTTCTCACAAATTCCCTGCCTCTTTGTGTTTCTTCCATTTTGCTCTTCCGTCTCTCCCCATCCCGTTTCCTTCAGTGTCCTTCCTCTTCCCGACCTCCATTTCTTAGACTCATGTATGTGACCAAGGCAACTGTAGCAAGGCTTGATGCTCCATCAATTGCTCCTGATACGGCTAGTATGAGGAGGTATCGCACTCTTTCCAGTTACTGCTTACCCTGTATCTCGACAGCACTGGTGGATGCTGGGACATCAGATATCTGAAGTATCCGCAGAACTCACCATTACAACTAGACTCCAGAGACACTCTACCACACACCACGAACCAGAGATTGATTTCTAAAGAAGAGAGGTTCTGTTTACCTCACGTTACAGGTGCCCGTCCTGTGCCCGCGCAGCGATATATCACTCACCACAACACAACCGTCCGTTACCCAGCGGGACATTTTGGTACTTGGGATAATTCTCTCGCATCTCGCAGGAGAACCCCGATGCCGTTCGACCTGACTCACCGCACCAATCTGGGAGATACCAGAGGTACCTAGGTAGGTACATGTACCTGCCCCATACAAACATCATCGCCGCTCCTCTTGAAAGGACTCGTAAGCCGGCACCACCGGAACCGGATACCAACCGTTGTTGAGGTGACTAGGAACAACGGGACTCGGCGGGCTCCGGACGTCAACTTCCAAGCATCTCGGTCGGAACCCGCGAGGCTGGCCTCCATCTCGGCTAATAAGAAGCCACAGCCATGATGAAGCTCATGATGGTTGGACCACACCACCACCGGCTTGCATACCGCGGAGACCCTGAGATGACGTGCGCGCTAATCAGGCGTCGCCAAGAGCTAGCCTGACGTAAAACATCCCCCACGTCATGGTCAAGAACCGTGAGTCAATGGCTATTTTTGCTGTGTTGAGATGGCGAACGGGGCCAGAAGTCGATGGCCATGCAAGCCCCAATGGCAAAGTGCGTCAATTGATCATCTCCGAGGGGTTGGCAGTGCGGCAGTTTCCGTGGCCCCGGGTAGCGTTCGGTCGACGCCGCCGTCTCAAGTCCAGCTCGGCAAAGAGACTCAACGTTAACCGGTTTCGGAGCCAGGCATGGCAGAGGGATTTTGTAAGGGTGCTTGCCCCGCGTTGGCTGCGCGCATTGAAAATTGCCCCGCGTTTGAAAGTTTGGCCCTGCGATTGCTGCCGATACGACACCATTGGTGACTCAGGGATATAGCCCCACCAACCCCGCGTATCGCCTTGGAAGAATACAAGATAACATCAAACTTCGCGCAACAAAATTTTCCCTGAGACTGAACGGACCGTGAATTGGACTGCTGCCTTGCCGTTTTTGGCCTTTTTCGAACATGGCGACCATTATTCTGGGCTCACAGTGGGGTAGGTGCCAAAGGCCAAGCGAGAATTCGCCGAGGTTGCGCTGCTAACTCGAGATTTCGCGCTCAGGGGACGAGGGCAAGGGAAAGCTCAGCGATATCCTCTGCCAACAGGCGCGTGTCTGCGCCCGCGCCGCCGGCGGCCATAATGCGGGCCACTCCGTCGTGTACGTTGTCAATGTGGGAACTCCGGAGCCGTACGAAGCTAATTGACCGTGTCTGCAGTGCCAATGGCGTGGCCTACGAGTACGATACCTGTTTTGCGACTCTTTCTCTCCCTCCCTCTGAACCGGTAGTTGACCTTGGCTCTCGCACAGTTTCCACCTTCTGCCCTCGGGCCTCGTCAACCCGCAATGCACCAACCTGATCGGCTCGGGCGTCGTCTTCAACGTCCAGGCCTTCTTCAAGGAACTGGCGGACCTCGAAGCCAAGGGGCTTACCCACGCGCGCAAGAACCTTCTCGTCAGCGACCGCGCCCAGGTCAACCTCGAGCTGCACGCCCGCGTCGACGGCTTGGAGGAGAAGGAGCTGGCCGGCCAGAAGATCGGTACGACCGGCCGCGGCATCGGCCCTTCCTACTCGAACAAGGCCGCCCGCAACGGGATACGCGTGCATGAGATTTTCGACGCCGAGCAGTTCGAGGCCAAGCTGCGCAAGCTGGCCAACGGCTACAAGAAGCGCTTCGGCGACCTGCTGGAGTATGACGTTGAGGACGAGATTGCCCGCTTCCGCGAGTACCGCGAGAAGCTCGCCGACTTCGTCGTTGATGCCGTCAACTACATGCAGGCGGCCCAGGCGAGCGGAGTGGACATTCTGATTGAGGGCGCGAACGCGCTGATGCTGGATATTGACTACGGTAGGGCCTCTCTTACCGCCAACTGGCCTGGCCAGAGCGCGCACTGACGGTGTTGTTAGGCACATATCCGTTCGTCACCAGCAGCAACACCGGTTTGGGCGGTGTCATCACTGGCTTGGCGGTGAACCCGAGGAAGATCAAGTATGTTATCCGGACGATGTGTGCTCGCCTGCAGAGTTTACTAACAACCTTTGCTCTAGGGAGATCATTGGGTTAGTTCTATCGTCCCGGTTTATGTGTGCATGTTTACTAAATTCCTTGCCAGTGTTGCCAAGGCCTACACAGTATGTCAACCCCCTCAGATTCGCCGGGCTGGACCCCACTAAACAGTCTACAGACAAGAGTAGGAGAGGGTATCTTCAAGACGGAAGACGTTGGTGAGGAGGGCCAGAAGCTGCAGCAAATCGGCCGTGAATGGGGTGTCTCCACTGGCAGGAAACGGAGATGCGGCTGGCTCGACCTTGTCGTGCTGAAGTACTCGGCCTCGGTCAACTACTACACCGCCTGGAACCTGACCAGTATGTCCCGAATGAAACTGGCGAGTGTTGGCGTGACAGAAAACTGACGCCGCTGCAGAGCTCGATGTCCTCGATACCTTCCCCGTTCTCAAGGTTGCCGTCGCGTACAAGGACCGCGACACCGGAAAGGAGCTCGACTACTTCCCGGCCGACCTCGGATACCTCGAGAGGTGCGAGGTTGTCTACAAGGAGTTTGAGGGTTGGCAGACAGCAACCACGGCCGTGAAGACATTCGTATGCCCATCCCCGATCCAGCGAGAGAAGCTGTGCCGGGCCGTTGCTAATACCATAAAGGCCGACCTGCCTCCGCAAGCGCAGACCTATGTCAGGTTTGTTGAGGAGTACACGGGTGTGCCTGTGAAGTGGATCGGGACGGGTCGTACGTGAACCGTTTTCTTTTTCTTTCCGTGGCGAGTGGTGTTGGGTTTATGCTGACATGCTGCAGCGGCGCGTGATGACATGATCTACCTGTGAGCATGCGACCGACTTGGCTTCGGGAGGAGCGACGAGCGCATTCGACACGACTGCGCAACCACTGGCGTTTGATATTCGACTTTGGGCGGCAGGCGATGAGCCTACATGCAATATTGATTTTGCCGGATTTCAGCAGAAAGAAAGCCATAGAACACCGCCATCCGCCCGGATAGGGGTCAAGGGATGGTCCTCTTGGGGATAAACCAGTTGCCGGAGTTATATGAGCTTTGGGGGAGGAAACAAAGATGGAACTTTACAAAGGGCCTTCAACACGTACAGCACGGTAGACTTACTAGACTTGATTTACTAAAGACCGGAGAGCTGTTGGTGGTGATTGCTGAGAAACAGGCGCTGGCGCTGGATGGGCCTCGAGGGACTTTTCAAACCCTAACCCTATCATGTCCCCCAAATCTCGGCTTCGACCCGTGTTTTTCCTGCCGAAATTTTTTCAACCTGCCAACTTCTACAACATCAACCACAAATTTGCTGTGAAACGGCGACGATTCGCACACAGGACACAGTAGCCACTGCCCCCAGCAGGATGCAGACGATATCAAATCTCTGTTTATCTTATTTAACTTGGGGTGTTTCCACGGTAATTCAACCAGGTGATCCGAGCCTCCCACGCCAACTGAGCACACCACCACGACAGCTGTCCCCCATCTGCTTCCCCTCGAACACAGCGCAGTGTCTCGGGCGCATCTTATGTGTGTGTCCGTGGGGATGATATCCCAACTGCCTACCTACCTACCCGCCCCCGTCTTCTGCCTGATTCGTTCAGCCATCCCGCACCCGCGGCTGTTCTTGAGCCAGGATGCGCGCCAGTCTGTCTTCTCAGTCGGGCGGCGTACGAGACGAGATTGAATCCGCAATGCTTTTTGAGTACGGGACCTCTCGCTTTCTTACACGGAGGATTTCGTAATTTATCTGTTGCGACATGTTTTCTTTCGAAGGCACCATCCGTGTCGTCGTGCTGCAGTGAATCAGTCACAGGCCCTTGAAAGGTTGGGGCGAGACCAGGAGAGAGTTTGGTAATGGGTATATTAGTTACTCGTACTTCAATAGGAATTATGTCTATGCAAGACTGGTGAAAGTCGACGCTGCTCTCGCCTCCCTTCCAACCTCACCCGGTATCTATCCATTCGCCCATCCAACATCAACTTCAAAAGCCCGGCACCCCCATCCTCTCGACAACCTTCCTCTGCTCCACAGCACAACTCGTGCAATACTCAGCAAACCATTCCCTCAACGCAGCCCTGCGCTGCTGCCCCTCCCTCCCCGCCTCATCACCGTCGCCACCACCACTCTCCTCCCACCGCCGCTGTTCCTCCTCCGACGGCACAACACCAACAATCTGCCCGCCCTGCTGCTGCTGCCGCCGGCCCCCCCTCGCCGTCAACAACAGCTCCCGGGCCTGCTCGCACCGCCTCGCCTCCCCCTCCAGCCAGCTCTCCCACTCGGCCTGCACCATCTCGCGCTCGACCGTGTTGACGACGCGCATGGCGACAAGCAGGTCGTGCCGGTACGCGCCCATGCGTTGGCGCACCCGCCTCAGCCGGCGCGCCGTCACCTGGCTGGTGGCCGAGGCGGGCTCGGAGAGGGACGCCGCGGCGTCTTGGTAGGGCGCGTCTAGGCTGATGGTGGCGTTGACGAGGGACTGGAAGGTGGTGTAGCTGTTTGTGGTGGAGAAGGGTCAGTTTGGGTTTTGGTAAAATGAGGCCCCCAAGTGCAGGAAGGGGTGGGGACGGGGGAAGTAAACTTACCATTGACTCTCCCTCCGCGACTCTGAATCGGCAGTAGCAGTTAGGGGCCCACTGCCCGCCGCCTCGTCCAAATCTGCCAGGTAGATGGCCTTGCTCATCATCAGATTCGGTCCGACGCCGAGCCGGCTCATGTAGCGCGCCGACTTGCGCTCGACCCACCACGTCGTGCTGGCCTGGGAGACGACGACTAGGTTGTACGCGGCGCTGGCGGCCAGCAGCAGCAGGATGACCCTGTTGGCCGTGACGATCTTGAAGAGGCGCCTGACGGCGGCGAAAGCCCACATCATGACGCTAGTAATGGCGCTCTCCATAAACGACCGGCCCGTCTCGAGCATCATGTCGGTCAGGGTGCGCGGGCGGACGGCCGCCGCGCCGGCCTTTTGCAGCTGCAGCTGCTGGCCCTCGGGGGTGGTGTCGGGCGAGAAGACGACGACCTGGGTCTGCTGGCCGACGTTGCCGTACACCTGGATGGCGCGCTTGGTGCGGCTGTGCGAGCCGAGCTTCCGCACCTGGTCCGTTGCAACCTCGGCGAGCTCCTCAGCGTCGTTGGCCGCGTCGTCGAGCGCCTGCCGCTGCACCATGTTCTTGGCGAAGGGTGGCGCCTTGGACCAGTCGGCCTTGGTGTAGATGGCGAGCTTGCATTTGGACTTGGCCAGGTGCGTGATGACGACCTTGGTGACGAGCTTGAACGCCTGTGAGTGCGGAAGGTGCCAGGGCGTCTTGATGTGTGTGACCACGTACGTGATGTGGTCGTTGAATATGTCGATGGTCTGGCAGTCGGCCACCTCGTCGGGTCTCTTGCGGCCGAGCATGTCGACGTATTCCACCTTGAAGCGGAACTGCCGACGCATGCGGCCGTGGTCTTGCAGCTCCCAGGGGCCTTGGGCAATCTCCTTGGCCCCGCGCTCAAAGTAGAGCTTGGGGAAGATGAAGCTCTTGTCGCCGAAGAGAACGTGGAAGCACGACTTGGCGCTGATCTCGAAATGCCGCTCCGCCACGCTCTTGCCCATGTCCTCGGGCTCGTACACGGCCGGGTGTGTGGGCAAATGGGGTTTGTGGAGTGGCTTCCTAATAAGCCTGTGCGGTCTGTACCGGCCGTGCACATCATGCGCCCGCCTCACGACCGGCCTCCCAAACGGCGTGCCGTCGTCGGCGGGCGTGTTGGATGACACTTCCTCCCAACTCTCCGCGCTCGGGCTCCGCTTGTCGTCTTGCTCCTTATTCAAGGTGGACAAGGCCGTGATGATCTCGGACAGCCCCATTGGCTCTGCCGCCTGTAGATCGTCAACTAGGAGGTCGAGGCGAGATTGGAGAAGGAAAAAGTCCTCGAGGAACAGCTTGATGGTAATCCGCGAGTATGTAATGTCGGGCATGTCCTGGTTCAGGTGCAAGAAGATGAAATCGCAGTCGCGGCCTGGTGCTGCTGTCAGCTCCGTGATGCTGTCAAGGTTGATGGCGTACGCCACGACCAGGCCCAGCTGGTGGCCATAGAAGTACATGCGGTCTGGCGTGACGAATACCCGCCCGTTTCCGGCCATCCCGGCTTCCTTGCCCTCGGAGCAGGCGCTGGACCAGGCCGCGTTGAACACCAATACCGGTTTGTCGTCCACTGGCGCCGTCGGGAAGAACAACCTAAACTGTGCATACTGCGCCCTGAGCTCGGGGGGGTAGTTCTGCGGAAACCTCTCCAAGGGAGCCGGCTCACGGGATCTGAGATCCGACACGGCGCCATCGACGCTGACTGTCTTCCTGTGCAGGGATCCCGCCAGCTTCTCCACTGGGGACCGCGGCACAGCGGTGGCCACAAATGGGTCGCTCATGTCAGGTTTGGGAGTGTGAGGCGTTGAAGGACTGGGGCAGTACATGGACGTGTAAGGACTGCTGCCCCAGTAGTTGGCCAGGACGGCGCTCGGCAAGGCCCGAGCTGCTCCTGCATTGGCGCTTGCTAAGATGGCGGTCTTGCTGAGGTTCGTCCAAATCGGAGGTCTAGCTATTGTCAATGGGGCCAGGCTCCCCGGCTGCTGGTCGAGCGCGGTGTTGGGAATGCGCAGGGGAGGAGCGTGCTGCCCGATGTGAGGGGATGTCGCCGTGCTCGGGGTGCCCCCTGTCCCAGGGGTCCCGAATGCATCGAGCGAGCTCGCAAAGGTAGCTTTGCGGTGTAGATCCAGCTTCTGCATGATACGCGCAGCATGTTCACGCCCGGTTTCGCCATCTTCTCGGCCAAGGTGAGTCGTAATCGCCCGGCGGGGAGGGGCATCGAAACTGGCGCGGGTGAGGAGGCCGCCGTCCTGGCCGGGAACCGGCAGGGTCCCTTGCTTTTCAACGGCAGCGCCCGCCTCGTCAAGACTTTCGAGCATCTTGGCTGAGAATTCGGGAATCGACGGCGTGGTGATGGAAAATGCTGGATCCACACCACCGACCAGCGCGCTCTGGTCCCGGCCCATGCTAGCCTCGATGGCCTTCTTCTTGGCCACTTCAAAAACCTCGAGCCACTCGATCAGCTGGGCTTGCGTCTCGGCCTGCAGCATGATGGTCTGAGTCTTTGTCTTGATCTCGAAGCAGAACCGGCGATCTTCCTGAACCGCGGGCCTCGCGCTGCACAGCAGCACTCCGATCTCGTCGCCCTGTAGCACGCCCTGCGGGCCCTGCACCAGCCACCCAAAGACGCCGTCGCGGCAGTAGTACCACCTTCGAATCCACGTAGTCCTGACGGGCTTCCCGGTGAGCACGCGCAGGAATAGCCACCCCTGCTTCTCCGAGATGACGGCGACCTGGTCTTTCCGCTGCATGCTCATCGGGCCCTTGGAGCCGAGGAAAGGCACGGTCGAGAGGCTGTAGTCCTCCAGCTCGCGGGACGGCTTGTACATGGCAATGGTGCTCTCGCCGATATCCCTCCTCGCAATCTGCATCTCCCGCTTGAACACGCCCTCGGCCATGTCCATCTCCTTGGCCCAGCCCCGAATCCTCTCCAGCTCGTCTCCCCACGGGCTCTGCCCCACCACGCCCGTCGACTCCCTCGCCCTCCTCATCCCCCTCCCGACGTCGGCACACACCCTCACCAGCAGCTTATCCAGGCCGGACCTCACCTGCGGTGCCATCTGGCAATAGTCCAGGCTCGCCTTCAGATAGGCCCTCCGCGTCTCGAAGACGGCAAATGCATCCTCGCGCAGGGAGCTCGGCTCCTTGGTCTTGCTCTGCCCGACATATCTGGCCAGAGTGGCATCGAAGGTCCGCTGCGCCGCGTCCAGCACCCTCCGGGTCTCGCGGAACGTCTTGAGGTCGCCCTGCACGAAGGCCTTGATGGGCTCGACGCCGGCGGGCTCAAGCTGGCGCACTACGGAGAGGACGCCGCCCCACCAGTCGCGGGCGCCATCGCCGGCGCGGCGCAGGGCCGGGAGGGTGTAGTCGGCGTCGAGCACGGGGGAGTCGGCGGGCGAGGCGATGGCGTGCGGGGAGATCTTGGCGAGGTAGGCGGCGACGGTATCTTCGAGGGCGAGCACGTCGTGAACCAGCTTGGAGGTGCTGCGGGCGTAACTATCGAGCCAGCGCTCTATCGCATCGAGCTGGTCGGAGAAATGGGCTGCGGTGGCGCGGAAGGTGGGCGAGTCGAGGGCGGCTTCGGTAAGGGTGACGGGTATGGCGGGGCCGGGGTGGGATGATCGAGAGCGAGAGGAGGGTTGTGCTTGTTGTTGTTGTTCGGAGGGCTGCGAGGGTTGGGATGGCACCGCTGAAGGAGGCATCGCTGGGGCTGGGGGCATGGTCGCTGACGGCCTCAGACCGGCCAAGGCCGCTGGCGGCGGGATTGTCGGCTCGCTCATCTTGAAATCGGGACCGGACACAGAGCTATTGTGTTCAGCCTTGGTTTCGGAAAAAGGCTCTTTCTATGTAGGTTGCTGTCTCGTCCGAGCGTCAACGTCACATAGTCCAGGACTTATGTACACCGCCGAGGACCCCGGGCTCGCTTCGGTCCCGGCAGGCAGAGAGGCAGGCTGAGCTCTGGTTACGCAGCGCACATGACACAGTCAGTCGGGCTCGGCCGTTCGAAGAAGAAGAAAAGAAATGCCCAGATTTATCCAGGGTTTCTCATTGTCGGTGTGGTTCAACTAGCGGCGATCGCCTCGTCCCGGGCAGTAAAGGAATCCGGAATTTGGTGAGCTGCTGACACTTGATGGTTGGGAGCTGGTGTTTCGTTGGCCGTTCGCCAATGACGTTTTTGGTTTCAGTTGCATTCAGCGGCCTGTCCGGGTGCAGAGCCGCCAACGGGAACGTGACTACACTCGAACAGGCGGCTGTGGCCGGGTTGTGCCGCTAACGTTATCGGTGGGCGCAAGATGCTATTCTTGGTCCGCCAAGTCGCACAGTGCGGCACCGCTTTTTCGACTTTCATCTTTCTTCCCCTGGCCAACACCCAGACTCAGGGGCATGGAGGACTGCAACACATGAGAGACATGTGCAAATAAGACAAGCGATATTCAGGCCCGCTCACCACGTCAAGACCATAACAACCATAACATAGACCAACACCAACCAGCTGCGCCATTCCTATGCTGACAACACCACAAGCACTTTCGATCCGGTGCCACTTCTAGCCTTGCTGCTCATCTCCATCCAAGTCTTCTGGAAGTGCATAGGTCTTGTACATGGCCCTGTCGCGACCCAGGAGACAGATTCTCGCCGGGATCTCCCCTCTCAACTTGCTCGCACTCTGCACCTCTATCTGACCTGGTGTGAAGCCAGAGATATGGGAGAAGGCGAAGTATGAGCCTACCCCTTCGCTTCCTGCGCCGTTGAGCTCGAACAACGAGGGGCATTGGCCTTCTGTATACGGCCGATACGGCACTTGGGCGGATTGATATGCAATGCGGAGGAGAATCGATCGTGGCTCCTCTGGCTGGCTGTTAGCACACACCGGGCATCTGAACTTCGTCGTTTGAGACGTACCCGTTTGACTGCATAAAACCAGTAAGGATTTGTCGTCGAGAAACTTCATGTCAACGATTGCCACGTCCCCTGGCAGTCCAATTCCGCAGGCCGTTGTTGTTGGGGCTGGGGCGGTAACGCTCCTGTCGACGGGAACATAATCACGAATGACATAGACTGAACAGCGTGTTAGCTCCAGCAGTTACCGCCTGGAGAGGGCCGGAATGGGAATTACTCTTGTGCTTGTCGTCTTCGGGTACTATCGCAGTAAACACTCCACACCAACCATTCTAGACCCAGTCCATTAGCCGGGCATCCGGTGCAGCAATCGGTACAGAGAAACCTTACCTTCTTCCTGGGGTGGCTCATCCAAAGATCGTGCTTCCATATCTTCTTTCCGATCGATATCCCAGTTGCCTGTCCAAACTGGACACCCTGCTTCTCGGCGTCGGCAATGCCCTGAATGACAGTATTGGCCCTCGAGGTCAAATAGTTAGCCAAAAAGTCGACCCGCGGGAGCACCTTCATAAAGGGTCGGCCGGCCTCCTGCTCCTGCAACTGTTTGTCGAGTAGCTCCAGTAGAGACAGGCCCGGCTCAACCATGTCCTGGTCTTTGAGGTAGTCGTCCTTGGCGACCTCGTCAAAATACAACGCCAGGGGGCTGCTGGCCAGGTAGTGCTGCATGTACGACAGCACTTTCGGATGGTCCATTGTAGCCTCTTTCTCCGTGAGCTCCTCGCTGACAGAAGATGACGCTTGCTTGTCGATCTCAAGGCGCAGCCAGATTGAGAAGGAATGAAAATGCTCCAACTCGTCCATGACGCTTGTCAGCACCCTATGGGCAACTATCATGAGACAGGAGACAATGTCCATGAGCTTGCTGATCTGGGCTTCATCGAACCCAATGTTCTCATCGGAGCCGTGGAACCGAGCAAGTCCCAGAAGACGGCTGAGGATGACGCCGCACCTCTCCAGCGCCGGGATGAAGTTCTCGTGGATCAGGCCGCGGAGGCTTGTCAGGCCAGACACCACGGCCTTCTCCCAGCGTTTATGGCCCTGGTCAAGGGTCAGTCCGAGTTCTTTCAGTGGGCGATTTGTAACCAGCACTCACCCGGTCACCAAGCGTGTCTACCAGCCACTCCTTCATGGGTTCATACACGTGGCCCGTGACCACTGTGTGATACAGCGCCTGGACTACTGTCATCTCCCCATTCGGCATCTTCTTCAGCTCGTCCTCCACCCCGGCCATGAATCTTCCTGGCAGCTCCCTGGTCGACTTCCACTCGCTTACCATGTGCGACTGTGTTTGCCTCAGATACCGGAGCAGGTTTTGCAGCGCCGTTGTCTTAGACGCCAGGAGCGACAGGTTGACCGGAGAGCAGTCCAGAAAGGTGAGGTCCATGGGCACCAGATACAACGTCGTACCATCCCCTGCCTCCGGCAAGAGCAGGAGCATATGCGTAGAGATCTCCGAGTGTGAACCGTGCCCGCACAGCTGGAATACGCCTTCACCGCGAGGCGAGTGCTTGACCGTGCCAATGACGAACGAGTCGTAGATGCTGAGATGGATCCCGCCGTCGGCCGTCCCCACGACCATGACATGGACGTCGTCCGCCTCCTCAGCCTTGCAATGGCGGAACACCGAGTCCAGTGATGCCGTCGACGAAAACAGAAACGCGTCATCCCTGCCCGAAGTCAGCCTCCCTCTCACATGCTCGAAAACAAAACCCAGCCCAACCCGGGAGACCACTCACCCCGACCCCCCAGAAACAGGCAACGGGCTCAGCTTGGGCAACGCCGTCTCCACCTCCAAAAACGTCAACTCCCGCGGCAGATCCACCGCCACATCCCCAGTCCGCTCCCCATCCAGCAC
>FJWA01003547.1_pt1 | contig 21281 bp, 5 predicted proteins | sample 1011891 | NCBI WGS metagenome assembly FJWA01 (sample SAMEA3912450, study PRJEB9761) | metagenome | biome: forest; material: soil | place: USA | collected 2011-06-22 | depth 0.1 m
TGGTAGGGGATAAGGGGAAGGGGATTCTGAGAGGGAATGTTCGTGGAGGAGGTGGCAGGCGAGGCGAAGAGGGCGGATATGAGGTGGATGAGAAAGGTGATGTGATGATGGACATGAGCGATGATTATTGAGCTGCGTGTGGGATAGGGGGCGGGTTTGTTTCAGCGTGGGATACTGCATTTTGTATCGGGCTAGAATGGATATGACGATTGGTACAGCATGGCACGGCATAGCATAGCGATGGCGCTGGCGGGTATTTATGGAAGCGGGTCAAAATGCGTCGATAGGGATAAACGTCGCAGATGGCCTTCAGTCTACCTAATTTCTACTTCCTACAGTCACAAGCACGTGCTGTGCTGTCTGATTCTTCCGGGGCAAACCAACTTTCAGCGCTTTACAGCTTCTCCTTGGGGCCAACCAGGTCCTCCACTTTGGCGAACTGGTAGTAGTATTCCAGACTCTCCGGGTTGGCCAGCGTCCCGCTCGCCTTAATAACCTGCCCAGAGACAATCTGCTTGACGGGCAGCTCGACCTTCTTGAGGTTGATCGTTGTCTATGTCGCCGTTAGTGGCCATTTGAGATACGAGAGACAGAGAGAGAATACTTACGGGGATCTCGGGCGTCTCAAAGATATACCTGGGAACATGCCGCTTGCTCAAGTCGGCCGAGATGGCCTGCTTGATTTCGTTGACCAGCCCGCGATCAAACTTGACGCCGGGCTTCATCAGCAGGAATAGCATGACGGACTCGTCGCTGTCCTGCGGACGCCGCTGCCCAACGCACAGCGAGTCCTGCACGCGGTCGGTGAACCGCCTCTCGAGGACCGAGTACACCTCGGCTGAGCCAAACCGCACCCCGGACGGGTTCAGCACGCCGTCGGCCCGCCCGAGGAACGTGATATTCCCCGTCACGGGGTGCACCACGCAGAAGTCGCCGTGCGCCCATACGTTCTTGAACCGCCCAAAGTAGGCCGAGTGGTACCGGGTCCCGGGAGCGGCCGGACCGCCGGCCGTCGTGTTGTCGCCCCAGAAGAAGCAGGGGATGTTGGGGAACGCGGCCGCGGCCACGAGCTCTCCCGGCGTGCCGCGGGCTACTTCCTTGCCCTCGACGCCGTCCGGAAGCAGGGAGTCGTAAATAGCGACATGCACGCCGAGAGACGGGCCTTGCGTGCCACCCACATACACCGGCTCGAGCGGGTTCATCATGCCGAAGCAGCCCGCAATGTCAGTTCCGCCAGAGATGTTGGCCAATTGAACGTGTGCCGGAAAGCCCTCGTCGTAGAACCACTCGAAGAGCTGCTCCGAGAGCACCATGCCCGTGCAGGTAACGATCTGTAGCTGGGAGAAGTCGGCCATGTCCCGGGGCCGGATCCCGAGCTTGGAGAGCTCAAACATCCACCGCGGGCTGATGCCCAGCTTGGTGACTTTTTGCTCGGCAGCCACGCGGACGAGGATGGTAGGATCAGGCTGGAATGGGGACCCGTCGTAGAAGACGGTGCGGCCGCCGCAGAGCAACACGCCGACGTTGGACAGGTACATGATCCAGCCCGTCGTGGTGTACTGGAGGGTGACGCTGTCCGGGCCGAGACCCTCGTGCAGGCGTCCTTCCTTGTAATAGTTGATCATGACGCCGCCGACCGAGTGGACGATGGCCTTGGGCATGCCCGTGGTGCCGGACGAGTAGCAGATGAGGAAGGGCTCGTGGAAATCCAGGCGGACGACGTCGGGCATCGGGTCGGTCTTCTTCGCTGCCGCCAGGAACGAGTCCAGCGTCTCGGCCTTGGGCACGCGGGAGATGTCCCTGGCCTCCGCAAACCGGCGGATGGACACCACGCCCTCAAAGCTGGGGCACTCCTTCAACCCCTCCACCACCTCGGTCATTTTCTCCCTCAGATCAACCACCTTGCCGTTGTACAGCGCGGCGTCATCCATAAACAGCAACTGGCAGCAGCAGCACCCCCGAGATCAGCACCAACCTTCATTCAATCTCCACCGAAAGGGGCACTCACCTTGGGATTAACCTGCACCGAGCGCTGCAGAATCCCCTTAACCCCCATATCCGTCGAGCTGGTACTGAACACGGCGCCCACCCACCCCGCCGCCAACCAAACCACCAGCGTCTCCACACTATTCGCGCCAACAATCACCACGCGATCCCCCCTCCCCACCCCCCTCGCCTTCATCGCCTTGGCCATATGCCCAACCATCTCTCTGAGCTCGCCATACGTAACACTGCGCACCTCGCTCCCGCCCTCACGGACCTCGGTGACGGCCACCTTGCCGTCCTCCTTGTGCTCGACGCACCGCGCCGAAGGGTCGGCGTGGCCCGCGGGGTGGGAGAAGAGCGCGTTCTCGGCAAAGTTGAGGCGCACGCCCTCGAACCAGCGCGGGACCGCGTCGATGGGCAGGGACTCGTCGACGACGGTGGTGTAGGCGCCGGCGTGGATGAGGTTGGCGGCGTCGAAGACTTGGGACCAGAAGGCGGAGCGGTTGGTGAGGGAGTAGGCGTGGAGATCAGAGAAGGTCTGCGGGTTTGGATTGTTGGTGTCTTGGACTGCTATTGTTGTTTGTTTTTTTGGGGGGGGGGGTTACCTTGAGTTGGAGGTTGTGTTTGCGGTTGACGTCCTGCATGAAGCCGTACATGAGGGTGCTCTCCGGGTTGGGGTGTTGCCTGCATGGCGGTGAGTGTAAGTGACATCGAATCCCAACCAAATACCAACAAATGACAACGGAAATCGAAGGCCAGACATGATGGGTGATGAGAGATGAGAGAGAGAGTCGAGGACGCACCATAACTTCCGGGGCACCGCCACCGCTTGCTTCTCCTGGTCCGCCATTTCCGTGTCCGATATCAAGGTAGGCGACTCGTAAAGCAAGTAAACAAACGCTCCCGTCTTGTCGTTGTCCCGCCGTCTGCTGCAAGTAGGTATCTGAACTCAAACGCATCAACCCGTGCGAATGACGCTTTGCAATGGTCAACAACAATAAATAATCCAAAGGAAGGAGTGGTTGTCTGTCTGAGCCGAGGCTGCGATCATCGGAATCCGAGGCTACCTAGCACTAAGACAAGTCAGTGGGGAGCACAGGTCCCAAGCCAACCACTTGATTGCGGGGTTGGCGGGAAACCAGTACCCGGCACCCGCCGCGGCGGCGCCGATCGTGCTCGGGCCGGTCAGCATCGGCAGGATCCACTGCTAGTGTTCAGGGGTATCTGCTCAGGGGCACGTATACAAACATCAAGTCAACACTGGGCAAGGTGCAAGAGCTATGATTGATGTCGTGAAAGCAGTCATAAATATGACGAGAACAGCAAACCCATTCATCCCCGCAAACCCAGATAATGCCACCCAAACCCCCAGTAACGTTACCCCCGGTTCATCAGACCCAATACATAAAGTTACAGAAAGACAAAACCATAAACAATCAATCCATATCCACCACCGCCGTCGCTAGCATCAAGCCAAGCACACCCAATTGGCATCCTCCCCATCCCGACCGCTCAGCCTAGAGATAAGGCATCCAGAGCGCATCACACATGGCTAGGTTCATCGGGTTCACCGCCTTGGCGATCAGGTCAATGACCGTCTGATGCGCGGGCAGGTTCCCGGCGGGCGCCTGGGCGAGCGACACGGCCTTCTTGACGATCATCTCGCTGTTGGCTTGCACTGTCTCGCGCAGCTGGTTCTCGGTCAGGTTCACCGACCGGTGGGCACTCGTGAACCAGTACATCATCTCGTCGCGGACAAACAGCGTCAGCGCGTGCTCGAGCTGGAACTCGGGCTCCGTCAGGCACCGCGCAATGGCCATGACCGAGCACGCAAAGATGCCCTCGGTCGCGAGCGGGCCCATGAGCGTCTGCAGGTTGGGCGTGAGGCGGAAGGGGACGGGCTCTTGGTTGTGGAAATAGGGGCGGTTCGCCGCCATGAACGAGATGAGCTCCGAGCCCCAGATGTTGCCCGACCCGCGCGCGATGTTGATCTTGTGTGGGTACCGCTTGTCGATGTGCAGGATGTACGTCATGAAGGTCAGGGCAGCGTATTGGTACGAGAAGCGCCGCCGGAAGAGCCAGAACTCGGCAAAGTCGGGGAACGCGTGCTGGAAGTACTCGAGAGCCACCGTGTTGTCCACGTACTTCTCCTGAATCGCCCGCATCACCTCCAGACGCGCTGTGACTGCATGCTCCGCCGGCTTCTGCACGTCATTTCTCGTTAGCCCTTGTCTCTGCGTGAAATCAGCAGCAGGACTTACCGGTCCCTTAGAATCCACGAGCCCCCGCAGCTTCTCCATCGTGTACAGGACCGGCTCGTCCTTGGGGATTCCGTTGCGACGACAGTGGTCCTCGTAGATGCCCTGGAGCGTGATGTACGTGGTGTCCTCTTGAACAATCCTTATGTGCGGCGCAAGAGGCACCATGAGCGGCAGTGTGAACTGCAAATCACGCCTCCGGCTCTCCTTCTTGCTGGCCAGCGTCTGGTTGAGCTGCCGGAACAGCTGCAGGATGCGCTCCTCGCGCCGGCAGTGCCGCGCCGCAGGATGCTGCACCGCGAACGCATGGACGCTACCGTCGTGGCCACGGATCTTGAGGCGCCGGTGCGACGCCCCGATGGTCCGGACAAGGTCGACGTTGGGCAGAAACCTGTCAATGCGGACGAAATCCTGGTTCTTATCCTTGTGTTGCAGATACTGCCCGGGAACCTCGACGTCGTCAAACTTCTGGTACCGGAACTCGCTAAGATGCGGTGAGTAGTGCGCAAAGCTCTCGAGCGGCACCGGCGTCGACCGCCGGTCAAGCTTCTCCTCAAACTTGTCGCGCCACTTGCGGAGGTTGTGAATGTACTCGTACATGGTCGGCTTGACCTTGACGAAGTCGGCTTCGAACGTGCCCCGAATGTGGCTCGGCAGGATTGTCTCGGCGAAACGTGTTATGTTATTCTCCGTGGCCGGAGGAAGCTTGACATCCTTGGCGTACGACGTCGGCATGCGGCTCACATAGGCAAGGCCGTCGTTCAGGAGAGCCACGATCAACCTATAAGCATCCTCGTCCGGTGGGCACTTGAAGTGTTTCTGAATCTGGTCCACCATGGTCTCCATCGACAACGCGAGCAGGGGGAATGCCGTCTTGAGAACGCTCATAATCTCCTCGGTGAGCTCCCAGGGCGGTTTCTTTTGCGCGCCGCCCGGCTGATCGCCTTGTGCGGGACCAGGGGTCGTCGAGGGTTGCGCCGCGGGTGTGCCGGCGTCTCCCCCTTCGGCTTTCGTCTCCGCCTTGACTTGCCCGGCCGCCTCCCCATTGGCAGTTGCCGGCCGAGAATCACCAGCCGCCGCTTCTTTCTTAGGAAGCTGGGGAGAGGCGCTCGGCTTGTTGGCCCCCGCCGCACCGCGCCTTGCCCGCTCCTTGACTTCCTGGGTCTTCTTGATCGTGAGCATGTCCTCCCGGTTGGTCCTCAGCTGGAAGTACAGCGCTTGCGGGTAGGTCTTGGCGATCTTGAGGAGGATGCTCTGCACCCTCGGTGCCTCCTTGTGGCCAAGGCCGACGAGAAGCTGCGGGATGTACGTGATCCACCACCAGACAAGAATCTCGCCCTTGAAATCATCGAACCCGGCCGCGATCGTGCCGTTTGCGTCATCGAGACTCAGCAGCCACAGGATCCGGGCGATCAGCTTCCGCGACTTGTGGTTCTTATAACTCGAAGCGGCCTGCAGGTAGCTTGTGAGAGCCTGCTTGGCGGCCCCGAGGTCTGTCGGGTTCTCCTTGAACTTTCTGTCGTTGAAGTAGCCCCATTCGGCCCACGCCTTTGCGGCCGTGATGTCGAAGTAGAGCGCCGTCCCGTACGCGCTGTCGGCCTCCTCCTTCTGCCCGAGCTTCTCCAAGAACATGCCCTTCAGGGTGTAGAACTCGGCCTTCTGCGGAGCACTGAAGTAGTTGAGATTGGTGTTGTTGATCACGTCCAGGCCGCTCGTCAGCTCATCCGGGTTCTGGTAATGGCACCTGGCCTGCTCTCTCAGTTTGAGGAAAGCTTCCTGGATCTCAATGTTAGGGAGCGTGTAGATGCGGCTCAGCTGGCTGATGCAGACATCCGGCAGGGCGTGCTTCCTCGCCACGTGAGCAAAGCGGTTGATGATCCATGCCGTCTCGTGATATCCACGGTACGCAAAAGAGACGCCTCCAGCATTCTGCGGCTGCGGAGGCACCAGTTGCAGATACGTTCCGTTGATGAGCCCAAAGATATGTTGCCTCCAGGTGACCAGATCTTGCCATGCAACAATGTCGTCCCAAGTGTTCGGGAGTCTGTCCCTCCACGACCCAAGAAGCAGCTTGAGCTCGCCTGACTTGACATCGAGATTGTTTGCATTCGTCCCCGTAAGACTCTGGCAGATGACGCTGGCATCATGGAGCTCAACCAGTTGTTGGAAGTTCTGGAGGACCGGTATGTGAGCCGCCGTGAGTCGCTTCGGCAGCTGATGCCACTTCCTGATGGAGAGCTGGATGGCCTCATCCACCACGCGGTTGAAGTCTTGCATGGTGTCCTGCTTGTTATGCAGCTTAAGAAGCGACATGAACGCTTGGAAGAACGATCTTCTAGGCGTCGGCGCGTCCATGACACCCTTGATGAGCGTGTCCAGCTGGTCGCGATTCTCTTGATTCTGCCAGTACTCGGGGTTCCGCCATGCGCACTCCAAGAGCAAGTCCTGGAAGTTTTCGTGCTTGGCAAAGTCCTGGAGAACCTCCCACTGCTGGAGCTTCTGCGCGCAGAGCACCCAATGGTCCTCCCAGAGCATGTACTCCGACTCCGAGAAGGGGATGACGCCGGTCCTGGCCTTGATCTGAGCCGTCTCGTACATCCGCTGAGCCTTTTCCCACATGCCGTGTTGCTCGTAGGAGAGTGCAGCGTTCGTCTCAACAAACTGGCAGCGCCGGCGCCAGGTTCCGTAGAATAGATCATCTTCACCAAGAGAGGCGTAGAGATCGACCAGGGCATCCAAGTTGCTCTCCCGGACAGCGACAGACTCAATCTCAGGCTGCAAGGCCGAGTTCTCCAGCTGGTAAAGCGCCGTGTACCAGGCGTCGTATGTCTTGGCTTCGAACTTGAGAACGTGCGGCGGGATTTTGCAGTGCGGCCACGTCTTTACCGCTCCAGTCAAGAGCGACTGGACCACGTTGGGCCGCTTGTCCATCTGACGCGAGTGGTAGTCCTTCGTAAGGAGTGATACCAAGCCACGCTCGAGATCGGATCTGTCCTCCTTGGCTGTGGCCGACCAGAACATGGGGAACAGGGCCACCCACAGCTCGTTCGCAAAGCTGGAGTCGATGTGCTGAAGTTGGGTCAGTGGCTCAAGAATGTCGCGCACCCTGATATCGCCAAGCTCGGTGACAAAGCGCCGATGGTTTGCCATGAAGGACTCGTACTTGTCGTCGCTTATGTTGGCCGGTTCGCGGCTGTCCTTGGAGGAGGCACTGAAGAACTGGGAGAGCTGCAAAGTCCGGAAGTCATCTTGGTGAAGCTGGATGACGGGGTTCATGTCCACACCGCCCAGGAGCAGCTGGGATGCCTGCGCAAGCCAATATGAGTCTGCCAAAGTGTCCCAATTCTGTGAAAGGATGACGTAGGCCAGCCGGGCGCTGGCTGCTTTGGAAAGGCACTTGTCGAAGATGGTCATAAACTTGTTGCGCATCTCGACGTCTTGGGCTCTGGTGCCAATGAGGAAGGCATGCTCCATACGGACTGTCAGCTCTGTCCGGGTGATCTTGGGGTCTTCATAGATGCGGAGGACAAGGTCGAGGAACTTCATGAGCATGGTCGAATCCTGACGATGCTCGAAGGAGATCATCTTGTGAAGCACCGCCGTCTTCTCCTTCAGCGTCGGCCATGTGCCTTCGGAACGGAAGACCCAGCCTTCTACCATCTCGAGGATCTTCTCACAAAGACCCACATGTAGTGACTTCTCGACGATGGTTGCCAGGACGCTGAGGAACGGCCGTCTGTTGTCGCCAAGGATCTCCATGCGCATTGCGGTGACGTCGATCGCCTTGAGGATCAAGCCTGTCTGAACTTCGAGGTCATAGGCATTCATCTCGGTCGGTGCATTCGGGTCTTGTTGCGGCCGTATGCCACTGGCCTGATGAGCCAATGCCGCATAATGCGAGACATGATCCCGGGCAAGCTTCAACTGCAGCGACTTCATGATCGCGGGGATGTGCTGGTCGATGGTTGACGGCTTTCGACATCCGAGAGACCACAGAACGTTGATGCCGGAGACGTAGTTTGAGGCAGCCATGCTCTCCGTGGCAATGCCCGAGAGAAACGCAACGATCTCCGAAGTCGGGGATTCAGATTCCCCATCTGCATCCGCATCCTCCATAGGGACGTCTTCCGGAACTGCCTCCAAGATGCGTTTGACGATGGGTTTGATGTCCCGGTCGCCTTCGTGTTCCTTGTTGGCCATGTGTAGGCAGTCTTGGATCTCGGGATTTTCCGACTTCAGGCACTTCTCCAAGATCTTTTGGATGTGAGTCGTGTTCTTGAGAATCCAGTCGTCGGGCTTGAAGTTGAGAATGATGCGGACCACCTGCAAGGTGTTGATGATATTGGTGATGAACTTGTCATCGTACTTGTCTGTGTCGGACGGATCAGCCGCGAGAAGGCCTGCCGATTTCTCGCTTGCCAACACCACGTCGGTGACATTAGGAAACAAGTCAACGTCCAGGTCACCCCAGTACTGGGGTTGCAGGAGATTGTACAACAAAGTCATAGCCTTCTCGCAGAGCTTTGTCAGGGGCGATGGCTGTGCCGGCGCGGCAGGGTCGCGTGGTTTGGCCGAGGGGAGCGGGTATCGTTCGTTCAGCTGCGCGATGAACTCAACCAGGTATTTGATCATCTTCTGGCGTCCCAGGGGAGGGATCTGGAATTCTGCCTTTTCCTGTTGCCGCGCCGCTGTAGGGGAAGAGCCTGGCTGCTCATCCAGCTTCCGCTTCTTAGCATTGGGCGACTCGGAGACAGCGCGGAGAGGCTCGCTCATCTTCCCCTCAACACGACGCTCCTCCCACTGCCAGATCAACCACATCATGTTGAGCGCAAGCTTGCGGCTATCGTTGGATGGGTTCGGAGGTGATGCCACTTTGCGGAGGCACGAAATGATCAAACTGGCGAACTTGTCCCGGGTGTGGTAGAACAAGTCTGGATGCCGTACGAGGAAGTGAAAGATGCAAGTCATTTGCTGCACGTTCTGGCTTTCCTCGGCTAGGATACGGCGCGGCGCAACGGCCCAGACGGGGTTGCGGTCAGTCAGCGCCGTGTTGCACCTCTTGGGCATGACCGGTGCCATCAGCTCCAGGGCTTGCGTGACGAGCGCACGCCCTTCATTCTGATTGGTCTTGAGGAGCGAGAAGTAGATTTGCGTGACGATCTTCGCGGGGGTTTCGTAGTGCGCGATGAAGTATCCGATCACCACGTACGCGGCATGCTTGTTGATGACATCGTCGAGCCGAATGTAGGTCCACCCAAACTTGATGAAGTCCTTCCGAGCATCTTGGAGGATGGCGTGATGGTATTTGACGATCATGGCTGATAGTTGAAGAACCTCCATGCGGGTGTGGTCGATCCGCGGTTGCAAGAGGTCCTCTTGCGGATCGGGCAAGTTGACCTTCCAGATCTTGGTGTTGATCGAATCGATGATCGTCCTGTCAAGGAACCGTTGACCTTTGCTCTGCTCGGGGCGATTCCAATGGCGCTTCACATCCATCGCGACGATCGGGTTAACGAGATTGTGAAGCAGGTACCATTTCGTCTTCTGCGTTGCAGTCCGACCGGCATAGACCTCGAGGCAGCGGAGTACAACCGTTCTCCAAAAGTCGATCGAGTCGCTGCACACGATGTGCTTGTAGATGTGCGAGAGCAAGGCTGGCGTCTCGCGGAAGTCATCCGCTGTGATGGAATCGATGAGGCCAAAGAGAGGTTCCAAATCCTTGGGGTGTCTCGCCAGAGCCTTGGTCAAGATGGCCATCAGCTGTTCGGAGGCCTGGTCAGCGGGGAGCCGGAGGCTCGGTGCCAAAGTGTTCATCGTCAAGTTCCGTTCGAGCTCCTTGCCGACCTGCTTCAGCCACTCAATGTGCTCCTTGTTCTCCAGCCACGACAACGTGTTGGGGAACTGGCAAAGAGCGTCCAGCATGTTGATGGTGTTGATGATGGCATTGAACTTGGTCTCCTTGCCCTGACTGATGATGTTGTTGCAGGTCTTGATGATGAACTCGACGTTCGCCGCACCATAGTCTCGGAGCACCTGGCTGTCTGGATCCCGCAGCACCTGGGAGAAGAAGCGGCCGTATTTCAACTCCTCAAGCTTACCCAAGGTGAAAGCCCAGACGTCGGATGGGTACTTGTTGAGGTATTTGTAGAGTGGCAGGCGGAACGGGCTATGATGGGTCCTCCGCAGCTTCTCCTCGAGGTCCAGGACGTTGTCAATGACTCGCTCCTTGAATTGCTTGGCGGCTTCGGGAAGCAGGTGGAAGATGTTGAAGACAGCAGCAATAACCTTGAGAGAGCTGTGCTGTTCGAAGAAGGTGAACGAGACCTGCTGGAGAAAACCGGGTTCGGCAATCTGCTTCACATGTTCCAGCAGGCGAGAGCCTATCTCGACCTTGAAGTACGTGGTCAAGAGTCGCAGCAGCCGGCCGAGGTTGTCCAGGCTGTGGACGGTCAAGCGCTTCGCATCCTGCAGGCTGGCGAGCACAGGCCGGAGCCCGGACTGCAAGAGATCCTTAGGTAGCTTGTTAGTATACTGCAGGACGGCCTTCAGTGCGTCGTTAGCTGCCTCGATGGTCGGCTGAGAGTCTGAGTAGAGACACTTGAAGAAGACCGAAACCACTTTGATCCTTGTGGGATTGTTCGTGCCGCCCCCGAACTCCTCAAAGCTCATAGCAGTGTTGAGTATCTTGATGCAAGACACGCGAAGATTTACTATAAAGTCGTGAGTCCTGAACTCGAGCATCTTGCCTGCCAGTGACTCGTCGCTAGCATCAGCCAGGGCCAGCGATTCCATCAGCAGCCGGTTCAAATTCTCATCGAAAGAAACGAAGTCGGGCTTCAAAGACATGTAGTAGGTTACGGCGTCGATGAAGCCGATTTGAATGGCAAAAGGCAGGGCACGGAGGGGCTTGGCATAGATGGGCTGCAGCAGGTGCTTGCGATGGGGCTCGAGGAGTTCCCAGACCTCGGCCCCAGCTGCCTTGGCGATCAGCTCGAGGGATCTCCTGGCCGTATCTCGGACATGCCGGTTCATGTGCGACAGCTCTCCATTGAGCATCATGATAATCTGAGCGATCCGGGAGTGTTTCGGAGAGGGCTGTGGAGGTTGTGGCGCCGCAGGGGGCGGAGCAGGAAGGCAATCCGTCCGCTTGACGTTCTTGGTGAGCCTCGTCAACAGGATCTCGAGTGTGACCTGTGCGGATCTTCGGGTCTTCTCTGGGAGATCTTGGGGCATGTCCTTGATGACATACATGAGGGCGCGGACGAACTCGATCTGCTTCGACGCCACCCAGAGATCCCCAAGCTCGATGTCGGTCAGCAACGCCTTGATTCCCAAGGTCCCGCCCGTCTTGGTAAACCACTCCTCCTCGTAGCAGCCATGACAGAAAGTGGAAGCAAGGCTGTTGAAGAAGGTGAGACGGGCAACATGTGTGGGCGACCCGAAGATGATGACGGCCGAGTTGTACATCTCCCTGACCAAACGCTCCGCTGCGTCGCGGATGTCCGAATTTTCAGACGCCATGGACTCCAAGATAGCGTCGGAGAGGACTCTGCTGTCAAGGAAGAGAAGGCCCTCGCCCGACTTTGTGTCAAAGGGACTAAAAGCCCTCTTCATGTCGACCAGTGCCCGCCCCACCTCGATAACGGTGAAATGGCGAGCCAGATTCAGGAGCAGCGCATCCACCTCAGGCTTGAAATCCGGCAGCGACTGAGCGAACATGAGAGCCTTGATGAGACGCTTGAGCAGGTTTTCCTCGTCGTCCTTTTTCGCGATGGACCGCTCGCGGTCAGAGGCTTCAAAGATGGAAATGTCAACATCCTTGTTCCGAGAAATGAGATCCTGAACCTGGAGGCGGACCAGGCGGGGGAGATCGTCCGGCAGGTTGTCAAAGCCTACACGCAACTTGACTTGGGCAACGATCAGGTTCAGGGCCTGCCTTTTGTAGTACGGATCGTATTGCTTCGACGTTGGTGGCGACGGGCCCTTGGCTGGTTTGGGCACCTCCATCAACTTCTGGATGGCGAGCTCAATCCCGAGTTGTGCGGGGAAGGCTCTGTCCCGCTTTGAGCCAATGAGCCGGATATCAAAGCTCGACTTGTCATCGACGTATTGTTGGAAGGTGACGGGAAGAGCATCTGTCATGAATTTCCGGTTCCGACCACCGAGCTTGCCGAGAATCCTCAGCGTGGTGTGGGCGTGGAAATGGCTGTATGGGTGAGGCTTCAAATGGTCAAAGAGAGCTGTCATCAGCTCATCAATGACGGGGGCCATGATGGGATCCAAGTAATCCGCGGTGAGGTTGTCGACACACAACTCGAGAGTCCGGAGTCCTTGACCAACCAGGTCTGTTCCGGCACGCAGCGCGACGACCAGGGGACGCATGAGAAAGCTGAGGTGTGGCAAGAGGTTACTTAGCCGAGCCGGCACCGTCAGGCAAAGCTCAACATAGAGATCGCGCTCGGCCGGCTTGCGAGCAGCCAGAAGCAGGTTGTTGAGAACGTCCAGAAGCATCTCCAAGAGAGGGAGGATCTGCTTGTACAGGTGCTCAAACTTACCGCCACCTATGCTCCGAAACAGAGACCTCAGCAGCAGGAAGTAGTTCATGGGCTCTTCCGCCTTGGTCGACAGCTCGATGGACTTGGTGACGATGTCGACGACGTGCGGCAAGAGCACCTGCTCGTTCTGGGAGGCGAAAAGGGTGACGGCCATGAAGGCCAGTTTGAAGAGGCGGAGAAGGATGGATGATTTCTTGATGTCGGCAGAGCCGACATCCTCGATGCGCTCCATCAAGAAGCGCAGCAGCATGCCGCAAAAGCTGGGCGACGTGGCCTCGCTGGCGAGGAAAAACTGGGGTATATGGAGGAGGGCGGTATGCTCATGAATCATGTCGTAAAGTCGTGGGATCTCCTGCTGAAACACCTCGTGGAAGGTGGCAGGGTCAATGCAGTGGAAGACGGTCGCGAAGGTCTCGAGCAGCTCCTTCTCCTCCTTGCTGCTAGAAATCATGTAGAAGTTGGCCATGTACTCGACGGGCGAGCTGTACGGCGACTCGGCTGCCGGCTTCTCTATCTCGTAGTAGCGAAACACGTAGGCACCCTCGCGAAAGAGCTTGACGATGACCTTGACTTCCTCGGCCGTGAAGCCGTAGGCAACATCCGTCCAGTGGGCGGGTGCGCCGGTCAAATCAACCGCGCCAGGCTGGTTGCAGCTCTTCAGCTGGTAGAATGTGTTCTTGAGCCCATTCATCAGGTTCCGGAAGAGGAACTTGTTGTCGACGACGGGATCCGCGGCACGGTCCCGGGGGTTGGATGCCTTGATGGGCATGGCGTTGAAAATGTCGACCTCGTCCCAGTCGGGCGGGTGCTCCTTGTCCGGGAGGTAGGTCTCGGGGGTATTGTCGAGTGCCTGCTGGGCGTACTGCTTGGAAAGCTTAACCGCATTCAGGTATTGCCTGTTCATGGCAGCAAACTTGTCGCCGATCGCATTGAGAATCATGATGAGGTAATGCCTAGCATCGACCTTGTTCGGCATCCGGGCAATAAATTCGGCCATGTTGAGGAGCAGTTTCGCGCTCATTGTCTGGAAGCTTGTCCCGGGAAAGTTGTCCTGAAGGTTCCGAGTGTAGACCTCAACCGTCTTGCGGGTCTGCTCGGGAGACAAGCTCTCGCGGACATGGTGGATCAAATCGGCCAGCATGCTGTACGCAAGCGGCCGCATGGTTTCGTGGACTGTCAGGCCGTCTCCGATGAGGATCCTCTCGTCCAACAGGTCGTCGATCTTTGGAAGGAAGATTTTGCGAAAGTTGAAGTTGATGATGTGTCGGATGGCCACGAGAAGCTCCTTGCGGGCCCCAGACTTCTCTCTGGGGCAGTCTTTCAAGAGGCGGATGGTGATCTCTGGGAGGGAGGGGAGGAAGTCGGTGAGCTGGCCCGAGTACTGCCTAAGAAGGTAGGCCAGGAAGCTCATGGTCTTAACCTGGGCGGTGATGAAGTCTCCAAAGGCAGCTCGGTTCTTGATATTGGGGCTGACGCCAATGTGGGTGGTGCCGCGAGCAGCCGCGTCCTTATGGGCCTGGTCCTGGGCCTTGGCTTGGCAGAGCAGAGCCGATTTGATCAACGGCACGAAGGCCTTAACATTCGTAGCGACAGTCGATCGATGGACCTGGAATATGGAAACGACAATGATGGGGCACTCAGCCAAGACCTTGAACGACTGCATTCCCTTCAGCATGGTGCGATTCGACTGCTGGGTATCGACGTTGAAGTCGGGGGCTCCTGTGGCGACTGGCGACCCTGCCCTTGGTGATTGCTGATGCGGCAGGAAGGTGGTCTGGGTGCTGCCCGGTGTGGATGGGAGCGCGGGCGCGCCAGTCGACGAGGTGTTGTCCAGCTGCTCGCGGACGACCCTTTCGAGCTGCTCAAACAGCTCCTGGATCAAGGACAGGAAGGCCTGGACCTTGTTGCCCATGCTCTTGTGCTGATGCCGCATGATATCCGAGATGATCTTGACGCAGAGCACGGCATTGTCTTCGTTGTCGGTGCGGACGAGGTGCATCAGGAGGTCCACAACCTCATCCGCATACGGCTCGAACGGGTCCGGTGGGAGCTGGGATGTAGGTAGCCGATGAAGGATCTCGAGCAGGCAGTTTCGCAACTTCTGCGTATTGATCTGGTCGGGGGGAGGGGTTTGGAAGACGTTTGGCTGGCGGAGGACGTTGATGAATACGGGCATTACTCGCTTGAGGAAGACTGGGTAGCCGGTCGGGCTGGTGTAGTGGTCCAGGGTGTCCCGCAGCGCGGATGCGGCCTCGACCTTGAGTCGGAGGTCTATAGAACATGCTATGGTCAGCCCCGAGTACCAATCTGCGGCGTAGGAGGTGCGAGCCGAGAATGGGAGTGAGAGAGGGAGCGGGAGTGGGAGTGGGAGTGGGCGCGGGGGTGGGAGGGCCTGCCTACCTAGCTCTGGGGCACTCAGCTTCCTCACCACATCCTCGATCAGACTGCTCGCCATGGCTGCGACATTCACCCATGCGGGTGGTGTCGCGACAACGATGTCCGCCTCAGCCGATGCGCAACGATGTCGGGGTGACGGGGTTGTCGGCACGGGGCTGAGGCCGGGTTGTCGGTGTGCGGTTCAGTTGGGATATCGATGTGTGGCAGGCGGCTCTCTGGTGGTGGGTTTGGAAGCGCGGTTCGGGACAGGCAGTGCGGCAGAGAGAGGCGGCGGGAAGAATTCGAAGGTGGTTTCGTTATCGTAAATCGTTTTGGGGAGAGGGAGAAGGTTCGGTTTTATGCTGCAGGCGACAGGAAGTGCAACAAGACAGGTCCTCGATTAGGAATTAGGAATGGGTATCATGGTTGCATCAAGTTTGGGACGAGGCTGCAAGCTCCCTGCTGCGCGATACATCGAAAATTCCCAGGCAACGCGAAGCTGGGGCATGCTGCCGCGAAATCAAAGAGCGCTAGGGACGCAACATAATTGATCCGGCGCTAGCGCAAGGCAAACCGAGCGTCTCATTGGCCAGCGCACGCAAGCCAAGCAAGAGCCCTGTTAGATGCATATCCGGTGCCGCATAGGTACCTGCCTGCCGGAGCTGTCCGCAACGCGCCCATCTGCTTTGACCACGCCCCCGGGGTGGGATGGCTCAAGCCCTTGGGGGTCCACGTGGGTTGAATGTTTCGTTTCTCCCACCTCTGTCCCACCTCTGGGATCTCGAAAGCTCAACAACGCACAAGGCTCCAAGGGACCCAGGTACGAACCGACCAAGCTCACTCCGAAAACCAGGTCAAACAAATACAAAGACACACAGCACAGCGAATTCAACGAGGATTTGTTTGTTTGTCAAAAGAGTGTAAGTTATATTCTCGAAGGAATGACTCTCCTCAACCAACGACCACTCCGGGTGTCTCGCCTCATATCCTAAAGGAGCGAATGTCTAGCTCGAAAGCTAATCTGCCGTCTATCTGAAACCTTGTTCGAATGAATGTCCTTGATCTGTCCAAGCGAATGTGTCCACCAAATTGCCATGCCCTTGTAGCGAATGTGCCCCCCCAAACTTGGCATGCTGTTTGTTTAACGAGTGACCCAGCCCCTACTGGTGTATTCCGGGAACCCGGCTGGCGCGGAGCCGATGGACGCCTCAGATATGCGAGATATCTGGATCTTTAACCTGTGCGCTCGGCAGCACAGGAGAACGAGCTGCAGCGATTCGCTTAGGCGTGGACGCGGGCGTGGGGGCGGCGACCGCGGACGGCGGGGGTGGCAGCGGGCTTCGCGGTGCTCGCACTGGCGGTGCCGTTACCGCCGGCAACAGTGGGGCCGCACGAGCCGACCGGGGGACCCAGGGCGGCACCCGGGAAGGTCTCGACCGAGTTGCCGGGGTTGGGGTACTCGATGTCGACGCCCTCGGTGGTCTTGCAGCCGGCGTTCGGGGCGATGTTGGCAACCAGCATGTCGGGCAGAGCAGCCAGGGCCGCCTGGGTGCCCTCGGCGCCAGTGATCTCGATGGGCGCGCAGTTCATGTAGAACTCGCGGTTGCCGCCCTTGTTCATCCAGGACCAGGCGAGGGTGGCCTTGCCGTTGGGGATGTCGGCCGGGATCTCGAACTCGTACTCGTCCGGAGCCACGGCGCTCGCATCGCTGCCGGCGTTTCCGGTGACGCCGCGAGCAGGGCAGCCACCCTGGATCGAGTGGATGACCTTGAAGGCGCTCTGCTTGTTGGGCTGCGCGTCGTAGGTGACGGAGATCTGGCAAGAGCCACCGCTGTGGACGGCCTGGCCAGTGAAGCCCATCTTCTGCGTGCTGCCCTTCTCCATCTTGGTGGCAGTTCCGGTGAAGGCGCCACCAGTCGACTGGCAAGGGAAGTTGCTGCCGCTGGGGTCGAGCGGGCCGTTCTGGAGCGAGGGGCTCGTGTAAGGGGCGGGGATCCTCAGGAGCATGTGTGCCTGGGCGACGCCGGCGAGGCCACCGGCAACAAGGAAGGCGTTGGAGAAGTACATCTTGGCGAAACTCGTGGACGGGAGGTTTCAAAGAGAGCGTAGAGCTGAATCGATACTAGAGTATCAAAAAAGGAATGTGGGACAGACTCGATCAACGAGAAACTGATCCGTAGTAAGGAATGAGGGCAAGAAACTTGCGCTACAATGAAGGAGAGTGAAAGACAAGATTGCACCAGGCAATCAAAAACAAGCCTAAAAGGAAGGACTGGAGTGGTTGGTGAGTGAATGTGTGGATGAGGAATCGAGAAAGCAGAGAAGCAAGGCAGGGCGGCACCCTTATATCCCTCGATCGGAGGGGCAGCGGTGCCGGCCGGGCTCCGAGATAGGCGCAGAAACTGCCCGGCCAGCGCCACCACGGAACCGAGGGCGGGACTGAGGGTGAGCAGCTGGGGAGCGTTGCGTCAGATCCACACGCCTCCGGTGGCCAGGGCCGATACGAGATGCGCCGCTGTGGATGTATGAGTGCCCACTTGGACGGGGGACGGCCTGAAGGGGTTGCCAACGGCTCCATCAACACGCGGCCTCTAGCCAGACCCGTAGCAGCTCTTCGTCCCGACCATATCTGAAATCTCGATCCTATTGGGTGCGGGTGTCGGCGTGGCGGGAAGCCTGGCTCCAAACGGGCTTGGTTCTCAGGGGAAACGCTTTGTCGGGCAAGACGGCCAAGTAGTCAGGCACCGGGAGGCGGGCCGCCCTCAAGGATCGTCCTTGGGCAAGGCACAGGCCACATAGACTGGCCGTATACGCTGCAGTCCACAGTCCAGGGACAAAGACCAACTCGGCGAACTGGCAAAGTGGCCAACTGGCGAACTGGTCCAGACTGATTCTTCGACGACTGGCAAAGGCCCTACTCCGGTGCTAACACGAGCGCGGGCGCGGGCGCGGCAAATCATCTGCCACAAGAGTGATCAGTGAAGAGACACAGCGGTCGGGCAGGATCAGGGGGCCGTGTCAAGGTCAAAACACAGAGGAACATTCGAGCGATGTGTGCGGCAGAGACTGGGCCGGAATCGCCGCGGCCTGGTCTCCCCAGCGGCGTGGTAACGTTTTCCTTGAGGACTGATGACTGTGCCCTGTTGAATCCCGAACTGCGGGTCCGGAGGGGGCGCGAGGGCGAGCAGGCGAGTGGGCAGGTTCGTTCAATGTGGGGAACCGTCAACGGTCGGCTAACGAATGACGTGCAGGAAGGGACCCGGCAAACCCAGGAAATGCAACGATTGTGGAGCGACGAGATCGGGGATCTGCAATTCTGCATCCCCAGTGTTCGCACCATGCCCGATTCGGAATGGATCAGCCCAGGCACAGGGGAAGGGCGCCACCACCAACCTTCCACTCCGCAGCCTAGAAGTTTCAGCCTTGACAATCCCCTGTTCGGTGTTTGCGGCTCACGCTACTTGTAACGTTAATCCATTGCTTCCTGTGGCCCGTTATCCACTTGGCTGATTCAGGGCGCATTCGACGTTGACATTGCACCCTCTCGCAGATTTCCCGATTCTGAACACAGTCAGCAGTCTGGGGCCCCGCCAAGCCACCGCCAACAGTCCAACACTTGACCACCGACAGGCCGCCTCTGGCACTTGAGACAGTAATCGGTTGACAGCCGCGCGGCGGCATCTTCTCAGCTCGTCCCCTTGTCACAAATCGTGTACAGCCACTGGCGGAATCGCGCTTGGTGGAGCGCTGCGAGAATACTAAGCTCCAACCCCAATCCACTTTTGTTTCACTAGAAGTTGTGAATTTGGGTTCATCCCAGCTCGGGCTCCCAAATCAGGACGAACCGCAACAGCAAGTTGAAACATCAGTAAACCAAACGAAACGAAACCGTCTTCGGGTCCAAGAATCAAGCGTGAAGCGCAGAATACTAACTCTACCTGACCTCAAATCTTCACGCTTTCCCCCCCTTCCCTCGGCCCTGGCCTTTCCAGAACGGACTCCTCTCAACCGCAAACCCACACAGGCCCCTCAGCGTCTCATCGCTCAAGATATTGAACACTGCCACTTCGGCGTGCAGTTCCTTCAAGAACCAATACTTCAACTCGACCGCAACCAAACTGTCCACGCCGGCCGAGTATACAGGCAGCGCCGCGTCGATGTCCTGCTCAGCAATGAACAGAACCTTTGCCAACTTCCTGATGAGGCCCGTCTCAACAACGTGAACGGCTGCAGCAAGGGATGTCGAACCCGCTACGACGGCGGCATAGTTGATTGCCTGCGCCGTCCCGCCACCGCTTGCATCATCCGCCGTGTTCTCCTGCTCGAGATCCATCTGCCGCAGGTGGCAATACTCGGGCCGCCGCATCCAGTCCTTCTCTTCGAACCCTTTTTGTCGGAACATGCCCTGCGTGGTCACCCCGGTAAGGATTTGGCTGCGCAGGGGACTGCCACGCCACCGCCACTGCTCCGGGTCACAGAGGTAGTCGAGAATCGCGAGCAGCTCGGCCTCGTACATGGCCGTGTATCCCGCTGCGATGAGGCTCTCTGCGACCTTGGCCGTCTCGGCGACGAAGCCCACCTGGAGCATCATGCCGACGTCGAGAGCCGCCGCTGGCAACCCGCGGGCGATGCGGTGCCGGGCCAGCGCGTCCTCGTATGCGTTGGCTGCCGCGTAGTTGCTCTGTCCGCTGTTGCCGATGACGCCGCCGAGAGACGAGAGCAGGATGAAAAACCCGAGGTCGGTCGGTAGCTGCGAGTGGAGGTTCCACGAAGCTTGCACCTTGGGCCGGAGCGCCGCGTGGAAATCTGCATGCGTCATGTTCTCAAAGATGCTGTCCCGTAGCACCATGGCCGCTTGGATGCATCCCTTGATGGGCGGCATGCCCTCGTCGGCGCACCGAGCAAGAGCGTCTCGTAGCGCGCCAACACTGCTGACATCGCATGGTGGAGCTGCCACTTTGACTCCCATCTCGTTGAGTTCGTTGGCCAGCGTCTGAGAAGCAGGCGCATCCAATCCCGAGCGAGAGAGGAGGATCAAGTATCGTGCCCCGCGGGAAGCCATCCAGCGGGCAATGCTCCGTCCCAGCCCTCCCAAGCCACCCGATATCAGGTAGCTAGCGTTGGGGTCAAACTGGTATCTGGTTTTGAGCACTGGTGCGACCTGCTCGCTTGTTAGTTCCCGTCCACCAAGATAAAGACCCAGGTCGAGAATACTCACGGGAATCATGGCATCCCCTTTCATCTCCACCACCACCTTACCAGCCAACTTCCCGCTCTGTAACCCCCTGAACGCGTTCTCAATGTCACTGACCTTGTTGCAATGCAGCGGAACCTGCGGCCTCAGCTTGCCTTCCTCCGCCCAAGCCATTATCTTCCTCAACATCTCTCCAATCCGCCGGCTCTTCAGCTGCCCAACCAATTCCAGGTCAAACGCTGCGAACGTCGTGCTCTTTGCAAACTCCCCCATCGGCAGCCCCTCATTCGCCAACACATCCCTCTTCCCAATCTCCACAAACCGCCCCATCGGCGCAACACACCTCCACGACTCCTTCAGCACATCCCCCGCCAGCGAGTTGATCACCACATCCACCCCCCTCCCACCCGTCCTCCGCATCAACCCCTTGGCAAAGCTCAGCCGCCGACTCGAAAACACATTCTCCCTCTCCACCCCATACTCCCGCACCAGCACCTCCCTCTTCGCCTCGCTACTGACCGTCACAAACACCTCGGCGCCCACCATCAACGCCAACTGCACCGCCGCCTGCCCCACCCCGCCCGCACCCGCGTGAATCAGCACACTCTCCCCTCTCTCCAACCGCGCCGCCTCAAAAAGCGAGTAATACGCCGTCAGAAACGCCACGGGAAACGCCGCGGCCTGCGCAAACGCCATCCCGCCCGGCACGCGCGCGACCAGGTCCGCGCCGGCCCGCGCGTACGTCTTGAAGGAGCCGCCGCGCGTCAGCGCGCAGACGCGGTCGCCGGGACGGAGGTCGGTGGTGCCGAGCGCGGCGGACCCCACGCGGGTGACGACGCCGGCGCACTCGAGGCCGATGGTGGGGAAGGGGAGTTGGCCCATTGCGACCATGACGTCTTTGAAGTTGAGGCC
>FJWA01003842.1_pt1 | contig 20790 bp, 12 predicted proteins | sample 1011891 | NCBI WGS metagenome assembly FJWA01 (sample SAMEA3912450, study PRJEB9761) | metagenome | biome: forest; material: soil | place: USA | collected 2011-06-22 | depth 0.1 m
GCTCCCAGCCCCTATCCGCAGCCGTCGCCCTATTCATCACACTACATTAGTACCGGCCCCTCTGCTCCCAGGCCTTCTGCATACCCGACGCCGCAACCCGCGGTTTATTATCCTAGCGCCACGACCACCATCCAATATGGCCCCGATGGCCGGCCCTACGTCGTTCCGTCCGGATACTGATGCGGACTGCCTGCGAGAGAAATTGTCCGACTACTGCCTAGCGAGGTTTAGAGCTGAAGGAAGGAATTAGTACTATCATACCTGTATCTACTCCTTCTCTCAGAGTGGCAGCAAACAGAGGTCTGGATTGCTGCAGGATGTGCTGCACGAGGGAGGTCCAGGAAGTGGAAGGTCCCAAACGGCTGGGGAAAAAGTGGGCTTGCGCACACACCTTCCGTTGTTGTGCCAGGCTGGCCCTAGAGATGGAATCTGTGACAGGCTGTTGGATCCACAGGATCAAGGCGCCCCTGGGGGGTTGAAGAAGACGAGGCAGAATGCGGTATATGGTGTGGATGTTCGTAGGTGGTGCGGTGGATGGAGGTTGCAGGGGAATGGCCCCGAATGGCAACACTAAATACTGGAAAACGGCCGTGCCCGTTCTTGCCTTCTTCAGGGTGCTGTGGGCACCGTAAAATCTACCCCTGAGGTTGGCCTTGGGTCGGAACAATGGTGATGCTTTTCGTTTCCGCCACCTTCTCACAGCAACTTCGCAAGGCATCAATTACACCATTAGTCATCTCACCAAAGGTAGATCGAAAGCGATACCTCTAAGCCAGCCATGTTGCAATGTGATGATATAATCTCTGTCATAGCTTGTCTTGGACAGCAAGGTCTCGAATCATCAAATGGGGCGAAGTCTCGCTCATTCCTGGACGTAGACTTGTTTCTGGGAAGGGTCGGCAGATCTAGAACGGCCGAGCTCCGATCGGGACTCTGCTGTTAGACACAACCCCGATCAATGAAGGCCACAAGATGTCAAGATTGGAGAGGGGATGCAGGCGAGCGAAAAGGCGTGGCAGCGGGCGCAAAAACAGCCCTTGGGTCTGCCACGCCAGCATTCAAGAAACTGCTCGCCGTAGAGCTCGTCGGGGGTGTCGTTTTCGTCTCTTCGGAAGCTGAGGTAGGACCGAGGAAAGAGGCGGAACCGCGAGGATAGAATTGCCAAGATCGAGCGCCAGGGGTAATCCAAGAGAACAGGCGAGACAGCGCCTACTCGGGCTGGACTGAAAGTTGAAATGATCCTAGTCTTGAGCTGTGTTGAAGATACTCGCTGCGTTTTCCCTCAGAGATCGTCCGTCCGAGTCAATATGAGGTGTTTGATTATTTGATATAAAACATTCTTATGTAATTAAGGCTCAGCCGCGATGCCTTTCGTCCCGCCACATTTTCCCCAGCCAGCTCGCAAGGCGTGATACACGTAGAAGGCGAGCCACCTTGTCCAAAACTGCCAAGATCGAAATCATCTCGAAGAGAATTTTGGCGTATGGTGGACAGCAAGATCTAGAAGAATTAAAATGGCATAGGCTGAAGTGTTCCTGTCGCAGCTAAAGTCTGCTAGACCCGTATCATGTTAAAGAAGGCTTCCTAAGTCTGGAACAGCCAGCCACGAACCGGGACGCCTTATTTGCCCCGATCAAAGAAGGCCATGACATGGAAAGGGGGTGGAGCAAGGCCACTCGTAACCTCGCACACCAGCATCCTAAGCACCCATGCCAAGTCAAGTCTTGACGTCGGGGCGCTGATTCAGCGATGAGGTGTATACGAACATACACATATCTAATGCACCCTCTGCCTCTGTTTCGGATGTTGCGAGAACAGCTACCGCAAAGGTAATTCGAGAACGACATCGTCGTTACCTGGGGACAGCGGCCCACAGGCGGCCTCCCACTTCCAGTCCTTCATGCAGCTAATACAAGATGTCAGTATGTACACATCGCCCGCATGGCCCGTGATACTCTACGAGCGCATTGAGCTTATACGGTAAAAAGAAACGGAAAGAGAAGATCCTCAGAACCTGTGAACCTCCTTGTCGGGTATGGTAGGACGCAAGAAGTGCGGCATAAAATGGGAATAGTGTCGGCTGGGTCCGGCGGACGATGCTCCGGCAAGAACTCACTGAGCTTTACCGAGGCCCAGCCCTTCACAGACAGCACCCCACCATTCCTCTGCGACGTTGACTGCATTTGTGATCCCCGTGCTTGGCTCGAATCTTCCATTACCCCATCTCTTCCTCCTCGAGGCTTACTGCATTTGTGATCCCCCCGTGCTTGGCAGCGAACCGATTATCCCCGCCCTTCTTTCTCAAGGTTTACTCCATTTGTGACGCTCCCGTACTTACCAGGTACCGTCGAACCTCTCTCGAGCTCAGCCACCTTCCAAAAAAACTCTTCGCACGCCCTCTGAGGTACCCATTTAGAGCGTGCGTGATTAGCCCGTCAATTCACAATAAGCTTTGTACCCTCCTCGATTGTTTGGACGCGAGGATCCTCGACCGCTATTTCTTATCCTCTTCTATATATCGATCAACCCTGGTTAGGGCAAGGGGCTTCTCTCTATTNACTCCGCTTGATGGCCGGTCCCCGGGTTACACTAACGTTCGTACTCACTACGGTCCATGCCCGTCTGGATAACTGCCACACCAGCGGCCTCACGCCAAGAGCCAAGAGTGCTCTGCTCCTTGACTTTAGCCGAACACTGAGACAGTCCATTCCCCACAGCAAACTTAGCCTAATAAACACCACATCCGCGATCCGGAAATATGATCTCGAGAATGGATGGAGATCCGGGGAGTGAGGTTCCATGACGCACGAAAATCCGGGGAATGCGCCTCCACGCTGCACGGAAGCCGCAGGAGATGCCAGTCCGTCGGGAGCCGGGAACCCGGTTATGGTGATTACGGACCGCAGGTCCTGCACTTCCTCGGTACGAATCGAGCACACGTCTGACAAGACGTCAGCCACACGATTGTCTCATACGGTTGACCTCTAGCATGGATTCTCAGCCACTCGTTAGAACCATATACGCTGCTTTCGCGCCACTGACTCTCTGCTTTGTGGCTCTTTCGTAGGCGAACAGCTCGAGTCCGAGTTCACATCCACCAATGGACAGCGTCTAAGACCCTATTTTTGCGAGCCAGCTGTGCCGCGCCGGGATGCCGCCAGCACTCATCCAACTCCCTGCCCATTTCCAAGCTCTTGGGTTGCGTGCCAAGCAGGCTCCTTGCCGTGACACGGGCGTCGGTGGCGGCAACCGTGACGCCATCCGGCCCTCCCTTTGGCTACAGCCAGCACTCCACGACCATCGTCCCTCCTTCCCACCCCAGACGGCAAGGATGCATCCCCATCTTCTGATTTAGCCAGAAGTCCGAGTTGCTCTGATAGGCGCAAGAATGTTCACAGCTCGTGCGTTTGTTAACCGCCTCGAGACCATTAATACAGTCGAGTAGTATATCAAGCATGATGGTTGCTCGACCACATCCTCCCCATCGCCGCTCCAGCGTCCAATCTCAGATACATCCAACTGCCATCAGGTTCTGCTTCTCATCACCATGGTCTCGTTCAAATCTCTCCTCCTTGCCGTGACGGCTGTCACTTCCGTGCTTGGCCGCCCGTTCGACTTTCTCGAGCGCGACGATGGGAACTCTACCGAGTCCCTGGAGAGGCGCCAGGTGACGGCCAACTCGGTGGGCACCCATAACGGCTACTTCTACTCCTGGTGGTCCGACGGAGGCGGCCAGGCTACCTACACCATGGGTGCCGGCAGCCGGTACCAAGTGAGCTGGAAAAACACTGGTAACTTTGTTGGTGGCAAGGGCTGGAACCCTGGTACTGGACGGTGAGACTTTCCGTCGACAACCGCCGTTATGAGGAATTATGTCTGACTCTTGACCACAGGACCATCAACTACGGCGGCGCGTTCAGCCCGAGCGGCAACGGATACTTGGCCGTCTATGGCTGGACACGGAGCCCCCTGGTCGAGTACTACGTCGTTGAGTCCTACGGTACCTACAACCCCAGCAGCGCGGGGCAGTACAAAGGCACCGTCACCACCGACGGCGGGACCTACAACATCTATGTCTCGACTCGCACGAATCAGCCCTCCATTGACGGCACCAAGACCTTTCAGCAGTACTGGTCCGTCCGCACCTCCAAGCGCGTCGGAGGCGCTGTCACCATGCAGAACCACTTCAACGCCTGGGCTTCACATGGCATGAATCTTGGGCAGCACTACTACCAGATCGTTGCCACTGAAGGTTACCAGAGCAGCGGCTCCTCCGACATTTACGTGCAAACCAAATAGTAGGTCTAACTGGCGACCACAAGGCGGATATCGGCTGACCTGTGTAGAACGCTGACTGCGCCTCGGCATTCATCTTGGAAGATGTTCGCTCGGACACTGCTGCACGCACCGGCAGACAGGATGCACGGTTCGGGATGAGCATCCGCTATTATACAGAAAGTGTCCATGTTTTGGCAGATGGCAGTCTGTTCTAGAGAATATTTCAGGGGGTAAAACGTCTATAGGCGAGGGTTCTTGGAGGATTGCATTCTGGTAGCGGTTTTCATAACCCGTCGCAAGTTCTTAGTCTTCCTTCGTTGTGCCATCAGTACTGCCCAAGTCTTGCATCATGATGTTAAAACGCGTTTGTCACGGCATCCAGCTCCAACTAGAAAGATTCCAGCTGCCTGGTGTTGCGAAAAAAGCCAATTCTCTTGCCCGAGAGCCACGCACCATTTGTTTTACGCCGGAAATATCCCGTCCGTTGCGGATCTTTTTGAACCCCTATACAACCAAGGTGGCGCGCTTCAAGTCGTCAAGAATTAATTTGGACCCTAGGAACAAAGAGGATGCGCACTTGAGACAACAAGAGGTGGCGCACTCAAACTAGGTCAATTAACAGAATCAAGCCACCCAACAAGTTCCGAACCCGACGATCGCACAAGACACAATTCCAGTCCACACATCATTCTAGTCCTCATTCACACGGAACAGCGCCAACGACATGGCGTCCGCCAATACCGAATCGTTCGGCCGCTTGACACTCAACAGCCGGGTCAGCCCGCCGTCACCCCTGCTTGGCGACGTGCTCGGACTCGGCGACACGGACCGGACATGTCGCTCGTCGCCGCTGCTCATGTAGTCCTCTCCGTCGCTCAGGTACGAGTAGTTGACGCTCCCGTCAGCGTCGAGGCCAGGCACGGCCAGATTCCTCGAGTTGCTGAAGCGACGAGGACGCTCCATGTCGCTGTATACATGGGCAGGGACGAGCCCAGATTGAGAGGGCCACCTGGGGGCGATGTAGTTGTTGGTCGCGTTGCTGCGCCGAAGCGAGCCCGGAGACGGAGACGGCGCACGGTTGTCCGCGAGCACGTTCAGGCTGAGCGTCTCGAGTTGGGCCACGGGCGCCGAGCTGACAATCATGGGGGGTGATTCCGGTCGGGGGCTCTGGCTGCGAATCGACGCAGGCAACGGCGACCTCGACCGAGGACGGGGCGCTTCGAACCGCGCATTGGAAGCCGACGAAGCACGGCCCCGAGCTGCCGAGTCCTTGTTCTTCTCGACCGTGAGCAAGCCCCAGAGCTGCTGCAGCCACTTGCGCTTCTCCTCGGGCCGCATGGAGCGGATGGGCAAGACCTCGGCGCCGGCCATCTCGCGGGTCGGCCAGGGGAAGCTGACGGCCATTTCGCGCAGGGTCAAGCTGTCGAGCTGGCGGAGGATGATGCGGATCTGCGCTTCGACGTTGGACTCGTGAGCAAAGGGCCAGTCGCGGCGTTGTTCGAGTCGATCGGCAATCTGCGTCATGGCACCGACGAGCCTGGGTGCGTTAGTTCTCGTTCACTCACGTCTCTCGTCGACGGACTCACCACTCGATAGCGACCTCGTCCGGCACGGCCTGTGCCCGCTTCAGCAGCCAGCCAAGCATCTCGGGCGATCCGGACTGGTTCAAAATCGGGATGCTGCGCTTGTCGTGCTCGCGGCCCTGCAGTTTCATGATGAAGTCGTTGTACTCCTTCATGGCACTGATCTGCAGGCCGGCAAACTGGCCATGCCTGAGAGCATGGCAGATCTCGTCGCCCAGGGCGATGCCAGCCTTGATGCCGCTGTTCAGGCCACGCCCGGGCCAGAAGTGAACCGTCATGGCGGCGTCCCCAGCGACCGCGACGAGGGCGTGCGGGCGGGCAACGAAGCGCGAATCCTCCAGGGGCAGCGGTTGCACGCCCTCCCTCACCGCTTGCACGACGATGGGGATGCGCACCAAGTTGATAACCTCGCTCTCCTTGAACCCGAACAGCTTCAGCCCGTCCTCGATCGACTTCCAGAGCGGCGAGTGCCGGTCCTCGGACGGCGCAAACACGCGGTTCTCCTCAAACCCGTCGGGAATGCTGCCGTCGGGACGGCGGAAACAGCCCGGAGCACCAAAGTGGATGGGCTTCCCGTCGACGCCAACCATCTTGTCCCACTCCTCCTCCGTCAGCTGCATGTTGAGGTACCCCTTTCCGTCGTGGTCGCTCGCGTTCAGCAGGTACCGCGTCTGGCCGAGCGTCAGGAACATGTTGAGCGGCTGGCTCCAGGGCAGGCCGGCCTTTGCGCCCCGGTCGAACGCCAGACCCAGGGCGTAGCTCCTCCCACGCTCCTTCTCGTAGCCCCGGAAATAGTTGCCGCGGACCCAGGAAGCAGCGCCGTCGGTGCCCAGCAGCACGTGAAAATCGCCGCACTTGCCGGCCGCCAGCTCCTCCCTGGTGACACCCTCGGCATGCAGGTGGATCAAGCCGTGGAACTCGTCCGTCTGACACCGGCTGAGCAGCCGGTCCTCCACCTTGCGGATCTGGATGTTGGCCGAGCCGGGCCAGACCCGCTCCGGGCGGCCCTCAAACAGTGCCTCAAACGAGCGCGTGCTGAGCAGGCTGGTGACGGTGTCCTGGAGCGTCACCACCTGGTCTCGCCTTCGCGCATCGGACGGGTAGTCGATCGTGCCCGTCTCGGTGACCACCCACCGGCGCTCCCACACGTGGACCTCGACTTTGCCCTGCCCCTTTTCGGCAAGCGAAATGGCCGATGCCAGACCGGTCGGCCCGCCGCCGACGATGCACACGCGGAGGCGTCCCGAGGGATAGGGATAGCGGACAAGCTCGCCCGGGAGTGCCGGGTCCAGGTCCCGGTACAGGGTGGGATCGAAAAAGAAATCCAGGATGCCTCGCGACCGGTCGGTGAAGCCGCTCTGGGGCACCCTGGCCTTGATCAGCATGAAGCGGACGGCCTGCAGCAGCGGGGTGGCCTCGAAGCTGGCGTGGCGGTTGCCGTAGATGCGCATCTGGATGGCCCAAGCGAGAGACGGCACGGTGCGGTTGTTCTCGTCGCCGACGATGGCGCGCAGTTCCGAGGCCTGGTGGCCGTCGACGGACATGACGGCCATGCGCAGGAGGAAGATGCGCGCGCGCTCCATCTCGGTGCGGCCCGCCTCGGGGCCGCCCCACGCATCTTCGTACACCTTTGGAAAGAGAATGGTGTCGTGCGAGATGCCCGCATCGTGGGCTGGCGGACTGCCTGGGGTGGCGTGGGTGGTGGGTGGTGATGAGGGTGTCTTGCTTGAGCCGACCCCGCTGAGTCGGCGGAAGCTGAAGGGACTCGTCCCCGAGGGGCGATGACTGGGCATGGTGGATTTTGACGACGTCTTGCGTTGCTTCTGTTTTTTGTGAGGCGAGAACGCGAAGAATGCAGCGCCCCTCGACTCGGGGGACGACGACGCGGGAGACTCTCCTTGCTCGACTTCGGAGGACCTGGTCAGTGGGGAGGACAGCTTCGTCGGCATCCTTCAAGCAAAGGCCAGTAGAAAATAGAAAAGCAGCAAAACGCGAAGGCGGCCGTGGGGATGAAAACAAGATACCGAGCTCGAGAAGAGAGGTTGTATTCAGCGCGATATAAGAGAAACAAGGACCTACTTTTGATCGAAGCAGCTCACGAGTGACCCCGCTGCCTAAGTTGGGCTGTGATACTAGCAGCTGTGAGCCGTCGGGGCTGGCTTCGTTAGGCCTGATGTGGTGGCCTGGACTCTGGAGGGCGTGATTGGGCGAGAGGCACGAGATAGGTGGGAGATACGGGAAGCGGAACGCCGGTGGCTTGGGGCCTAGAATCGTGGGGCTGTCAGCTTATTACTCACACCTGCAGGCATCACCCGCCGGGTTCCCGATTTGAGGTTGTGAAACGAAATGGGCAGGGGACGTGACTTCGTCTCAAGGCTGGCCGACCCCGCCCAAGGGTCGGCCGTGACCGATCCCGCCGAGGCGGCTCCAAGGGGTCACACGTGTCGCCCGCCCATGAGCGGCTATTTCTGGGGCTTGACACACAGCGAGCGCCGGCGTTATGCGAGATCCGCACGTGCTCCGTGCAACAGGCGATGGCTGGGATGGTGGCGGTGCGCTGCTGGGGCGTGGTTGTCGGCCCGCATGTGCCTGAGCTAACCGCATTCACGACCCAGGCGGCTATTTTCAGGGCAGTGCAGCAGACGGCAGGCGAGCCACCATGCACGAGACTCGGGCTGACGATGCTGCGACCACCTGAGCCAAGACGGTGTGTGCCCGTTGGGGAAGCTTAAAGTCCAGCTTGAGTCGCGCGCTTCAGCTCAAAAGTTTTCGACAATCTTAAAGTCGGGGATCCGAGTAACCTCACGGCGTGGCCTCCTTTGAGAGCCAAACCAGAACGGATAATACAGGCAAAATGCTGTACGCATCCTGCGACGATGATTCGATTTTTTGTCACGAGTCGACGATGGGGTAGTCCTCTGGCTAGGCTTCCTGGACCCTTTCAGCGAGGCCAAGGCGAATACGTCAATCCAAGGTAAAACCCAAGGCGAATTCGCCGGGCAACCAAATCGCCGTATTTGACCTGGCTCGATCCGCTTTGTTTTCAGTTTGCCAAGAGCCATCTGCGAGAGGCTGGGCTGCAGGACGCCGGGCAATGGGCTGGGCTGGCGAGCTGGGCGGACACGACGATCAGCTTTGCCAAAAGGATGAATGGATTTCGCTTGGGAGATTCAGCTCCGTCGTGTGCGTTTGAGCTTTGGGCTTTGAGCCAGTGAGAGTTGTTGATGGCCAGGGTTGGGGTTCTATATACAAAGCGGTATTTGAACTTGCCTGCCCTGATCTGACAAATAAGAACAGGGCAAACATCGTGCAGGCGAATTGCGCCAGCTCCATCTCAAGTCGGTTTGTTTCAGATGACGTGCATGGTGGGAATGGATATGTGAGACAAGCGCTCGGCAAGAGAGAGAGAAAAGGCACGTCTTTTGCCGCTGGATTTTATTGTGTTGGAAACGAAGATGCTATTCAACATGGCTTCTTGGCCGGATTCCCGACATATGACCTTTTCCAACCTTGGAAAAATACTCGTCACCCCTCAAACTGGCCCTCCGCACCTCTTCCCACGCGTCCCTCCGCCACCCACTTAGCAAGTCGCCGTCTTGATATCGTAGACGGTCGTGCACCCAATCTTGTTGCAGGAATCGGCCTCGCTGCACGGGAAGGAGACGGTGGCGGTGGGCATCGCGGCGCATCCGCAGGGACGGGTCACGACCGCCGTCTTGGTGCACTGCGGGACGAGGCAGGTCGCGCACGCCGTCGCCGTGCGGGTCAAGGTCGGGCAGCTAACGGTGGTGCACGGCTGGGTGACGGTGTTGGTGAGCGTTGTGGCGCTGACGCTGACGCTGGTCAGGACGCTGGTGCTAACCACGGTCGCCGTGACGCTGACTGTCTGGGTCTGGGTCTCAGTCGCAGTCGACGTCTCGGTCGTAGTCGACGTCTTGGTCGTAGTCGATGTCTCAGTCGTGTTCGAGGTGTCAGTCGTGGTCAAGGTGACAGTCGTAGTCGACGTCTCGGTCGTAGTCGCGGTGTCGGTCGTCGTGGTGATGGAAATTTCGGTTTCCGTCGTGGTGGCAGTGTCGGTTTCCGTCGTGATGGAAGTGTCGGTAGCCGTCGTGACCAAGGTGTCAGTCGCCGTCGTAACCAGGGTGTCAGTCGCCGTCGTGACCAGGGTGTCAGTTGCCGCCGTGGTGAAAGTTTTGGTCGCCGTCTTGGTCACGGTCACCGTCAGGAACACGGTCGAGTCCCGGCCTGTCTTGATGGTCGTCGGGGTAAGGGTTATAGCGAGGGCGGCGCTACTCCCAGAGGTAGGCGTTAGCTCATGCCGACAGACGCGGTCCGATCGAGGGGGAGGCTACCTCGCCAGGCCAAGGACGACAAAGATTTGCGAACGCATCTTGAACACTTGAGGTTCGTCTTTTGGAGAAGGAACTCGTCAACGCAAAGAAAGAGCTCGTTTACTGCAGTGACAGGCGATACTAAAGTGGATGGCCATCTCGAGGATACCCCGGAAAGCTGCGACTCTTTATTCTTTTGCCATCCCCTCAATCCTCGAATCCCCCGGTTTGCCAACTTCTGGCAACTGTCCGGCCCGAAGTTTGACGCTCGTGTCAGTAGGAGTCTGGATATTGATGTCTATATCGCGGAACATCTGTTTTCGGGCGTTCGACGCCCAGCAGGACCAAAGAGGCTCTTCGGCTTGGATATGCGCATCTGACAACCTGGTTCCGTCCGACCTGGTTCCTGGGACATGCCAGATATTGGATCTGACTTTCCGATACAGAACGCGGCCGCGAGCCAATGGAACCAGTAAGATTCACGGCTCCGGCCGTTACACATGATGCCAGAATATTGGTGTTGCAGCGACCCTTGGCTGGCATGACATCCTCCGCGGGACCAATTTGGCGGATGAATTGGACTCGTCCAGTTTCCCGGAATATTAATCAACAACCAGCTATAAATATCGACAGACATGCCCACGCTAGCCCCGGTACAGCCGAGTCCGGAAGGGCTCCCGTGCTTTCGCTTGGCACCCGTGACGGGAGAGGCTCCAGGCGCGTGTCAGTCCAGTCTGGAGGACGGACCAGCCCTTTGCATTTCCGGTAATGGCATCCGCAATGGTGTACTAGCATGCCGGCGCCCCTTGAGAGGAACTCTCTCAGCTACCCAATACACAAACTCCGAACTCCATGGAAATGGCCATGACTCCCAAACGCCAGCAGCCCAGAAACTTCATGCCAACTCCTCCGCCAGCTATCGACTCCCCCCTGTCCACGTCGAACCCGTCATGGTCACAAGGTCTCTTCTGGGCTTGTTGTAGTAGACCTTTCTGGAGGACCCGGTCGTGTTGTATGTCCTCCTCGATCTATTTTGGCTCGTTCCACTGTGGTGGTCCCTCCCCGACGCTTTTGGGCTGCGGACCAACATGCGCAACATTGGTACCGATGCTGCCATAATGGTGACGGCGGCTTCTGCGCTGGCCCAAATGACCAAGGTTACTCCGTCATCTGGAGCGTGTTAGCCCCTGGTTATTGCCGAAAAGTCAGAACAAGCGCAGACTCACGCGGGAAGTCCCCTGCTCCCAACTCCGGGAGAGATGAGCACTTGATGAAGGCCGACGCGGCAGCGCTGTCGAGGTTGGTTAGGACCGCATGCTCGGACTGTTCGGAAGGGCTGCTCCTCACAAGACGCCCATGCTCATTGCCAACGCAACACCAATCTTTTCCTTGGTGTGCATGTGGAGCCGCATGATAATCCCCCAAGGAATGATGGCAAGGACCAAGTCCATTACGCCCGAATATGCTGGGAGCTCTGTCAGCCATTGCCCGAGCGTGGTTCAAGCGCGCCACGCACCGCTGGTGAAGATGTTGTACGTGATGATCACGTTGGGGCTCCAGCAAGTCCCCCTGACGAATGGATGCCATGCCTTTTCCAGCGGCGTGCATCCCACCCAAAAAAGCATCGCGGTGACCCCCAAGAGCAGGTTCATGGAGACCAAGGCGAACCAGATGAAGATCCTCGTCTTGCCGTGGATGCCGTCGGATATCATCAGCAGCGAGATGCCAAACGAGGTCTTGCTCCACGCTGCGGCGCAAATCGTGAGGGTTATTGAGATCTGCCCTATCAGGTACATATCGTTGAGGTTCTGGAACGGTATCTGCCACACATGCTTTCCGTATCCCAAGTCGATGGCCAGGTTGTTGCATATTGCGGTGCCGAGGAGAGCCACCTAAACCCATCATCAGTCCGCCCCTTGAAGACCACAGCCTTGTGCACATACCCAAGCCGCGATGAGAAAGCCGTCGTCTGCGTGCAGCCTCCGGTGTCTAACAATCTTGCAGTACACTCGCAAGACAAGGAACACCAAGGCAGCCCCGACGAGCAGCCACACCGAGACACGCGTCGTGGGGCCGAGGTCGTCATACTGCGCGCTTCCACGCCAGAACCCGGAGAAGGTCGAGTTTCGTCTGCCGGGGTCCTCATTCGTGTCGTTGGACAGCGCGCCTGTCGGGAACGTTGAATTCATGCCGGGACTGCTGGCTGCGTCGTCAAATCGGAGGGTTATGAAGAATTACCATGAGGTATGGACCGGTCAGAATTGCGGGATCAAGAATCACTCCAGAAATGGGGAAACTCTCAAAGAAAGGGGATTAAGGGGCTAATACATGGGGGCGATGGGCGAGTCGCTTTCGGGCCCGTACCAGATGAGGTAGTGAGCCCAGGACGATCAAAGCGTCAGAAACACGGATGCGTGCAATGCGCATTATCAACCCCCATGTATAAGAACATGTCTCGGCAGCTGGAGGCGGCGTCTTGAGGACAGTGGTCGATCCAGGGAGTCCCTGAAACGCTTTCATCCGTGTTACCGGATTCGAGAAGCTCGGCAGCCAAACACCCAGGCCGAGACTTGGCATGGAGAGCAAGAAATCGAGTGTCGAGCAGAACTTTTGACAGAAGGCGGTGAGTCGTGCAGCATAACTGCTACTGATATATAATTCCGTCGGTTATCACCTTGATACAAGAGTTCTAATCGAGGAACCATCGCCGTCCTCGAGTTGGAACGTCTGCTCACCCAAATTGGGGGCGTCTACCCCAGATGGGCTTGTCGCGACAGTCCAGACAACAACACACACAAGAAACCTGTAGAAAAACATATGGTACATTCGCCAGTCTGGCAAAGCGTCCCATTCAAATTCTCCGGATGGTGTCCGTTGCCTCCTGATGTTCTCCGACAAGTTGCCCCCGCGGCCAGGGGGCGCATTGACGTTACATGTATGGCGGAAAGACTACGTCCGCTTAAGATCGCTGTCTCTAGCCAAAGTTAGGGTCCGCCGATCAGACAAGCCCGGTGAAACAGGAACACACAAGGCGGCCCAGGTTTACTGAGGGATGGCCAAGGACTCAGGAGGAGCATGCTGATTGAGTATTGCCCCTACCCAAGCATTCCTCACAGAACTGCAGTTGATAAACGGGCAGGCAGACACCGTCCGACCAAAAGATGCCCTTTGACGCTAAAACAAAGACCAATCATTCACAGCACTTCATCACAGCTTCACTGACCCCTGCTGCAAGGCCTTCCAGTCCTTCTCCCGAAACGGAACATATGCACCATCCTTCAGCCAAAACAGCGCGTCGCCCTCAACCTTGGCAGGGTCGACGCTCTGCTGTCGCAACACGTGCTTCTGCTGCTTGTTGGTCCCGGTGTTCTGCATGCCCACCTCCCTGAGCAGGCGGAGGAACAGGGGCACGGCATACCGGGGAAGCTTCTCCCTCGCATGCGCAGCCAAGCTGGCCAAGACTTCTGTATGGGCCTGAGGACTGTCCAGCACAATGGCCACACACCCAGCACGGCCGTCGTGGTTCGGCAACTCGACTCCGTAGACGTTGGCTTCTTGGACCGCGGGGTGCAGGCCCAGGGCTTGGGCAACCTCGGCCGTCGAGACGTTCTCGCTCTTCCAGCGGAATGTGTCGCCGATCCGGTCACTAAAGTAGACACGCCCGTCGCTATCCCATCGTAGGACGTCGCCCGAGCGGAACCTAGTTCCGAGTCAGCACATCTTTGTGATGCAGAAAGGGCAAAACGGGCACCCACCATGCATCTCCTTTCTTGAACACGTCGCGCATGATCTTGGAATTTGTGGCCGCCGCGTTACCAAAATACCCCTGAAACCCCTTGCTGGTATCCTCGGCGGGAAGCCTGACAATATACTCGCCGACCTCGCCAGCCTTTGCACGCTGGCACAGGCCCGTGTTTGCGTCCCGCCACGCAAGCTCTGTCTCGTCGTCCAAGCGCACAATGGTGGACCTATACCCGGCCAAGGCCCCGGAGAGCAAACCAAAGCGGCCAATGGCCCCTTTGCCAAAGGAGTTGCGAGAGACATTCCAGAGCCCGGAAGCGCCCTCCGTGGCGGCGTAGAATTCGAGAATCGTCTGTCGTTGGCTCTGAGGTCAATCCGTGTGCCTGAGTTGGCTCGATGCGAGAACTCACGTCAATTCCGAACCGATCCTTGAACCGATCCCACACGTCAGGGCGTAGGCCGTTGCCCATGGCAACTCGCACGCAGTGCTTCTTGTCCAGATTCTCGCCCGTCACGGAGTCGAACTCTGGAGGTGCCACTGTTAGGTACCGGCAGGTTTCGCCCACGTATTGGATGACAGTCGACCGGGTCTCGCGCACTTCCTTCCAAAACGTCTTGGTCGAGAACCGGCGCCCAAGGGCCGCAGTTGCTCCAGTAAAGAGCGCGCTGCACACCGCGAGGCAAGCCGCAGCGCTGTGGTAAAGGGGCATGCACTGATAGACGTTAATTAGACAAGACACCCTCGTGCCGCAACCTGGAGGTGGCATTACCGTGTAGAACACATCGTTCGGTGCCAGACCTGTGCCTTTGGCCGACATGTTGGCGGCCATGTAGATCTTTGCCCACGAGACCACCGCCGGTTTCGGCATGCCCGTCGTCCCAGAGGTGTAGATCAGGATGGCCATGTTGACGTGCTCGCTCTCTGACCGCACCGCATCCGGGTACCGGGTGGGCTCCTGGCTCAGCGCCTCGGTCTCCACCTCGGGCGTGAAGACGATGAAGTTCATGCCAGGAAGCTCCTGGCGGACCTCCTCGGTCAGGCTGTCTGCTACCAGGGGCTCGACAAGGGCAATCTTGGCCGTTGACGCCCGCAGACAGTGGGTCAAGGCAGCTCCCTGAAGATTGTAATTGATGAAGGCGGGCTTCGCACCGATGGCCCAGATGGCAAACCACAAAAACATGAACGTGTCCGAGTTCTGGTAGTCGAGAGCCACGATGTCGCGCTCGCGCACCCCGTGGCGCTCGCGCAGCCAGGCGCCATAGCGCAGCACGGTATGGTAGGTCTCGGCGTACGTGTACGACTTGCCCTCGAAGAGGATGAAGGCCCTGCCGGCTGAGGTCTTGTTGAGAGCATGCTGCTCGAGCACGTAGAAGACATTGAACTTGTTCGCCCGCTTGGCGCGGAAAAGGCTAAGCAGTCCGGCGGCGGAGACGCGGAAGTAGAGGAGGTCGTGCGCGAGCGAAAAGCGGGCATTGAGGTAGGCAGCTCCGGCGACGGCACCGGCGGCCGCGAGAGGAACAGGGAGCATGGTGTCGTTGTCGTGTCAATCTCGGGAGCATCCAGAAGTCGGCAGCGTAGTATCGATTGGAAGCGTGGGAGGCCATGATATCGTCCGGAGGCCGGAGCCAGGGCGGCCAAGAAGGAGCAGGGACGATTCCGCTTTGGGAAGTATTGGGGGTTGTCCTGGTCTGGGGAATGAGGGGAAGTCAAAGATACCGAGGCACAACTGGCCGAACAGACCAGGAACTGCTGCCACTAACAACACTGTCCTCAGCCCAGCCAATCACCAGGGAGGCGAAGACTGGAGAAGTGTCGTAACGTCGCCGCGTCGCGTCCTGAACCCAGGTTGGCAACGCTTTGGCAGCTGACCAGGCTACGTTATTTCCCCAGATCCTGGGATGGGTTCAAGTGGATTCAGTGGAGTACATGAAGGTATTCTGTAAATATGCGAGGTAATTATCCGTATTGAACAAAGCAAGTCGCCGGAGGACCATGATATTTCAGGGGCAAATGCGGAGGTCCCTGCATCCAAGCTACCGGAATGCTTTAGGTACTGCCCCATCGTCCTCTGCATAGGTGTTCACCACATCAGTGGACTAATATTAATTCCAGGACATCTTGCCGTACCGCTGTTCCTCGAGCGTCCGTCAACGATCTCGGCATCGCTAGAAGCAGTAACTCTCAAATTCGATTGAAGGATAAATTAGAACGTCAATAGATGTTCCCAGTCGACGAGATAGGTAAAACTCCAGTAAGCCCGCAACATGGTCCCTCTCCAGCCACCCCCATCTAGCACAAGTACTGGTGATCACAAGGCTCGTCCGGCTTCAAGGTAACAGTGACAACAGACGGCGAGGTCGTCGTCGACTTAGGGCTAAGATACGTGATGACGGTAGACACCAGCGTCGGCCCAGCGCTGAAGACTGTGGTCAAAGTGCGGATCGTCGCCGAAGAACCCCCATCTTGCTCGAGAGCGACGCATTGAGAGTACCAGATGCTGTGAAAACGGAATCGTGTTAGAATACCCGTCTCCCCAGAAGTGGCAACAAGAGCGGCAGATTCAGAGAGGTTGGGAACTTGCTTTCCGTCGTTTTTGCAGTATGAACCAGCTGGGCACTGTGTCGGTCCTGTCCATGTCTGGCCACCACCTGCATGATGTGGTTAGACTCGTGTCTGGTTGCAGACTGCAGTTGGGCTGAGCCTTCCGCTTACATTGACCGTAGAGGGTTTGAATCGCGCCCGGAGCTGCAACGGTAGGCGTCGGCGTAGGAGTCGGCGTGGGAACCGGAGTAGCAGTTGGGCGCCACGTCCACCTCTGGGCTGTGGTTGCTTCCAGCAAAAGGCACGAGAGAAGGACTGACTTGAGCATGGTGTCTGATGTGGATGTGTGCGAGAAGGATAGGGAATCGAAACTTGGAAGTCAACAGGCGGAACGCCCTTCTAAATAAAGCGCAGCCATCCGCCACCGGAATACCTGGCAATGTCCGAAATCCAAGGGGCCGGGCTGGCCCATCCCAGAATCCGGGTCCCCGTGGCTCGCCATATGAGACGCCATATGAGCTTCACACCAATAAGGCGCGAAAGGGTGGGTATACTCACTCGCAGAGTCACGATCCCGATAATGTAGTCCGGAGTGACGGACGTCTCCACAAGCTCGCTACAACAGCGGGTTCCGCCACGCAGTGTTGTGTGAAGGTCTAGGCTCGATGCTCCTTGAGGCTCTGGCTCTCAAGCTTTGCAGCCGGGTATGCCAACTCTCTTCTCTGGATGCGTCAGCGAAGTGCCCGGCGCCAGTCTGCGTCATGCCCGCCAACCCATCCCATCCGTCCTCTTCTCCTCACTCGATTCCTCCTAACCCTGCGCCCAATCGGTCGACTCGTGTAAACAAGATTACAGTTCAACCACAATCATCTCAAGCCGCTGCTATTTTGGGCGGCTAGCCAAGCCCGGGCTATTGAACATGGGCGACAGATGGCATGGGGTAGTTCCGGGTGATAGAGTGCATCTCGCCTCCATCCGGAGCAGCGGATAAAGAGCGGTCGCTGTGGAAATCTTCTGATACTGGAAGCGTTTGGTCACCCGGGGACATCCGCATGACAAGAACAGCAGGACAGCTGCAGCGAAGTCGGACCAAGAGGATACACTGGCAGCTATAACTCCTGCCGGCCTGGTGCGCGGGATTGCGCTGTTGCACCGACCTGTATGCGCTATCTAAGCTGCCTAGCTTGCCCGAGACCCGGTCAGGCGCTACGAGGTGCTGCCGCGGCTCTCCTCGACTTCGCAAAACGCCTTGAAGGTGATGAACTCGTCGTCGGTGGCACCCTCGGACTCGAGCACACATTCGGCAGTGGCACCGACAAAGAATACATAGCCCTCCTTTATCTCCTGCACCGTCGGGCCAACCGAGATCTTCCCCTTTCCGGCAGTGCAGATGACGATGCTCGGGCCGTCCACCGGATCAAAGGTGGCCTTGGCTCCGTTGCCCCTGAGAGCCGTCTGCACGACACTGAACTCGTCGATTGGGGGGTCGTACAGGGTAACCGTAGAGCCGGAGCTGTACCCAGCGCGATTGAGCGTCGCATACGGGTAGTCTCTGGGGAGCATCTTTTGGTCGTCGATCGGGGCGTATTTGTACGTGAGCATGTTGACGAGGGTGTCGACGTCCTTGAACTTGGGGGTAAAGCCCGCCCGCACCACGTTGTCGCTGCTCGCCATGCACTCGACGATGTCACCGCTGACGTAGGCGTGGATGTCGTCAGCTTGGAGGAAGAGCGCCTCGCCTGGCTGCAGGGTGACAAAGTTCAAGAAGAAGAGGACGAAGAGACCGTAGTCGGCTCCGAACTGGCCGTGGAGACGACCGACCAACTCGGCAAGCGTCGAGCCGGAAGTCGCCTCAACACCACCTCCTGCGAAGTCGGCCCCAGCGCTGGCGGCGGACTTGACGAGCACATCTGCGGCGGCGGCCATGTCCGCTTGAGAGGAAGACATGAGCGCCCCGAAGACCTTCTGCAGCAGCTTCTTGTTGCGCTCCACCGCCTGCTCCGAGTCGTCGTCCTTGGTGTCCCCGACGACCTTGGCAAACTCGCTGGCCGCGTCCTCGCCCACAAGCTGGCGCAGCGCAGGAACGGCGTCCAAAAAGTGTGCTATTTCGTCGACGGGGCGGAACCCACAAAGGCCCTCAAATGGGGTGATGGCAATGGCCATCTCCGGCTTGTGGTTGTCGTCGGGGTAGTTCTTGGGGTCGCGGGCGTGGAGCTGCTCGGCGAGCTTCTTGTTGGGGTGCGCCTGGATCGAGAGCGCCTTGTTGACGGAGAGGACCTTGAACAGGAACGGCACCGTGTTGCCGTAGCGGGCGGCCACGGACGGGGCCAGGAGCGCCTGGTTGTCCTGGACGAGGTCGAGCAGCGTGCGACCGGTGGCAAGGTCTTTGGACGGGTTGGAGGGGTGGGTGCCCATCCACAGCTGACGCCTCTCTTGTCAGCGCTCGCCACCTTAAGCAGACCTTGGAGAAGACGACCTACTTCTGCGTACGGCCGGTCATCCTGAATGGTGAAGCCGTCGGACGGTGTTGCGGCGGCGAACCGAGCAACCGCAGAATCGCGGCCCTTCTTCCCCCACTCGTAGGAATTGGCACCGCATTGGAGCCGGATCAGGGGGACCTGCATCGTCGAGGCCGTGAGGTGTCGCCGCGAGGGAGGACCGGGTTTGCTCGGATCGGGGGGCGAGATCACAGTGGGATTGGAGCCGTGCCTGTGCTGTCTCTCTCTCGGGCTTCTTGTCGGGCTGGCTTTGAACGTGATAGCTGCCGTCGTCGCTATCAAGCTTGGAGCTTATCTGCGTGAGGGAGGGGTGGACCTGGAGGCTGGAGCTGTTCCCTCCGTGCCGTGGAGCTTGGAACCCCTCAGCCCCTCTCCTTTACGTCACAGGGAGGAGCGTGGGTTCGGACGAGCAGGGGATGCAGTCGCACTGTGCTCAGCATCGGATTCCACTCTGCCAGAGCACAGATCACGGTGTGTTTCCAAAATATGCACTGTGACCGGGGGAGAATGCCTTCCAGCTCCATCACAGCGACGGCACCCTTGTGACCGCCCTCAATTCTGCCAGTTTGCCCGCGCGTTGCCGTCAACAACAATCCAGAACCAGCAACTTCAAACATCGTCTTGAGCAATTGACGCCGCCGACTAGCACGTATAATATTAATTTCGGTACCTGACCCTCTCCAGATGATGCCCCATTCCTCGCCGTTCCATGGGCCTTTGAATTGACACTTCCTGTTTCGTCTCGGCGCGCCGGCTCGGTATCATCAGCCGCTTGCTCCCGTCACGGAGGACGGTTCTTTGCCCCCTGCCCCGACGCTTAGATATAATGCAACCTACTCTACCCGTATTGAGATATGTGTGCTTTACTGACGCTACAAAACAGCAGATACCTCGTAATCGCACACACGACAAGACCACACCGCGGCCGTCACAAGACCGTTTCCGGACGAGCAGTTTGAACACGGAGAGAAAAGGCCAGGCATTACCCTTTGGATCAATTGGATGAGAAACCCAACTAGCGGGTATACATACCGACGAAAACCCGAGAGAATCGGCGCACACCCACAGGCACCCTTGAACACACCAAGACATGTCTTCACGCAACCGCAACTCCCGCGGCCCGAACCGCAACAGTGGCAGCACCCAGGGGGAAGAGGCACATTTATGGAGCCAGGTCAAAGACGACATCCGCACCATGATCGAGGGCGTCAACAGCAGCAACGACTCGATCCGCGCCATCGTGGCCCAAGACAGCCACATTGCCAAGAACAAAGACGGCATCGATCTTGCCGATGCCGAACAGAAGCTCGACGGCCTCCTGCGGAGCGGCGTTAAGGGCTCCGACCTTTCCAAGCAGCAGATCGACGCGCTCATCGAGCATGTCACGGTGCTGAGGGCCCTGGTGAAGGCGAGAGAAGACGCCGAGGCACAAACCGCCGGGCCTTCTGGCGCGTCTGGCCGGGAGCGGCCAAGCGGCCTGTTGGCGGCATCAAGCCGGTCGGCGTCGGCCCGGGGGACGAGTGTGCGCGACAAGGAGCGGGAGAAGGAACGGGAGAAGGAGCGGGACCGCGACAGAGACCCCGGGTCCGTGTACGAATTTGACGGGTCGGGCGATTCGCCCGTGCCATCGCCGGCGGGGAGGAAGCTGGGTGGCAGCGCGGGGGCCGGAAGCGACCGTTCGGGGAACCGAGACAGCGTCCCGCCACGCGGAGACCACGACACACCAGGCAAGGCAGACAGCGTGCCCCCCGAATCCGGCGGGAGCGGCGCCACAGCCGCACAGCGGGCCAAGATCACCTTCTTCAAGGGTCAGGACG
>FJWA01003885.1_pt1 | contig 20702 bp, 15 predicted proteins | sample 1011891 | NCBI WGS metagenome assembly FJWA01 (sample SAMEA3912450, study PRJEB9761) | metagenome | biome: forest; material: soil | place: USA | collected 2011-06-22 | depth 0.1 m
GTCGGCTTCGTCGAGCACGAGCATCTTGATGTGGCGGGTGCGCAGGTGGCGGCGGCGGATCATGTCGGCAACGCGGCCGGGGGTGCCCGAGACGATGTGCTGGCCGTAGTCGAGCTTGCGGATATCCTCGCCCACGTTGGTGCCGCCGATGCAGGCGTGGCACTGCACGTTCATGTAGTCGCCCAGGGCCATCACCACGCTCTGGATCTGTGTCGCCAGTTCGCGAGTCGGGGAGAGGACCAGCGCCTGGGTCTCGCGCACGGCGGTGTCGATGACCTGGAGCATGCTGATGGAGAAGGTGGCCGTCTTACCCGTGCCGGACTGGGCCTGGGCGATGGTGTCGCGGCCCTTGCAGACCTGAACGATGGCTCGAGACTGGACGGCAGAGGGCGATTCGTAGCCATAGGCGTAGATGCCGCGAAGAAGGCTCTCTGCAATAGCGATGGTTAGCGCGTCATGATCGCTGGCGGAAACTCTTGGTTTGCGACGCACCCTTCAGCGACATGGACTCGAAGGTTGGATGGACCGTAACCTCTTTCGAGGTCGAAAATTGGATCTTCTCATCGGCCTTGCGGTCGATACCAGCTGCGTCGGCCATTGTCGCGATTGCTGTTTGTTTTGGTCTTGTGTCTTGGTTGTAGTGTACGAAAGCTGGACTTCGAGAGAGGCGTCTTCTGAAATGCGACTGGCGTGAAAGTTCACAGAGGCGAATCGAGCTGTGATGGAAAGAGTGGATCTGCCTGGGCTTTTTGACGGGTCCAGTCGAAGGGTCCGGGGGGCGGTTGAACTTCGGCTGGCGATGGCCCAAGCACAGGCCAAACGCGTTCTTATCCTGGCGCAGGCGAATTGATATGGAAGTCGGCCCAGAAAACGCCGGACTCTTCCATCAGCCCAGCCTTCAGCCCTTCACTTCCCATTCTGCAACGACGTATCCAAACAGCTTTCGAAGGTTTCGGCATATCAAAGCAACATGTTACTCGAAGACCAAAGGTATATTCACGAGGACCTCGAGCGCCTCGAACAGGGCATCGCAGACCGCATGGGCGAGGAGCCGAAGCACGTGCGTTCACCTCCTCCCATCACACCCATTGTTTGGACACTGAAGCTCATGCGGACACGCTGCTGTAGATTCGCGATCGCCTGAACCGAGACCATGAAGTATCACAGCTCCTCGACCAGATTCGGAGCCAATCGGACGAGCTCCTGCCGCTCTACGAAGACAAGTCTGGGCTGCGATCAAAGGAAATCCTCCAAATCAGCACCGGAGACCCGTTTGAGGAATTCTACCGCCAGGTAGCCCACATCAGGGACCACCATGCGCGATACCCGAACGAGCAAGCCGAAAACTCGGAACAGTGGTATCGGCCGGCAAAGGGAGGAGACGATCAGCCGTACATCGTCGAGAGCATGTTCTCGGGCGAGGAGGCATACGGCCGCTTCTTCGACATGCACAGCTGCCACGAATCCTACCTCAACCTTCCGAATGCGAAGCGCCTTAGTTACATGCAGTATCTCGAAGTCTTTGACAACCTCCAGCCCGGCTACGGTGGAGTGAAGCGGGCCGACAAGCTGACCGACCAGTACGTCAAGTACCTCGGCGACCTGATGGGATATCTGGAGTCGTTTATGAGGCGGACGCGGGCCCTGGAGAACATTGATGACGTCCTCGACGGCTGGCAGCGGGAATTCGAGACGGCGTGGGAGAAGGACGAGGTCGAGGGGTGGCAAAAGGCCAAGGCGGCAAAGGCCAAGGCGGCCGAACGGGCGCTGAGCACCGCCGAGGCGGTCTGGTGCGAGGCATGCGAGAAGGAGTTCAAGAACCAGAACGTCTACAAGGGCCATCTCAACGGCCGGAAACACATCAAGGCAGCGGAGCTCCTCGAAGGGGGCGAGGACGGCGGCGCGACCGGCACACAGACAACGTCGGCGCAGCGGCTAAAAGAGCGGGCAGTCGCTGAGAGGGAGTTTCGTGTCAAGAAACTGACAGGCGCTATGAGCATCGAGAAGGAAGACACGCGGGTGAATGTGGAGCGTCGGCAGGGCATGACAGAGCGGGAACGGGCACAGGAACTGGAGAACCTCTACAACCTGACTTCCGGGACACAAAACAGGGACGCGGAAGAGGAGGAGGAGGAGGACGGCGACGACAAGTTCTACAACCCCCTGAAGCTCCCGCTTGCCTGGGACGGCAAGCCCATCCCGTTCTGGCTGTACAGGCTCCACGGCTTGGGCCAGGAGTTTCCCTGCGAGATCTGCGGCAACTTTGTGTACCGGGGCCGGCGAGCGTTTGACAAGCACTTCAACGAGACGAACCACATCACCAACCTGAAGCGGCTGGGCATCACCGACACGTACCTGTTCCGGGACATTACGGCCATCGAGCAGGCTGTGAAACTCTGGGACAAGATCCAACGAGATCAGAACAAGGGGCAGATTGATGACGGTGCGGTGGTGCAGATGGAGGATGCCGAGGGCAACGTGATGCCCGAGAAGGTCTATCTCGACCTGCAAAAGCAGGGTCTGTTGTAAGAACGGGAGGGGTGGTTGGCGTTGTATTTTAGAGGCGAGCAGTGCAGAGGTGGCTGATACCCAGCAAAAGAATGCGATTGATGCCGATGATCTCAGATCTGATTCACTTGTGATGATTTGTCAAATCAGAGCTCCAAGCCACGGGGGGCGCAAAATGCCAAGGGACGAAGACCGTCGCACACGCTTCCCCGCCTGCAACCGCGTTGGACCCACTAATAAGGCAGGCCAAGCGGAGCCTTGCAGGCCGTCACCCCAGGCACCAAACAACAACCGAGAGCTGAGATATCGAGGGGTAAACAAACCCGCTCTGGCTCTCCCAACCCAACACCACTCTACCAGAGCTGCTGCATGACTCAAACATTCTGCACGAATACCCAGTAATCCGCCGGATGGATTGCTCAAGACGTCCGCGGCAACACGACGTCGTCCCGCATGCCATGTCGCCAGAAAACGACGATGCGCTGAGCTCAAACCAAACCTGACAAAATCCCAGCCTCTGGTAGCAGTCTCAATCATGCCAGCAGCAGTAGCAACCGCAGCAGCAGTCCAATTCAAACCGATCCCGGCGCTCTACACCGTCTACATCCTGCGCTCCACGGTCCGCCATGCCTCGCTCTACATCGGCTCCACCCCGAACCCGCCGCGCCGGCTGAGCCAGCACAACGGCCTCGTTCGCGGCGGCGCGGCCCGCACTTCGCGCCACAGCCTCCGCCCGTGGGAGATGGTGGCCCTGGTCTCGGGATTTCCCAGCATGACGGCCGCGCTGAAGTTTGAGTGCGTCCTGCCCCCTTCTCCCGTCTCTCTACGCATCATACGGTTCCTAACTTTGTCTGTCTCTGCGAGCCAGATGGGCCCTCACCAACCCGCACATCTCAGTGCACATCCCGTCGGAGTCGCGCCTCGCCATCTCGACGCAGACCAAGGCCAACGGGCGCCCGCGCCGGCCGGCCAAGAGCGCGGCGTCGGTCATGTCGAACCTGCACCTGCTGCTGCGCGTGCCCAGCTTCGGGCGGTGGCCGCTGCGGCTGCACTTTTTCAACCGGGAGGTGTTTGCGGCGTGGGAGAAGTGGTGCGCCGCCGCGAGCGCGCGGCTGCGGGAGAGCTTGGCGGTGGTGACGGATTTTGGGAGCCAGGCGACGAGATCGGCGGCGGCGGCGAAGGGGAGGGAGAAGGTGGCAGTCTCCGGGGACGGGCAAGGTGAGGCAGAGGGTCCGGAACCGTGGGGGATCCACGGCCTGCCTCTGGACTACGAGCCGATCAAGGAGTATGTGGCCAAGGGGCAGGATATATTCGAGTTTGAGCGGCAAGGGAGCTGTCTGGTCTGCCGGGAGCCGATGCTGGCAGGGCAGGGCCTCCATGCGCTTTGCTCGAATGACGGGTGCGACGGGGCGGGGCACGTCTCATGTTGGAGCCGACACTTGGTCAAGGGCGGCGAGGGAGCCAATATCGTTCCTGTTCAGGGCCAGTGTCCCAAGTGCAAAGGGGAGGTTCACTGGGGGGTGATGATGACGGAGCTGACCCTGAGAGTCAGGGGTCAGAAGGACGTGGAGAAGCTGCTCAACCGGAAACGAAAGCGCGCCACCAAGAAGACTGCGAAGGCCTCATCCAGTACGGTCCCGGACCCTTAGGAGAAGCGCTGAGAACGCGGCGAGTTCGGTTTTGAAGTTTGGCATTCGGTTTCGCTCTGGCACAGCATTGGAAGTGGGATGCCGAGATCTTACCTTTTGAAGCATTGAGATACCCTGAATTTATAGCATCTACGTCTCACCCATGTCCCGGTGTCTGGGCTATTCTCTCCAAGGCCGGTCGGGAGTTTGCTTTGGCTTTTGCTTGGGGGCCCACGATGACAGGATCTGGAGGTCGTCGGGAGTTGCAGCATGGAAACTTGCCGATTCGAGTCGCACCGAAGCGATCAGTCAGCTGGGTCCGCCCACTCGGCACGCACGCTTTTCCAACGTCAGGTCATCTGCGATTGGCTCGCCAATTGACCAAAGATGGAGTGGCCCCCTGTCAATATCAAATTCTGGGACGCTTGCATCCTGGGCATGCTGCGCAGCTGCAGCATCCTCGTTCGACCTGGGATGCGCACCGACGAGCAAACGCCTCCTGGGCTGTGGTTTACTCGTATATTCATTCGCTGGTCTCAGCATAGGCCGCGGGAGATTCTGCTGCCCGATCCTTCTCAATGTTTCCAGGGTTCCCGTATTCGCTGCCTGTCAATTCGTTTCCAGGGCGCATCGCGCGAAGGGTTGGTCAGACCTCGCCAGCTGACCACCCATTCCCTGCCCTTGCGCAGCCTTGCCAATTCTTCGACATTTGGGGGGTTGGGGGTTGGGCGGCTTTGGCGACAAGCGCATGCATGACAAGCGCATTGTTCCTGTGTCGGAGCCGATGCAGCTGTATCTGATCTGCGATGGAATGCCCACCTCGCTTCACTGGCAGCTTTGTCTGAACACCCGAGTTGAATTGCGTAGGCACGGTGCTATCCGTCCGTTGTTGTCATCCCGCGGTCATACATACCTCCTTTGTGCGATGCAGCGATGGAGCGATGGAGCGATGCCGCGGAGGGTGCACGCAAGGATTCCCCTTCCAGTGCTCCATTCTCCTGCTCCCGTGTCATGGCAAAATCTCAGTTGGCAGCACGACGACCCAGGCCGTGCAGGCAGGGAAGCTTGGGTTGCAATTTTGTGAAGAGAAGACGGCCGGGTAGTTTATAATGAATATGAAGCGTCCTGTATTTTTCGTCAAGCGAGCACCCCGTCCTCGATCCCAACAGCTGGGCAGGTCAAAGGTGTTGGTTGATGAGGTGAGGTCCAGTGCGTGCTGCGAGGTCCCGTCACACCCAGGTTGAGCCCCCGCAGACCCACTCTGCTGCCGGAATGTCGAATGTGCATGTCGTGGTTTTGCGCCTCCCAAATTCGTTCCGGTCACTGCCGCTGCCGCTGTCCCTCGCCCTTCTTGGGGAACGTCTCCCGTCTCCGGTCGGTCCATGTTCCATCTCACCCACCACCCACCCGCACCCCCGTGCTCCGCCTTCCCTTCTTTCCCTCTCACCCGACCACCACGCTGGCACTCCGGAATATTTCCAATCTTCTGGCCTTCCGCCAACCTTCCGCGAACACCCTCGGGGGTTATTCTTCGCACTGACACCGACAGCCCTCCCAAGCTTCCAACCAAACGGCGAATCTCGATTAAGGCTTGGCGTGCCCATATTCCCCGTGGGTGTGCCAGAAGCAGTGTCGGCGGTCACACGCATTCATTCTGTGCATGCTGTTGAGGAGGGAGAGCCAATTCGTCACTTGCTGAGCCCGTGGGAATCTCGATTGGTATGTGCACACTGGTGTCATCGTGATATTCACATGACAGGCATGGGCTCTTTGCTACTTGCACCGACCTAACCGTGGTGCATCCCCGAACTGGTCCTAATCGTCGCGCTTCTCCTGCAGACTCCCATCCGACGATGCGCCCAACACGACTTTGACCCGGACTCCGACCGATCCCCTTTCAAGTATTACCCTCCCGAGGCAGCCACTACCACCGACTGTATCTTCTACCTGATTCCACCGGGGCGACCCTTTGCGGACACGGTCCGGGCCCCTTCATTCGGCGAGTCCCAGGGATCAACCAACGCGGGGGGCTCGATTGCCAATGCAAAGATGAGAGGTTCCCCGGCCACAGTCCCCCCGGCGATGCCCGGCACCGGGACCGGGAAGCAGAAGACATCGTCATCCAACTCGAGCGGTTCCTCGTCGGCGAAACAGCCCAGCCCACTCAGTTCCCTGACCAGCCCTCCCCTCGACCTGGCTTCGGTCGAGCGACGCGGTCAGCCTACTTCTTGCCCGGAGCCAGTCAAGAAGAAAACACGACCTCACGGCCTTCAAGAAGCGCCCACCTATCGCCCGACAGAGGAGGAGTGGAAAGAGCCATTCGAGTACATCAAGAAGATCTCACCAGAGGCGTTGCAGTATGGTCTCTGCAAAATTATCCCACCAGAGTCGTGGAACCCCGATTTTGCCATCGACACAGAGGTGAGTCGCGACGGCGGGACGCGGAGGACTCGGCGGCAGAACCACTCCTCTCTGCGCTTAACACGGGTTTGGCAATCAGCAGGACTGACGAGAGCTTGCCACCACAGAGATTTCATTTCCGCACCCGCAAGCAAGAGCTTAATTCTGTCGAAGGCAGTAAGGCGTCCCCTCCCGCACCCAGACTTGCCACTTCCCCAAGGCCCCTTGCTGAGACCGGCAATCTAGGCACTCGCGCGAATTTGTCCTATCTCGATGCTCTCGCAAAGTTCCACAAGCAGCAAGGAACGAACATGACGCGATGGCCGTACGTCGACAAGAAGCCCCTCGACCTCTACCGGCTGAAGAAGGCAGTGGAAGCCCGCGGCGGCTTCGAGAAGGTCTGCAAGCTTAAGAAATGGGCTGAAATCGGCCGTGACCTGGGTTACAGCGGCAAGATCATGTCTTCCTTGTCCACATCGTTGAAGAACTCATATCAGAAATGGCTCTGCCCGTACGAGGACTATCTTCGAATCGCCAAACCAGGCGTGCACCAGCAACTTGAGCTCGAGTACGGCGGCCCTCTGACGCCCAGTCCGGCTCCGAGCCCCATGAAGCGATCCAATCTCCCGACGCCCGCGAGCCCCCGAGCCGAGACTCCCACGAGACATGCGACGGACGCGCTCCAGGCGTCAATCGACGGCCAGGCCAGAGACTCCGACCACGATGTCTCCATGTCGGACGCCCCCGCCTCCAACACCCCCAAACCATCCTCCGGCTTCACAGCGGTCAACACGGGCGGGTTCACGGCGGTAAACTCGGGCTTCACGAGCGTCAACCGGTCGACAGGGGCTGCCTCTGACAGCAAAGGCCCTGTCACTCCAAAGACCAACGGCACGCAAGCCACACCCACGAAAAACACGCCCGAATTCCGCTCCTCGGCCTTAGGCCCTTCAGGGCTCAAGCGCCAAATGAGCTGCGATAGTTTGGATTCGGCGAAGAAGGAGCCTGCCGATCAGGACGATGGGGATTCTGGGAGTCGTCGAAGCAAGCGACTCAAGAAGGGTGAGTTTGCTCTTCCTTGGTTGGCTCTGGGTTCGTCAACTGACAGATCCACTCGCAGATACCGTGCCCACTGTCGCCGGTTCCCACATGTCACTTTTCCGCTCAGCCGTGCCCAGGATACCCCGGGACGAATCTGCGGCTGCTGGAGCGGTACGTCGACAGTTGCATCCCGTCCAATTGTCGTCCGTGCTAACGGTAGAACAGCGATGTGAGCAGTGTGGCAAGGGCAACGACGAAGGCGGCTTTCTCTTGGCCTGCGAGTCCTGTGACCATGCGTATCACGGCACCTGCCTTGATCCGCCACTCAAAGTCAAGCCCGAAACCGAATGGAACTGTCCGCGGTGTCTCGTTGGCGATGGCCAATTCGGGTTTGAAGAGGGCGGGCTGTACTCACTCAAGCAGTTCCAAGAAAAGGCGGCCGACTTCAAGCAAAACTACTTCTCGAAAAAGATGCCCTTCGATCCTGTCCTCAACTGCCACCGGCCAGTCACCGAAGACGACGTGGAGCACGAATTTTGGCGGCTCGTCGCCGACATCGAGGAGACTGTGACGGTCGAGTACGGCGCTGACATCCATTGTACCACGCATGGCTCTGGGTTTCCGACCATCGAGAAGCATCCAGACAACCCGTACTCGACCGATCCATGGAATCTCAATCTGCTTCCGCTCCACCCCGACAGCCTGTTCAGGCACATCAAGTCCGACATCTCCGGCATGACCGTTCCCTGGGTTTACGTCGGCATGACCTTCTCGACCTTTTGCTGGCACAACGAGGACCACTACTCATACTCGGCCAACTACCAGCACTTCGGTGCGACCAAGACTTGGTACGGAATTCCTGGCGAGGACGCCGAGAAGTTTGAGAACGCGATGCGAGAGGCTGTTCCCGAGCTGTTTGAGACGCAGCCGGATCTTCTCTTCCAGCTGGTTACCCTCCTCACCCCCGAGCAGCTGCAAAAGGCCGGTGTGCGTGTTTATGCTCTGGACCAGCGCGCGGGGCAGCTCGTCGTCACCTTTCCACAAGCGTACCATGCCGGTTTCAATCACGGGTTCAATTTCAACGAAGCCGTCAACTTTGCCCCTTGCGACTGGGAGCCGTATGGCCTCGCAGGTGTTGAGCGACTCCAACTCTTCCGGCGGCAACCCTGCTTCTCGCATGACGAGCTGTTGTGGACCGCGGCGGAAGGCCTCACCAGTGGCGGACTGACCATCCAGACAGCCAAATGGCTGGCACCCGCCCTGGATAGGGTCCACAAGCGGGAGCTGGCCCAGAGAGACGAGTTCACCGCCAAGCACGAGTTTATCGCCAAGCACCTCGATGCCAAACATCCAACCGACCAACACCGGTGTGTGTTTGGAGGCCGAGGCGATGACGAATGCCCCATGACATTCAAGATCGACGACGCCGATGTCCCGGAGGAGGAGTACGGCTGCTTCTATTGCAAATCGTTCACTTACCTTTCCAGGTTCATCTGCCTCAAGACGGGCAAGGTTCTCTGCCTCTTGCATGCCGGAAACCATCCGTGTTGCGATCTCCAGGAGTCGGACAGGTATCTCGGGAAGGAGCATGTTCTTTACTACCGCAAATCGGACGAAGTCATCGCGACAACGTCCAGGAAGGTTGTGGACAAGGCACACGTGCCCGAAGCATGGGAGGAGAAGTATGAGAGGCTGTTGGACGAGGAGGCGACACCATCGCTCAAGACGTTGCGGAATCTCCTCGCCGAAGGCGAAAAGATCCCATACGACTTGCCCTCACTACCCATCCTCAGGGCCTTTGTCGAACGGTGCAACCACTGGGTCGAAGAGGCCACCAACTACACGGTGCGGAAGCAGCAGAACCGTCGCAAAAACGAAAAGGCGTGGCAGACGGCGGCGCGCAAGTCGATTGGAAATGCTCAGCAAGACCAGAAGGAACGCGAGATGCGGAACGTCGCAAACATCTACCGGCTCCTCGAGGAAGCCAAGCAAATCGGCTTCGACAGCCCGGAGATCCCTCAGTTACAGGAGCGCGCGGATGCCATCAAAGCATTCCAGGAAGATGCCAGGAAGATGCTGGAGCACCGCCAGACCCGTTCTATCGGCCCGGTCGAGAAGCTGCTGGAGGAAGGCCAGAGTTTCAACGTCGACATTCCAGAGGTCGAGCAGCTGACGCGCCTCCTGGACCAGCTCCAGTGGAACGAGAAGGCCAGCAGCAGTCGCACCACAATCATGACGCTAGATGATGTGAGGGAGCTGATCGAAGAAGGCCGTCGGCTCGGCGTGCCCGTCTACAACGACCATCTCGCTTTCTACACGGACCAATTGGCGGCCGGCCACATGTGGGACAAGAAGGTCCAAGAACTGATCAACGCCGACTCGATCCATTACCCGCAGCTTGAGACGCTAGCTGAGCAGGTCCACGCTCATGCCTGGCCGGTCTCTCCGCTCACGATGGCCGCTGTGGATCAGATCCTCCACAAGCAGCGCGAAGCGCATCGGCAGATCATGGATCTGAACGAGCGTTCCCAGGCCTGGGACCTCAGGAGAAGGCCGAAGTATACGGAAGTTGCCGAAGTCATGAAGAAGATCGAGGAGCTTCAGGCCAAGCCGACAGGGACACACGAGCTCGAAAAGGAACAGAAGCGTCACGAGGATTGGATGCGTAAAGGCAAGAAGCTGTTCGGCAAGACCAATGCACCGTTGCACATCCTCAAGAGTCATATGGACTACGTTCTTGACCGCAACCTCGACTGCTTCGACATCGTCCACGACAAGCCGCGGGTGCCCGCAGAGCCGGCGTCCCGGGAGCCGAGCCCAGACAAGGATAAGGTCAATCGCTGGGAGGATCCCAAGTTCCGCGAGGTGTTCTGCATTTGCCGACGCACCGAGGCCGGCATGATGATCGAGTGCGAATTGTGCCACGAGTGGTACCACGGGAAATGTCTCAAGATTGCGCGTGGCAAGGTCAAGGAGGATGATAAGTACACTTGCCCGATCTGCGACTGGCGCGTCAAGATCCCCCGTGATGCCGCTCGGCCGAAGCTGGAGGACCTCGTGAACTGGCAGGACGAAATCCACGGCTTGCCATTCCAGCCGGAGGAAGAGGAGGTACTCAAAAAGATCATCGACAACGCGACCGACTTCCGCAACCACATCGTGTCATACTGCAACCCGATTCTGGCGACGGCCAACGAGGCAGAGACCCAGCGATTCTATCTCCGCAAGATCGAGGGTGCCGAGATCCTCTTGTCATACGAGACGAACTTCCTCAGGCAACAGCTGCACAAGTGGAGCCCGGTTGCCCCTGAGGCGCCTCCGGTTCTGGAGGTGTCTAAGAGCACTCGCAAGCCGCGGCCCACCAAACTGCAGAAGATGCTGGCTCAATACGGCGTGGAGGACCCCGACGATCTGCCGGAGAATGTCAAGGGCAAGGCTAACAGCCTGAAGCGCAAAGCCCTGAATGCCGAGGCGGTCGCGGCGGCCTCGACCGCCCCTGCTGGTTCCATCGTGATGGCGGGCAGCCCCGGATTCGGGCCGTCGCCGCATTCCTTCTTCCCACGCAACTCTTCCACCCAGCCCGCCACACCGGGCCTCTCCAACAACGCGCATAGTCACCCTTCAGGCCGAGCAGGCTCCTCATCGTCCCACGACCAGCAAGGCCAGCCCGGTTCCGGTTCGATGCTACGGGCCGACTCCATGGACATCGACCCGTCGTCGGCCCACCCTTCCCTCTTCCTGCGCGACGGCGCGGGGCCCCGAGCGCAGATGCTCGTCCCGGGCGAGTCAACGCACGATCTCGAGGAGCGCCTCCTCAGGGGCACGTTTGACGACGACGAGCTCAACGCCCATCTCTCGACCGAGCCTGGCAAGGCGAGGCTGCTGGAGATCCTGTCCCGAACCGACACCGGGCGGCGCCGAGCCGAGGAGATGTTTGGTCCCGGGGTCTGGGGCGATCGGAACCGTGACCGCGCCGGTGCGAGGGATAATGATCCCATTGGTATCGGTGTTGGGAATGAGGGAGATGGTGACGACAGCATGTTTGTGGATTTGGTGAACCAGGATGACGATGACGACGGCGACCAGCACCGGAAGAAGGCGGCTGTTGGCGACCATCATCACCAGCCGTCGAATGCGGCCGAGATCCTGGACGAGGACGGTGAGGCGGCGTCGTGGATGGATGCTCGGAAGGAATCTTAGTTCGATTGGGATTGAGCCATGCATGCGCCCGGTCCTTGGGAAGAGACGTTTAGGGTGTGGTTAATTACAAGGGTGCTCTTCGCGGTGCATTGCGGACGGATGATGGAGACAGGTGGCGGCGTTATTAATGGTCTTTCGTCCTGCTCGGCAACAACACCAACAGCCGCAACAATGCTGCTGCCGTCGGCCCTGCCATGCGACTCGTCGCAAACGCCACCCTTGACGCGCCTCCAGTCGGCGCTGTTCGCCTCGCCGCCTGCAAGCCCTCCCCAGCTCTCGACACAGACAGCCATCGGCAACATCTTCTCGACATGTCGCTCTCTCCAGTCCCTCCTCACCCACCCCGCGCCCCCTCTCGCCGTCGCCCAAGAGCCAATCACCCCACCGACGTCGTCGCACGCCAACTTGCCCACGCCTCCGCTGGCGCATGCGCCCCCACCACTCAAACTGCGCCTGCGCTCGCGCAAGACAGACCCCGCGTCACAACCGACGGCGGGTGACTCCGGCCCGGCAAGGAGGCGCATCGTGAAGCGCACAGCATCCGCTGCGCAGCAGCCGCCGGCGAGGGGTCCCAACAAGCGCCGTCGCGCCGTCGACGACGACGCAGACCGGTACCACGAAGACGACGTTGACAGCGACATGGAGCAAGAAAACAACAACGCACTCAATGAGCATGACAAAGAAAACGAACCCCAACCGCACACTCCCAAGCGCTCGCGCATCGCACCCGAGGTCCTCCCCCTCGGTCTCGAGCGCTCCGACTACCACACCCTCCACGGCGCATCAAAACCCCAGCACAACAACGCCAACACCCCAGAGCCACAAGGCACCGACGTAGTGCTCGAGGCCGATGGCGAGATGTGGAGCACCGAGGAGGACCGCATCCTGGTCGAGCTCGTCCTCGAGAAGCTCAAGCTGACCAAGTCGGACTGGCAGGACTGCGCCCGCAGTCTGGGCAAGGACAGGAACAGCGTCGGGCGGCGGTGGAAGAGCCTGCTGGTGAATGGGGATGTTGGGCTCAAGAGAGGCGTGAGGGCGAGGGGGAGGATACATGGGACCTGGAGGTGATGATGAGTTGGGATTATTTCTTCTTTTTGTTCTTCCGTTTCTACTTCTGCCTGATCAAGGTATCGTGTGTTATTGTATGTTGTATTAATAATGGCCATCGGCTACTGGCTATCTACATGAGACAGGTTGGCGTTCTCCGGGTTTTGGGTTGGGACATTGGGACGGCGGCAGGGTGGTTGGGTCTGGCTGGCATTGGGGATGGTGGAATGGGAGTTTGGGATATCTGTCTCGATACTATCCCACAGGCAGACAGCTGGTCTAGCCTAGTACTGTTGCATGAGTTCACATGTAGATTTTAGACGAGATAATCGCATGCTTCAACCTCAACCACCCTCTCTGCCTGACCTCGCACGTCCTTCACCATCTACCGTCTACCCTCTTCCGCCACTCGCCCCTCCACCACCCCTCTCCCAGAGGAACCCAAGGCGGCACCGGGAAGGGTGAAACTCGGCAGATTTGCCGTCATGGAGCGGCACTCATGCTGCCAACGGAGGGCGCGGCGGCAAAAGCCAAGGTGAGCAAGCCAAACACACCTTGGTGCAGGAACCGAGCGTGGGGGGACCTCTTCCGTATTGCAAACCGAACTACCGAGTCCGTACGGCGGCGTGCAGATTACAGCCCAGATCCCACAGCCACCTGTGCCTCATCGCATTTGCATTGCATGTCATCCACGCTGACGATGAAGAAATGAGTCGCATCATGCCGGGCGGGCCGGGTGCGCGCAGCCTATACTGCAGACTTCAGCTGTACTCGGTGCTGCCATTCGCCCGTCCTTGCTTCAGGGAAGGGCTAGCTCACGTTGGCACTGCGTGAGTTGGTGCTTGCAGCAAGGGCACCGCGAGTCAGTGGCCCTACAGAGTACCTGAGCGTGTAAGTGCGCGGCGACTGAAACATGGCCCGTGGACGATGCCTTGCATGAACCCACCGCCCTAGCCCGCCCCGCCGCTCTCCCGTCTCCCGCCCTTTGGCGTGCCCTGTTCTGGGAGCGGGATGGGGAGCACGGATGTTTCATGTTTCCCAAGCCGCCCAGAGACGGGCAGGGAGTCCCAGGCTCCCAGCTGAGGATCGCCAGGGCAGGCCAGCTTTGCTCTCATCCACCATCTATTTGTAACCTTCCCTTGTTTGCTTGACGGCCGAGGCGAGATCACCCCCCCATGACCTCAGGCGGATTCGAGACAAGCTTATTTTGTATACTAAACAACTCCATGCGGGCTACACAGTACAGCAACGTGTCTCGGCGTCCTCTGACCTCCCCACTCCCCAGGAGGGGGAGGGCTTCCCGCTTTGCAGAGAATAAACCAGTCAAAGCAAACGGGACAGCCCCATTGTCGTTGCATCTCTTCGGCGGCATTGACGGCTGGCTCTAGGGCCACCAGCATCCTCCTCCCTTCCGTCATCCGGTCCTTCCCACCTCCCTTGCCGCCTCTATGAAGCTCGAGCCGTGTGAGCTCGAGGGACGGGCGAATTCTCCTGCCTCGGCGTACCGCTTCATGGCCGACGCAGCGTTGTCATCCAGGGCACGGCTCGGTCGTCTACCTTGGTCGGTGCCCAAGAACCATGCCCCTCAAGTTTCATCCCTCAGAATGCCCCGCCCGTCACTCCGCCAGCGGGCTGGCGAGAACCGGTGGGACCGAAAGGGCTTTTGCTGGTCGAAAGCCGGTCTTGCTTTCTACCAATGAGATAGTACAACAGGAGAAGAATCTGAGAGGAGACGAGAGCATCCAAGCGCCAGACGGGCCGTCGCCAGCTCACCACCCGTCAAGAACCGTGGCCTTGATATACATGCCGTTCGAGGGCCTTGCTGTGATGCCACCCTTGACCTCAATCTTGGACTCATCCACCTCCTCCTTGTTATTCAGCTCCATCTCGAACCGCCCAACCCACGAGGCAAGGAGGCAGGCAAATTCGCCCTTGGCAAAGGACTGGCCGATGCAGCTGCGCGGACCGTGCAAGAAAGTCATGAAAGCGTAGTTGCTCTCGGCGCCGCCGCTCGCCGCATGCTTGTCGGCGTCCGACTTGGGAAGCCAGCGCTCCGGGTTGAAGTCGAGCGCGTCCTCCCCCCACAGGGCCTCGGACTTGTTGACCGCCCAGGGGGCAAGCATGATTTGGGTGCCCTTGGGGACAAACCGCCCTTGGATGCTGGTATTGGACTCGGCTACGCGGAAGGTCAGGGGCACGGGCCCGTAGTAGCGCAGGATCTCGTTGCAGACGGCGTTGAGGTAAGGCAGGCGATCAATGAGTGAGCTCGACACGGTCGAGCTGTCGTCCGACATGGGCGGCAGGTGCTCGCGGACTTCGGCGCGCAGCCGGGTTTGAACCTCGGGGTGCTTGGCGAGAAGGTACGCGGCCCACGTCATGGCCGAAGCGGTTGTCTCGTGCCCGGCGGCGAGGAACGTCATGAGCTGGTCAACGAGGTTCTCGTCGCTAAAACCACCAGACTCCAAGGCCACCGAGAGGATGTCCACGTCGGTCAACTCCTTATTCGCCAGCCTCTCCTTCTTCTCCCTGATCAGCTTGGCACACTCAGCCCGGATCAGACGGGCTGAGGTTCCGATGTCTTCATTGCGTTTAACTGGTATCAAGGCGACGAGCCGCAGAGGGAGGATCATGCCGAGCAGTTGGAGGAGACGAGCCTGGCGGCTTGGCTTGAAGATACGGGCGTATGCCTCAGTCAGAGGGTTCTTTGGCGTCTTGATGGCGTCAAAATCGCGGCCCATGCCAGCCACGCCGATGATGTCGAGAGTGATGCGCGAAGCCCAGTTGTTCGCTTCAAAGACGCCCGTCCGCTTCTCCGGTTCGGGCCCTTGCGCAGCGTCCTGGAGGATCTGTTCCGTCATGGCTTGCACGCCTTCGCGCGACTTGGCCCAGAACACCGGGTACAGCTCCTTGATGTGGCGGAAGGCAAAGGCCGGGAGGAGGTTTCTCCTCTGCACCTTGTGCTCATCGCCCTCGGCGAGGAGGATACCGATGCCCAAGATGCGGCCAATGGAGAAGCGGATCGCTTTCGGCTTGACAAATTCGTAATTCTTGGTTACGAGCACCTCGGCGAGAGCCTTGGGCGACGTGAGCAGGAGCCTTTCCTGGTTAAACGGGCCGAGATACCGGATAAGGCCATTGTTCGGAATCGAATTGATCCTGCGGAGGGTCAGCAGGCTGGCCGCGGCAATGCTACATGGTAGAGAGGGGATACATACCACTCCCTCATTGGCGCCCCCGTGGGCTGTGCCATGATCGTTTTGAACTGGCCCATGAACCATGAATTGCCACTGGGCTCCGGGAGGCCCCTGAGAGGGGAGAAGAGCTTTGGGTAGAGAAGGACTATCCAGATGGCCCACGCCAGGGCCTGGATCGCCCATGTGGCTGCAAAGCCGGGCAGGAAGCTGACTTCCGGGCATTGTGGGATTCGGCCGGAAGACAGGGCGTAGGCGCTGCCGAGAGAGATGACTGATATGAGGCGGTATGGGAGCATGGTGGGCAAGGAGACGGCTTGAAGTGGAGAGGGTCTTGGGGGTTGACTGCTGATTCACTTTCCTGAGCGCTGAGAGCCGGACGGAGAGAGGAAGTGTTAAGTTGTTATAATACGTCTGAGGTCTCAACTCAGCCTGAAAGTGCCGGTCGGTGAAGCTGATGTCGCCGCCGCCGACGCTCAAGTGGGCTCTTCCCGCGCAAAGGCTCCGATAGTCGAAACAAGGTTCGGGAAGGAAAACGAAGCGTGACAATTCGATGGACGGCTCCTGGAATCCGAGATTGGCCAGGTGGCTGAGCAAGCTGACGTACCTACACTACCTAGACAACCAACTTATACTGTGGGCATTGGAGCTGGCAAGATGGTGTGCGGAGTGGGGGATCCATGCGCCTTGAACGAAACCCTCCAGGGATCCAGGGCGAAGAAGCCTGATACGCAGCGCTAGGCCAGGACGGTGGTGTCGCGCCGTCGCAATCCCCCCATCACGTTCCCGCAATGCTCAACACGGAGCAATTCTCGAGCTCCGGCTCCGTGGCAGCCACCCAATGAACGCGGGGCGGATTCGGATGTGTCCGAAGCCGATCGCCCGCCGCGGCCGGGCCAGCTGTCATCTTGGGCCCTTGGCTCGGCCGAACCATTGCGCCTTTGTGCGCGTCCTCCTTCGAGTTGCCGGGTTTACGGAGTATTACATACTTCGTAAACGGTGGTTGCCAGTTGCATGGATGGACTTTACCCAGCGATCGGAGCACGGCGTTGGTGAGGCGGCGCGCCGTGTTTGGTGGCAACTCAGAGGCAGTGTCGCGACTTGCTCGCCGAGTAACAACCGCGTCAGCTGGGCTGTCTTGCTGTGTCTTCATCCTACTTTGCAGTGGCTGGAGCATGAGTCGGTTGGGTTATCTGTGTCGATTTTGTTCTTTCGAGTGACTCGGATTGCAAGGGCCCAAGGCTGCTTGTGCCGCGGCAGCTCAGAGCCAGAATCCACTGCCCATCCACAGAAACAGAAACTACATGCCTTAGACGCTGAGTTCGGAGCAACCATGACACAGTTGTGTTTACGGATCTAACTAAGATGGCAAATCGAAAAAGAGGCAAAACTTTGGGGTCTGAAATGGCAAGGTCGTGCGTGCGTACGCTGGACGGGAATTGCAATGCCATATCCCGAAATCGGATGCGAAAGAGGGGTTCTCGTCCATGGCTTCCTTATCATCAGGTTGAGTCACAGTTCGGCGACCGGCCGATTTACTAACACCAACAATACCTGGTAGGCTGGGTATGTCGAAGGGACTCGAGTCTATTATAGAATACGCCCGCAGAGAAATGGCAGGCACAGCACCAAGCATGGCGGCGACATCCATCTCCCCTCTCTCCACCGCCGTCGCGATCCTTCCCGGCTACCGTCCGGGCATTCTCGCCCGCACGCTCGAGATGCACCTCGACTATTACTACCCGCGAAACGGATGGGGTCGAGAGTTTGAAGCAAACTTGTCCACCAGCTTGGGGGATTTCCTGACACGGCTGGACAAGCCCGTCAACCAAGTGTGGGCAGCCATGTTGAGGACTCCGGCCCAGCAGCCTCAGGCACCTTCCGTGGAGCGCATCGTTGGCGTTCTCTATATCGACGGCGATATTTCGGGGCAGGAAGGGGTAGCGCGGCTCCGGGCCTTCATTGTTGACGAGTCTGCCAGGGGCTTGGGTGTTGGGAAGAAGCTTTTGGGCGCCGCCATGGAGTTTGTCAAGGAGACTGGGTTCCGTGAGTGTCACTTGTCGACGTTGCGTGATTTGACTATTGCCAGACGGCTGTATGAGAGGGAGGGGTTCAAAGAGGCCGGTGAAAATTGGTTCGAGGGGTTTGGAAAGGGCATCATGCGAATGGCGTATGTTTGGCGGCGCCTGGATGAAGCATAGGTTGAGTGCCGTTTCGTCCAGCTCGTTGATGGTTGGTGTTGTCTGCCAGCAATGACTTGGATTTGTCGTTTTCGTGTGATATATCCATCCAAGGAAGGCTCATGTTGGCATTGCTGTGTGAGACCTGTACTCTGTAATAGTCCGTTCTTCTACCCGTACCACTGGGATATACCAGATCATGAACAAACACCGGCCCAAACCTGTCGTTTCCCCCAAAGCGTCACATACATACACCCACCCAGTAACCATCCCATCCACTACCACAATCATAACAACCCCCAACCCCTTAACAAACCCAACTCCCTCGCCGCCCTCAATCCCCACCCCACGACCCTCCAAACCACCCACAGCACCCCCAAGCCTACTACCACCAACGCCACCACCACCCCTCCCCTAATCTCAAACGCCTCCTCAGCCTCCATACGCATCAACTTCCTTTGCTTGCTGTGATAATAATCCTCCCGCCCCTCCGCCGACCCCGGACTCACCGGACTGCCGGGACTGCCAACGGCACCAGCAGCGTCGTAGCGATACGGCCGGTAGCGGTACACGAGCCGGTGCAGCCAGCGCGGGAGCAGGCGGCTGGGCTGGCCGGCGGCGTGGTAGTGCGCGCGGAGGGCCGAGTTGCGGATGTCGACGAGGAGGAGGGAGATGAGGAAGGAGGTGAAGAGGAGCGGGGTCATGACCAGCTTTGTCTTGTTAGTGTGGGTGTGAGGGATGGGGTGCGTGAGTCAAGGCAAAGGTTGGGGGTGAGGCGCACGTTGTAGAGTGTTGGGGCCCATCGAGGCGGCCGGGTGTCTCCCTCGTGGGCGGTGGTGGGAGCCGGCGGCGCCATCGTGGGGTTTGTGTTGTGTGTGATGAGTCGTATAGAATCTAGTTTCCAGTTGTTGATGGCGGGTTCGAATTGAGCTGAGCAGAGTGAGTGAGTTGCTCGAAGGTGTAGGGTTGAAACTGAGCCGGTCCGAGGTGAGGGACTCGAGTGACGCGGCCGCCGTGAAACAGCTAAACTGCCATCTTGATGAGCCAATGAAGGTGTTCACGTAACGTGATACCAGCTCCTTCAGCTAATGTCAAAACAGTAGCCTGTCAGCCAAGGCTGCAAAATCCCAGAGGCTAGGTGCTGTGCCCTATGAATGACCACAGAATGAATGAGAGCTTTACGAGTTCGTTTTGGTGGTGGGAAACTCATTTGATCCCGTGTCCGGAATCCGAGAGAATCCTTTGTCCTTGGCCCTTCGTCACCGTTTGTTTGGTGCCCCACCATCCGACGATCCCGTTGGCCACCGGGACACGCAGCAGAAACAAAACTCCGGGCCGGGAGAAGCAGCAAATGGCCGCCGGCATGGCAAGAAAATGAATGTGCTTTTGGTATTCGGCACGCCAGGTCTATGTTTTCTCTACACAGGCGACGCCTCNCGAGTCTCACGGCAGGGCGATGCACTCAATCTCGACATCAACGCCCTTGGGCAGCTGCTTCACGGCGACGCAGCTCCGGGCGGGCTTGTGAACGAACCACTTGGCATACTCCTCGTTCATGCTCTGCAAGAAGCCATGTCAGTGTACTGCACAGTCAACAAGTCCGGAAGGGCATGTCCTCACGGCGAAGTTGGCCATGTCGGTCAGGAAGGCATTGACCTTGACCACCTTCTCGATGGACGAGCCGGCCTCCTCGAGGACAGCCTTGAGGTTGGCAATGCAAGCGGCAGTCTTCTCCTGGATGGTGCCCTCGACCAGGTTGCCCTCGGCATCGCAGGGAATCTGGCCCGAGCAGTAGATGGCGGTGGGGGTCTTGATGGCCTGGGACTGTTGATTGGGTCAGAACAGAGTCAGACAGACAGACTTGCAATGTCAACAACAAGCCGAGGGAGGGCATGCGTGCGTACATAAGGGCCGGCGGCTACGATCCAACCGTGTCAGCATTTTCTTGTCAACTTCCATGCCAAACTTGCCATGGAACTTGTCCACATGGCAGCAGGTAGGCCGGATCAGGGAGGGACCTACGCGGGGCCGCGTTCTTGGTGAGGACGGGAGTGGCAGACATGTTGTGAAGTGGGCGTGTTCTGCTTGAAGCTGGTCGGGGAAGAAGTGCAAAGGCTCGTCGGGCGGCAATGGGAAACATACCAGTACCAGGTCACGGGCTGGGAGAGAAAGTTGCTTCGGCGTGCCACTCCGTTCTTCGGACCACCCACGGCAAGAGGGGTCAGAGAGGCGGGCCAACCCCACCATCCGGGCCGGGCCCGAGCTTGGCGATCGCCGAGCAGCCACAAGCACCAAAGAGGCAAGCTGCTGTGGCTGTCTGCAGACTTGGAGTAACTCCGTCCTATGCAACCCTCCATCCGTTAGTCAGGCTCCCTTACGTGCTGACCCAGCAAACACCCCGAGAAGAGGTCGGCAGCCCAGTGCCGCGTCCCGCTTCTGGCTCGGGTCGTTTGTTTCCATCGAACAAACCATTCGCAGAGGGGCCCAGAAATCCCCAAAACGGGTCG
>FJWA01009977.1_pt1 | contig 20649 bp, 19 predicted proteins | sample 1011891 | NCBI WGS metagenome assembly FJWA01 (sample SAMEA3912450, study PRJEB9761) | metagenome | biome: forest; material: soil | place: USA | collected 2011-06-22 | depth 0.1 m
GTGTATACGGCTGAGATGCTGGAGGTGTTGGCGCAGGCGAACGCGAGCGTGGTTGGGTCTGCGGCTGAGGAGGCGTCAGGGTCGGAGGTGAAGAAGGGGGGGAAGAGGAGGAAGGCGTGAGGTGGTGAGACGGACTGATGGGGGGTGGTGGTGTTGGCTGTGCGATACGGGATGCCTGATGGAGGGGACTCGGCCGGAGGAACAGACAAGACTTCGGGTTGCAAAAATATTACAGATGAGTCGCTTTGAGGCGAGGAAAGAAATTATACCCATGGTCTTGATGCTCCTTGGTTTCACAGGCGCTGCTCTAAATGCATCTATTCAAATCAAGCCCGAAACCCAAAGTCATGGCCACAAACGACTCACCAAATTCCCCATTCCCCAAACTTCCGCCAGTCCAACCTCCCAAACCTCACACAACAATCTTCGCCCAACTCGCCCTCGCCCGCCTCGCAACCTCCCTCACCTTCCTCACCCCATCCCCGCACGCGACCGCCAACATCCTCTGCGCCGCGGGCGCGTAAGCGAGTACATGCCGCTCCTCAAACCGGCCCGGAATCGCGCCCAGCACCTGCAGCGCGAGCCTCCGGCACACCACCGCCATCTGCTGCAGCTGCAGCCCGCCCTCCTTTCTCCGCGCACATTCCTGGTACACCGCGGTCGCGCCCCCAGTCACCTCTCTCAAGTACCCCCTGATGGCGTCCGGCTCGTGCGCGAGGATCTCGGCGAGGATCTCGAGCGCCGAGACGGTCTGCGCCCCGGCGGCCTCAGGGGTCGAGATACCGGCGCGGTTGGTCAGCGCCGTAACGAGGAGGCGGAGGAGGAGGGGCAGGTCGTCTTGGTAGACTGTGAAGGGGCAGTTGCCGGCGACGGAGAGGACGGCGAGGCGGTGGCGGGTCGCTGTGTGGTTGTCTCCCGTGGCGACGGGCTGGGCGGTTTGCAGGAGGGGTTTGGCGAGGTGGCTGTAGGCCCATTGTTTGTAGAAACGCTTGACGACGGCGTGGTTGTCGGGGGTGAGGAGGTCGTTTTGCTTGACGATGAGGCCGAGGGATTGGGCGAGGATTTCGCCGTTGGGGTGCGGGCTTGCTGCGGTTTGGTGGAGGGCCGGGATGAGGGCGAGGACATGCTTGTCCTGGCGGGCTGCGGCGCCGGCGATGACGCTCATGGCGATGCTGTTGTAGGCGCGGAATGTGTCTGGGTCCAAGGGAGATGAAGTCGTGGCCTCGTTCAGCCAGTTGCCCCAGAAGTCGAGCACCCGTTTCATCGCTAGAGATTCAGGATCCGAGGTCGACGAGCCACCCTTGTACTTGTTCGCAAGTATGGCTCCGATGGCTGACCGGATGTCGCTTTCTCGTGACGGAGAGGGGCCAAACTCGGAGGTGTCGCACATGAACTGCTCCGCTTGGCCACCGGGGGCATACTGCAAGCGCTCATTAGCCAAGTCTACTAGCACTCGCAGAAGGTATCATCACATACCAGTCCAGCCAATGCACCTGGCCGCAACCCCTGGAGCGTCCCAAGCGTCAAGAGCCCATTCACGGGGCTTCGAGAGTCCCCTTGGACTTCCGTCTTGTCCGGAGCCCGGAAGAAATTGAAAGCCTCGTGCTGCAGGTTGCACGCCACCTGCAGCTTTTCATCAAGGCTCCGGGTCACCAATGCTGCCATTTGCGAGAGCTGGACAAGAGCTCGCTCGCACCACGCTGATGTTGGCGCGGAGGATGCCGACCGGTACAGATACCGCACGGTGAACAGGCTTACTTGCAGGAACTGGCCGTAGACAGCCGGATCATCCTCCTTCAGAAGAGGCAATGTTGCGTTAGGGGCCCCGTCTCCGTTCTGTATTTGCAGCAGCCAGTTATCTGGCAGCTGACTGAACTCTTCCACCCAGTTTCGGTCACCAGAAGCGTGGGGAGCAAGCGCCTTCCCATACTTGGCTTCGCAGGCCTCTCGAAACCAGATAACCGAAGCGTGAAGTGATGAAATGACGTTCGCGTTCGCAGATGGGCCTTCTGTAGTGGCAGTGGCCGGAGGGGAGAGCGGGAAGATTTCCAAAAGGGTTGCTGTGAGGGTGATGAAATGCTGGAGCGGTGAGAACTGCTGCTGAGATGGGGTATCTCTCGCAACCTGCGATGGAATCTCGGAACAGCCAATGAAGGCAAGGCGAGACAGCAGGTCCTTCAGAGCGTTCAGCGAATACTCGGAAGGATTGCCCCAGTCGCGCTTTTTGATCTCTGCTTTGACCCTGGCTGCTAGGTCTGCGTAGCCATCTGTGTAATTCATGACGATTGTCCGCAACGCCAATACAGCCTCGTCCTCCAAAGGGGTGTCTTCCGCCGCGTTGTCGTTAGGACTCAGACTCAAACCCTTTGTGAGGGTGAGGGCCAAGAGAGAGCAGATTTCGGCGCAGGTGGAACTGGGACACAGCAGGGTAGGTGTCCCATCTGGTTGAAGCACCTGCTGGCTAACAAGCAAAGCAAGCCCCTGAATGACTTGCTTGAGGACGTCTTTCTCTTCGGACACCAACTCAGTGGCTTTAGCGGTCCATATCGGCAGGTAAACGTCGTGAAACAAAGTGTTGAGATGAGTGCGTGCTTCCGTTTTCAAGCTTTCTTCGTCGTCGGGATGTCCCTGCTTTTGGCCCCTGAACAGCTCCATACGCGTTTTGAGAAGGGAGTTCAGGAGAAGTAGGAGGTCCCGAGTATGGGAGGGCGACTTGGGCTGCCGGAGATTCTGCCGGATGGTGTCAATGAAGTTAGCGTTGTAGAGCACGTAGGCTCGGATATTGGCGCATATGACGGTCATCAAGAGCAGGCCGGCCTGTTTAGTGTAGGTCGGGTTTGCGAGGTCGTCCCGGCAGTCCCTCGAAACGATGTCGACGTAACCTTGGAGGGATAGCACGTCGAGCTTGTGAGTCTTTGTGCCATCGAGTCTTCTGGCAATACTCCGGAGCACTTCTAGAGTTGCGTCGATAGATTCCTTCGCCTCGCCGTTCCGGACTTCATACTTGAGCGAGTTCCAGATCTTTTCGATATGCGGAACAACGCTTGCTTGCGGGTTGTCGTACTGCTCGATGCACGCCTGAATGGTTTTCAAAATGTCGACCTTGACAGCCACGGTGACGGCATCCCCTTGGTCAAGCTTTTGGATGAGGAACGGGAATGCATGGTCGGCCACCCGCTGGTGGGCTGCGAAACAAGCTCGAACAGCCTCTTTTAGATCCTCGGCGGTGATGCCTATCGGGGTGGCAGAGCTCCGGAGGGAGATGGGGAAGTAGGCGGAAAAGACCTTGAAGACCTCTTCGGTCACCTCGGGTGATGGGTCGTAGTCTTTGAGCAGCAAGGCGAGAATCTTGAACCAGACGATGAGATTCCTGGGGTCTCGCTCGTTCTGGCACACCTGGAGAAGGTCGACAACGAAGCCGCAGGATGGCCCATACTGGTGCTTCAGCTCGCTGCTGACGGCCTGATCTTGGAGGAGACTGAGGAAGAGGTTGTAGATCTCCAGCCTGGTGGCTACGGTCTGCAGACGGAAATCCTCCTTGATCTTGCAGACGTCGTCGAGAATCTTGATGCCCATGTTTGGCTGGAAGGCCTTCATGGAGTAGAGCTGCCGTAAAGCTGTTGCAGAGGCTGTGATGCCTGCTTTGTGGTCATATGAGAACATGGCGCCAAAGAATCCGATGAGCCGAAGGACTGTGGCTTTGTTCAGTATGATGGCCTCAAATCACCGTGGAAACATCAACAAGGAAGTAAGACGTACCTTGGTCGGGCCTCAACGAGGATTTGTCTAGGGCCTCAAGGGTCCCTGCGAGAAAGCCCAGAGCTAACGTCCGGACGTTAGTATCAGCACCAAGGCAAGGTCTTCGGGCCAACAGGCATACCTTTTGCCCGGGCAATGATATCGCCGCTGCCCGCGTCCTCCCCATCATCCATCTGGTCGTCGGCATGTGCCGAAGTCATCCATGGCTGCACGGAGGCGGCCCAGTTTCCCACCACTATGCTGCTGGCCCGGGAGCTCTCGATTTCTACAGACATGAGATCAGCAAGAGAGGTCCCCGAGACAGAAAGCGTCCTCTCCTCACCTTTGGCAGCCTTTTTTGTGATTTCCAGCTGCGCAGGCTCATCGTCCGAGAGCACATACTCGAGTGCCCACTGCTTGAACTGAGCCATGGCTGCTGGGCGTCCGAGGCGGCCGACCCCCAAGCGCGCTTTTAGCCTCGATACTCAACAGCCAGCAGCGCCCTTCCTTGGTCGTGTCGTGTCTGTGAGGCGCTTCGCTTCCAAGATGGGTGCTGTGACAGACAATGCAACAGATGGGGGTGCTCGAATTTATTTGGAAAATAGCTGCGAGCGAGTGTATGCACGTGAAATGGTGAAACCGCACGTTAGAGCAGGCACCCTTTGGGACAAGACCCAAACATCTCGCAGCTACCTACCCGTACACAGTGCAGCTATTAGTAACTGCCCGACCTTGGCCGATGCCGTCGTTGAGTGGCTCGACAACCGCCGTTATCGCCCTGAGCCCCATGCTGCCCCGCGGCAGTAAATCTGGGAAAACCCGGGCGGTGAAGGGCGACACGGCGGAGACGGCAGCGCTAGACTGGAAGCAGTAAGAGGGGCAGACTGTCCCGGCGGGCATCCGCCTGAAATTTTCGCATTTTTTGGCCGGCAGCGCAAGCCGGGCCAGGCAGGGTTGGCGGCAGTTCTGGGTGCCGCCGGAAAGACCCATCACCCTTCGGAGGCAGAGGCCAATTCTCTCAAGTGAGGCACCTCATGCCAATACTCTCTCGATATCCGTGTTTTGGGCCAGACAGCATTGCATCTCGGCCGGCTTCTTTTCCTCTTCCTCTTGGTGTTCCCGAACTCGCAGGCAGCTCACTGTCCAAATCGTGAGTGGGGTTCGTGGGGTAAGCTACGCTCTCTTCAAGTCTCAACCCTCTCTGTTCCTTCTGCACACACTGCCTGGTGTTGGCGTTGAGTTACCCACTCACCAACCGATTGCGTGTGAACTTGTGCACTTGCAAGACCCAATTTCCTTTTATTTCTCTTTTTCCATCTTGAATGCCTCAACTCCGGGATTTTCCAAGATGTGACACGGTACACGAGATGGCCGACTCGAGAAATGTTGGCCCGCCAAGAGCCGCCGCTAACACTCGTTTCCTCCCGGTGTCATAGGTGATCTCAACAAGCCCTCGTCATGGCGTCTTCAGAGGTCCCAAAGACCTGCAAGGTCATCCTGGCCGACTCAATAGCCAAGAAGATGCTGGCCGAGGTCAAGGAGACCCTGCAAGGCATCCAGGGGAGCGAGGCCAGCAAGCCCACCCTCGTCGCCTTCCTGGCCAACGACGACCCTTCGGCCGGGCAGTACGCCGACTGGTCCAAGAAGACATGCGAGGAGAAGTGAGCACGGGTATTCCCTTGGCGCGGGCATGATCTGACATCAACACCACCCCCACAGCGGCTTCAACTTCGACCTCCGCAAGGTCGACAAGGAGGACCTCGAGGAGGCCGTCGTACAGGCCAACAATGACGACTCGGTCGACGGCATCCTGGTCTACTACCCCATCTGGCGGAACAACCAGCAGCAGGACCGCTACATCCAGGAGACGGTCGCCCTCTCCAAGGACGTCGAGGGCCTGTGCCACACCCACCTCTTCAACATGTACCACAACGTGCGCTTCCTCGACCCGCCGGCCAACCAGAAGAAGTCGATCCTGCCCTGCACCCCGCTGGCCATCGTCAAGGCCCTCGAGCACGTGCAGATCTACAACCCGATCCTGGCCTACGGCAACCGTCTCTTCGGCAAGACCATCACCGTCATCAACCGCAGCGAGGTCAACGGCCGGCCCCTGGCCGCCCTGCTCGCCAACGACGGCGCCACCGTCTACAGCGTCGACATCACCGGCGTGCAGGTCTTCACCCGCGGCAGCGGCATTCGCGCCCCGCGCCACCAGGTCCACGACAAGGAGGGCTGGGGCCTCAAGGACGTGCTCCCGCTCAGCGACGTCGTCATCGCCGGCGTGCCGAGCGAGGCCTACAAGGTGCCCACCGACCTGATCCGCGACGGCGCCGCCTGCATCAACTTCTCCAGCTACCGCAACTTTGACGGGCCCGCCATCAAGGAGAAGGCCAGCATCTACGTGCCGAGCACCGGCAAGGTGACCATCGCCGTGCTGTTGCGGAATCTGGTGGTATGTGCCCCCTTTTCGGGTGTGATGACGGAGAGAGAGCTAACAGCGTCGTCGTCACAGCGCCTGATCGCCAACCGGCCGCGTCCCGAGGGCACGTCCGACGCCGCCGCGAAAGCGAGGGACGAAGCGTTCAAGGATGGTTAGGTCGGATGCTGCGGCTCATGATCTCTCCTGTTTGGCAAGTAAAACTGTACATAGGAAGGGGCAAACGACGTCGAGTAAACAGACATACTGCGGTACAGTACTGCCTTCGAAATAGACTTTTGTTATGCGCGCAGGATTTAGAACAGCCGACGTTCTCCGCTGGAAGATAAACAAACTCCCCAAAAAATATATTGTCCTTCTTTTCAAAAAGCCGAGGGGCTAAAGAGGTCGCTGCTGTATCCCAACAGATATATTTCGAATACAAGAATAGAACCGAACCGAAGAAGAAGAACCCGGGGTATCGAACCAATTCTCTCGTCACAAACAAAAACCGAATCGAAGCGAAAAGCAGGGAAGAAACGAAAAAGGCGCTCTTCTCGCTCCCTCAACCAGACGCCGCCGCGCCCCCCCCAAAGAGTTGCGCAAACGCTTCAGCACACCACCTCGCTACCACCCCTTCCTCCCCGCTCGCTCGCTCGCTGTCCCCAAATATCAGATATCTAGTGAAATCATTACCAATTACCCCCGCTCATCGTAGGGGTCACATCGTATATCGTCATGATTCTTCAACCTCCACCACCACAACGCCATGGAAAACGAGGAATCCAACCCCCGAGGACATTTTCACAACCCCGCCACAGACGCAGCACCTCCTTCCACCTCCAACCCCTCCAACACCCGTCTCGCCGCATCCAACCTCCGTCTAAACATCCTGCTCTCGGCGCTCGCCCGCCCATTCTCCGTCAGCCCCAGCACGCACCGCCCCAGCCCCTCCACCAGCCGCTCCACAAGGTACTTGTCCTCGCGGAGCAGCGCCTCGAGCGGATGCGACTGTGCCGGCTTGCCGTCCTCGTCCGCGCCCTCGAGAGGATGCAGACGCCCCATCAGCCGCCCGACGATCGCCGCGCCGACCGCTTCCTCCTCGCCGTCGCCGTCCGGCGAGCCCCGCTGTCGCGGGGTGAGCACGCCCGTGCTGTTTGCCTTTTTTAGACCCGCGCCGCCGCCGCCGTAGAACGATGCCGGCACGAGCGGGAAACTGCGGTTCGTCCCGACCGAGTCGAACGAGGCCACCGACGGGCGGTGGTGCAGCGACGAGGCCGAGGCCGCGGCCGACATGGGGCGGTGGATGACCGAGCCGCGGCGCGGGGGCTGGCTTGACAGGGGTGGGTGTGGTGGTGCGGGCGAGTTGGGAGTTGAGGCCGAGGTGGATTCCTCGGCGATGGGGGAGATGGCGCCGTCGGCGTCGAGGCTGTCGCGGCTGGGGTTGAGGGAGAGGCGTTTTGTCGCGGCGCTGCTGGGGCGGTAGCGGTGGCTTTGGGCCGAGGCGGCACGGGAGGAGGTGTCAAAGGCGATTTCGTCCGGGCTGACGGGGGATTTGAGAGAACGGACTTCCTGGGCGGTGGCGAAGGTGTCGATGGTGGAGATGGAGTTGCTGCTGTTTCGCCTGCTGAGGAAGGGCGCTTGCGAGGAGTGGAAGGTTTCGGCGCTGCTGCTTGTCCCGTTCGCGACCGGGCCTCGGGTGGTCTCGACCGAGGCTTCCGAGTTGAAGCTCTCGGTGCTTGCTCGCCGGGTCAGGCTCATGGTGCCCATGGCGCTGTGCAGGAAGAAGTGCTCGTAGTCGAAGGCGTCTTCGCGGTCTTCGTGCGAGATTTGGTGCTGGACCGTGTCGTGGTAGAGCGACTCTCCACCCTCGCTCATGTAGTCGGCGTCGTCGGCGTCGTGGAAGTCCTGCTCCTCGTCCGTGTCGCCGTTCTGGGTGACCACGTCGGCGTTGTCGTTGTCGTAGTCGGCTCTGTCGGCCTCGGGAACAGGAGTCGACGGAGACAGAGGTGCGGATTCCGAGAAGTGGTTGACGGGCTCAGAGTGAAAGCCGGCTTCTGCGTCGGCGTAATCCGTCTCTTCTGCTGCTTCGACGTAACCGTCATTCAGCTGATGCTCGTCCTCCCGGGCCTCGCCGTCCACACTCGACTCCTCGCCATTCCACGGGCTTCGCCCAGAGAGATCGCTCGTGATAATCTCCGACGTCCTGTTCGACGGAGGCTCGGCATGCCAGGGGTCGACTTGCGAGTGTGTGAATGGACTGGGCGTCCTGAGACTCTGCAGGCTTCGCCTCTTCAGATTGTCGACCCGGGCTTGCTCTCGTAGGTTCGAGATCTTGCCCTTCAAGTCCCTCATCTGGTCCTTGATGTCCCGCATTTGAGCTGCGGAGGAGGACCTCTGAGGGTTCCGCATGCCGCTGTCGCTGTGGAAAGACCCAAAGGTGGGACTGAGAAACGCCTCCATCCTCGCGTTCTGGCTTGCGCTGTCCGCCTCCCCGAGGCGCGCAACCTCGTCTACTGTCAGGGGCTTCGGACCGCCTTCCCTGACCGAGTTGGCTCTGTGAAGGGGATTCTGAGATTCGTCCTCCAAGTCCCCTCGGATCTGGTCGGCGCTTTTTGAGGCCGTCAGAGGCTGTCGGTAGCCCCCGGCAGCACCCAGCGCGCTCTGCGACCGAGGCAGAGACACCCGGTGCGGCAGGCCGTTCCGCACGGCAACGTCGCTGGACATTCGTGTGTGCCCTGGGGTGTGCTCTCGCGGAGAGAGGCCGGGGTCCTCACCAGTGTACTCCATCGGATACATGGCGGATGAGGCTCGCTGAAAAGGCGGAGAGGGCGTCGATCCGTCGGATCCGTACGGGGAGGTGTAGGGCAGCGAGCTTCGCGCACGGGTCAGGTTTCCCTCCATCGTCTGGGCCACAGTTAGCAAACCATGCATGCTCGGCTTGAAATCGCACCTACCGTGAGTCGTTTCTTCGCATTGGCAAGAATCTCCTCGGCTCGCCGGCTCAGCGAAGTCGTCGAGTAGGTAGAGAGTCGATCGACATTCTCCACCCTAGCGACCGCCAACCTCGTGGGCTCAACAGCCGCTACCCCTTCCACATACGACGAGGCCATGCTCTCCTCGTCGTCTCCCTGAAACACGCTGTCGCCCACGCTGACGGAATCGTCAAAGTCGGCGAAGACGCCCGGGTGGTGTTCGGTGGTGATGGTGCTGGTGCTCTCCATGCTCGACCGGCGTTCGCGTTTGGCATTGAGGCCCTGCTTGGACTTCTTCTTGGCCACGCCCGCCACCCCGATCGTCGGGGACGACCCGAGCGGCATCTCACTCCCACCTCCGCGCGAGGGGGACACCGGCCTCCGGATGGCGGACTTGATCCGGACGGGCGAGCGCCTCCCGACCGTGCTCTCGACCTCGGTAACCTCTCCAATGTCCGACAGCATGGTGCCGTTGCCGTAGATGATAGGGGTGGTGGGCGTGACGGGGCCAGCGGGGCCGTAGGGACGCGGCCCCGCGAGGCCCGTTGCGATGAACATGTGGTGCATGTCGGGGGCAGCCGCGGAGGCGTGTCCGTTGTTCCACATCATGAGAGAGTCGGCACGGTCCAGGACGGCGTCGGGCAGGTCGTGGTAGTCTGGGTAGTCTGGCAGGATCATGTCGGGGTTCGTGAGGGTGGGCGAGGCGGGAAGTGGCGGACCCGACTGCTGGTGGTGGTGGCCATTTTGATAGTGGGCAGCGGCGGCTTCCATGGCTGCGGCCATGGCGAATGCGTTTGCGAGCCAGCGGCTGGGGGTTTTTGGAATAGGTACACAGGAGTCGGCGGAAGCGGGAAACGGGCAAACGGTGAACGGAGAGCGGGGAGCGGAGAGAGGGCGGCCCGCAGTGGCCTCGAGGCCGCGGTCTTTGTCGGGGAGCCACACGGCACACACGGCGGCTGGGTGCCTGGACTGGCAAAATGAGACTGCCTGGTTCCGTGGACGAGACGCAATGCGCCGGCCGTGGTGCGCGGTGCAACCAGAGACCTGGAGACGAGGAAGCGAGCGCGCGTCGTCGACACGGCCAGTCGGGACAGGAGCGCTGCAATTAACCGTGGGGTCGGAACCTGGCCTATATCGCAGCTGGAGCAGGGACTCGGGGTCGGGTAAATCACAGTCACAGCGCTGCGTCGGGTTCCTGCAGCGGATTGTGCCCCGAAACAGGTTGAACAGGTTGAACAGCCTGGGGGTGTCCAAAACTCCAAAAGTTGGCAGTTGGGGCCGTCCGTCGAAGAGTTGGACCCAGGAGAGGCGACAGGTGACAGGCGAGAGGCGATACGAAGGAGCAAAGAAATTCGGCCCCCCTGGTTGGCAGCGCGTCAACGCGAGCCAGAAAAGTTGAAATTGCCGGGCCTTGCACCAAACGGGAATCCTAATGGCATCCCAAAGCAGGTGGTGAGCGGGGGTCCGGGGTCTGCTGTGGGTGTGGTCAGGCACCTGCGGGCCTGTATTCTGTCCAGGCTCGACAGGGTGTGTGGCCTCCCCCTCGGCGGACTTACCCAACGGTCGAGGACGGGTGGGGGCCGCCCTCAGCTCCGTGCAACGTGAATTTCCGTTTTCTCGCAGATCGATCGGCTGTCGGTGCCCCTTTTGTGATTGCGATTTGGAACCACGCAGCTGCTGCAGAGCCGGGGTCGAATCACAAGCGTCAGCGGAATTTGTCACAGAGGCAGAGTCCAGGCCCGGAACAATGGATTGTCTTTGAGGAGACCGAGATGGCGGGATCTCAATTATCTACTGTGTATCCGGACTCGGGTTTGATTTGTGTGCCGATTGTCTCCCCGCCGCACATGCCAATACATGTACATGCGCCGCACACTGCAGCAGTGTTCTGTTGGTCTCATTTGCTGGCTCAGCTTACTCTCCATCGTGTCACCCACTCGGCGAGTTAAAACCACACCAACACCAATCGGACCTCCTGCCTATCGAGCTGAGAGTCGAATGCTGCTCTCCTGTGAGGGGTAACTGGCAGAGCGCGATTCCAATTCAGTTAGTTATGCACGTGTTGGGACCATGCGCTTGGAGAGATTTACACCGCTCGATAAGGGGGAGGACCGACTTCGGGGACCAAGTGGTTGGGGTGAGAGGACCAGATCTGCTTGATGACTGAATACCCGTGTCCCGTGGCACAAAGACAAAGACATTTCGTTGTTGTTGACAATATAGTCGTCTCAAGTCGGCACATCACAGGGATCCCTTGAACGCATCGGTTGATCCCAAGTTTGTTCTTCGAATTGTGTGAATGAGGGCACGGATGCTATCTCGGCCGTCTCAAAACCTCTCCTTCCCCAACGCTGGGATCCCATGGCCAAAGACTGCGTCAGGCACCGCCTCGAGTCCTCCGCCTCTTCCCGCCAAGCCAAGCCAAAAAGACTGTATCGACGTCTAATAATTCAGGAAAAGAAAAAGATGTTGAAGTTCTTTTGTTTTCCCCAAAACGCCGTTGTCTTTTGCCCTCTTTTGCCGTTCCCCATGGGGTATCGCAATGTCATAAACTTGGCGCCTTCTTGGCTCCTGTGCAACGTCTTTGTTGAAAGACGCCTACCACCCATCATAAAACCGCCCCTCGTGACCTGGCGAAAACTTTTTGGTATTCGCAAAAAAAGAACTCCGAGATGCGCTTCCCGCCACCCGAAGAACAGAGAGACGAGGGAAGCCAGATAAAAGTCTCGACTTGTCATTGCAGTCCTGCAGCAGCCCGCCCTGCACCCTTCCAAACCAAAACAAGAAAACCCAAGCAGAAAATGACAGGGATATAAGTCTATCCGCCCACCCAGGTTTGTTGAGAACCGTACGCCAGTAATGCTTATCCATCCATATGCCATAAAGATTCATAAACGAGAAAAGGGAAGTCGTCCGAGGACGAGCGAGACGATATCAGCAGAGAGAAGTTGAATCTTCTGCGACAGTGCATCCCACTTAGAACTTGAGGGCCTTGGGCTGCTCCCAGGTGAAGCTCTGGTTGGTGCCGAAGTGGCCGTTCTTGGCCGTCTGGAGGTAGATGGGCTTGGCCAGATCCAGCTCCTTGACGATGACACCGGGGCGCAGGTCGAAGTTGGCGCGGATGATCTCGACAAGCTCATCCGAGGTCTTGGCCGACGTGCCGTAGGTGTCGACGTAGATGGAGAGGGGCTCCGCGACACCAATGGCGTACGAGAGCTGGACGAGGGCGCGGCGGGCGAGGCCAGCGGCGACCAGCGACTTGGCGATCCAGCGGCCGACGTAGGCAGCCGAGCGGTCGACCTTGGAGAAGTCCTTGCCGGAGAAGGCACCGCCACCGTGGGCACCCCAGCCGCCGTAGGTGTCGACGATGATCTTGCGGCCGGTCAGGCCGGCATCACCCTGAGGGCCACCAATGATGAACAGGCCGGAGGGTTGGATCTAGATTTCGATTCGGTCAGCCTCAACCGGCTCACTTTCGCCGGCGGGATACGGTGTGCAAACTTACGTGGTAGATGGTGCGGTCGTCCAGGTACTTGGCGGGGATGGTGGTCTTGATGATCTTCTCCAGAATCTCCTTGCGAAGCTTCTCGGTGGTAATGTCCTCAGAGTGCTGGGCCGAAACGACGACGGTGTCGACACGGAGGGGCACGACAGCGCCGTTGTCGTGCTTGTACTCGATGGTGACCTGGGTCTTGGTGTCGGGGCGGAGCCACGGCAGCGAGCCGTCGCGGCGAGCAGCAGACATGGCAGCGTTGAGCTTGTGGGCGAAGAGGAGAGTCAGGGGGAACAGCTCGGGGGTCTCGTCGGTGGCATAGCCGAACATGATGCCCTGGTCACCGGCGCCAAGGTTCTCGAGGCGGTCGTCGAGGTGGAGACCCTGCGCGATATCCGGGGACTGCTCCTCGATGGCGACGAGCAGGTTGAGGGTCTTGTAGTCGAAGCCCTTGGAGGAGTCATCGTAGCCGATGTCCTTGACGGCCTTGCGGACGACCTTCTGGTAGTCGATCTTGGTCTTGGTGGTGATCTCACCAAAGACCATGATCATGCCGGTCTTGGTGGCCGTCTCGCAGGCGACCTTGGAGAGGGGGTCCTCCGCCAGGCAGGCATCGAGGATGGCGTCGGAGACCTGATCGGCGATCTTGTCGGGGTGGCCCTCACCGACGGACTCGGACTAGCAAGAGGCGGTCAGCGCCAGCACCGAGCATGGGCGATCCCGCATCCCGACAGCGGCGGCAGGACTTACGGTGAAGAGGAAGGTTCCCTCGTTGTAGTGCTTCCCGTTCGCACCCGACCCGTTGGTCCCGTTGGTACCGTTGGGAGCCATTATGATTTATGTGGAAATTGGAAGCTCTGGAGAGGTTTGCGTTAGCGGCTGGTTGGTGCGGGTATAAATAATCAAATCCTGCTTGGGGCGTGCGCGTGGCTGGAAGGTGGGATCTTGACAGGTGGGCTTCCTCGAATAAAGAACTCAACTGAGTCCTGACGGGCAAAGCGGAACAATTGGAATCCGAGCCACACCGGCGATTCCCTTAACCCCCTTCACTGGCCACACCTCTCATCCGAATGGCGGGAACTGGGTGGTCTCCGAGGGGAAGGTGGGGGGGAAAGACAGCGAGCAATCCCGGACTCCGAGTCCGAAAGGGAAAAACACCAAGACGCCGGGGGGTTGAGGCTCACCTTTTGCGAAAGACTAAGAGAGACACAAAAGCAAGCCGGCTGGAGATAGCAGAGACAGCGGATACCGTTGGACGGGACGTGAGGTGTTTGCGCTTGAGGGATGATGGGGAACAAAGAACTCTGGGGGGGGAGTGGCAGTATTTGAGGAATTTTGGCACGTCCCTGCAAAGAAATGGCCGAGTGTCGGCCATTTTTCACCGCATGAATGCGAACGGCGGCTCAGCGGGGTACCCAAGCACGACGACCCCTGCCCCGCGAACAAAATACTGTGCAAGATGGGGACAGAGGCGATTGGGGCCAACCTCCTGTCTCAATGGAGTCAACCGAGAGCACGGTCGCCGGCCAGTCGCGGGCCTGAAACATCCCCGGCGAGTGGCTGGTGAGGGCCCCCATAGGTCGCAAGGGCTCATAAGCCACCAGAGTTTTCCCCGAGATGGTTTCTCCGAGATGCATGGCTGGTGTCCTTAGGGTGACTGATGGCGGTGTGGTGTTCGCCGATGGCTCCCATATTTTGTAGCCAGGGCCGCATCGTAGCTGCCGGGTTGGTACCAAATACTTCGGGTTTGTCCTTTTTCGTCAGATTGCGCCATTGCTGCCCCTCTCCGCCGGCGATTGAGGAAGCCCCACCGAGGAGGGGCAGACTCCAAGAAAAAAGGAAGCAGCACGTTTTTGCAAGGGGCCGATTGTGTCGTCGGTTCCTGGGGCGATGGGCCGGGAACTAATCATTGACCTGGAGGTGTGCAGGAGGCGACGGGCCGCGTCCGGAATGAGGGAATCAGGGGCCACGTGCAGGGACACAGTACCACAGTAGGTGTGCTGTACCTCCTCTATAGGTGTGATGGGAGCTCCTCCAAAGCCAGGAATTGCAAGTTTGCAAGCGACCATGAGGCCGCCCTGGTCACACCGCCTGTGATTTTGTGTAATTCTGCCACGAGATATGGAAGAGAAACATTTTAGTGGGGCATTCTGTCACAGCTCTCGTCCAGGACTCCAGCTTGCCTCTGGTCGGCAACCTCGCGATTCTAACACNCAGCAAGCCNTTTCTCGTCATCCTCGCGAGACCATCCAGCCTCCAGCCATGAGCAAGTACGGGGTTATGGTGATGGGCCCAGCGGGGGCGGGCAAGGTACGAAGTCTTCCAATATTGCTGCCGCCAGCGTTTGCACCCAGTGTCGCATCCGGCTTCGCGATGACGCTTGATGATGCTGACAATCCTGGCGCGTACCTGCAGTCCACCTTCTGCGCCAGTCTCATCACTCACCTCCAGTTGAACCGCCGTTCCGCGTTTTACGTAAACCTCGATCCCGCCGCCGAGCACTTTGAACACCAGCCAGATCTCGACATCAAGGACCTGATATCTGTCGAGGATGTGATGGAGGAGGTCAAGCTGGGCCCGAACGGGGGGCTCATCTACTGCTTCGAATTTCTCATGGAGAATCTCGACTTCCTCTCCGAGAAGCTCGACTCGCTGACCGAGGAATACCTCATCATCTTCGACATGCCCGGCCAGATCGAACTCTACACACACGTCCCGATCCTCCCGAGACTAGTCAAGTTCCTGTCGCAACCAGGCGCGCTCGACATCCGGCTGTGCGCCGCGTATCTGCTCGAGGCCACTTTCGTCGTCGACCGTGCCAAGTACTTCGCCGGGACGCTCAGCGCCATGAGCGCCATGATCATGCTGGAGGTGCCGCACCTCAACATCCTGAGCAAGATGGACCTGGTCAAGGACCAGATGCGGAGGAAGGACTTTAAGCGGTTCATCACGCCGGACACGACACTGCTCGAGGACGANCCGGCCGACATTCTGCGGAAAAAGGCGGGCGTCCAGGTCGACGTCCACACGGCGGATCCCCGGGACAAGGACGCGCTCATGTCGGGCTCGTCGTTCAAGCGGCTCAATACCGCCGTGGCGGGCCTGATCGAGACCTTCAGCCTAGTCAGCTATCTCAAGCTCGACTGCACCAACGAGGACAGCGTGCAGGCGATCCTCAGCTACATCGACGACCTGATCCAGTACCACGAGGCTCAGGAGCCGAAGGAGCTGCCGGAGGAGCAGTTCGAAGAAGAGGAGGGTATGTGAGGTGGGACTGTATGGCGTACAGAACCGCTTGGATGACATTATCGGTGTTTCCGGCACGGTTGGCTTGGGTTCGTCCACCGTCAGGTTGATTAGCATAGCGACGGAGTTTGGTATTGAAAAGCGCCTAGCTTGTAACATGACCTTCCCTCCCCCCCATGAAGTCCCAAATCCTCCACCCGCCGCCACTCCTATTTCCAAAAAGCAAGCCTTGTCCCAAAATCCAGGTATCCCCAACTCCATGATGTACCCTCCCACAAGACAAAAAAGAACACGCCAAAACCACCACCCGAATCACCGCCCCCTTCCCTGCCCCTGACCATACCCCCCCGCCCGATACCCCCCTTGCCCGTGCCGCGACTGCTGCTGCTGCACATCCTGCGCCTTGTGATACTCCTCGACCCAAACCCCCACAACGGCCATCACCCACCCGCCCACGCGCCCCGCGATGGCCAGCCCATCCACCAGACTCCGCTCCAGCCCGCGCTGCCAGAGCAGCGACGCCAGCAGGCCGACGCAGGCGTACAGCACCAGGCGGAAGGCGAGGCGCGTCCAGAAGAGGAGGATGCGCTTGGCGAGGGAGAGGAGCTGGAGGATCAGGACGGAGAGGAGGAGGATGAGGCCCGCGGCGACGAGGGTCGGGGAGGAGGCGAGGAGGGCGGTGAGGGCGTCGAGGAGCGGGGGCAGCGTGCGGCTGAGGAAGGCGGTTAGCGCCGCGTGGAGGGCCGGGAGCGGGCTGGCGAGGACGGCCGCGTGGAGGGTGGTTAGGGTTGAGGGGGGCAGGAGGTCTGGAAGTGGGTTGGGGTTAGTTGCTTGCTGTTGGCGACGACGGGACTGGGTGTGGAGGCGGGGGGGAGATGTATGTACCTTTGAGGTAATCTAGTGCCCAGTGCAGTGGGACGTCCATCTTGCCGGTTCGTAAGTGTGTGGCTTGGGGTTTGCTGGAGGTCGGTCTCGCGTTTGGCGCGGTTTGGTTTTGGAAGCGAAGACTGAAGACGCGGGGCAGCTCGAGGACGCGGCGCGACAAAGACGGGCGATGTGTTTCACCTGACCCTTGCTCGGTACCAGGCAGTTGCTTCGTTACTGCGTTCGAAGTCCCGAGGATTGAATCAGTTGGGTCGTCGCGACGACAAGCAGGGCAGAACGGGTTCGGAAGCAACAGCAGTTCTTCTTCCCGTTTCTCCTTTTGAAATATGTTGTTTTGGTGTTTGTCTCTGCTGCCTCCGTTTTTTTGGGACCGCGATCAATCAGCAGTAAAGTGGGGCGACCACTCTCATAGCAGCGAGCCACAGCACGGCACATGCTGGGGCCACCCAGGGTTGAAACGAAAAGTTCGAGTGCCTATGAATTCCATACTAAAAGCCAATGTTTCATTTTCAGGGTAAATGTGCTGTTAAGTCAAGTTGTTGGGTTGATCTGGGAGCCATGGTTCCCCAACAGGGTGCTCTATTGGAAGAGAAAGTCATGCCGCAGTCAGGTGAAATCAGGGGGTATTAACGGGCTGCGATATCCATGTCTCGGATGGCGCCTCGTCATATCTGCTCGTCGTCGCGCTGCTTGTCCAAAATGCAGTCCAGCAAACCAAGAGACCCAGCCCCGTGGGACTCAAGTCCCGTCCTTGCTCCTCCAGTCGTGCCGAAAGTGTGGTCGGCTCCGCTCCCTCGGCGTCTTCGTCGCAAAAGACTTCCATCTTGGCAGCACCAAGTGTTGACGTGTGCCTACATGCCGCATGTCCGGGCCTTCCGAGTCGTTGCTCGTCATTGGCATGTGAGACGAGGTGCTACTGGGCCTTCTCGACCTTCTTCGCCTGCAGCTCGCGGAACTTGGCAATCTCAACCACGACGGCCTTGTCGACGCGCTTCTTGAGCTCTGGCCGATATCCCATAATGAAGAGCAGCTCGAGCCAGACGAACAGGGGCGCCAGGAAGACCGCTTGAAAGAGGTTGTCCAGCAACGCAGGCGCGCGGCCCTCGAACTTGCCGTGGCCGACAAACTGGCCGATCCAGCACACGACGTGCACCGCGATGGCAATCTGGTTGATGCCGGCGGGATCCTGCAGGCGGAGGTAGTTGGTGCCGGCGGCCGCAGCCAGGCAGATGAGTGCCAGGGCACCTCCTGCAACGGGCTCGAGAAGGAGATACAGGCCACCCCATGTCATGGCCGCAAAGGTGCCCAGGTTTGCCTCGAGGTACGGTACTTGGAGCCAGGGCGGGAGTGCGAAGAAAGGGCCATAGTTGGAAAGCTGGGACTCCGTGTCAGGAAGGGCTGGCAGCCGGCGGTAGCGAAGAAAGGGGAAGGGCTGCATACGACGGCAAAAAACGAAAACAGAATCAGAGGCACGCAGACCATGTGAATTATTATGTTCACTTGGTTATGGTGGTATGCACCATACTGGGTAATGGGTCAACGTTAGCTGCTGTATTCCGTAGGCCTGTACCGGTGTGGTTACAAGGTGTAACCATGTTTAACTGGTAAGGTAGGGCTTACAAAGGTGAGTTGCTTTTCGAGGTTGAGGGACATGGCGGGCGATTCCGTGTTGCGAGGCGGGCTCCCGGGGCGTGCGAATAGTGCGGAGGTGCTGGAAAAGGGGGAGAAGGGAGAAGTTTGGTCGAGCAGCGGCTTTTTTCAAGTCTACAGCTGTGGTCCAGCAGAAGCCAGCACACCGGCAGGACTGGAATCGGCGTGGCCAGAAAGGGGTCTCGGACGAAGTGCTCGGCAGAAAAATGACACAAAAATGGGATTGAAGATGACGAGCCGAGAGCTGCAAGAGTTCGGGGGATGCGATGGCTCGGATGTCACGCGATGTTTGGTCGATTTCAGGCCGGCTGGGTGCACTGCCTGCCGCCCATTCCGCGACTTGGCAACCAAACAGGGGGCTCACTTCAACGTCAACGAAGTAAAACTTTGTGCCTCGGAAGCCAGCGGGGCCGCTTCCCCACGGGGCTGTGGCCAGTGAGTGAACAGCAAGGATTACAGTTGTAATTAGCGACCACATCGAATGTCAGTGAGATGCTCCCGAGAAGGCATTTTCTTCCAACCGACATCTTCATGTGAGAGTGTCTTGTCGTACGAATACTCAAAGAAAAAGATCTTTCGTGTGCTGTAGGGACGCCTCGCATCATCGTCTGTTTGTCGGGGGGGAACCCCCCCCAGAGGCTAGCCTGGTGGAAGGCCAGGCAAGCTGCATAGTATGGATGGACGGCCTCGAATCGTTCCAAACACTCTTTCAAGAACACATGACATGTTCTCGAATGTCCAAGTTGCCCGCCATGTTTCATGTTTCCGGTACCCGCAGATCCAGGTAACCCCGAGTTCCATTTTTCCTGCGGGCGGCGAGAGCCCGGCCGGCAAGCGCAAACCATGGAACGCCCCGTTCCTGCAGCTTGCGCACAGACCAATAGCTTAAACGCGCCGCGACCCTTCCAGCAAACCCACTGCAGCCTTTTCGGCACTTTTGGCACAGCAGCTCCGGGCTTCGCAGCGCGTCAAGTCTCAGCCGCCAGCCTTGTCCCGCTTGCAACCCACCTCAGCAACCAGGTCGTCGGAGCATCAAAGACGGTGGGGCCCGTCTTCACGGCTTCGCAATCCGGCCTGCCTCGACATTTCGTCCACTCGACGATACATACGTTCAGTCAGCAAAGCCGGCGGCTGGCAGCATGGTCGGGTGCTTGCCTCTTCGCTGCCATTTTGTGAATTTCCAGGTCGGAAACTCAACTCTCTGACCGATACCAACTCGGCCAGCAACTCTACCGCCTCGGCGCGCGCTTCGCTTCCTTCCCACGACGACCTTGCGTCGACCTCCATCCCATCCATCCCTCGCTTCGACCCCTCCTCGGGCTTCGACCGCACTCCAGCGCAGAGAGCGCTCCATCCGCCGCCATGTTCTTCCTCCACAACCTCGAGCGGCGCGTCACGCTGCACCCGTCATACTTTGGGAGGAACATGCACGAGCTCGTCACGACGAAGCTGGTCAAGGATGTCGAGGGAACATGCGCCGGCGACTACTACATCATTGCCATCATGGACACATTCGATGTCTCCGAGGGCCGCATTCTCCCCGGGAGCGGCCTCGCCGAGTTCACCGTGGGCTACCGTGCCGTCGTGTGGCGGCCGTTCAAGGGCGAAGTGGTAGGAAACGGACTGGCTCCTCTGGCAGCCCTTGCCCTCTCGCTGACGCCCGCCAGATCGACGCCATCACCCAGACGGTCAACCCCCACGGCTTCTTTGCCCAAGCCGGCCCATTACGCCTGTTCATCTCCTCTCACGCATGTCCCCCCGTCGGCGGCTGAAAGGATTGTATTTTCCAGGCACTAACGGAGCTCGCAGTTGATGCCCGATGAAATCCAATACGATGCCAGTGCCACCCCCGCGCAGTTCACCAACAACGCCGACATCGTCATCGAGCAGGGCACACACGTGCGGGTGAAGATCATCGGCCTGCGGACCGAGGTCGGCGAGATGTGGGCGATTGGCAGCATCAACGGCGATTTCCTTGGGTTGGTTCCGCCAGGCCACATCGTTTTCCAAAGTAGAGTTGTGATGCTGACCGTCTTACCACCGCAGCTGTCTGCAGGCATAGGAGCCCGACAGACCGGCATGGCGCGCCCATTGGTGAAGGTGAAAGGCATACATCGATGCCAGTGTGTGGGCACGGAGTTACTTGGTGTGATCTTGGGATAGATGAGGGCTGGCCGCGGCTATCTCGGTCCGTCTTCTTGTTGATATAAAACGGCTTATGAGCGAACTTGGGTGTGTTTGCAAGG
>FJWA01003335.1_pt1 | contig 20512 bp, 20 predicted proteins | sample 1011891 | NCBI WGS metagenome assembly FJWA01 (sample SAMEA3912450, study PRJEB9761) | metagenome | biome: forest; material: soil | place: USA | collected 2011-06-22 | depth 0.1 m
GGCAATCGCGAGCCTCTTCCTTCATTCAGGCTTGGGGCTCACGTTATCCAAACAACTCCAACGGCAGCTTGCATTCACCCCGTCATTGGCCAGGCAAGCCGAAGAAAAAAGTATCCGACCTCCTTGATTGCCCCAAGCGGGCTTATTGTTCTTGGTGGGGAGATCGTGCGTGCCTGGCGGGTATGCACTGTAGAACGGCCGGCTGGCCGGCTAAGCAATCTCGATGTTGAGAATCTTGATGTCTTCGACGGGCTTCTCCTTGTACGTCTTGACGTTCTCGATGGCGTGGATGACGTCCAGACCCTGCACGGCGCGCCCAAAGACGGTGTGCTTGTTGTCAAGCCAGGGCTGGGACCTGTTAGCATGTAATTCGGGTCATTCCGGGAGAGGGGCCTGCCATACCGTTTTTTCAGTCGTAATGAAGAACTGGCTGCCGTTAGTATTGGGCCCGGCATTGGCCATGCTCACAGTGTAGGGTTTGTCGTGCTTCAAGCTGCTGAACTCGTCTTCAAACTCTCTCCCCCAGATACTCTCGCCGCCAGTCCCATCGCCCAGGGGGTCTCCGCCCTGGATCATGAACTTCCTGATGACACGATGGAAGATGGTGTTGTTGTAGTACCCGCGCTTGGAATGCGTCACAAAGTTCTCAACCGACTTTGGCGCCGCGTCGGGGAACAGCCGGATATGGATGTCGCCATGGGTCGTGTGTAATATGGCCGCCGTCCCCGTCTCGGCCTTCTTTTTCTCCTCGGCCTTCTTCTGCCCCAGCACGGTTGGCTTCTCGTTCTGGACGTCTCTTGACGACTTGGAGATGTCCTCTTCGTTGGTGAACATGTAGAAGCGAACCTTCCCAATTCCTGTAGCGACTAGTATTGGGTCCCGAGTCTCAGATTCCTGCAGGAGGGGGTTGCTTGATGCCGCCATGGCAACGGTCGTCACCCCCTTCTTCTGGGGCTGGCCCTGGTACAGTGCCAATGCCAACGGCCGGAAGCCTTCTTCCCGGCCGTAAACCTTGACGACCTGGTTTGTGTATGTGTTGAGCACCTTGACTCCGAGGTAGGACCCGTAGAGAATGAAGTGCCCGGATTCGTCAAAGATGACGTTGAACTTGTCGCGGAGCTCTGGCGATTCGATCTCGCGCTCCTGGGCAAGCCGGCGCCCAAATTCCACGGCGTCCAGCTTCTGTAGTGCGGTCCCGGCCTGCTGCATATCTTCGATGACCTGGAGCGATTCGTCGTATGTTCGCTGGAGCTGGGCCGAGGCAAAGTCGAAAATGCGGATCTTCCTATCAGGGAACGACATGGTCACGAACCGGCTGCCGTCGGCAGACAGGCTGAGGGATGCGGGCACCGACTTTGCCTTCTTGAACTCGAACAAGTTGGTCGAGCTCTTGTACTTGAAGACATTGTCGGGCTTCTCGTATGATCCTGCCGGCTGCCAGTATTCTATCATGCCGCCTTCATCAACCGATAACACGCAATCGTAGTGATGGTTGAACGTCATCAGCGATACCGGGCTGCGGTGCAGACCGGTGATGGTATGGATCGGCTCCTGGTTCTCCCCCCTTCCGTCGTAGATGTGGATGCTGGGCTTTGCTGCGCTGTCGGAAACGGCCAGGAGAGGCAGGGAGGACCCCTTCTTGTGAACCCAGCAGACGCACCGTGGCGCGAAGTCGAGCTGGAGGACAGCGAGGAGGTCGAAAGTCACCACGTCGAACAGCTTGACCGTCTTGTCCACACCTGCGGTCGCAAAGCTCCGGCCGTCCTGGCTGCATGACACGGACCGGACCTCGCCCTGGTGGGCCTTGAACTCCTTGACAAACTCGATGCCGTCGGCAACCTTTTTCCAGAACTTGACGACGCCATCGACGGATGTTGTGATGAGAAAGTCGGTCAGCGGGGTGATGGTGAGGAAGGCGAGCTGCTCCTTGTGCATCAGGGACTTGGAATAGCGCGTCGACTTGGGCAGGGCGGAGATGTACAGCTTCTCGTAGGGAAGAACGCGGCGCTTTTTCTTGGGAGCGGCCGAGGGCAGCTGGGGGCCCATGTCGTCGTCCGAGGAGCTGTCTGCATCGTCTCGCATGTTTGGTTAGCGAGGCCATCACGGCGGCGCGAAGAGGAGGAGGGACGAAGGGAGGCATGTCGCTGCAACATACCAGGGCCATCGTCGCCTGTAAAGTCGGCATGGCTTCGCTTGTTCGACTTGACGTCGTCGTCGTTGCTGGTTTCGGCCATGTTGACTGGCAAGCTCCTGTCCCTCTCGTCGAGTCTGTCGCGTTGGCTGCTTCTGGGACCGCGAGCGAGGCTGTGGATCGTGTCTGTCGCAAAACGGCAGTTGATGTCTTGGCGTATCTCCAAATCAGGGAGCTCTCCTCGTTGCGGGTCCAAGAGTGGAGCCTTCTTCGAGTCTGCAGGCATGCATGGGCGTCTCGGTTGTCATTCAACGCTTCGAAGGGCCTGGTTCAACCATCCCGTACCACTCCGGAACCTTCACGAGGAGCCTTCACGAATGGACCTAACGATTGCCTGGTAAGTACTTATTCAGATATCTAGCTAGGTATTGCCATTGGGCCTCTCATCGAAAGGAGCTTCCTTCACGGGATCATCCGAACTCAGCCCTGCGAACTAAATCAAGCCAAGCACATCCTCCACTCCCTATTCTGAATTGCTCTGGTTGATACGGTAGCCAATGATAGCTTTGGTCGACAGCCAATGATAGGGGTTGTTTCAACATGCACCTGTCGTCAGCCCGTTGCCCTGTTCTGGAGCGAGCGAGGTTGGAGCAAGAAAGCAAGGCCATGGGTGTTCTTTCAGCGGGCTTCAACTTACCCCACATTTGAGTCATCCCACATCCCACTTGAGCATGGAGCTCAGCTGCCCCTCTCAAAACCGAGGAGGGACCGCCCAAAGCAAACCCTGGCAATCGTCCGTGAAAACGTCCAGCGCAGCCATTTCCACCCGACATCTGAGTACTTGGGAGCCTGAGACGTCAATTAAACTGGTATCTGCTCGGATACAGCTGAGCTGAAACCCCGCCATCATGTCTGTAAGTTCGCCCTCCCACGTCGTGTTCCTCCCGAGCCTTGGTGGCCCTCCCTCTGCACACTTGACTCACTGTCTCACAGTCGTTCTACATCGAGAACAAGAATGTCGGCAACAAGGCCGAGAGCGAAGACTGGAGGAGTATGCGCCCACTTTGGTAACCTTGGCGCACTTGTTGGGCGGTAGGTCACTGACAGCATGGACCAGTTCGCGGCTACAATCCTTTGACACCTCCCGACCTGCTGCAGCACGAAATCGCCCAGACGCCCCAGTCGAAGCAGACGGTTCTCAAGGGCCGCGAGGAGGCCGCCGCCGTTGTCAACGGGACCGACGAGCAGCAGAGGCTAATGGTGGTGATTGGGCCATGCTCCATCCACGACCCGCAGGCTGCGCTCGAGTACTGCGACCTCTTGCTGAAGGAGAAGGAGAAGCACAAGGACGAGCTGCTGATCGTCATGCGCTCCTACCTCGAGAAGCCGCGGACGACGGTCGGGTGGAAGGGCCTTATCAACGACCCGGATATCGACAACAGCTTCCAGATCAACAAGGGCCTGCGGCTGAGCCGGCAGCTGTTTGTCGACCTGACCTCCAAGGGTATGCCCCTTGCCAGCGAGATGCTGGATACCATCAGCCCGCAGTTCTTGGCCGACTTGCTCAGCGTGGGCGCCATCGGTGCCAGGACAACCGAGAGCCAGCTCCACCGTGAGCTGGCCAGTGGTCTGAGCTTCCCGGTGGGCTTCAAGAACGGCACCGATGGGAGCCTGACCGTCGCTGTCGACGCTATCGGCGCTGTCAAGCACCCCCATCACTTCCTGTCCGTCACGAAGCCCGGCGTGGTTGCCATCGTCGGCACCGTTGGCAACGAGGACTGCTTCGTCATCCTGCGTGGCGGTACTCGCGGTACCAACTACGACGCCGAGAGCATTGCCGAGGCCAAGGCGGCCCTGGAAAAGGCCGGGCTCCGGCAGCGGCTCATGGTGGACTGCAGCCACGGAAACTCTCTGAAGAACCACAAGAACCAGCCGAAGGTTGCCGCCTCGCTGGCAGAGCAGCTCGAGAAGGGTGAGGAGGCCATCGTGGGCGTCATGATCGAGAGCCACATCAACGAGGGTGAGTGTGACATGTTCTAGCCCTGCCGTCTTCGTCATCTCGTTCTAACACGCGTGCAGGCGCGCAGAAGGTCCCCAAGGAGGGCAAGGACGCCCTCAAGTACGGCGTCAGCATCACAGACGCCTGCATCGGCTGGGAGGACACGGTCCAGGTTCTTGATCTTCTGGCCAACGCCGTGAAGAAGCGGAGAGCGGTCGTGGCCCAAAAAGGCAGCGCCTAAACCACCTCTCCTCCACTGTACATGTACATGCGTATTCCTCCTCGGCAACAGGCGTTGGCGGGCATCTGGGAGCTGGGAAAAGTGTTGTTTCAACCTGGTGGCATTTGTATTCAAGAGAGGCATTCATGTCCTGCCTAGCTCATGATGTATCTGTACTTCGGCACCGCTTTGCAGTCCATCCCGCTTTGAGGTGTATCTGGTGTGCCTATTTCGAACATGAATCTGTTGCGAGAGCTCCAGAATCAAATGTTGCCGCTGGCTGCAGAAGCGGGCCGGGGATGGGAGTTGGGCAAAAACCCTGGGCGGAAAAATAATCGGCCGCGGGTGCTGGGGCCAGAGCTTGATTGGTCCCGGCCAATGAGACGGCCAGAGTTCCTAAGATTCCCGAATTTGAGAAACCTGACCTGCGCCGACCTTCACCAGCTTGAAGCCTGCTACCTCACATCACCCGACGGTGGCAGCGAATTGCCTTGTCAACCCGACCCACGACACCCCCTCAGCTCCGCAAAGGTGTGCCGACCATGCTGGCGAGGTCCTGCCTGCGCTCGACGCGCGCGTTTGCCGGCGTGCGAAATGGCGCCGTGCAAATTACCAAGGTATGTCCACTCGGCTGTTTGGTGCAGGGCTCGCCGCCATCCCCGTCCCCATCGCATGACCGCATCGACGACGACGCCCGCTCGCCCAATTGCGCCCGCCACCCCGCCCCGACCATCGAGCCGGCCTCGGGACTGCCTCTTGTGCCCTTGCCGAAGCTAATGCCCGTCTGTGCCAGCGCGCCGCCTCTTCCTCGAGCTCCGGGTCCACTGCCGAATCGCCGCTCCGGTTGAACATCGCTGCCGCCGCCGCTACCGCCGTCGCCGCCGGCTCCGTTGCCTGGTACTACCATCTCTACGGATCTAGTGCGCACGCCTCCGCGCCCGCCGACGAAGGGTGAGTGCCCCGCCGATCGCCGGCCTGCCCTCGGCTGCGAATAGAAGCCGCCCGCCCGTGTTGCGGCATATTCGGCCAATCACGCTGTCGAAGGGAGGANGATCGAGGGAGAACCANGATCGCGAAGCTGACTCTCGACCGTAGTCTGCACCCTACCAAATACCCCTGGGTTCATCAGCAGTGGTTCAAGACGTTTGACCACCAGGCGTAAGCCCATCCGTCTCATCACGTATTATTGCATGGCNGCGTGGCTCACATGGCTTTCCCTCCAGTCTCCGGAGAGGTTTCCAGGTCTACCGGGAGGTCTGCGCCTCGTGCCACTCGCTCAGCAGAGTGCCCTACCGCTCGCTTGTCGGCACCATCCTGACCGTCGACGAGGCCAAGGCCCTGGCCGAGGAGAACGAGTACGACAGCGAGCCCAACGATCAGGGCGAGATTGAGCAGCGCCCCGGCAAGCTGTCCGACTACCTCCCGGCCCCCTACAAGAACGATGAGGCCGCCCGTTTCGCCAACAACGGCGCCCTGCCGCCCGATCTCAGCCTGATCGTCAAGGCCCGCCACGGTGGCTGCGACTACGTCTTCAGCCTTCTGACCGGCTATCCTGAGGAGGCCCCCGCCGGCGCCAACGTCGGTGCTGGCCTGCACTTCAACCCTTACTTCCCCGGCACCGGCATTGCCATGGCCCGTGTTCTGTATGATGGCCTTGTCGATTACGAGGACGGCACCTCCGCCACGACCTCCCAGATGGCCAAGGACGTCACCGAGTTCCTCAACTGGGCCGCCGAGCCCGAGATGGACGACCGGAAGCGCATGGGCATGAAGGTCCTGGTGGTCACGTCGGTTCTGTTCGCGATGAGCGTCTGGATCAAGCGGTACAAGTGGGCATGGCTGAAGTCGAGAAAGATCGTCTACGACCCGCCCAAGACGGGCAGCACCCCCCCTCGCTACTAAGCGACAGGCCAAGCCGGAACACCGCGAAACTTGACCTTTCTTTGTATGTACCATATGCTGCTAGGCTCCCCCGCATTTCTCTATATGGAGTAGACGAAAAAGAAGGGAAGGGATGCCTCTCAAGCCTTGGGAGAAGTGCCGGGCGGGTAGATCTGGGGTTGAGGAGTGTAAATCAAATCTGTCGGTCTCAATCTAGACTTTTTTCCTTGTTGTTCAGAACCATTAGTCCTTGACAGTCTTGTCGTTTTGGGCACGGCCAGTGCCTGATTTCAATGTTGAGTGACAAAAGTCTTTGACAAACAGCACCCCTCAGCTGCCGCACGCCCTTCACAACACATGTTTCAACTCGCAGCGCCATTCCGGCGAATGACCTGGCCGATTTTCACCCCACAAACACCACCTCTCCCTCTTTTCCTGATCACCAACAAACAAACAACCGATGCCGAGATCATGACTCCCACCAATATCCCTGCACTTCTCACGCCGGCCGCCTTGGCCTCCTCAACCTCGCCCTGACCTCGTGAATCAANACCCGACTGACCCGACATGTCCGACTTACCCACCGCCCATTCGAGGCTGACCAGGCACGCGCTGGTGGAAGAGCTTCTCTACGGCTTCGATATCTGCGATGAAGACACCAGGGAATTCCTCGGCTCGGTCATTGCGTCTGGTCGGACGCCGCAGGCGGACTTGGAGGAGCTGCAGCAACTCAGTTTGATGCGAGGGGTCGAGGAGTGGGATATGTTGTTTGAGTGCGCCGAGGCGCTGAGGGAGGAACATGGTGGGCTGTCGCGGGCCGATGGGCTGGGGGTGGAGAGGAGTTTGGTGCCGTTTCTTGAGGCGGTGATTGGGTGGGGAGTTGGTGGCGGTGAGATGGAGGACAGGAAAGTGGGAAAGGTGAAGGGGGTGAGAAATGCGAAAGCGCCGAGAAAGAATGGGCNGAGGAGGGGTGTCTCTCACTTCTGGGGCGAGGTTGAAGAAGCTGGTGAGAAGGTTGGAGTTGGGCAACGGCGTCAGGAGGCCTATCGGCCTAGGATCCGGGGTGAGGGGAATAGCCAGGAGATTCCTCCCACTGCTGGCACACAGGCCGAAGGAATCCATGACTTCCGGGAACATGTCCCTGAACCCCAAGGCATCGCCTCAACCTCTCCGCCACCCAGCACAGAAGCCTCCGACACAAGGAACGGAGTCCTATCTGGCACGGCCATCAAGGAGAGCCTAACCCCGGTTCAGCTGTCTTTGCCCAGCAGGCCTGCCCGCGCAAACCCCGAGCTCACGAGAGACACCGAACGACCCGTCAAGGCAACGGGGACGACAAGATCCCCCTTCTTCTGCCCCTTAACCCCAACACGAGCGAGCCAGCAAAGACCCGAACCCGTCACCCCATCAACCAAGAAAAAGCCCCGCCCACCGCGCGGCACCGTCTCCTGCCTCCCCATCCCNCCGCTCTCCGCCACCCACTTCGGACTCATCCAGGAAGAGCTGGCCGACGACCCCTTCCGCCTCCTCATCGCAGTGACCTTCCTCATCCGGACCGCCGGCAAGGCCGCCATCCCCGTGTTCCGCCAGCTCATGGCGCTCTTCCCCACGCCCGAGGCGCTCGCGGCCGCCGACCCGGCCGAGATCATTGCCCTCATCCACCCTCTCGGCCTGTCGGCGGTGCGGTGCGCCGCCATCCAGAAGTACGCTCGCTTGTGGATTGAGAAGCCGCCGAGCGGGGAGGTGCGGTACGGGGTGAAGAACTATTCGCGGCTGGGCGATGGGCGGCATGTCAGAGTTGGGGAGGAGTTTGGGCCCGAAGACCGGAACAGCGCTAACGGCGGCGGTGGTCGTGAGAGCAGAGATGAGCCCGTTGATGCCGTGGCGGATGCGAGGGAGCGGGCGGTTGGCTGTGCCTGGGAGCTTGGGCATCTCACGCAAGGCCCGTACGCGCTCGACTCGTGGCGCATCTTTTGCAGAGATGTGTTGCTGGGTCGGTCGGGGCACTGGACGGGAAGCGGGGAAGTGGCCGAGTTTCAGCCTGAGTGGATGCGTGTTCTACCTCGAGACAAGGAGTTGAGGGCGTGTCTGAGGTGGATGTGGTACGTATCACTTCCATGGCCGTTTCCCTTCTGCCGGCCTTGGGCCTCGAGGTCCGGCATCGTATNGCTTGAAGTGGGACACGATGCTTGGGCCGTCGAACAGATGACGTGTGAAGTCTTCGGTACAGATGTGCTAATGTCCTTGCAGGATGCGAGAGGGCTGGGAATGGGACCCGCTGACCGGTGAGCGGGAGCCTCTCCGTGAGGAGATGCGGAGGGCCGTGGACGAAGGNCGAGTTGGCTACGATGACAGTGGCAACCTGGTGATTTTGGAACAAGCCACGCAAGACGTGGAGTCGAAGATTTCCTTGCGCTTTGTGTAGCACAGGTATCTCAGCCGTGGTTGGGAAGTGGGAGCAACAAGGCCCAGGAAGAGCCACCCTCTCCTGTATTTGGCGAGACTTTCTCTGGAAGACTTGGGTTGGATGAAGCAGCTCGTGGATCTGAACCGAAGCTGGGTCCCCGTCAAACTGCCACTACCTGCCTGCCTCCCACGGGACAAAACCTGGAACCCGGAACGTGGAACACGTGGTATCCCATGACCTACAAGCCCCAATGTTTCTTGATTATGTGTTTGGACAAAACAAACATGCAGTCAAAGGCCTGAAATCCGACTAGCCGCCTTCTCGACGTTCGCCTTTCGCACCCTCTTCCGCGACCAAGCACGAAACACCGAGCAATCCCGGCACCAGTCCTCCTGTTTTCTCGATTCCCATTTCTCAAGCTCTCTTCCTCAACGACATGCGTCTTCTCGCCCAAATCCTCCTCTCCACCGGCCTTGCCCTCCTCGCCGCGAGCTGGGGCGGCGCCGACGAAGCACCCCAAAGCCAAAGCTTTGTCGACTACTGCGCCTATGTCGGCTCCAACTTGACCGACGGTCACTGGCTGGGTGCCTATTGCCGCAACAACATGACCGAGGTGTTCGGTTACAACTACACATGGTCTGCTCACTTGTGGCCCGTTGTTTGCGTGTCAAGACTGACTGGTCGTCGTGACAGGCTCGATCTGGATCGATGCGTGGGCAACAACAACTCGCAACTTATTGCCTATGACAAGTAAACAACGAGCCCATCTCGCTGCTGTTGAATTTTTGCTGATCTCTTTCCATCGTAGCGGAAACTACTCGACGAGCTGCCCCAAATGCGACATCAGCCACGACAAGAAGACCCTCACCCTCACCTGTGCCTGTGAAAACACCGACACGCATTACTACACGTCGTCCCTTGACCTCAGTATGCCCTCCCGTTTAGATCCTCAAGTCAATACAAGCCGGGCTGACCAGAAACACAGACACCGCTCTCTACGACGACAATGGAAGTGCTGGTTGCTTTGGTCACTCGGGCAACAAGTCGGCGGACGATATACCTCGGGATGCTGCCGACAAACATGGCACTGTTCCGGGTGGTTGAAGTGGCCGAGTTGCTTCTCCTGTCATGTACCCATGGCTNCCGTGAGAAGAGCAGCTCAGGGAGACCGCAGTCGTACAGGGAGGATGGATTGATGCTGAGCTCGAGGCCGAGACTCACAGCTCTTAGGAATTCGAACTCCTTCAGTTCCGGATTCAACCCCTTCAGTTCCGGGTTCCAACTCATTTAGCTCTGGGGTCCAACGCCTTCAGTTCCGGGTTCCAACTCGTTTAGTTCTATGATCCAACTCATTTAGTTCTGGGTTCCAACTCATTCAGTTCTGAGTTCCAACTCGTTCAGTTCTAGTTTCCAACTCGTTTAGTTCTGGGTTCCAACTCCTTCTGTTCTGGGTTCCATCTTCTGCTCTAGACTTCACCCTCCTCTCTNCTCCGGTTCCAACCTCTTCCCCTCTAGGTCACAACCTCTTTTGCTCCGAGTTTCCACCTCTTTGACGTGAGAACCAAGCAAGATGTACCTCCTTATTTATCATGCCGTCATTTTGGCCTCGTCAAACAGCTCCTCCATCGGCAAAGGGCGCATGCAGTGTTGTTGGGGGTCAGGACTGGCTCGCATTTTACCAGTGGCTAAGAGCTGAGAGAAGAGATGCGGTGAGTGGANGCGAATTTGCACAAGAAAGAAGCAAGAAGCAATCGGCGCATTTGTCGATAGCGTGGCGGGTTAGCTTCGAGAAGGACCGTGCGACTGTGCTTGGCAGGCTGCATCGGCACTGTCGAGCCACGGATGAATCCACAATGCTAACGTTGAGGTGAGTCTCCGGACTTTGAGAATGCCAGCACGGCAACGTGTGCTGCTCAAAGCTGCCAGACGGTGTATATACATATGAGGCTGGACAAAGGCTCGAGAGGCCGTGATTCGTTATGTATTTAGGAAGTCTACGTATCACTGCCTCTCCCCTCCTTTTCCTTGGATAATCTTCATTCCAAGTCATGACGACGACTCGGGGGAATGAACCCTGGCCTCTTCGCCTCGCACTGTACGACTCTCGCGCTCCAAACGTCAAGTCCCTTCCACGCGGTCGCCGACCGACTTTTTGGTTGTCGAATATTTTTTTCATCTCCAGCCACTCTAGCCACTCCAGCAAGATCATATCCTGTGCACTGCGATGCACGGCTGGAAATTCTCGAAGCCATCACCACCACTCCCAAGACCCTAATGAACGGGTCCATGCTTCCCAGTTCCTCGACCACCCGACCGCCGCCAAGACCCGCTCGCCGAGCCGACTCCCGCCAACATGCCGGATCCCGATCTGCTGCCGCGTTGGCTTGTCGGTCTCGCTACGGCAGTCGTGGTAGTGCTGCTGACGGTGCCCGCGCTCGCCCATGCTTGCAGAATCACGCGCCTGCGGCTCGGGGGCGGGTACGTGCAACTGGGCGAAGACGACAACTATGAAGATCGCGATGGCATCGCCACCGAAGCCTCGATCCGCGCCCTGTCGGACACCCGGCCTAGGGTCGCCCTCTGTCTTACCACCGTCCTCGGTCTGGGCTCGTCCGTTGCTGCCAGAGTCTTGGTTCTGAACGTTGCTGAGCACACTCGTGTGCTTTCCGAGCTAGCCGCCTGGGCAGAGCCAGCATGTTGGGTAAGTCGGCTTTTATCTTGTTGCGCCTCGGCCACTAATGGATGCTCGACTAACCTATCTGTCCATAGGTTTTCTTGTCTGTCCAGGGTGCTTTTCTCCCTGCCAAGCACCGGCACCAATTGAAGTTCCGGCTGGCCGTCTTTGGTCTGCTGTCGTCCGTCTTGGTTGCTGTCTCTGTCGCTTTCCGCCATGGCTATGAAGCCCTCGCGGCGGTCTTTGGCAAAGAGAGAGACGCGGCAGCACTGGCACTGGGGCTGCTCTATCTACTGGAGCTGGCCGCGGCTGTGGCCACGGCATGCACCTTCGCAGCGTTTCAGCGCCGTCCAGACATCTATGACAAGACCGGGCAGCTTGTGGATCAACAACACACCGTCTCGCTCCTTTCCAGGTTCTCCTTCTCTTGGAACCGGGGCATCTTCAATATTGCTAAGCAGCGGCAGATGGAAGTCGAGGATATTCCCAACCTCGACTTTGCCACTCGATCACAATATCTCGAGTCCCAGTTCCTCGAGAGGGGCGTCAAGGGCCCCCTCTGGAAGCAGCTGATCAAAGCCCACGCCGGCGATCTTGCCTTGCAGTGGTTCTTGACCCTCATCATTGCTCTCCTCTCTCTGTTCCCGCAGGTTGTTCTTTACAACTTCCTGTCCAGGATCGAGCAGAGTCAGGAGCGCACGTCCGCAGACCCTACCATTTTCATCTGGGTTCTCGGTCTGCTGCTCAGCCAGATCCTCCAGGTCGGCGTCAACAACTGGCTCAAGTGGATCACCGCCAGTCGACTCGAGATTCCGGTGGGCTCCCTATTGCAGTCTCTAGTCTTCTCCAAGGCTCTCAAGCAGTACGAGACGGCGCCTCCCGGCCAGAATGTTGATAAATCCAGCAAATCGTCCAGTCATGGCGGCTCCGGGGACGCCAACGGGAACCCTGGAGAGAGCACTGGCAAGGCGAAGGGCAAAGTGCCAGAAACTAGGCAGTCGGTAATCAACCACATGAAGCTCGACAGGTATTTCTTCCTCGAAAAATCACTGGAAACGATCCTCTCTGACACTTCGCAGTGGCCGCGTCACAATCTTCTGCACCTACAACAACAACTTCCCCATGGCCATTTTCAAGCTTATCCTCGCTGGCGGCTTTGCCGTCGATCTGATGGGTTGGCTGCCAGTCGTGTGCGGTCTGGGCGCAGGCTCTCTGATGGTTCCAGTGAGCTCCTTGCTGTCCAAACGCTACACCAAGCTGCACTTCGGCTTGATGAAGTACCGGGACGGCAAGGCCCATCTATTGACCGAGGCCTTGCAAGGCATGCGGCAAATCAGATACTCGGCTCTTGAGCAACACTGGGAGAACAAGATCTTGGCATCCCGTAACGAAGAGCTCAGGCAGTACTGGAGGGTTGCCCTCTGGCAGTGTTTGGTGGTCTTCATCGTCAACCTTGGCCCGCTGCTGCTTGCAAGCGTGACCTTTTTTATCTACGTCTGGCAGAACGGGACGCACATTCGAGCTTCCATCATCTTCACATCCCTCGGCCTGTTTGACCAGCTCGACGAGGCCGTTGCGCTCCTGCCCCTTCTTCAGATGTACTTGCTTGAGGCATGGACCAGCGCTGTGAGACTGGAGAAATACTTCAACCAGTCAGACAAAGAGCCCGTCTCAGAGCCAGGAGATGCCATTGCATTTGACAATGCCACGGTGGCGTGGCCGAAAATCGAGGATGCCGATATCCGTGCAGCAGGAGAAGAAGAACAACAGCGGGAAGCCCATTCGATGCTCCGAGACGCAACCCTCGACTTCCCCATTGGCAAGCTCAGCGTTATCACGGGAAAAACGGGATCAGGAAAGAGCTTGTTGCTCGCGGCGCTCCTTGGCGAGGTTAAGCTCATCTCGGGCACGATTCGCATGCCACCTCTGCCCAAGTTCGATGACAGCGCCGAGCATATTCCCGAGTCGGGATGGATCATCCCCCAGTTGACCGCCTTCGTTTCCCAGACGCCCTGGATCGAGGGCGGGACGGTCAAGGAGAACATCGTGTTCGGCGTTCCCTTTGTTGCGGACCGCTATCGCAAGGTTCTTGCAGCCTGTGCCCTGGAAAAGGACATCGAACTCCTGGTGGATGGCGACGAGACCGAAGTCGGACCCAAGGGCGTCACTCTCTCCGGCGGACAGCGTTGGCGTGTAGCCCTCGCTCGGGCGCTGTACTCCCGTGCCGGAACCCTCGTGCTCGATGACGTTCTCAGCGCTGTAGATGCTCATGTTGGCAGACTGGTCGTCGATCAAGCCCTCACCGGCCCTCTTGCCCGGGGCAGGACCCGCATCTTGGCCACTCATCACGCCGAGCTGGTTCTCCCCCACGCGAGCTATTCGGTCCGCCTTAGCAGCGGTAGCGTTGAGTCAGCCGAGCTTCTTACCCCGGCAGATGCGGAGGATGCTGTGGCAGGAGATTTTGAGCAAGGAGAAACATCCTCGACATCGGGGGAGACCTCGACAGATGTCCAAAACGGCCAATCTGCTTCAGCTACACCGAAGAAGGCCAGAAATGAGGAAGAACAGAGAGAGACTGGGCGTGTAAAGTGGAAGATTTACAAGGCCTATTACAAAGCTAGTGGCGGCGCGATTCCTTGGCTCGTTGGAGTTTGCATCCTTCTCCTCGGCCACTCCCTCACCGTTGCCCGGACGTGGAGTTTAAAGGAGCTTTCACAGCAGGCGGCAGCCGAGACGGTCAATCTCGCATCACAAACTGCACACATCGTCAACTCCCTGGTGTATACGGGTGACTTTGTCTCTCAGACGGTTGGGGGGACTGACCACAGCATCTTCTTCTGTAAGTTCGACCCTCGCCACACTCCGCGCTGAAGGATGCCAGCATGGAATCTGTGGTATTGTGTTTGGCAATTGCTAACCTTCCTGAACCACCAGGGCTGGGCGCCTACATTGTCCTCGAGTTTGTCATGCTCGTGGTGCAGATTGTTCGTGTGATCAGCTTCTTCATGGTCGGCTTGACGGCATCCAAGGAACTCTTCCAGCGCATGACGCACGCCATCCTCAGGGCGCCCTTGCGCTGGATAGACACCGTCCCTTCTGGCCGTATCCTGAACCGCTTTACATCCGACACTTTCGTGGTCGACAGACGGTTGTCCAACCAGGCTTTTACCTTCCTGCGGAACATCTTGTTCCTTGCCGTCATCATCGCCACCAGGTACGTCTCCTCCCAGCGGCATAGGCGATATTCCGCAACCTAACTTGAGGCAATAGTCTGTCGGTGTCTGTCTACGTCATCTTCTTTGGCGTATTCCTATTTCTCCTCTATGTGCGCGTCGCGCGAGAGTACATCACGGCTGCCCGCGAGGTAAAGCGGATCAACTCGATCTCGCACTCCCCGATCTACGACCAGTTTAGTTCAGTCCTCTCCGGTCTCTCCACTATTCGTGCGTTCGACCGCACCAGCTTCTACATGAAACGCATGTACGGCCTGATCGACAACAGCTCCAAAGCTTCGTGGATGCTGGAGTTGTCTAGCCGCTGGATGGCTTTCCGCATGGGCGTGCTCGGCGCCTTGTTCGTCAGCGTCGTCGCCAACGCGGTGGCGTTTAGCCGCGTCGACGCCGCCCTGGCAGGCTTCTGCCTGGCCTTTGCCCTGCGGTACACCAATGCTTTGACATCGCTTCTCCAGTCCATGACATCTGTGGAGCTGGGGTTTAATGCTTGCGAGCGGGTCCTGGAATATGCCGAGATCGAGACGGAGCCTGAAGGCGGCAAGGACGCCCCAGCTGCGTGGCCAACAGAAGGGAAGATCGAGGTCGACAACTTGACGGTCCGCTACGCTGAGGATCTCCCACCGGTCTTGAAAAATCTCACCTTCAACGTCGGCTCCGGCGAGCGTATCGGCATTGTCGGCCGGACGGGCGCAGGGAAGTCGACCCTTGCTGCCGTTTTCTTCCGTCTGCTGGACCCCGTTGAGGGTTCCGTTCACGTGGATAATGTGGATATCTCGACACTGAAGTTGTCTCAGCTGCGAAGCCGTTTAGCCATCATCCCGCAAGACCCATTCTTGTTCTCGTAAGCAGCCCCCAGTCCCTTGACCCTTGCATCCGTGAAGTTATTTTTTCCAGGTTTATGCTGACACGAAATTTACAGTGGCACTCTGCGCTCGAATCTTGATATGGAAGGAACCCTGGATGACTACGAACTGCTGGAGTCGCTGAAGCGAGTCCATTTGATTGAGGCAGATGAGGGCCCTGAGCGTTCGGCTTTCGAGGCAAACCTCGGTCCCACGGCCGCCACTACCTCAACATCGGCCGCCCTCCCCACCTCCGAGACAGCCACCGAGGCGTCGGCAACAATCGAGACCGAACCGACGATGATCGAACCCGAACCGGAGCCGGAGCTGCAACGCACCCAAGGCAGCCCCAACATCTTCACGAACCTCTCCACACCCATCAGCACGGGCGGCGCCAACCTCTCGCAAGGCCAGCGCCAGCTCGTGTGTCTCGCACGAGCCCTCCTCAAGCGGCCCAAGATTGTCGTGCTGGACGAGGCGACCAGCGCGGTGGACCGCGGCACTGACAGCAACATCCAAGAGTCGCTGCGCAAGGAGTTTGCTGCCGCCGGGTGTACTGTGCTGGTTATTGCACACCGGCTGTCGACAGTGGCCGACTTTGACCGCCTTCTTGTGCTGGAGAAGGGGCGGGTGGCCGAGATCGGAAGCCCGAGGGAACTCTTGCTCGCTGGCATGAGCCGGGCGGCGGAGGACACGAATAAGGGTGCCACAAACGGGACCAATGGGGATGGCCCTGATCATGGGGCTGACGAGGATGANAGCACCCTGCAGAGTGAGGTTGACGACGAAGTCGATGGCACTGGGGGTTTCTGGGAGTTGATCCAGAAGAGCGCCGAGAAGGAGAAGCTGCTGGAGATGATTTTGGGCGAGGAGAAGGATACGTTGAAGGGGGCCACCGTGAATGGTGAGCGGAGACAGGACTAGTTGAAAATGGCGTGGGACTCGGGTGTCTCCTACCTTGGCTGGCGTTCCAGCGTTGTCAGGACTAGAGCGTTGCATTCCTCGTTGTATGGAATAGACCTGTGGGGTATATTCCCCCCGCAGACCGTAGCCGGGGCGACGACAGCGTAATCAATAGTAATAAACAACTGCCCAAGACAGACTCGCGTCCTAGAATCGAAGTTCCCTCCATCACGTGAATCTACGGTCCTCTAAAACTGGGTGCTCAGGAATACATACATTGCAGGCAACAAACCCTTCCGAGAGAGTACATAGTACCGTGCCAGCGTTCGCCTGCCTCAGCGCTCGCCCGCCCGCCCGCCACTGACTACTAATTCCAGTGTGTGTGAGATGGCTTGCTGAGTTCGGTACACGAATCACCGCCGGCCGAGCTCCGCTCGATGTCAACATACTCTCCGTCGCCGGGCCTTTCGCTAGTCCACACCTTCCCCAAGGCCTCCATCCTCACAGCCGTGACCTGCCTGGACCCTGTCGCCCGCTGTTGGACACCAGATTGCCCCGGTCCGCTGGTGCCGGTGACGGTCTGCCCCGTCTTCCAGAGCTTGAACAGAGACTTGAGCCACGGGACGCAGCCGCAGATCAGGCCCAGCTGAACCTCGACAGCGGTCCATATCCACATCTGGAAGCCGTGCCATGTGACGTCGTAGGTTTCCTCCAGCACGTAGTGGACCCAGTAGATGCGGACGCAGCTGGCAATGACGACGATCAGGCCGAAGCTGAAGAGCGTGACGAGAGCGAGGCGCTGCGAGAGCGGCAGTGAGGTGTTGTACAGGGTGGGCAGCGGAAGCACCCACACGAAGAAGTCGAGAAAGGCGGTGGCAACGGAATAAGCCATCAGCATTGGGGCTTCGTTGTAACAGTCACGCGAGTATGTCATAAGGTTCCAGTAGCTCGAGAAGGGGCTGCAGAAGTTGTACAGATGATCAGCAACCCGAGACAACACATGTCAGTGTCTTACATGGGTCCGACGACTTACCGGCACTGCGCAAAGAGGGCAATTGTGAAGGTAAATGCGGTGAACGCGCAGGCCCCGATGCCGACGTCTTCGATGACTTGTGTGTCAGATAGTGCGCTTAAGAGGGTTGGCGTATGATACGGAGCAAGACTCACATGACAAGCGGCGGAACCAAGAGCCCCGTGGGGCAAGCCGGAGGTAGCTACTACAGATGGAGGTCCTGACACACGCCGTCGCTAGACAATATAGGATCTGGCCGGCGAACGAGACCTGGCGGCTAGCAACCATCTTGGCAGTGGTCAAGTCCCAGATATGAAGGTCCCANCCNTACTNGGACGAGGCCAAGACAACGCAGACGGTGACCCCAACACCNAGGATCTAGACATGGCGCGACGAATCAGCCCGGGTGTCACGACTAGCCCATCCATCACGACCATTATGACGACGTACCGCTCCGGCAAGCATCAGCCAGTCGTCCCAGTCGACGCTACGCATGATGCGAGCTCGGACATAGAGGCGCAAGCCGAGGCATATCGAGCTGATGGAGAGGGCCGTGAGCTCCACGATGGTGAGGGCGTGACCCCGCGTCTCTGGGTTGACATAGTTTGGGGTCGGCCACGAGGCGAGGACCTCGGGAGGGGGCGATCTCATGTTGGCGAGGACTTGAAGAAGTCGGAGGTGATGGTTGGGGCAAGGAGGGAAAGGGGAACGAGAGCACACGAGTATCACGGCGTCGTGGCCGGGCTGGCCAAAACGACCCGTCAAGACTGTTGTCGGTTGCTGGCTTTGCACATCGCGGGGCGGCGCTGCAGGAGAGGGAGTGCCTGGAGGCAGAGGAGGGGAACTCGGGGGTACAGCAGGGGAGATATATCTTAGCATTCTAGCGTTACATTGTTATTCCTTTTTCTGGGCAAGACACCGTCAGAACTTCCCAAGTTGACATGCTTGTCCCTGACATGTGCCGGCCAGGCCTGAGCCCGTCTCTTGTCGTGGATGTGAATACCGATGGGAAACCAAGGCAAGCTCCCAGGCCTAATCCGTCCAGGCCCGCAGCCACTCCGCCGACCTTTGGCAAGTGACATGTCTGGGCAGGCCGTGCGCACCCAGCTCGTGTGAGCTACACTGGGGTTGTCCATGCTGAAGCCATGCTCCAGTCCAGTGGCTTCGTCCGGGGATCTCTGCCCTGGGGTTGGCCTCGCCCAATCTGTGTTCAGAACCGGAGAAGAAAGTGTCGACCAGCCAGACCAAAAGGATGATGGGGCAATGAAGATGCGTCTGGACCATGGGTCCACTAATTCCATGGCAAGACAGCTGTGGTGGACCTTGCGAGTCCCCGCTTCCCCAGGACGGGCCGGGCCCGGGAGTGGTCGCTCGTTCTTGACTGTCTCCATAAAGCCGACCCTACGGGATGGATGCCTGGCTCGCCTGGTAATCTTCCACGAGGCGAGGTCCACTCGCCGATCGCAACGGTTGGTCGTCGAGCTGTGGCCCACACGCACAACCTCTGGAGCTGACACAACGTCGTTTCCCAAGACGGCCATTCCGTCTCGTTTGGTCAGGGGAAATCCCTCCCGAGGCCAGCCCACAGGGTTGGCTCGATGCAGACGGTTACACAGTATGTTCCATTGTCATGCGAGCCAACAACCTCGGCACAGCTCGCGTCCCTTGAAGCAGCCGTGCCTTGCAGCCGTGGCGTCGTCGAAGACACCCGGCAGTTCCAAGCACCTCTCCAGATTCGATTCGACCATATATGTGCCCGCGTAGATCGCTGTGGTCTGTCAAGAAGAACATACTATGTAGTATATCCAAGAACAACACGACCCGAGGTTGCGTCCCCGCGGGTCGGTCCCGTCCCCGTTGTGTGCTGACAAGTGGAGCTGACAGGCGGAATTCTGGGGATCTGGCCGGGGTCGTTGCATTGGAACATGGATCGGTCGGCGGTCCCACATTGGGTCAAACAATGCACTAGCGTTGGCTCGAACATGGGGTCTGGCATGCAGTGGAGCAGGGAGCAGCCACCAAGCAGCCCCAGCTCCCAAAGCACAGACACAAGACAACGACATGTGAATCATTTCTCGTNGGCCACTGATTCGAAGAACTCTCGATCCGTCTTGCCACACTGGGCCGACTAGCATACGAANCCTTCGTGTTCGCATTAGCTGTTTGTTGTCTACNCCCTAGCTCTCCTNGGCTCTGATGAGCCGAGGCTGTCGTCCTCAGATCACCGACAAGGAGCAGTACCCAAAATCAACCAGATCTCGGCGCTATGTCTGTTTTCCTCTGGTGGCGGCCCCTGCTTGGAGACTTGGAGGATACCCTTACTATGTACATGGTACACTTACAGAATACAGTCTGCCGTCCTCGTCCGTGCATCCATGGACATGCACCACGTGGTGTTTCCGGTACCGGGAAGGGTGACGTCCCGGTTTGACAAGTTCCAAGCTGTCAAAGCACTAACGTTACATAACCTTGAAGACCCTTTCAATCGGTGCGCTGCTGTGAGGTGAGAAGTCCAGGTGCCTTGGCACTGCTGGCGGGGGTGTCTTCCCCAGCAGGCCTCAGCCGGTGAACACGACCCGACTTCGCCATGGCACAGAGGTTTTCTAATTTTATATTCTCCCGGTGCGGCTTCTAAGCAGCCTGCTACTCTACATACAAGAACAAAGAAACAAAGAGGAGAAAGGTGAAGGCATCGACGGCAATATGGCAACTCGGCCTGCCGGGAGCTCGGTGGTCCTTATGGAGGAGATGATGGCCAAGGATATCTCCAGAGCAAAGCCGGAGAGGAAACTGCCGTGAAAAGCCAGTCCTTATGGCGGAGATGATGGCCAAGGATATCTCCAGAGCAAAGCTGGGGAGAGGAAACTGCCGTGAAAAGCCGGAGAAACGAGAACTGAGGAAAAGAAAGCCGAAACCAATACAACAAGACGGCATGCGAGAGGCCGATAAGAGAGCAACCCATAGGGTTTCTTTGTAACTCCCCTCTCTCGCATGCCACAGCCACACCCACCCCCAACCCGGGAAATGCCCCAACCCCACAACCTACTGTCCATCCAGGCACAAGCGAGCCGGGTATCCCAGAGGCGTGAGCAGGTACGTAGGTAGGCAAGGGGGTATAGTGAGCTCACGCCACCGCAATCACTCCTCCTCTTCCTCAACCGTTTCCTCCCCATCCGCACCATCACCACTGCCGCGAGCAGCAGCACCACC
>FJWA01003886.1_pt1 | contig 20329 bp, 20 predicted proteins | sample 1011891 | NCBI WGS metagenome assembly FJWA01 (sample SAMEA3912450, study PRJEB9761) | metagenome | biome: forest; material: soil | place: USA | collected 2011-06-22 | depth 0.1 m
CCCGCCGCTCCCGCCGCTGCCTCCCCGTCCACCCTCTCCCCATCCGCCACCCCATTGCCGAGGAGCAACTCCGGCAGCGGGATCTTGTGCGGCGTCAACGCGGAGTCCGTAAGCCAGAACCCCAAGCAGATAAGTCGACTTCATGCTAGTAGCACACCTCGTTCAAGTTGCTAAAGGCGAGCTTTCAAAACCAAGAGACTGGTGTGAGAGAATCGGGATCTCTGACAGGAGGGGCTGTGATTCTTAAGTAATGCTCGTACCGAGCCCAGACCAGATACAGCAGCGAAGGTTTCTCACACTGCCGTATAAATACCGACATTAAGTAGCAGGTAACGTTGAAACCGCAGCGTTGCGCACAGCTGTGATTCCCCGGGTCGTGGAGAGGTCTCGGCATCCCGTTGGCCGGCACCATCCCATCATGTCTATATAAACAAGGTTGTGGAACTCGAGCGAGCGGCAGCCGGCTATAGATCCGAGCGTATCACCCGGTTGGCGCACCAAGACCGAGGGGAAACGTCCGGCTCGTTTAGCCAGAGGGGAGGAGAGTGCCAAGACCTAAGACACTGACGTTGCCTTGTATATGTGCAAAATTTGCGAGTTGGGCATATTGCATGGGCCAGACCGCGTTCGGGACCCTTGTTTGTGTACCTGGACGGCGAGGCGCGGAGAATCCGGGGTACAGACAAGCATCGTGGGGAAGGATCCGGCAGTCGGGAGTAATCTGCGAACGACCTAAGCGATCCGACCCCGAGCCAGGGTCTCTCAGAAACTGCTTTTGCCTGGACTGAACGATCGGCGAGTTCTTGGCTCTCGTAGCACAGGGCTGACTGACATGCATTGTATGAGTGGGCGCGGAGTGCAGTTCGGGAAGCGCGGTAAGTGAGCAGACCGAGGAAGGGCATGCCCATGCAAAGACCAAGCTCGTGCCAGGAAGCGAACCTTTAAGCGGCCTGCGGCCAGTGGTAATTAACGAGAGGGTAACCGGGGAGACTTGAATTCCACCAGTGCTAAGGGGTTCCCTAAGAAGGGCTGCGTAATCCCCGGGCTGTTCCCACCCTTTTGCAGCATGACAACAAGCAGAACGATGGTACTCCTATGGACCACGAAGCTGCGGTGTTCTTGAGGGCAACCCGCAGGAAGTATTGCAATATCCGTCCCTCGAGCGAGCGCAATGCGTACAACTCTCATCGTGGAAATTGGAAGTGCGATGTCAGGCTCTTGTAGGGGGTTCGAAATACATATAGTTTGGGTATCATTGCATTCGCTTTCCCGTCGAGTTCGAGTTCGCCTGGAGATCGTGAAACCAGCCTTTGTGGTTGTGTTGGTTTTTTGGTTGCATTCCGTCTGCATTGACATGCGCCAGCAACCTTTGCCCAGCGCGGACCAGACCCGATCTGGTCTGATGCAGCCTATCTGCCCTGCTGCGCACTACACAAGTATATACATACTTCCATGAAAGGGTTAGCCGTCTCAGAGCCTGCTTTTGGTTTCAGAGGACCCCGGGGAACCATCCCGCGAGCGGCTGAGGCGCAGCTTGCCAAGCGGAGAGGGGCAGTGCATGACTTGCTATCGAGAGAATGTTCTGGGACTCTGGGAGCCCTCGTCTCGATTGCTGAGATGACAGCCCTTCTTCGCCGACCGAACGAGAAACAAAGACTGCACCATGAACTCGACAGCGGCCTGGGCCGCTAGTGCTGGGATAATCGGCGTCTGCCTGATACGAATCGCGACCTTTTGGGGCTCTAGTCTGCGTGGGAGCGGGCAACGGTCTCAGCCGGTGAAGGTGGCTCACCTTTTTCTGTGGCTCGCCCTGCCCAGCTACATTGTGTAAGCCTCTCGATGTCTGGTCGATGTACCCACGAGATACTCACAGGCGTGTGTTGGCAGAGGAGTTACACTTGCCACCATCTCCCCTTCGATTGTCGCGTTGTCTCTGTCAGAACGACCGCCACCGCCACGCGCTCTGTTGGCCGCAACATACACAGCACTCGCGTCCGAGTTCGTCGTCACTGCCGCCAGCATTACTACCACATCGGCAATCTACCTCAGCGGCATCTGCGTTATATACTTGGAACTAGCCCGGCAGAAGTGGTGGACGTACCTGCGGCTCGACGCCATCTGTGGGGCCGCTCTCCTGCTCGTGCTCGACATCGTGTGGTGGGCCAGAAACCTCAGCGATGTCCGCAGCGGCAAAGGCGACGGGGCTTCACTGGCTTGGCTGCTTGTTATTATTGACATTACTCTCTGTCTCGTTACGGCGGGGGTCGTCGGCGTGGCGATCTACGTGACACCTAAGCTGGCGGAGAGAGATGTCGGAAATGTGGGTCAACCTCGACAGCTGCTTGAGTTGGAACCCTCGAGGGATGCTGACTGGTCTTACAGCTCTCAACCCTCCTCCTCTCGGCGTCCTTTCTCTGGCTCTTGCGCTGCACATTCGTTTCGACAATCAACCTCAAGACTGTCCTCTCCGACTGGGATCCGGTCGCACTCTCGGCGCAGAAGTTCGTTTATCCCGTCCTGGACTATTGGGTCTCGGCCACCGTCCTGGGCCTGATCACCTTCATCCTGCGGAATCCAGTGTGGTCTGACCCGGCAGCGATCCCTGACCGTCGGCCAGAGCAGCCGCAGACGTTCGTGCAGTACGCAGGGTACTTGCTGCACCCGCAGTATGGGTATCAGCGGCCCTCGCATATGCATAATCAGCAGCCCCAGATGTACCAGCAGTATCCGCAGTAGGAGATGTACCCACAACACCATGAGCTGTCGCCGACCCCGGTGTCAGCGACTCGCGTGTACGAGGCCTACGGGACACAGCGTGCAACCGAGCTTCAAGGCGCTCGAACTCCGCAGCTGGGAAGGTACCAAGGTAACCGGACAAGTGAGCTGATCCGTTCCGACGTCAGGTTTCAGGGTTGTGAAATCTAGTAAATTTAGGGGGCGTCTTAGATTTGGATGCCAATATTGCGTGATTGCATCTTGACGACTGGACTGGACATCTCAGTGACGTGCACGACCCCGTAGTACGTACCTGATTGTTGATGAGACGGAGCATGAGTTGAGGCGTCAAGTGGAGAGATGTCAACCCAAGCAGGGAGATGTCGATTATTCTTGGCACTGGCAAGGGACGTTTCTGGTTCGTTGGAAACTTCTTGCTGCCTAGGAGATCGAAGAGCTTCTTGTTTGCTTTCCAGTTTGTTGTTGGGTGGGCCCTCCCTTGGGAGGCAGGTGATGTGCTTGCGTCATCGAAGGCCAGCGAGAAGCATGACGTCACCTGAGGCCGCGCAACACAATAACACAACGACTTCCTAACGCTCAACATTTCCAAGTTTACTCCTCAGTCTCCAGAAGTTCTTCACATCTCCCGGAGATAGACACGCGGCAACACCCATACAGAAACCATCATGGCTCTCGACACGTTCATCATGCTCCAGCTCTGCTTGGCCTCCGTCGGCCTCGCTGCTCCCATTTCGACCGATTCTCTGGACAACAGCTGGCAGTACGGCACCGGCGGCGGATTGCTGGGGCTTGTCATCCTCATCCTCGACATCATCGTCTTCGGTACGCGTGTTTCCCCGCACCACTCTCATCTGAACGCATGCTGATGATCCTTTAGTCGAGGTCCTGAAGTCGACTCGCCCGCCTGTACAGAAGCTCATCTGGTGCCTGGTCGTCTTCCTCTTCCCTGTCATCGGCATGGCCGTCTACTATCTGTTCTCGAATCGCTCTTCTTACCAGCGCGGCGCCGGCTACGAGGCACTCACTTAGCACTCCATCCTGGGTCCAATGATGTGATTGTTGTGGCTGGGGGACATGACAGGAAGAAGCAAAGCCAGTTTGGATGGGCGCAGCAGCTCTGATCTTGTAATCATTTACTCCGCATACGAGGTAGTCCTCCCCAAACAAGAAGCCCTTGAGACGGTTACACGCAGAAATGTTTACTGGTCCCTCCTATAATAATTATGGCGTGAGTGCGGGGCATTGAGGATCGACACAAGAGTACCGCAGGCGGCTTGTTGGGATAAATTGCAGGCCTCTGCCAACGGTCCGACGCGACCGGTTGTTAAGTTGTTAATTAAGGGCCCATCGAGAACCCGGCCACCGAACATCCTAATTGAGCAGCGCGGAGCGTGGCAGAGTGTTGGAGATGAAGCGGAAGATGGCAGCACGCTCTCCGGGGCCGAGAAGCTTCAATTCCGCCAGCGGAGACGGATTGAGGAACCAGTGGTTGAGCTTGACATAAATAGGCCTGTTCCTCGGTTTTGCCAACCTTCTTACTCGCCTCGCATCCCTGTCCATCTTTCATCGACCCGTCTGCCAAAATGTTGCGCAACATCGCCCTCCTCGCCCTCGCCCTCGTCCCGAGCTCCTTGGCCCAGGTTTCGGAGGGCTTCGAGAGCGGGTGGGACCAGTCGGCGTGGCCAACATACGCTGCCGACTGCAGCCAGGGCGGCAAAGTGAGCCTCGACACCTCCACCGCCCACGGTGGCAAGAATTCCATCCGGGTCGATGGCGCGGGCGGTTACTGCGGCCACATCTTCTTCGGCACGACAAAGGTGCCGAGCGGTGATATTTACGTCAGGGCTTGGATGTAGGTGATTCTAGATTTCCCTGGGCAGAGTGGAGAGAAGCGATGTTGATATTTTATCCTCGTCTAGAAAGGCATCCAAGGCCCTGACCGACTCGCACGTCTCCTTCATCACCATGCCCGACTCCGCCCAAGGAGCCAACAAGCACCTCCGCATCGGTGGGCAGAGCAAGATTCTGATGTACAACCGCGAGTCCGATGATGCCACGCTCCCCGACCTCTCCCCGCAGGGCATCGCCACCTCGACGGCCCTGCCGACTGGCAGCTGGCAGTGCTTCGAGTATCACCTCGGAACTGATGGCTCTATCGAGACATGGCTGAACGGCAGCGTTGTCGCTGGCCTGACATCTAAGCCGGGTGTGAGCAATCCGAACGCGGCCCAGTGGCAGAGGAGCAGCATCAAGCCGAAGCCCACTGCTATCTACTTTGGCTGGGAGTCGTATGGCGGGGACGCCAACACCTTCTGGTACGACGACATTTCCGTCAGCTCGACCCGCGTTGGATGCACTTAGAGTGCGCCGGGGATTTGGGCACCCTCCAGCATGAGCCAGACGGGACGGGAGGGGAGCGAAGAAAGGTGTTATGTGAGCGCGCTACGGTGAAGCGTTGCCAATCCCACAATGTACATACAGTACTCTGCATATATCTAGAGGCTTCAATGGGAACCGAGACAGGAAATGTGCCGTCGAGTTCCCAAGATATGCTGCACTCTCCCGGCACCTCGGTCATTCACACCGCTTGCTCAACCCGCCAACCACACCAGCCAAACCAGCATGACTTCCTCACTGGCTCAAGCTCCAATCTGACTCCAAGTCAGCGTTGCCTGTGATGCAGATGATAATGACATCCGCGAGAATAGCAGTGCCGGTAGGTCTCTCGGCTGGGACATGTCCCTGGTAGACAAGCTCGAAGTGTTTCTCTCTTCCTTGGAGCTTTTGGTAGTTTGTGCCTCTAGATTTGCGGCTCTGGCTCGTTCAGGCTTGTTTGGCGGTTCTGAGAATTGTCTCCTGTCCCGAATCGCGCGTCAGGGGGCGGAGAGAAGCTCTGGCAATCAACAACGGTCGAATGGCGTAAGGCAGTGCAATAATTTCCAGTTGCTTCTAGTGGTACAAGTTGGCAGCCCTCCCTTTGGTCGGTTCATTTCTTACTTTGTCTTCTCATGTTTGCGGTGTTCGTGGGAATTCTTGTTGGGTCTCTTGCCATCCTTCAGTTGGGACAGGTTGCATTTTCAGCACCTGTTGGCAGGGTTAGGGAAGAGCTAGCGTCTTGGCATTCGACTCCACTCACTCGTCGTGGGACTTGGCCAAATCGCCATTACGGCGTCTCGACCTGTCCAGAACTCGGGATCTGGACACAAGCTTCTGGTCGGGTTTCCAACTGGCAAGATGCCCGGGCGCGAGCCATAAGCGTTCGCCACACTCACCAAGGCACACCGTTCGACAGATCCGGAGATGATGTTCCTGCCGCTGCAATTGCAGCTCTTCGTCGTGGTCGCCGCGACCCTGGTTGCGACAGCGCTGGCGGCCGGCCACGAGAACGCCCTGCCTTCGTACCACTACGGCGCGCCGATTCGCGTCGAGTGCATGAACCGGAGCTCGTAAGCCCCCGATCCCGTCCTGAATCATGTCCATGCTTGCTCACGACCCCCAGCGAAACGGGCGAACACATCGAGAACGCGGCGCACGAGATCCAATGGATCCCCTTCCCGGTCTGCAACGAGACGGAACACCCGCTCGAATTTTACTACGGCGTCGAAGGCGAGAAGAACTGCACCATCCCCATGATCAGCGATCCGTTCTTCCACCTCCTCGAATTCTACATCCACAGCGACGCGCCCTTGTCCTGCCGCCTGCCTGCACGCCCGGCCTCGCACGTCGAGGTGGTCGGCGAGAAGCAGCCCGAGCAGGAATACATCCCGCTTGTCTTCGCTCTGGCCGGCACCCTCCAGCTGAGCCATATGCACATCAGCACGCACATGAATGTGCTGCTCCACAGCACTCCCAAGCATCGCGTCCAGCGGCACGACAGCGGCGTCCTCGACAGCGCCACCGCATACAGCACGAGCCCGCTCACGCATATGGAGGGCAGCGCGACACGACGATTGGTGATCGGGGACCCGCTGCCTCTGACCTTCAGTGTCAGGTGGTTCCCAACCCCCGCGCTGCCCAAGACTGAGGGCAAGGTCGAGTGGTCGGGCATGGGCGGCCACATCTACGCCAGCACCGTGTTTTACAGCCTGGTCTCATTCTGCGCCGGCGCCGTGGTGTCGGCCGTGTATTTTTTCGGGTCCTTGCTCCCGAGGCGGCTCAGGGGCCGGGGCCTCGGCGGCGCGACGCCTCTTGGGTACGGCCTGAATGGCGTGGGCAATGGCTGGGGGTACCAGAAGAGGGCAGTCGACTAGGATCATCCTTTGTTTTGGGATACGAAATTTGTACAGTACCAGTATGAAAAGATACCACGGCGTCTGGAGTCGGTTCCAACAGTGAGGTGGTGTTTATACATTGCCTCCGCGGCGAAAACCATTACCGACACGTTCCCGTCATTAACGATGGGGACAAGTGTCCCACAGCTTGGGCCTCCGCTGCTTTGGAGCCCGCGCTTAACTGCCCTACTGCGACTTTTTGGCTCCCGAGGCCGCATCTGCAGCCTTGATACGGCCCAGGATCCGGGTAGCCATGTCGATGGCGCCGATGGCCGCTGGTTGATGGTGAGCCTGGGTCGGTCTTGGGAACCTCGGGGCGGGCACTTACGGATAACGAGCCATGGCCCGTAGAGCTGGACTTGCAGCTCGCGCTTTAGCTCGGCCGAGCATGCGGCGCTGTCCCAGTACAAGGTGTCGTAAATGCACACCAACGTCGTGAAGGATACCTCGAGCCCGTACACGAGGAACAGCAGCTCGTCGCGGCCCGAGGTGCCCCGGCGCTGCACTCCCAGACGGTAGACGCCGTACAGTGCAGTAGGCAGCAGGAAGGCGAACTCGATATAGAGGAACAGCCCCATCCAGCTGTCGTGGCCCGACGCCGTCGCGGGCGTCCACTGCACGACCGGATCGTTGTACTTTTGGATGTACTCTTGTTTCACGGCGAAGACCGCGTGCAGGGGCGCGCCGGCGGGCTCGTAGGCCCACGCTGGCCACAAGAACTCGAGCAAGTCCATGACTTTGGCGTGTCAGCCGTGGTCCGATCCCGCGAGTCCCGAGCGAGCATCCGGTCCCAGGGGAATCGGGAACTTACAAAGGATCAGGGGAACCTGCACCACGAACCACACGAACCACGCCTTGTTCTTCCAGGTGTTGGTGTAGGTCGCCATGTCAGTGCAGGGGAGTCCGTGATTTGGGTTGGAATGACAACGCAATTCTCGTTGTGAGGGAGGTTACTTGGAGGTTACTTGGAGGTGGGAGGGTGAGATGCATGTCAGAGGAGCTTCCGATTTTGGACGCGGCGCGCGTCCGCTGCCGATTTCAGGGATCACCAATTCGGCTGCGCCGCACAACGAAAGCGCCAATCCGTCTGAACTGTGGGCTTGGTCCAGAGGAAATCTATGTACTGTACGTATGGTAATGACGGGCAATCGTGGCGGCCGTTTCCTGCTCCGCCATTGCGGCTTTCCGTCAACGCCAAAGCAAAAGTCGAAAAAAAAGAAGAAGAAAATGTCGAACAGGTGCCTCGCTCTGTCGGTCTAACTGACCCTGTTGGCCTCAATGGAGGCTCGAGTCGTGTGGTCAATCTTGTGCCAGCAGTCCCTTTGGACCTCTTTCCGTTGTGCCTCGCCCTGTGGTAATTGATGTCTGACCCTGAAAATCTGGTCCGGTCTCACCTGGCAACCNGGCAGGAGAGGGAGCCGAGACCCTGGCTCGAGCCTGGGTGTCAGCAAGGGCTCCAGGGTTAGGGTTGTGGCAGTTCCCCACCTGCTGCTGCCGGTTTCGGCAAGCACACAGGACTCCCGTTCCAGGGCACCGACACGTTGGAGATCGGTCNGGTCTGCATGTCCCAACTCCACCAGACCTGCACATCAACGACTTCGCCCAACATGCTGCATAGTACAGCATGGCACGCGCCAACAACCCATCAGCGAATGCCCAGGCTCGTTGGTCCCGTCAGGGGCTGCCAAGCTGCCGGAAACGACGGATTACGTTATGATATGCCCAAGGTCCACTCGCGACCGTCGCGCGGCGCATTGCCAACGCCCTCGATCCATCTTCGTCCTGGTCCCGGCAGCAAACGACTTTTCTTGCCCCAACACACTCGAACGGCGGTTGCTCCGCCGTGAACCTCGGCCGATGATTCTTCACCAGCGGTAGTACCGACGGCAACGATATGGGTGCCAATTTCGACGACACCNGCTCCCGGTCTTCAAGNGACGGCGACGGCGATCCCGAGGCCGCCCTCAACCCAGCCAGTGACGGCAACGACAACGTGGCGCCTCTCTTCCGCTTGCGACGGCTTCCCCAGGGCGGCCAAGATGCCAACTCGGCGTTGCTGCCCGGGGAGGGCACCGTCATGTCTGTCTATGTCATGATGCACCGGTATGCGAGCAGCTTTATCGGCGGACTGGAATGGGACTGACGGGATCCCAGCATACGCCGCTTGGTCGTGGCAGCCATTGGTTTGCAGCCCGAGAATCGCGATAGCACCGAACCACATCTAACATCCCACTAGACGACACCTACACTCTCGATGAGCTCCGAGCTCCCCACATGGACCACCAGGTCGTGCGACCCCTTGTCGACCGCCTGTACAACCCGCAAGACCCTGCAGTCGGTCAGTGCCGCCTTGCAGCAGCCCGCCCGCCCGAGAATGCCATGCTGATTGCTGCGCCTGTGCAGTCTACTGTCTTGTCGCGAACCGAGTCCAGTTCCTCCGCCCGCGTTCCCACGAGTCGCTCCACCAAGGCCTCAACGAATCGCGCGCCACCCTCTGCGAACTGCTCGCGACCCGCGTCCTCCGTCGGTTCCACGAAGACCACCCGGGGCGCTCGGGTCTCCTGCTCCTTGCCAACATCCTGGTCTCGGGCTTCGACCCCTGCGACACGGCGCCCGAGTCTGTGCGGTCTCGCCGTCCGCAATGGGCCATCCAAAAACGGGGCGGCCACGAGCGGAAGCTGACGGCTCTCGAGCTCGCCATTATTTCCGAGAGCAAGATGATGATCAAGTCCCCGGCCTGCCAGCTTGTCGTGGATGCCGTGCACAAGGGCGTCGTGGTGTACACGCCCCTGTCCTTCGTCGACTTCCTCCCGGACCACTATAAGTACCACCCCGTCTCGCTGTACGAGCCCCGCCGGGCCGCCATCCTCAACCACCGCCGTCTCATCGTTCCGCAGCTCAGGAACGTGATCGAGTTGATGCACTTCGCGCTCCTCCTGGCTCTCTACATGCTGACGGTGGCGCACTTCGGCTTCGGGAGCGACATGGCAGGGGTCCGCATCTACGAGACCGTCTTCAACGTCTTCGCAGCGGGATGGGTTCTCGAGCAGTTCGCCGCCATCGTCGAGCATGGCTGGGAAGTGCACGCCCAGAACCTTTGGACCTTCCTGGACGTCACCTTTGTTGTCATCTACGCTGCCTACGGCCTGGTTCGCGCCGTCGAGCTGCTGGTCGCCGATGGCGCCTACTACGCCCTTCCCGTTCTGTGCACCGCTGCCCCGGTGCTGCTGACGCGTATCGCCTTCACTCTGATGCCCGATAATATCGTCTTCATCGCGCTCCACGCCATGATGCGTGACTTCACCCGGCTTACCTTTATCGCCATCTGGTGCTTCGCCGGTTTCGTGATGGGCTTGCTATTCCTTGCCCGGACGAGCGGCGACGACTCGTTGAACGTGGGCGTAACCTGGGCCACCATCACAAAATGGCTGCTGTGGTATGTTTGCCGATGACTTCGGGCAGGCGAATCCCACTGACAGTGGATAGGATTTGGTTCGGACTCGACGGCACCGGCATTGAGCGCGCGTCCGACTTCCACCTGATCCTGGGCCCGATGCTCATCATCACATTCGCCTTTCTCGGCAACACGCTCTTCCTCACCATCCTCGTCGCCATCTTGACCAACACCTTCTCCAAGATCATCTCCAACGAAGCGGCCGAGATCCAGTTCCGCCGCGCTGTGTTGACGTTCCAGGGTGTCAAGAGCGATGCCATCTTCTCGTACCCGCCACCCTTCAACATTGCCGCGTTGTTGATCNTGCTGCCGCTCAAGTTCTTGGTTGGGCCCCTGGCCTTCCACCACATCAACGTGGCCATCATCCGCGTCATCAACGCCCCGATCCTTCTCCTCATCGGCCTGTGGGAGCGGCGGCGGGTGTGGGCTCGGCGGTCCAAGCCGTCGCGGCTCAGATCGTGGCGCTTCTTCCCTGGCTTGTCTCCGCACGGTGACATTCAGGTCGTCTTTAGCTCGGAGCCGCCGCCCGAGGTGCTGGACGCGCTCGAGAGGATGGATGCGTTGCACGAGGTGAATTCCACGGACCGCAGGTCGGCCTTGCAGTCGCCCAAGGACCTGCGGGGGCCTCCGTCGGCCGTCCGCAGGCGGAGGACCTCCAACAGCAGCAGCATCAGGAGGTTCGACGCATGATCGCAGAAAGTCAAAAGCCGTTCTCCGTTCGGGTACAAATTCTATCTCGCACATCTTACGCCCCGAACTGGTCTTGTTTCTGCGTGCATCTCGACTATGGTTTCCGCGCATCAGCAGAGAGCTGTCATTGGTTCTCCTGCATGCCCTCCCGAAGAATCGCCACCTGTTTCTTGATCTCCACCCACAGTGCAAGGTCACCCAAGTCGCCATCGTCCTCGGACGCGGTCACACCCACCCAGCCGTCCTCGATCTCATCGCCNCTGAACCCCCATTTCCCGGCCACCCCCGAATTCGAATTTCGGGCAATGGTGATGAGTGCCGCGACAAAAGCCTCTTGGATGTAGGCGAAGCTAAAGCCGTCTGTGATGTCCGCGATGGCCTTGCAGAGCTTGTCGGGGAACTCCACATCCTTGTTGTCGGCCAGTTTGCGCTGCCAGAAACGGCAGTAGGCGACGCGCTGGTCAAGGTCAGGATCGGGAAAGTAGTACTTTCTATCGAATCGCGAGGGCCGTTTCTGCCACCTGTTAGCTGATTTGCGCGGTCCCATGCGCGTGCCACGCGAACTCACCGAGATGCCCGGGTCCAACCGCTCGAGGTGGTTCGTGCTGCCGACCATGAAGATGCCGTCGTTACTCTGGAGCCCGTCAATCTCGTTCAAAAAGTAACTCCGCACTGAGTCGGTCACGAGCGAGTCGAGATCCTCAAAGACCAGGTAGCAGGGCGCGAACTGCCGGGCTTTGAGGAAGATCTGGCGGATGCCGTACTCGGGGCCTGCGAACTGGGTCATGTCAGTGACGGGCGGTTGGATATCGGCGTGCAGGCCGTACCGAAGAGAAGCTCCGGACGTAGAGCGCAGGCACTGGGTCCTTCCTGTCATACAACGTGTGCATCATGGCCTTGATGGAGATGGTCTTGCCGTTGCCCGGAGGGCCGTAGTACAGTAGCCCGCGCTTCCAGGGCACCCTGAGACGGTTGTACGTGTCGCGCGAGTCGAAAAAGGCCTGGTGGTCGGCGATGATGGCGTTTTTCATGCCCTCGTCGAGGATGACGGCGTCCCAGGAGGCCTTGTGGATGCTCCGGTAGAGCTCAGCGCTCTTTTGCCACATGCCGCCGTCCCACACCCACACCTCCTCATGCAGCTCGTTGCTCCACTGCCCGGCGGCAAGGATGAGCGCATCCGCCTTGGCCGCGTCGATAGTCAGGATGTAGTTGTTACGCACGCTCGGGTAGGAGTTGGTTCCATCTCGCCCGTCCACCATGTAGAGGATGAATTCGGTGTCCTGCCATTGGTACAAGAATTTTGCGAATATGACATCCTGCGCCAGCCGGCCAGGGCTGCCATCGATCCGACGGCTGGGGGGCAGGTAAACCTGCCATATCAGCGAGGAGGGCAGCGAACTGTCGGCTTGGTCCACGGACGTAAAGCTTGCGTGCCCGGCCGATGCGTAGCCGAGGAGGTCGACTCCCAATGATGGGGAAATCACAAGCCGGAGGTCGGGATACTCGGACTTGAGCGCCTTGGCGATGGTTGCGTCGGTGTTGACGCGCCTGCCGGAGGAGTGGTGGAAGAATTGGCGAGCAGTGCCATCGGAGCCCGACCCGGGTTCTGCAGAGAAGGACGGATGGGAGGAGGTCATTTTCACGCCCTGGGTACTCGACTTCGTCTGTTCGAATTGAAGTATCCGCTCACTGCTTACCACAACGGCGAGGCAGCAGCTGGCGATTTCGTGCGACGAGTTGGAGTGCGGGGAAATCCGGCTGCGCCGCAGCGTTCATGATCGTCATTGATCGGCAAGGGTACAGGACAGTAAGAGAGATGGGAGTCATTGGACAGGGAGCAACTTTCGTATTGCTGACTAACCGTGTGATCAACATCGACAGTCGGCGAGGTTGCGGGTTGGTCCGCAGCAATACAAGGGCACGTAGACACAACACAGATCCACGTTGCGTACAGGAGCCCAAGTTCACAGGGATCATGATTCCGAACCCCCATACAGCAGCTGTCGAACTTCGGCGCCCACTTCCCGCGTTGCCGCCCGTGCAGCTTGAGACCAGGCGGTCATCTGCACCCACCCGTGGGCGAGATCATCGTAATGGCGCCAGTGGACCGGCACACCCGCCAGGCTGAGCTTTTTGGCGTACTCGATGCCGACATCGCGAAGCGGGTCGAATCCATTCGTAAAGACGGCAGCAGGGGGCTGGCCCGAGAGCTGGTTCACTTGCTGCATCCCAGGGGAGACATATCTGTCGAGTGGTGACGGGCCTGTTGATATGGAGTCAGCGGGAACCCGAAAGGGGGTTACCCAGTGGGCCAATGGCAGAACAGGCCTGCTCACCGTTGGGACGAGGCAGGTAGTGGTCCGCAAAGCCAAAGATGCCATTGCACTGTAGGTAATACCCGTAGTTGTTCTCCGCTGCCGCGAGGGTGTCGAATGGGAGACGGGCCTCCGGATACAGCAACACTTGAGCGGCCAGCGGCTTCTTCTTCTGGTCGAGCCGGCGGAGGCAGGTTGCAGCCGTCATGTTCCCGCCGGCAGAGTCGCCGCCTCCGGCCACGCGGTCGGGATGCACGCCCCGACTCTGGCAGCCGTCGGAATACAGCCAGTCAATCACAGCAGAGTATTCGTCGAGCTGTATGGGGTAGCGGAATTCCGGTGCCAGCCGGTAGTCCACTGCGTACACCTATGGCGGACAAGGATCTCAGTACTGCCACGAGGAGCAAGTTGCCGTGCGAACTTGGAAGATTACCTGGCATCCTGACTCCTCCGCAATAAGCCTCAAGCCATTCTCAAACTCGTCGACGCTCCCGACTGAGTAGCCACCGCCGTGGAAGTAGATCAAGGCCCCTGCCTCTCCTTTTGTCCTCCGAGCTTCCCCCGACGACGGGTACAGGACGCGAATCGGGATGGTTCCATGAGGACCGCGGATGGCGGTGAATTCCACCCGGCCGATGGGGTTGATTCTGGCGCTGGGAAGCTTGTGAAGAGCAAAGATTTCCATGTGTCTCTGCCGCTCGACGCTGAAGCCCCTGACGCCCCCCAGCTCTAGATCTGGGTGGTTGGCGAAGAAGTCGGCCACGGCCCCATTGACTCGATGGGATCGCGTCCCGACTTCTGGGAATGAAGGAGCCGACATACCGAGAGTTGGAGATAATGTGTCCCCAAATACTCGACTGAGCTTGATTCCACGGGGCATGGCTTATAGGCCAAAACTCATTGACGTCATGAATGGCTAAAGTGGCCGTCTGGCCTTTCTCGCCTGTTCGGGATGACTGTCCCTACGGAAATCCTTTTTTGTGGCCGTTAATCCGGGCTGCACCCTGCACAACCGCCAAGGACGATAAGCACAAACAGAGCCCAGCATTCAAACTTCAGTGTTTCGTGTTGGGCAGTTATCACTTCCAGACCTCGGAGCCTCTCTACAAGACCGTGGGTGCCTCTAGCACTGCCACAGCCACAGACGAGGACCTCAACACACAAACGCTGCCAGTGTTGCCTTTGCGCGTTGCGTCATGGCCCCTATGACGGGCCACGCCGAGTGGCCTGTCGCTCAACCACTCTCAATCTCGGCCATCATTCATTGAGGAGGCTTATATGTGCAAGCCGCTGGACTACCGGCCAACCTTGCTGAGTCATGGGAGACGGTGGGGGCATATCTTCCGTTGCATAGCACTCTCTGTATCTTTCGGGGTCTAGTGTTCCTATTGAGCTATAAGGGGACAACCGATGACTTATGGGAAACATGGCATGTTGTGGGAATGTAACTAGATACAAGACGGCAGGGCGAGGGTCCCTGGGGTGACAGATTTAGCTGCCGACGCGTTCGTCTTCTTTTTCTTGATGCCAACTCTGAGCACCTCCATCAACGGGAGGTATTCTTTCCGCTCAATCGCATCTGCCCATTGTTCAAGGCGTCCCAGATAAAACCCAGAACCGCACCTTGACACGGCACCTAGAAAGTCGACTTTCAGAGCGCCCTCCTTCACTTCCACGTCCCACTCCGGCCTGAGCTGGCGCATCCGTGCTGCGTACACCTTGCGAAGCTGCGTCTGCTCGTATTCCATCAGATGGATCCAATACAGCTCCGTTTTCCCTTCGTTGTCGAGGCCGTCGTCAAGAGCGCCACCAGGCGTGTCACCTGCGTCGAGATCCGTATAGCAGTCGCGGTCTGGCCTGGTCTCCCTCGCTGCGCCTCGCAAGAACTCGGGCAGCTGTGATGCCACCCACCGGGGCAGTGCCGAGGCGCATTCCCTGGAAGCGTTAGCGTTCTGGAATCGGCACTCCTCAGAATCAGAGGCATTTACCATCCGATGACCGCCTTGACTGCGCCGCTGTCGTCGACCATGATGTTGCGGAGCGAAAGATCGTCATGCCAGAGGATGGTGCGCTCGGGTGGGTGGACGACGGCGGGGAAGATCTTGTGTAGGATTCGGAGGAGCTTGCGGGCCACACGCAGCGCGCTCTCGGCATACTCCCTGTCGTCGTCGTTACGGGCCTCTGCCAGTGCCGTGCTGTGCTCCTTGGTGACGACGTTCAGCTGGGCCCGGAGCCAGTCGTGACTGGAGCTGAACGGGCCGCGCGGGACGGGATAGTGAGAGCGCGGCCCCGAGAAGAAGAAGCTGGACACGATGGGCCCCGGTTTGGGAATCCCATTCTCCGAGTCGAGACCGCTCCCCAGCGTCCCAATGCCTCTAAATCCGGCCCCAAAGTTGCCGCAGCGGAACAGTTGCGCCTGGAAGTCGGCCACCCGCACCGTCAGGGTCTCCTTTTGCGCCGTGGACATGCTCCGCCAACGGTAGTGCGCCGGGGTCCCGGGCATCAAGTCCATCAAAAGCCACTCGTAACCGATCTCGTTGCGCCGCGAGTCGTCAAAGCCCACTACGCCGGGCGCCGGGATGTCGGTCTTGCGGCGGACCAGCTGAAGGGTTCCGGCTTCGCCGCACGTCTTGCGCCGGGGGTCGACAGGGAGGGACACGCGCATGATGAAGTGGCCCCGGTTGCAGCTGACTCGGTACAGCTTGTTGAAGGCGCCGTCGGCGTGGAACGACACGGCCGTGTCCTCCTCGGACCCTTCGGCCATCCCAAGGTGACGGCGACATACACGCCGGACGGCGAAGATATCGGGGTCCCGCACCCATCGCGCCTCTGGGCCCAGGCCGTTGTCGTCCCAAGCCAATCCGTCCCGGCTAGAGTCGTGCATCCTCGAGTTCCGTGTCCAGCAACTCCGACTCACCGAGTGATGGAAGGTCGCTCCCGAGCAGGTCCAGCAACAGGGCCGGCGCGTCTCAAACCAGCCGCATCGCGCTTGTTTGGCAATGTTGCTGGGGCGAGTGGCACCGTCGATTCGCCAAAATCTTGCGTCCTCGGAATTGATTGGGCTGAGAACAGTAACGCGATGTGGGTGGGACTTGTTGTCAACAATGCTCCCATTGGCCACGACTTCGAAGTTGCCCCTGGGAGACAGTGGAATTCTCTCTCGCCTGTGTCCTGAATCTCGTTCTCTGGGATGCCTGATGCAATGCGCAATGCGGTTAATATAGGACCTGGGCAAGTATCCAAGCTGTCACTTCTGATGGATTCCCAACGAAGGGGCAGAATTGAATACCCATTGCCATATTAGAATGTAACGACCCGAGCACGCTCATCTTCCGTTCTCGGCATACTTATACCATAGACAGGTAGGCGTTGATCGGGATGGGAAGATTCCTATCACAACTGCATCCCCACTTCCTCCTGCCGGTGAGCCGGTTGTCCTCGGGTCTCTCCATCCGCCGAACCTACAATACACAAACAGATTTCCCATCAAACGCCTCGCTGAAGATCTCAAAGTTGCCCTCATTCCTCCGATCGTAGACAGCGAACCAAATCTCCTTGAACCAGCCGCCGGCGAATTCGGCCTCGGTCAATACCTCCTGCCAGCACTTGACAACCTCGCCGGGAGGATTTCGAAAGGCGCCGCAGCCAATGGCCCCGAGGACAAGCATGGTGTGTCCCTTTGCACCGGCCATCCGGAGACATAGCCGCATCTTGTCCTTGGTCAACCCGCGCGCAGCAGGGTCAGCAAACACGAACGGTCCCTTGGGAGCCTTGGCTGATCCGCTGGCGACCGGTCCCGCATCCTGGCCGAGTGGCTTCACGTCGGGCTGACGGATGCCTGCCACGCTTAGCGCGCTGACGACGGGGAGGTTGGATGTGGGCGTCTCGGGGATCATCAGCTTATGTCCGTCGCTCATGGATGCGCGGAAGACGACCACGTCGCGCGTGTACAAGCCTGCCCTTTGTTGGATGGGATACAGGTTGCGGTGCAGCGACGCCGCCAACGTGCTGCGAAAACACAGCGCCTCCTCCTGGGCCGATGCGCCCTTGAGCCATCCGCCGCCGGGACTGCGCTCCGAGGCCATGTTCAAAACGGCCACACGAGCCGCCGTAGGCGTGGTAAGGTGCTCTGGGGAGCCCGCGACGGATTTGAGATGCCCGAGGATTTCGCCCGCGGCGGAGTGAGAGATGCCAAGAACAGACGAGGGCATGGCGATGGCGGCGTCAAACGAGTCCTGGTTCAAGACCCGGGCGGTTGTTCCGTAGGTCAAACCCGGCCGGTCCGCAAGCTGGAAGCGAGGGCATTTTGACGGGTCGAGAGGCGGCAGTGACTGCAGGTCGAGTTTTTCGGATCTCGCTGGGTCAAGATGGGGCAGGCTGGACGCGATGGTTGGGGTGGTCGTCTCGGTCTCCTTGGCGATGGCGGCGAGCGCTAGACGACGCGGGTTCTCGTAGTACTTTTTTTTCCACATGGTGTTGGGTTCTTGAATTTGCGGACAATGGCCAGATGGGAGACTTTGGCGAAGATGCCGGAAATTTTGAAGAAACGAAGGAGAGCTGGGGCTGAATGCCGGCGAAGTGAGCAAGTGTGTCATCGCCGACTCCAGGCAGGCACAGCCGAATCGGCGTGCCCAACACGGCTAGGCGGCGGTCGCAGTCACCAAGGACGACCAAGTAACAAGTTCCGAGAGCCCTAACCCTGGGACTGAAGTCAAGCCCTGTCGGGCTCTGGTGCCATCCCAATCTCGCAAATTGCAGACTTGTCCGACTTCAGGCTCTGTGTGTTGTGTACAAAGAGGCTGGGATTTACACAGTGAGAAACAAGAGCAACCGCGCCGACAGGATTCGGACGGCAGCCCATCAAGAAAGGCACCATCGCCAACGCTTTACTAGCCTATGATGACAATGGGCGGAGGGCGCCTCGAGGCGCGGCCAGGAGCAGAGCCATGGAGAGAGCCGTGCACACCGCCGAGAGGGCGGCCACCAGGATGAGGTGCCAGGCGTCGAATTTGCGGTCGTTTGGGTATACCCGTGGCGCCATCGGGCCGACCATCTTCTGGATGGGGGCAATGTGTTCCTCCTTCCCTGTCTTGGATCCAATGTGCATTCCGGGCAGGCCGTCCACGCTGTATGCGTTCTTGAACGCCCAGTATCTGACACGGGGCAACTTAGACCACGCACTCCAGGACGATTCACAGNGCACACAACGAACCTGTCTCTTCGCTCCTCCGACTTTCCCTCCTCAAACCGCTTCTCTCGTTTCGCAAACACCTCGTTCAAGGTCGTGCGGAAGTTCCTGAACTCGAAGAAAGGGACCGAGTAGCCGCACGAGCTCGCGACCTGGTGCACCTTGACTACGATGATGGATCTGGAGCTCGGGATGACTTTGACGTCGTGCTTCTTGGTGAAGTCGTCGAAGGCCTGCGCCCCGCGCTCAAAGACCGTGCCGTGGCCGAACAGACGAACGATGCGAGGGGACCCGTCAAACGAGTTGAACATGACGGTGATGCGGCCGTTGCGGGGTTCGTAGAGGTGCGAGATGGTCTCATTTCCGCTGCCGCTAAGGTCCATGTACCAGAAGGTCTTGTCGTCGATCAGCCCGAAGTAGAGGCCCCCTTTAGGCGAGACATTGACGTGCCCCGACGCCGAGAGCGGCGAAGTGGCCACCCAGAACATCTTTTGCTGGAGGATCCATTTCACCAGGTATTCGGGGATCGTCTCAAAAAACTGGCCCATGCTGTTGTAGTCCTGCGGTTGAGCTCGAGTGGTGTCGCGGGCAGGGAGGCACGGATTGCATGAGGGCCGCAGATGACTCGGGAGTTTGCGTGCTTGAGCTGTGGTGGTGTGTGAGGGGCTACTACTAATTCGGTTGCATCCTTGCACTCGGAATGTTGATTCACCGTCACCCGAGCGTGCCGTGAGTCACAGGAAAACCGAACTCGAGATTTGGCATGATTCGGCAATTGGACAAGTGCAGGAATTGCCTCGAATGCAACCCAGCAGTAACGAATTGTCAATGAAGTTGTGACACCTGTTGGGAAGACTCGGCGGTGATTTAACCCCAACCCTTTCTTCATCATCACGTGCGCGGACCGGGGAGTTGGGACTTGGCTGCCTGGCCTGGCGCTGGGTTTGTTCAACAAACACATTCGCTGATCCTCGGCCGGCTTGCTCGTTGCCCGTGCAGTGTTCTTGCAAAGCGATCTTGATGCGGTTCTTTGCAATACCCACTAGCATTAATTGATGGGAAATGCCTACCATGCCGAACACGCAACCTGAGGTCGCCAAACCACCTGGACGGTCCCCAGCCCAACGCGACCCCTCATCTGGCGATGCAAGCCTCCAGCCACATCTCCAACACGGCAGTCCGGCCGACGTCGCGGGCCTCGTCAGCCACTTTTCCCGCCTCTCTTCCAGGGACTCTGGCGTGCTGAACGACTTGTCTGCAGTCAAGATGGAGCCGGACGTGTCAACAGACGAGGGCCACAGTCCCGGCTCGGATGAAGATGGGGCGGGCGATTCTCACTTCGACCAGGGCCGCTCCGACTCGATCGATCGCATCATGAAGAGCTTTTGTACCTCCCTGGACACCAAGATTGCTGTGATTCGGCTTGCCGACACTCGCGAAGCAGCCAAGAAGGAACGGGAANGGNCGTCTCGCGAAGCTAGTGCTTCCGAGTCCGAAGAAGAAGAATCGGCCGGGAGTGTCTGTGAGACCCTCGAGGTGGGGGAAGAAGAGATCGAACTACTCCACGATGAGCAGCCGGCGGCCACCGCCCGTCAGGGTAGCCTCCGTGCCGCCTCTACCAGGGCATCCCTCGCCCGACCTGTTGCGCCCCCCGGGGCACAACCACCGGCGCCCG
>FJWA01003677.1_pt1 | contig 20184 bp, 26 predicted proteins | sample 1011891 | NCBI WGS metagenome assembly FJWA01 (sample SAMEA3912450, study PRJEB9761) | metagenome | biome: forest; material: soil | place: USA | collected 2011-06-22 | depth 0.1 m
GCAACAACAGACAGGAGTGACACCAGAAAAACTCCGCTCCGCTGCTGAGAGCTTGGGGAGAAGCAGTAAAACGTACCCAAAAAGTGACGACAGACACATCAAGCGCAAAAGTCACGCTCGGGCATCGCAGCAGCGCGGCATGGGGGTCTACAGACCGGCTTCTAGAACCGTCGGTCGATGGCAGTCGGGCCTCGGAGCTGCAGCCACGGCGAGAAGGAATCGACGGGACATGATCGCGTTCGATCAGAGCAGAGTGGTGTGGGCTGGGTTGACCAAGGGAACAAGCGATAAGGCGCTCGCGTGGACTGAGTTCTGGCTCCGCTCCCATGACGAGGTAATATGCGGGCAATCAAGGTGCAATCTGGCTTGGGGTTCGGCGCCCAGGGAGTCCAGGGAATTGCACCGATTTGCCAAGCATATCACCCGATGATATTGAGGTGATAGCACTCTGTCAAGGTCAAACCTATGGGGATAAGGATGCAACTGGGATTGACTCAGTGCCTGGATTACTTAGTATGCTAGCCCTACCCATTCAGTCATGGCAGTTGGTTCGGTATTGCTAGTCTTGGCATCTATCACGACTTCGGAATGCTCTGGTGTCATCCTGCGGCAGGTTCGAACCGCATCGACCCGGCTGCCTGTGGCTGTCGCTGTTTTTGGGGGGGGTTCTGATAAATGTGTCAAGTTTGGGTTGAACCACACGATGTGGGAGGAGCTCAGGGGGAAGCTTGCCCCCACATCCCGGTCATATATTACTTTCAAACGCTCGATGCCAAACAGATACGATGCCTCTCGGATGTGTCGAACGGGGAGGAGACGGTTGAAAGGTACTGGACAGATGTACTGTAATCAACACCTCGTAGGTTGCGCAACACACCGTTAGGGGAAGCCCTGCCAGTAAGACCCGTCGAAACGGGTGTTCAGACGCAACCTGGAGGGTTCTCCTCTCGATGAACCAGATGTACGCAAATCCTAGGCTGAATCCAAAAGGAGAGATGTGCCAGAAAGCATTACGAATAATAGCTATCGTTTTAAGACGTCGGGTACTGCCCACGGCCCCTGCCCCTGGGCCTGCGGCGCTTCCAGGCCTGAAATGACAGTGCCTTGAAGTTCATTTAGCCGCGGACTGAATGAACACGGCGGGTACAGATCTGTACTGGTCACGGTATCCGGGGACGGTTGGGCCGTGTTCGCAAGCCAGGCCGAGATCCGGAACGGAATTGCCAGTGGGTTGGGTGACGCAATCGTCTTGCATGATTGGGAGTCTTGACGAGTTGCCAAGAGCTTCCATGTGTGTTTAGAAGATCGTTCCGTGCCGCGAAATGGCGTCTCTGCCGCGCCCTAACCGCGACCTGCAGGTACGTTGACCTCTTCCGTGCAACCCTGGGTTTCTTATCCAAGCCCCCTAGTAGTATTCCGTGTCGGGACGGGACCCAAAACCCAGGCCGCGTGTCTCGATGCGGATTGTCACGGTGGATCGGAGTAGCCTTATCTCGTGGGGGGCACTGAGCCGGTGGAATAGAGTTCAGGTCTATCATGATAGGTACTCGAACGGTTTTCCGAGCTCGAGGGCCCTCTTGAGCCGCAGGTACAACATCCACTCAATTGATAAAGGTGAAGCGAGAATCTAGGTACCTATCCGAATCCGGCTGTCTAAGAGAGCCGCGTTCTTGCACAGCCGCAATGCACCCCAACACCAGCTTCATATCAGGAGATACCATATAATTTGCTCGCTTCTCGGACAACATCCCCGAGTTCCTTGACCGTGTCTTTATCCCGAGGCAATGTATGACCCTTCGCGTGGTCAAACAGGTAAGCAGTGTCGGGATCGCAGATGTTGTAGAGGGCCAGTGACCCGTGGACATACGGGTCGAGGGATCCGACTGCGATGGTCAATTAGCAAAAGCCACATCCAAGCACGGGGGCGAAAAACCCACTGATGTGGCAGGTAGGAATCTCAATCATGGCATCCGACTCATCGCTGAGAATCATGTGATGGGTGTCCGGATCCACTGGCGGCCACCCGGCGAAGAAGATGGCGTATTTGAACATGGGCTCGATTCCTTTCTTCTTGAACCTTCGCTGCTCGTGAAGCAGAAGAGTGGAGGCCACCGTTGCGCCTTCTGAATACCCAATAATAGCGTCAAAGGGACCCCGTTCTTGCATAATCCGGACCAAGTACTTGATCGCGTTGTCGGTGCTCTTGTGTGTCGTCGCGATGCCTTCTCGCATCAGCTCTCGCATGGTGTCCTCTGGCGTCTCGCAGTCAGGAAACTCTCGGATTCTGGCCAGGATGTCGTCTTCTTCAGTCTTCTCCACGTCCTTATCGGGCTCGATAAAACGGAAATACGGCGGCTTGCCAAAATATTCCTCGAATCCTTCCGGAGGGACCGCCTTGCAGGGCCCATGGATGAAGTGGAAAGTGGCCGTTCCATCTTCAGTCAGTTCCTTGACGATTGGTGCTTCGCCATGTCAGTAAACATGATGGAGGTGGAAGCCTCTGGCTCTCGGACTGGAGGAGCTTTACCCAACTGCACCTGAAATTTCTTGTAGGTATCAGCAGGGGTAGACAAGTAGCAGAGGTATGGGGAACGCCGGGTAACCCCGGGCCGTTTGCTACTCACATCAGAGCTGCCGTAGGCTCCAGGGAGACACAGAAACCTCATCTTGACCTATATGGCCGGTGGGAACTTGGCATTCGGCCTGGGAGTGTGTCGGCAACTCGATCTGTTCTTGAAGGTATCCAAGCACAATGCCCGGCGTAAGTGCAGAGTCGAATATCCAATGCTGCAGAGGCAAAGGCAAGGTAAGTAATACTTGGGCGGCTTTCCTGGTCACCAGCAGGTAGTTGAACTCGGCAGTTCTATTCCAACAACATGCAAACATAAGGTAGACTGTCTTGGGGGATACGTAAGCCTCAACGCTCCATTATGCCGGGCATAGTAACGAGCGCTTTGCGGGGGAGAGGGGAGGGGTGGCAGCAGTAAACGCCTGGGTAAGTGCAAAGACCACGAAAAAAACGGCCGGATGGTTGAACCGCGGACCTGGAAGACCCGGTTGAGAACCTAGAGACGATGACACCAAGACTGGAACGGTTTGGAGGGCTGGGGTGGATGCTTCCTCGCTCATGGAAGCATCCGATATTCATTTCGCGTCGTTCTGGAAAAGGAGAAGAGAGTATGCCGCCGTTGTGGACGCGCAATCCCGGGACAGAAATCCAGGGTCTGATGCGGGATGAGGCTCCGAATCACATTGCCACGCCTTCCACGGCTTCCAAGCGCTCAGGACACTCGGCGCCGAGCCGAGAGGTGCGTGCTGAAAGGGGAAGCTGGGTATTGTCGGCAGAGCTGGTCGATATCTCCCCAGTCTGAGATAAATGAGAGGTTGAACCGACAAGTACATCGTACAGCAGGTGTGGCTCCGAGTTGATCAGCCGTGCCGGGCCGGCGATGCTATCTTGTGATAAACGGCACCCGACGTCGGCATGTGCAAGCACGCGACTTGACATGGACGTGGGCCGGTAAACGGGTAACGTTGACAGGGTAAGAATGTACCTATTTGGCCGGGAACGCGGAACTCGGGCTCGGCATGAGGACCAGTTGGACAGTGCTGTGGCATGAACGGCCTGCTGGACAACCAGGAGGAAGGCACCGTATGGCGCAAATCGAATTCTTCGCCTGTGGTTGACTCAGAATGGTGAACCCATGCCCCTCAATGAATGCTCTCCTGAGGGCGGCAATTTGAAAAAAGCATTGCAGGTTCCTTCGAGAGGGCAAGAGTTGACTGCGGTGCGCATCCTCCACCTTCCCACCTTGATTCTTGCCACCGCAGTCAGTTGGTGCTCCTCGCTTAGTGGAGAATTAGGCTGCTTGGGATTGATAAACACCCATTTCGTAGCTTGCCTGGGGAGGTTCACGATTAGCTCGCTCGGCGTACACGTGTATAGCATAAGGACCGCAAGTTTGGGCGTGAGAACGGGGAGAAAGTGGATTGGCCGGGACTTTTGCCGTTGTCATGCAGGTGCTGCAGGTGCTTGCCTCCCTGCTGCCCCCACACACAACCGTGACAGGTACCGAGCGCTAGCGCTGGGGATCTGCAGCACCCGAGGCCAAGTACCGATAGGCCCCCCTGCACGGGCCTGCAAGCCTCCTGCAAGGGTGGGTGACAATGTGTTTAGCCGATATCGATAACGCCTGCCGTTCGACCTCAATTGCTCCTTCCTGCTATCGGTACTTGGCGATGGGATCGTTCTCGGCAGGCGCCGATCGACTGCTACCTGCCATGGGCATTCTGCGTGCTGTGCAGGTGCACGCGTTTGCCCGTGCTCCCTTTCGCGATTGCCTCCCCCGACTTCCATCGACGCATCTTTTCTTCAACCACAAACAGCCACTATCGACGACATTAGCCGCCGCGAATCCCTCCCCCCAGTCCAACCTCACCCTGGCCTTGCTCGGCGCTCACCAGAGCCACCACCTCCAGGACTCGAGGCAAGAGCTTCGGCTCCTCGAGGCTCAAGCTATGCACAGCTCCCCCACAAGCTCCCCGCTGCCTCCACTTCCTGAACGAGGCTCAACCCCTCGCTCTCCTTGGCCGATCCCTCCTGAACTGGGCTGCGGGCAGCATGGATCCCAGGCTCCCTCCCCCCTACCGGGGCCCTGGCAGCATTGGCATGCACAGTTGAGGGTCTCAACATCCAAAACCTGCTGCACGGAAGAACGACGCGGTCCTGATGCCCATCACCCCTGCATGCTGCCCATAAGGAGGAAATCTGGCGCCTCCATCCGCCCGCTGCGGAAGGGGGTGTGGTGACTGGGGATCGACTCCGGCTCTCCGGCCATGTTGTTTCCATCCTGCCGACCGGGATTTCTGGCCCGTGGGGTGGAGTGGATCTGGAAGAAGAGTTCGAGACGCCCGGTCGTGGACAGGCCTGAGCCGAGACCCCAAACCGAGTGTGCCGTCTAACACGCACCATATTGCTGCGCATAGTGATGCTTGCTTCCGGATCGCCCTTCCAGCCCAATATAGCGATAATGCAGTACCTGTCGCTTGTCGTCGGCGGGCCGGCCACTATCAAACCGATAACTCGGAGGATGGCCGTCAGGCTTCCGTTACGTCGCTCGAAGCGGCGAGGCCGTGAGGGTGGTTCACTTGTCCTGGCTGGATGAATTCTATGTTCGCATATAAGCCGACCAGTGAACCCGCGCTCCTTAAGCTTCTGGACCGGCCTATGAGCAAACTCTACGTCCCCCAATGTCATCCGAGTAGTCTTATGTTTTGCACATCCACCAACCGCTGAAGCACGTCAAGGCTGTGACAGGTGCGAGGCTTGTACCCCGTACACGTCTTTGCTTCTGCAAAAGCCTCAGCCATGGCGCCCATCGCCATTACTCCGGACAACAGTTCCACCGCCAGCCCCTCTGGGGAGAGCGTCAGTGGTTACTTGTTCGTCACCAACGGGCAGTCTAACGGGCATGCGAACGGTCACACCAACGGTCACACCAACGGCCACACCAACAGCCACGCCAACGGACACGCCAACGGACACTCCAATGGACACTCCAATGAACACTCCAATGGACAGTCGAACGGACACTCCAATGGACACGCCAACGGACACGCCGACGGACACTCCAATGAACACGCCAACGGGCACTCCAACGGGCACTCCAACGGGCACTCCAACGGGCACTCCAATGGTGCCACCAACGGGTCCAGCAACGGCGCCTCGAGTTCCCCCAAGCCGATGCCCGTGGCCATTGTCGGCATGGCGTGCCGCATGCCGGGAAACGTCGCCACCCCCGCCGAGTTCTGGGAGCTCTGTACGCGGGCGCGGTCGGGATGGACTGAGATTCCCAAGGAGAGATTCGATAACGCCCGGTTCCACCATCCCAACCCAGGAAAAGGCGGCGCCTTGAACGCCGTCGGCGGGAACTTTCTCAATGTTGACTTGGCCGCCTTTGACGCCCCTTTCTTTGGCCTCACGGAGAAGGAGGCCATATCTATGGACCCCCAGCAACGCCTTCTCCTCGAATGTACCTTTGAGGCCCTCGAGAATGCCGGTATTCCGAAGCATACCATCGTCGGAAAGGATGTCGGTGTCTTCGTTGGCGGTTCATTCCCCGAGTACGAATCCCACTTGTTTCGGGATTCCGACACAATCCCCATGCACCAGGCGACGGGTGAGTACCTAGCTGCCCACTTCCCCCACCTCCCACCCGGACTCGTTGGAGCCCGAACCCTCCGACTGACACTTTTACAGGCTGTGCCTTTGCCATGCAGTCCAACCGCATCTCGCATTTCTTTGATTTGAGAGGACCGAGCTTCACTTCAGACACAGCCTGCTCCTCTAGCATGGTTGCTGTCCACCTGGCGTGCCAGAGCCTGAGAGCCGGCGAGACCAGCTGCGCTCTGGTGGGAGCCTGCCACCTCAACATGCTGCCAGAATTTTGGATTTCCTTTTCGACTTGCAGGCACGTCATATCCAGGATTACATTCCATGGTGGGAGCGTATCACTAACAGACAGCTCAGGTTGCTTTCGGATACGGGCCGTTCGTTTGCTTTTGACGACAGAGGCACCGGTTTCGGACGCGGCGAAGGTTGTGGCATGCTTGTCCTGAAGCCGCTGGACCAGGCAATCAGGGACAACGACACCATCCGTGCAGTCATTGCCGGGACCGGCCTCAACCAGGACGGAAAGACCCCTGGCATTACCATGCCAAACGGATCTGCCCAGGGTTGGTTGCGCTCGCCTTTCTGGATTGGATCGTGTGGATGGGCTCGCTGACTTGACTGCAGAGGCTCTCATGAGGCAGGTCTACGCGAACGCGGGGCTTGACCCCAATGCATGCGGATTTGTTGAGGCCCATGGTACAGGCACGAGGGTCGGAGATCCAATCGAAGCCACCGCCCTTCGTAACGTCCTGGGCCTGAATAGGACAGTGCGTGATCCCTTGTGGATAGGCTCAGTCAAGTCCAATATTGGCCATCTCGAAGGCGCTTCAGGTATGGCAAACACACCGTTACTCTAGAACTACTGCTGACATCTGGAAGGAATCGCTGGGATCATCAAAGCCGCACTCATGCTCGAGCGCGGATTCATCCTTCCCAACCACGACTTCAAGCAGCCAAACCCAAAGATTCCTTGGAAGGAGTGGAACATCAAGATTCCTATTACCCAGCGGCCGTGGCCCAGGGGCAAGAAATACATCAGCGTCAACAACTTCGGGTTTGGCGGGACGAATGGGCACGTCGTCCTTGAGGCTGCGCCGTTCCGTGGACAGAAAGCCTCAGCCATTGCTGGCCACGACAGTCCAGAGCAGGCTGGCCAAGGACGAAAGCTTTACGTCGTCACCGCTAACGACAAGACGGCGCTGTCGCAAGTGATGAAGAACATTGTCATCTACCTCGAGCAGCGCCCCGAAATCTTCCAGAAGGACCTTACCGGAAACTTGGCATACACCTTGGGCCAGCGCCGATCACGCCTGCAGTGGAGAGCTGCAATTCCCGCCCTTCACTCCTTTGAGCTCATCGAGGCAATCAACGGCGAGAAGTTCACGCCAGGGAAAGAGACTGAGCCCTTGAGAATCGGCTTCATCCTCACTGGACAAGGCGCGCAGTGGTACGCCATGGGGCGAGAACTCTATGAGCAATATCCAACATTCGCCAACAGCATCCACCGGTCCGATCAATGCTTGGCCGAGAACGGCGCCAATTGGTCTCTCATTGGTAAGGGCTCCGGCAGATATTGAAGACCATTGACTAACTCCTTGACAGACGAGTTGGGCAGGGACGCAAAAACTAGCAAGGTCAGCGAGGCCCATATCAGCCAGCCATCATGCACTGCTATCCAGCTGGCACTTATTGATCTCCTGCGATCTTGGGGTGTACGCCCAACGGCTGTGGCTGGCCACTCAAGCGGCGAGATCGCTGCCGCCTACGCTGCCGAGATTATCGACTTCGAGTCCTCAATGGCTATCGCCTACCACCGTGGCAGGCTTATCCCGATTCTCAAGCAAAGGCACCCGGAACTTCGGGGCCGCATGATGGCCGTCGGCGGCAGCAAGGAGGAGTTCCAGCCTCTTCTTGATGGCCTCCAGGAGAGGGAAGCCCGGATTGCGTGCTACAACAGCCCCTCGAGTCTCACCATTTCCGGAGACGAACCCGCCATTGCCGAGCTTGAGAAGATTTGCGAAGAGAAGCAGGTCTTCAACCGGCGCCTCGTGGTTGACGTCGCGTACCACTCACACCACATGAACCTGGTATCGAAGGAATACCGAGCGTCGCTTGCCCACCTGCGGCCTCCAGTTCCCACGGATATCAGGTTCCACTCGTCCCTGCATGGGCAGCTCATCGACGGCACCGAGCTGCAGCCCAACTATTGGGTCGATAACCTGACTTGCGCCGTGCGGTTCTCGGAAGCGCTGCAAAGCATGCTCGAGCCGACTGGGGAGCACAAACACGGCGTCAACATGCTCATTGAGCTCGGGCCGCATTCGGGCCTTCAGGGCCCAATCAAGCAGGTGTTGAAGGAGGTTGGCGGCAGTGCCCCCAAGATCCCATATGCCTCCGCTCTCATCCGGAAACGGGATGCGGTAGAGACGGCTTTGGAGCTCGCTGCGAACTTGTTCACCAGGGGCGCAAACCTCGATTTTGCCGCCATCAACTTCCCCAAACCGACGAAGCCGCCGGTCCTGCTGGCTGACTTGCCTCGATACCCCTGGAATTACTCGACGAAATACTGGCAAGAGTCCCGCATGACAAAAATGCACAAGCACGCGCCGGGGGGCAGAAGCGACATCCTCGGGGCCTTGGCCAACTACTCCAACGACCTGGAGCCCACTTGGCGAAACATGGTCCGACTGGATGATCTTCCGTGGCTACGGCACCACAAGATCCAGTCCCTGACAATCTTCCCGATGTCCGGGTTTATTTCCATGGCTCTCGAGGCGGCGGCTCAGCGAGCGGCTGTCAGGGGCTCCTCATTCGACAGGTTCGAACTGAGGGATGTTTCCATCGCCAAGCCCCTCGTCATCCCGGACAAGGACACAGAAATGACAATCACCCTGCGGCCCCGCCAGGAACCTTCTTCTGGTACTTGGGACGAGTTCCGGATCTGCTCGTGGTCGGAGGAGCANGGCTGGACAGANCACTGCGTGGGCCTCGTCGCTGCGCTGGAAGCAGATGACAACGATGTCGACAGCGCCAGGCGGGCTCGCAATACCGAGACTCGTCTCAAGTCTGCTCTCTCTGGCAGTGGCAAACCGGAATCTGCGCCAATTGCCCTTGATGCTATGTACGACGCTCTCACCGAGTTGGGGGTGGCGTATGGTCCTCTTTTCCAAGGAGTGACCAGCTGCCAGGCATCCGATCTCCACGCGGTGGGCGATATCGTGGTCCCGGATGTTGCAAAGGAGATGCCCAATGGGCACTTGACCGATGCGATCCTCCAGCCCGCATTCCTGGAGTCTCTCATCGAGATGTACTGGCCCGTCCTTGGTGCCGGCCGGCGTGCCATCGGCACTGTTTACCTGCCGTCCGCAGTCGATCGGATCGTGGTCTCACGCAGTGTCGAACGATTCACCAAAACGCCTGGCAGTGCTCTCCGCGCTGTCTGCGAAGGCGAGATTCCCACGGGCACCCCCAAGCCAACCAAAGTCAGCATGGCTGCAATCGCTGGCGATGACAGCCTCGAGACGATCATCTCTCTTGAGGGCCTCACAATCTCTCCTATCTTGGATGGCGAGGCCCAGGAAGACCTCAACGCCCCACGAGATCTCTGCTACAAGTTGGAATGGGAGCCAATCCTTCCACCAGTCGACGAGGAAACCCAGCACTTGCCGGGGGACTCTGGAACTGTCATCATCCACGAGGATTCAAACTTCCAAAGTCTCGTGGCCATGAGTTTGGCAAACTCCATCGAGCAAGCCACCGGAAGACTGCCTGACTTTGGCACATTGGAGACGGTTGATGCCGCCGGGAAAATCTGTGTTTTCCTGACCGAGCTGCATCAACCATTCCTCGCCACGCTTACGCCGTCCCAGTTTGAGCGCCTGCAGACGGTCTTGACTGGTACCGAGGGTGTGTTGTGGGTGGTGCGCGGAGCGTACGAGAAGTCGGCGACCCCAGACGCCAACATGGTAACCGGCCTCAGCAGAACCATTCGCTCGGAAACTGCCATGAAGTTCGCAACCCTCGACCTGGATGCCGAGGCACAACTTTCGGAGCTTGATACAGCCGACGCCGTCATGAGGGTGTACCGGTCCGTTTTTGGCTCAGGGGCATCGGCAACCGGGGAGCTGGAGTTTATGGAAAGGGGGGGCTCGTTCTTTACGCCCCGAATTGTTCTCGATCCCGAGATGAACGAGTATGTCCATAAGCTGACCAACCCGTCCGTTCTGGAACCGACGCCGTTTGGAGAGGACGGCCGCGCTCTGAAGATGGACATCTCGGCAGCTGGCGCTTTGGACACCATCCACTTCGTCGACGACTCGGCTGTTGAAGAAGCTCTCGAGGTCGACGACATTGAAATCGAGGTCAAGGCCATCGGATTGAACTTCAGAGATGGCATGGCTGCCAGGGGCCAAATACCCCTCGGGAGCAGCGGCATCGAGGCAAGCGGAGTAGTGGCTGCTGTGGGATCCAAGGTGCAAGGGTTCCGCGTTGGAGACCGGGTTGCAGCGTTGACTCGGGGCGCATTTGCCTCACGGACACGGACAAAGGCTGCATTTGCCTTCAAAGTGCCGGAAGATACGACGTTCGAGGCGGCTGCGAGCTTGCCGCTTGCCTATGCCACGGCGTACTACAGCTTGGTTGAGCTTGGCCGGCTTGGTGAGGGCGAGACGGTGCTCATTCACGCGGCAGCTGGCGCCGTCGGGCAAGCAGCCATCTGTATAGCGCAGATGATCGGCGCCGAGGTCTTTGCAACGGTTGGAAGCGCTCAGAAGAAGGAGTTGTTGCTAAACGAGTATGGGCTGCCGGAGGATCACGTTTTCTACAGCCGCAACGGCTCCTTTGGCGACGCGGTCCGCCATGCTACCGAAGGACAGGGAGTGGACGTTATTCTCAACTCTCTCACCGGAGAGGGACTCCGTGAGTCGTGGAAGTGCCTGAACAAGTTTGGTCGCTTCATCGAGATCGGTAAGCGAGACACCGGGTCAAAGGCTCGTCTCGACCTCGAGAACATCAACAACAACAACGCCAGTTTCACTTCCCTTGACGTTCTCGCCTTGGTGGCCGAGCGGCCAGCGATCGTCAAGCGTCTCCTCGCCGACGTTGCGCGGCTCCTGAAGTACGGAAAGATCAGGCCCGTGACACCCATCACACAATTCTCGATCTCGGATGTGGAGGCTGCTCTGAAGGCCCAGCAGACTGGAAAGACATCGGGCAAACTCGTCGTTGTGCCCGGCGCCGGTGATGTTGTCAAGGTAAGGCATCGAAAAAAACCTACTTCTCTGAGCGAAGTTGCTGATCTCAATATTGCAGGCTGCACGATCGAAGAAGGTGAAGACGCTCCTCCGTCCTGACGCGACTTACATCTTAGTCGGAGGCACCGGAGGCTTGGGCCGAAGCATGGCCAGGTGGATGGTGGCCAAGGGCGCCAGAACCATCGTGTTGNTGTCCAGGAGTGGCTCCGTCACGGGCCGCGTAAAGGAGCTCGTCGACGAGCTCGAAGCGGTTGGCGCAACCATCATCGTCCGCCGCTGCAATGTGGTGAACAAAACCGAAGTGGACGAGCTGGTCCTGTCTGGGCTGGCCGACCTGCCTCCTATCCGCGGCGTGGTGCACGGCACGATGGTGCTCAGGGTATGCCCCCTTTTCCCCGACGCAAAGCGGTCAACCATACTAACAGATGTGCAGGACGTGCTCTTCGAGAAGATGACATGGGAGGAATACACCCAAGTCATTGAGGGCAAGGTTCAGGGCGGATGGAACTTCCACCATGCGCTTGCAAACTCGCCGCTCGACTTTTTCGTGGCCATCTCATCCGCAGCAGGCGCCGTCGGAAACCGCGGTCAGGCCGCCTACAGCGCAGCAAACTGCTTCCTCAACGCTCTCGTTCAGCACCGGCGCGCCCAAGGCCTGCCCGCCTCGTCCCTCGATCTGACGGCCGTGTCCGACTCGGGCTACCTGGCCGAGGACCTCGAGAAGGCCGCCGAGGTGGCGAGGAACTTGGGCAGCGACAGCATCTGCGAGAGCGAGGTGCTCGCCCTCCTGAACGCCGCCATCGACGGCACCATGGCATCGACCTGCAACCATCACACCATCACGGGCATGCGCATCACGGCGGCCATGCGGCCGTTCTGGACCGAGGATGCCAAGTTCAAGGCGATGCGCATCGCGGCCGAGGAGGAGGCCGCGAAGGACGCCTCGGCCAACGCGGTGGTGTCATTCAACGCCGCGCTGAAGGCGGCCACGACGCGGGCCGAGGCCGAGGATGCCGTCTGCCGCGGGCTGGTGGACAAGATCGCGGCGGTGGTGATGATGGAGGCCGAGGAGCTGGACATCACGAGGTCGCTGTCGCATTACCCGCTGGACTCGCTGGTGGCGATCGAGATCCGCAACTTCATCACGCGCGAGTTTGAGGCGAATCTGCAGGTGCTGGAGTTGCTGTCGAGCGGGTCGATCCAGACGCTTGCGAAGGCCGTGTGTGCGAAGAGCAAGATTGTTCCTGCGTCGCTGGCATGAGATTTGGGTTGGGAGCTGCATGTGCGGGTCGGGTGAGGTGTGGTTTTCTTCTTCTTCTCCTTTGGTACAGATTCTCGAGTTCGTTCCTCCTGTCTGTCTGGCTTGGTCTCGGTGTGGCTTGAGTTCTCTGCTTCGTGCACCCGGCATCGGTGCTTTGTTTTTAGACCACAGTCGTTATCGACAGTTCTGGCATGTGTACTATTTTGTTTTACTCTGACTTCGTTTGGTTTACCATTCTCTTCTTGATAGAGCCGATATTGCCATTACTTTACATCCTGAATTGAGCCAGGTTGGAGTGCGAGGATGCAAGTTCGAAAGTTGTTGACTTGAAGGACAATGCCACAGTGAACCTGCCTTCTGAGTCCAGAAGTCCTCCAAGACGGACTATCCTGCTACCGAATTCTCCAGACCCATAGCCTAAGTTCCTAAGTTGCAGCCGTCGCCGTGGGTCCGGGCCCTTTCTCCGGCTCGGCAGCTGGCGTGGCAAGAGACTCGCCCGTGGCGGTGCCGGGGCCGCCCCGCGGAACTGCAACCTGTTTGCGAGAGTCAGACAAACCGCATACTACTATCGGCAGTATTATCATGCCTCGGGCATTCCAAACTCACCTTCAAATTACCCGCCTCAATCTCCCTCTCCAGCTCGTCCAGCCTACTCCTCCTCTCCAGTTTCTTCCATGCGGGTCGACCCGAGTCAAACACCTCGTCCATCTCCTCGAGCGTGTACCCTTTGGTCTCAGGGGCAAGCAACGACATGTGGACAAAGGCAGCGGCGTTGAAGGCGCCGAAGATGTAGTACATCTTGTACGAGATGTTCCACAGCAGCGGCGGCACGGCGAAGGCGAGCACCATGTTCCAGAACCAGTTGGACGCCGTCGACAGCGACACGGCCTTGGCGCGGATCTTGCTCGGGTAGATCTCGGCCGGGTAGGTCCATGAGACGGGGCCCCACGTGGTGGCGAAGGTGGCGACGAAGAGGTAGGAGCACGAAACGATGGCCGAGGACACGGGACGGTTGTTGAGGACGATCCAGGTGATATCGCTGTTCTCGGCGGTGCGAGTTTCGTCGGTGTTGGCTTCGCCGTAGTATTGCTGGAGGGCGCCTGGGGATGGTGTTAGAACTTAGGGGAATGGGAGATGGGAAACTGGGGAGATGCTTACCAGAGATAAAGAGCCATGTCATCATGCCAAAGGAACCAAGGATTAGAGAGGGGCGTCGACCCCATTTGTCGAGGAAGACGATGGCTGGAAGTGTCAACACGACGTTGATCACGTATTGAATTGAGGCTGTGGCCAAGGGTGAAGCGATCTGGGCACCCTCCATGATGTAAACGATGTAGTACCTGGCAGAAGGTCAGCGATTGAAACATGCCTTAATGAAGACTTAATACGACGTATCGCGGCGTACATCATGATATTCATCCCGCATAGCTGAGACCACCTGTTCAACCAAGTTAGTGAGTCAGTCCTGGATCTTCCAGATCTTACACCCAACCCGAACTCACATCTGGATGCTCATGCCCAGCAACACACGCTTCAGCATCCTGGGCGCCACCAAAGCTTTGACCGAGGAGACAGCTTGCTCCCGCTCAAACCTCAAGGCCTCCTCAATCTCCTGGAACTGGGCCAGCACCTTGGGGTGATTCACATCCCCCTTTCCGTGGAGGTTGGCGAGCACCCGAATGGCCTCGTCCCAGCGGTCTTTGGAGGCAAGCCAGCGCGGGCTGTATGGGAAGAAAAACAAGCCGACCAGCAGAATAAAGGCCGGCACCATCTGGATGGCCCAGGGGATTCGAAAAGCAGCCGTCGGCTGGTTGGGGTCCTTGGATCCGCCGCCAATGCCCTCCGCAGCGCCAAACTGAATAAAGAACTGGCTGCGCAACAACAACACCGATAGCAACTCGTCAGCACAATGTTCCGTGCTATCAGAAAAGGGGGAATTAGTTGTGGCTTTCCCTACATCAAAATCCCCCACGTGATAGCCCACTGCTGCAGCGAGACCACCCGCCCCCGAATCTCCTTGGGCGCGATCTCAGACTGATACACGGGCACGATGGACGACGCAATGCCGACGCACAGGCCGCAGATGACCCTCCCGACGCAGAGCATGGCGACATTCTGGGAGGCCGCCATGAGGATGGATCCGATGATCCACAGGACGCACGAGATCTGCAGGGCGACCTTGCGCGAGTACCGGTCGGCGATGAAGGACGACATGAGCGAGCCGACCAGGCTGCCCGCGGGCATCGAGGCCGTGATGCCGCCCTGGGCGTACGAGACCGGGTTGTTGAAGTAGCGCTTGTAAGCCTGGGTGCCGAGGACGCCCGACATGGAGCTGATATCGAAACCGAACAGGCCACCGCCTGCGAGGGGGTGTCATGTGTGTGAGCATGTCGTTGTGATATTGGAGGGTTGATTTTGGCTTTGGCGGTGGCGATTATCTCGTGTGAGGGAGTGACTTACCAATGGCGGCGAACCCGCAAATGAAATAGACGTTGCTGGCCTGATACATGGTGGGCGACTTATGTCCCGGTGGGACGGTGTTGTGTGCTCAGATCGAGCGGGTGATAGGTACTGCGCAAGAGAGGACAAAGGGGTGGTCTGAATGGCCAGGCGCAACAAGATGATGATATCGTTGAGGTTTCTGAGACCAGAACCTGGTAACCGCACAGCGTGGTCCAGCAAGGGGGTGAGACATATATGATATGAGGAGGCAAGGGATGACGAAGAGGGATTGCAGCACCTCTAATATATACCGGCACCATGAGTCTGGGAGGAACCCGCAAGAATTTCCCCTGCAGGCCAGCCAGCAACGCATTACATCGTGAGCTCCCGCTCTCTCTCAGATGGCGGGCGAGGAGGATCCTCGACGGGCCAGGGTTGCTGGCCATCATTCCCCGACATGGTAATCAAAGCATTGCGGGGTTGCACGACCGAGCGTCACACTACCCAGGCTGAGGGTTGCATGAGAAGTAACCTCAGACCAACAACGGGGGGCGTCCATGCCGGGCAGCGTGCTCGGGGAATCCTCTCGAGGATACCGGCCAGCCTGGATCGACACAGCAGGGTTCCAACGGCCCCGGTTGAGCCAACCACGGTCCGACTTCCATCGAGGAACGTGGCAAAGCATAAAAGTCCCCGCCGGGCTCCAAGCCAAGGTGTTGTTGGTGCCGTCCGACTAAGGGGCCTCCACTCGGGGTCGTTGGTCAGTGCCCGTCCACAGTAATGATGACTTCAGCGTCCGTCCGAGTCCGCGGAGGGGACGAGATGAAGCACTCGAGGGCGGACAGATTGCGGGAACGCACAGCTCACCCTTCGGCTAGAACCGTCGTACGAGCCGATGCCGGGTCTCGGAAGCTTGAATTTTGTGCCGTCCGGATGCATCCCTGGAGGCTGCCCACAGCGCTGGATAGTGGACAGGGCGGGCATTGTAAGCAGACGTAATAATCAGTGTATGACGGGCCGAAGCACCGCTCCTGGATGTCTCTCCGAGGTTGGTATTTCCGGCCGTCTCATTGTTCATGTTCCACCGCACACACTGCCTTGGCATGTAACCTTGGTGATGGCCCATACGTGCCCATTCATGTCCGCCAAGTCCATTCCAGGAAGGAGGAGGGCCGGGCTACATGGCACGTCAGCTTGGCATCCAATTTGTGGAGGATCGCTTGCAGCGCAGATCCAACGGCTCCTGGAGGGAGGGGGAGGCACGAGACACCAGCTCGGCAGCTCGAGACCAGCCAATTACATACTTGCAGTTATGTACTCACCACAATACAATGGCCATGCAGGTGACCGTGGTTATCGAGTGAATCCTCGGGTCAACTAGTGGTCCGTCATCAGCCCGTCCTGTTTCCGAAGCACTGCCGTGGAACTGAACAGGGGACCCAACCAGACCAGCCAAGCCCGAATCAGGATTCCCGTGCTGAGAAGTAACGTTAGCACTGTTGATCCTCCGATGCCCTCCCTACATGGATGGGCCCATCCGTTGCTGCATGTCGCGGCAGAAGCATTCACCGGGGATTGAGGCGAAAGTGCCGTTCCAGGCGCTGCAGTGACAAGTCTCACATGTCTCTGGGCAGCAACGGGACGAACAATGAGTGGGCGGAACGACGCGAAGGGCGCAATATTACATGCATGGTTTTTGACCCCAGAAAAGTGTTTCCGTCCCTTCAGCCCGGTCCCCAAGCGTAGGTTGCCGCAGACGATAGCAGCGAAAAGCGCAACTGCTGTCGAAGACTCGAATGCGGCCGAAGCAGCGCCGTCGGGACCAGCCCTTTGATCCCCGGCACTTGCACCGCGCCTCGACGCAGCCAAGGCGGGACGCGGGGCAGGTTAAGCCCATCCCAACGGGCCGCCAAGAACGCCCTGCAGGATGGTCCTGCGAGCTGCCGGATGAGGGGGACGGAGTCTGCCTCTCCGACGACATCAGTCCCACGTACGTTCTCCGGTGCAAGAGAGAACGACGATGCCGTCCCTCTCTGACGGGATTCGAAGGATAGAAAGAGGGACCCCCTTGGGTTATCCGTCTACCCTGAGGATTGTCGTCAGCCAACCTTGCTGTGACCCTGAGACTCTGAGCCCGACAACTCACCTCTTCTAGACGGCTTGTCTCGAGTTGAGCTTTTTCCAATCCCCTCCGCAGCCGAACATGAAGCCCAGCATGCAGTGAGAAAAGGATTGGGGGGAGAAGGATTGCTACCATGCTCGACGCTCAGCAGATGCGTTCGTGCGTCTGGGTCGCCGACACTTGAACCAAGCGCCTTGCCCTCTTCCGAAGTCGAGGGCGAGCGAGGACGAGCATGCATAGCGAGCCATCGATATATCTGTCAAATGTCAGTACTCCCTTGAAGCCGGGACTGTAAGCCAAAGCCAGGCCTCGTTGACGAATCTGAACTCGTCTGCGAGTGTCAGTTCACAAAACAACAAAGAAAACAGACAAAGAATTGTCGAATTGAGCAGCCAACTTGGCCTATGTAATGCCGCACCCGTCTGACTCTGCGGTATAAGGGGCTCGAAAATGCGGTGATTGCGCATGGCCACAACTTCGACATGAGAGCGCCGGGCCGACAGCCATCGCTTTAGACTACAAGACCGGGTAAGTATGCCCCAAAAGAAAAAAGAAAAGGAGAGATGGCCTGATGTGCGCTTCAGGGCGCGACCGCGGTCCCGGGTGGTGGATAGCCAGCCCTGCGATAGGAGTGAAAAAAATGCAAAAGGATAACCAGATGTGTGAAAAAGGGTATCATGATGCATCCGCCGCCCAAACTCCAGGTTGTCGGCCTATACTGCTGCAACCGCCGTTTCGCTGCGTGGGATTCCTCTTGCCCATTCCTCAAAACGCCGCCGATATTCCGCATGCCGTTAGTCGAAACTCGTAAAAGTCATGGTACTGTCGGTTGAAGCTCTTCACAGAGCTAAGGCTCAACGCCTCCTCCGAGATCCTCCGTTCCTGCCCTGATAGGGCTTCGGGGGTAGCGGGTGGTTCCTCGCAGGTTGATTCCTCGCAGGCTGATTCCTTGCGGGCTGACTCCTTGCGGGCTGACTCCGTTCGGACTGACTCCGGGCCGGCCGACTGTTCCGGCTTGGTGGGCGGTAGCCCGGCGTAGCGAGAAGCTCAAGATAGTTTCGCTGGGTCTCGAAGCTGGAGTAGTTCCCGCCCATGATCACCTCTAGAATACTCTCGCCACCCCTGCTGGGGTCCTGCGCCAGTTGGGCCATGCGCTGGGTGAGTTCCTGGTGAGCATTCGCAAAGTGAGACAGGATTGTTTCGGTATTGCTAGATCCGCCCGCAATATCGTTCGCCGAGTTGTTAGGGTCGATGATCGAAAGCCGGTTGTGGTTCTTGTAAGAAAACCCCTTTACTTGGTGCTAGAGCCACGATCACGATTAGCATGCGCATGTGCCACATGGGCTGTCGTGAAGGGCCACGAACCTTTGGAATGTAGCAGGCCGGATTCATGCTGATGGCAACCGTCTGGTAGCTGAACTTGTTGCCATACAGGTCAAAGAAGTGAAGGAGGAGCTGGCCGAGATGATGTCTGGTGTCCAGATTGCCGCTCTGAACTTCGGGCATCATCTGCAGCATGCTCACGACCAAGCAGATCACAGAGAAGCCGCCGATGCCTCCGTTGACAGGCTCATTGAGACCACGCATGAGGAGGAAGTGCTTGACCAAAGTGACCAATGCGGGCATACCAGGGTATTGCGCCCTCCAGGTCTTGAATGTGTCGATGGCAGTCAGCCCTGTGCTGTTCTCGAACGAGACGTCAACCTTGAGGCCCGTTTTGTGCTCGATGAACTTGACCAGCGGCACCTTGGCATGGAGAATGAGTTCAATCTCGTCCTCCCAGGCGATCTTGTTCGCAACCAACTGTGTTTTGAATCGATGAAGAGCCGTTTTTGTGTAATACTTCGGCGGGCGTCCGCTCGCGTATCCGTCCGACATGAAGACCATGTCCATATCGGCAGTGGGCAAGTAGAGACCTGAAGGGAACGAGCCGAAGGGGTACACTTCGGCATCACTGAACGCGTTGCGGCAGAAGTTCTTCAACTCCTGAACCAACTCGCCGCGCAGACGCTCCTCAAAGTCCCGAGGCTTGATGTAGTCGTAGAAGTCAACGACCTCCTTGTGGAGCCTGGCGAGGGGATGGGTCAGCACGTCTTGCCCCCGACAAAAACAGCGGGCGAAGCTTACCACACTGCCGCGTTGGCGGAGCCAGAGTGGTCCAGGCACATCCACGGCGTCGACACCAGGTCTGGGTCGGGAAGCCACTCTTTCGCGAGACCTCCCCCGACAGGCGTCTTGGTGGCTCTTTTGAGCCTCGTGTGCGGCATCTTGATCTCATCGTCGTGGGTCCGCTTTCGACTACCCAGAGCAGATGATGAGGGATCTGGCATGAGAACAGGTGCCTTCACCGGCTTCGCGGACGCCGGTTTAGGCGGTAGCCTCAGATCCAGTTGTGCGGGGCTGGCGGGGGCAGCAGTCGTTGGCACCGAGCTTTGATCCTGGCCGTCGCCGTCATCGGAAGCGTCGCTATCATCCAGATCAAAAGAAATGAAGTCGGCAGACTCCGAAGGCAACGAAGTCCTGGGTTCTTGTGCCTGCACGCGGGCTTTGCGAATCATTTGCACGACATCCTTCTTCTTCACCTGGGAAGCCGTCTCCGGCGGCAGGGCTGTGTACGGGTCCGGGTTGGACCACTTGGGCGTGTTGTTGTCGGAAGCCGATTGCTCCACAGCCATCCGGACACGCTTGTGTGATGGCCCTTCGGCCGCCTCCGCCTCGTCTCCTGAGATGTCCATCTCGGCCTCGTCGCTGTCCGACAATTCATCCAGAGCACGGTACGTGACGCCGCCTGAAGCGTTGAAAAACGCGACCTCAGAACCGGGGTTATGGTCGGTCTTTAACAATTCGCGCTCTGCGGCAATAAAGGGTCGCCACGGCCGGCCGCCGCGAGTCCGCGACCGCGGCCGCGGCGCGCTCCGCGGAGGCCGCCTCCGCC
>FJWA01004168.1_pt1 | contig 19992 bp, 6 predicted proteins | sample 1011891 | NCBI WGS metagenome assembly FJWA01 (sample SAMEA3912450, study PRJEB9761) | metagenome | biome: forest; material: soil | place: USA | collected 2011-06-22 | depth 0.1 m
GCGAGAGGAGGGAAAAGGGGGTAGACAGCTATTTACTTACAGTCATGGCCATGGAAGGCGGCACCGCCCTCCCCGAAAACAGCGAAGTCAAGGCGATGGCCTGGGAAATCCCGCTGCTCGGTCCGTCCTTGGGAATGGACCCAGATGGGCAGTGCACATGGATGCTCCTGTCTTTCATGATGTTCTCGGACGGGCTCCGCGTCAGCCCAAGCTCAAAGGCGTGGGCCTTGACCCACGTCAGGGCCACCTCGACGCTCTCCTTGAGGACGTCGCCCAGCTTGCCCGTCAGCTGCACGGTCCCCGTGCCGGGCATGTCGGCGACCTCGATGAACAGGATGCTGCCGTTNCCGCCGGAGCTGTAGGCCACCAGGCCCGTGACGATGCCCGGCCGACTGGTCTTCTCGGCGATCTCCTCCTCGAACTTTTCGATGCCGAGGAACCGCTCGAGATCGTCCACGTTGAGCCGCGGGTTGTACTTTTCGGGGTGGCCCGCGTCCTTGGCGTCGGCGAACTCGACTGCCTTGCCGCGCAGGACCGACGAAATCTCGCGCTCGAGATTACGNACACCCGCTTCGCGGGTGTAGGACTCGATGATCTTGGAGACGACCTCCTCGTTGAAGACGACCTGGTCGCTGCTCAGGCCGTTCACACGGATCTGCTTGGGGACCAGGTGCTGCATGGCGATGTGTCGCTTCTCTAGGGTGGTGTAGCCGGGGAGGTAGATGGTCTCCATCCGGTCGAGCAGCGGGGCAGGAATGGTGTCGAGGCTGTTTGCCGTAGCAATGAACATGACCTTGCTTAGGTCAATGGGAATGTTGACATAGTGGTCGGTGAAAGTGTGGTTCTGCTCCGGATCGAGCACTTCCAGCATCGCCGCTGACGGGTCTCCGTGGACACTGGAACCACCGACCTTGTCGATCTCGTCAAGCAGGCAGACGGGGTTCGCCACGCCCACCTTCTTCAGGCCCTGGACGATGAGGCCGGGCATGGCGGCCACGTACGTGCGTCGGTGGCCGCGAATCTCGGCCTCGTCCCTGACGCCGCCGAGAGAGATGCGATGGAACTTGCGCCCCAGAGCCATGGCAACGGACCGAGCGAGACTGGTTTTGCCGACCCCCGGCGGCCCGATGAGCAGTAGAATAGGTGACTTGTCCACCATGCGCCGGCTCCTCAAGACTTCCAACTTGGCGGTGTTGGCCTTCATCTTCTCTGCCAGGCTGAGATCTGATGAGGGGGGCTCGGACGGAGCTTGAGGGGGCACCGCCTCGGCTTTGTCACCATCCTTGTTCGCTGTCTCGACCGCGCCAATCTCCTCCTCGGCCTGCTTGATTTGCGCATCCACATCGTCGTTGATGGACTGCTTCAGTCTGAGCACGGCGAGGTATTCTAGAAGTCGTTTCTTCACCTTTTCAAGCCCGTAGTGGTCGTCGTCCAACTGCTTCCGGGCCCTGTTGAGGGTTTGAGGGCCTAGACGGTCGTCCGTGGTTGTCGTCCAGGGGATGTCTGCCAGGGTCTCGAGGTACGTCCGGGCGACGGCGTACTCGGCCTGGGCGGGGTGGATCTTCTTCAGGCGCTTGATCTCCCTGTCGGCGACCTTGGCAGCCTCGGGGGTCAGCTTTGCGGCATCGAGTCTCTTTTGCAACTCGTCAATCTCATTGGGCTCCTGGTCCTCCTCCGAGTTCCCATCCGAGGTCGGGGACCCAGGGGGCGGAAACACGCCGGTCCCCGGGCTGCCAATCTTGAAGGGCAGCCTTGGCCTACTCGGCCGGGTGATCCTGTCGATTTGCTTCCTGGCGGCATCGGGATCGGTAAAAGGGAGGGTCGTGGAAGTGATGGCGGTTATCTTGATGCTGTTCTTGATGTTGCCGACTTGGCGGTCGAGCAGCTCAATAACCTTGGCAACACGTTCCTTGGGGTCGAGCAGGGCGAGGACCTGGAGTTTCTCCTCGTACGAGCACTCGACAATGTTTGCCATAAAGTCGGCGAGCGAGCCGGGTTGCTTCTGCTTCGTGATGAAGAGGTCAAGACGGCGGGCGAGCAGGGGGGACAACCCGGGGGTGCCGTTGGTGCGCGGAAGGATGGATGACAGCCTGAGAATCGCTACGAGCTCCCTAGACAAGAGCTTCAAGTGCTGAAAGAGCTCCTCCAGGCCCGAGTCCGCACGGCTGGCTTCTTCTTGGTAGTAGACCACACGGCCCTGGAGATACGCCTTGTCGTGGGAGATCTTCTCCACTCGAACACGTGTGACCCCCTCGACAAGCAGTGTGAACTCCCCTGTGCCGCGTCCCTCGACGCCCGTTATCTTTGCGGCAACACCCCAGCCAAAGAGGTCCGACTCGGACGCCTTGGCTGGATCGACATCCTCGCGGGCGGGACCAGCGGGTGTCCCGTCGCCCTCCTCGATCAGGAGCTGTCCATTCGGGCCGAGCAGCGGGGAGGCGAGGGGGACGCAGACGATGGGCACGGTGTCGATGCGGCCGTTGGGCGCCTTGGAAGCGGCGCGGGTGTAGACGGCGGCCAGCAGCGAGGCGATGTCGGGGCGGTTCGACGACACGGCGATGCGCTGGACCACGCCCGGCAGGAGCACGGTGCCCCGGGGCAGCGCGATGACCGGGAGCGTCGCCGTCTGTGTCCGGGCCATTTGGGTGGCGGGTGCGATTGCGCAGTCGGGAGAGGAGTTGTCGTTGAGGGAGCCTAGCGCAGGCAATGAAGGTCAACACAAAGCAAGGTCAACGTTATCTGGACAGAGTAACGTCAAGTGTCAAGGTGCTTGGCGGTGATGGATAGGTAGGCAGTGATGCTCGGCCGGATGTGCTGTTGCAGTAGAGTATTTCGAAATTATTCAGGTTGCAGATGTGCCTCGAGACCGTCATCGAAGCTTGGAGAATCCCGCTGAAGGAGAATGGTGGTTGTTCGGTTGTTGGGTGTTTGGTTGTTGGGAGTCGGCGAAACCAAGGCCTCTGCCGAGGCTAACAACGGAGTCCCATCGTCAGCGCGTTCCAGCGCAGCGGCAATCCGGGGTTGAGCTCAATGGCCCCCCGCAGCGTGCAATTGCCGGCGGCAACCCAGCATCCCGGCCATTTGGAGAGAGTGCCAAGCCCGGCCACCGCAGGTCGGCTCCATGTGACAGAGGAGTCGCTGCTTGCTTCACTTCGGCTTCACTTCGAGCTCCAGTCCGGATTAAACACCATTCTCTCCATCAATTATGGAGTACAGAATATTCTGTCTGTAGTTCCATAACTACCAACCTGCCTGATCTAAGGCAACCTGATTATGGCCGCACGATTTGTACAAATAGCCTTTTTCTCGACAAACACCATGTCGAACCCGTGAATACAGAGAAGAGTACATCCCCCGATCAAACCCCTCGTCCCTTGCCAATGCCCAGACAGAGATGGAGTGACATCATCACATAGAAAAGGGGAAAAAAGAAAAGAGGAAACAAGACAGAAAAATTCCCATTAAATCCCTGGCGTCTGCGGCCGCTGCGCCGGGTGTCCCAGCGGCAAGAATCCGCCCGGCATCTTGGGCAGCGGCGCCTGCTGCTGAGGCGACACCGCGCCGCCTCCCCCTCCCAGACTCACAGTCGACGACGACGGCAGACCTTGCTGCTGATACTGCTGCTGATACGGGTACCCTTGCTGGTATTGCCCCTGCCCCTGCCCCTGCTGCTGCTGCTGCTGTTGCAGTTGCTGCTGCTGGAGATGCGAGTGGAACGGGAACGCGGCGTCGCGCGAGCGGCTGCCCGTCATGCGGCGCATGCGCGAGCGGGTGCTCTGCGTCAGCGGGCGGATGACGTTCTCGAGGAAGAAGGACCCGCCGCCCGCGCCCCCGCTCCCCTCGCCGTGCGCCGTGCTCGGCCGCTCGTCGTCGCCGTCCGAGAAGATGTCCTCGGGGAACTCGTCGTCCGACGTCAGGTCGCCCGAGCCCGCGAGCAGCTGCGCGTGGTACGACGCCGGGGCCGAGGGGGACGTGATAGACCGCGCGTGGAGGCCGGGCCGGTTCGGCGGCGTGATGGTTGTTATCGTCGTTGTCGTGATGTTGTTGCTGTTGCTGCTGGGTGCGCCACCGACGCCAACGTTGAACGCCCCGGGATTCATCGTGTTGTTGGCGGCGGTGCCTCCCCCGGCTTCTCGCGGCATGAGGATCGGTCTGTCGGCGAACCCGTTCTGGAACGACATGGTGCTGTTGTTGGACGCTTGGTGCAGGATCGGGAGGATCTGTTCGTCGTACAGCTGAGCCCCCGAGTCGAACGTGTCGGGCGAGAATTCGGTAACGGTCCGGGACGATCGTCCGTCGCTGGGCGGGCTGCTCGTTGACAGGTCGTCGAAGAAGTCGTCCAAGCTGTCGAGCTTGGAGAACAGATCTCCCCCCATGGGCAATTCAGCCCGCCCNTCGTCCGACAACATCGTGTCGGCACGGTCCGAGGAGCCAGGGAAATATCCGTACGGAAAGTCGTCCGTGTGGAACTCGACTTCGGGTGTCATGGCCGCCTGTGCAACAACGCTCTCGTCAGTCTGGCACATGTAGAAGGCCGCGTGGATATTGGCGCGCGTTGAGTCTGTTTTCCGCGCCGGTATCGGGATCGCCCATCCCGACGCCTCCGGGATGCCAAACAGGCTCTGTGTTCGCTCGTACTCCTTCCGCACCGCCTTGGACGTCGGCCGCGTCATGCTCATGCGGAGGTGATGCTTGTCCATCGAAGACCCGGACATGGTCATGATGTTGTCGAGCACCTCCAGCGCCTCCATGCAGTACTCGGTCTGCAGAAGCCGCAGCAGAGGCGAGATCATGTCGGACCCGTGGCTGGCAATCTCCGCTTTCTTCATGTCCACCTCTGGGATGATGACGCCCAAGATCCGCATCGTCTTGATTTTGACCCACGAAGTCCCGTTGGTGAGGAATCCCATCAGCATGGTGATCATCTGGAAGTCCAGTGTCGGCAGGAACCGTTCGCGAAGAGCCGCAAACATCTGCGCGACAAAATCGTTCCCGGACGGATACTTGGAAGCGAGATAGTTGTCCAGGACCATCGCCACGCTCGTCAGGCCCTGTTCGTCCGCCGCCGCCATGAGGGCCTCCGCCGTCTGCACGATGCCGCGGTCGAGGAAGTCCTGGTCCATGGCGTGCAAGAAGCGGGGCAGACTGGCGACAACCGTGAAGAACAGACGGCTATCGTCGCCGACCAGCGCGTCGCTGGGCAGCTGAATGAGCTTTTCCAGAGTCTCGAGCGTCAGGTCGAGGCAGGTGGACGACCGCAAGCCCTTGTACAGTAGCGGTTGTAGGCCCTCAAACGGCCCGTCCCACTTGGACGGTTGGCCGTCGTACAGCAGCCGCCGCACTGCCGGGGACTGGAAGTCAAGCTTGTCGAGGAACTCGTTGAGCATCTCCACCGCCTCGAGAAATTCACACTCGTTGATGGATTCGAGACACGCGCACGTGGTCCAGAAGAGCTGGGGGAGCGCGAGGAGCTTGTCGGCGTCGAGTTTTAGGATCAAAGTCTTGAGCGTGGTGAGAATCTCCATCGAGAACGTCTGAATCTCGTTGTCTTCGTCGGCGATCGTGTTGGACAGACGAGCAAGCATATCTCCGAGCATGTACTGGTCGAGGGACGTCAGGATGCACCTGAATATCTGGAAGGATCGGCAGGCAAGGTGCCTGACAGGACACGAAGTGGCCCATGTCAGCGACAGCCTGCCCCACTGGTCTTTGATGCCGGGGAAGGTAAGTTCGAAGGTCCTGACCACCTCGGCTGTCAGGTATTCCATGCTGGGGGGCACTTTGTTGTCTTGGCCGTCCACCTTTCCATTGCTGTCCTCATAACTCCACACGACAGACCTGTCGTGCCGACGGATGGCGTCGATCAAGCTCTCGATCCACTGCCTGGTGGCCGCCGGCGTGTTGTCGTCCAAGGTCGATATGACGAGCTCGTGGATGAGGTGCACCAGCATTTCGCGGGCCTGTTCCTGGACAAGCGGCGTGTAGTGGTCCCAGAGAACCGTGACCACCTGCAGCAGAATCGGAACGCTGTCGGCGGCCAGGCTGACAGGTGCCACCATGAGATCCACGAGCAGGATGAGAGACAGCTGGCCGAGTGAAAAGCCGGCCTGCTTGGTTCCGATCGGCAGGGCGTCCGAGAGGTCGGCACAGTAGGGAAGCATGTTGATGTCGGGAGGAGGAGGGACTGCCTCGCGCTTCTCGTTCGGCACCATGGCCTTCGGAGTAATCTGAAGCAGCAGAAACTCGACCACCCTGTTTCCCGGCGTGATGTTCGTGCTGGCGAGGAAGACGACGATCTGCTTCGCATATTCGACGAAATTCTGCTCCCTCCGCTCCAGGCATAGCGACATGATAAAGTCGAGGATAAGCCGCACGTTCCCTGGATGCGGGCCCGTCGCCAACGCTTGCCAGAGCGCCTGCACCTCGTTGTGCAGGGCCGCGCTTGATTTGATGGTGATCTCGAGCAGGTTGGCCAGGAGCACGTACGACTGCGCAATGGGGCCGCCGTTCGGGTCGACCTTGAGTTCGAGTGCCTGAATCCACGGGAGGATGACGGCGATTACGTTCCTCTGTGCGGCGGCTTGCTGCTCCTTGAAATAAAAGGTGAACTCGGAGAAGATGTGGAACGCCAGTTCCGTGTGTTGCTTGGCCAGCCTCTTCGAGATCTCGAACTGAGCAAGTTTATAGACGGCCTTGGTCTTGTCCGAGATGCTGATGTCAAAGTCCTGGATTTTGGAACTCCGAGGCTGCGGCTGCCGTTCCTCGAGAGCCTTGAGCAGGTGAGCGCCTCTGGACCTGAGGGCGCTCTGGTCGCTGCCCAGCATAAAGAGGCACAGACCGAGGAGCTTCCAGAACGGACTGGGATACTCGGGGTGCTCCAGAAGCACCTCTGTCACGGCGGTGAAGTAGCTCTCGAGCATCTTGGGCGCATCGGCGAGATAACACCTCGAGATGCAGTGCTCGAGCAAATAGGGGTACTCCTGATTGTGGACAATCAGGTTCTTCAACGCCCTCCTGCCAATGACATTCATGCGGTCGCTCCCTGAATTGAAGATGGCCTCGATCCACGCCAGCATCCTCCGAACGTCGAATTGCAGTGACGCACCGCTCTCGGTGGTGGCACTGATAGGCCCGCCGCAGAGCGCCCCCATGGCGCTCAAGGCCGCTGTGCGCAGGTTCCTCTTCTCGATCTCCATGGCTGCCGTCGCCGTCCCTCGCTCACCCGCACCCTTCTGTTCGATGACCGACTGCCTCATGCTGTCCTCTCTCTGTCGGATCTGAAGCTGGTTGGGAGAGAACCCGCACCAGTCCTCCATGAGGGCGAAGGCTGATTTCCGTGCTTCAAAGGTCATCCACCGGGACGGGTCCTTGGTCCGATTGATGCCCTCGAACAGCTCTTCCAGTAGACCGCAGTAGTGCCGTCTCAGCTTTTGGAACTCCCAATCCATCTGGACCTCGCCGTCCATCAGGAAGAGCTTCAAGTCCTTCGCGTATGCCACCAGGTTGTTGAGGACCCAGTCATCCGCGCAAACCTGTGGCTCTCTCAGGAAATGCGACGTGAGCTTGTACACGTGCGTGATCTCGGTTCGCAGGATATCCATCTTGCGATTCCGACGCGGACTGCTGTTGGTCCGCTGGTGAATGCGCTGCCGCGCGTCATCGTTGCAGCGGGAGACCTGCCCCTGGAGCTCCTCGAGAAGCGTGCGGTAGATGTGGATGTTTATAGAACCCATGGCGATGACGACCGCCTCCCTGATTGGGGCGGATGAGACGGAGAGCATGGGGTTCAGATATTTGAAGAGCGTCCTCGCCGACCCAATCTTCTCGGCAGCCGACGACGACTTGGATCCCTTCCGCCCATGCTGGCCGATCTGCGCGCCGGGCGCCTGAGAGCTGCCAGGGTCCGCGAGGGTGGTGCAAGCAAAAACGAGAAAGAGCTTCCACTGCTCAATGACCACCCCCGGCTGCGTCGTCGGGGTCTTGTTTGCCATGCGAGCACTGTTGGGCTCACCATAAAACTGGCCTCGGGGCTCCCGTGGCGGTTCGGATAGCACCGTAATGACCTTGTACAGCTGGAGTATCCGCTCGCAGACGAGATCTCGACTGAGCGTGATGGCGAAAGGACACTTGTCGAAGGCGATGCGGATGAAGTTGGGGAATATCTTGAACCACAATGTCGTGTCATACGACACGTCGCTGGTGCAGAGCTCAACCAAGGCTCCCTCGCTGTTGGTGTTCTGCATCCCTCGCTGCAACCGGCTCCGCTCCGCCACGGAGAGCTGCTCGTCGTTGAAACTCATGACTTGCATCGAGTCGTTCTCGAGAATGTCTATCAGTCTCGGCGTGTCTTTCTCACGCCCGCTGGGCTTTCTTAGGGCCGCGTCAAACTCTATGATGAGGCGCAGGACGTTGACGGCATAGTACCGCACGCGTCGAGACTGGGAGCAAAGGAAGAACAAGCCGTGAGCTTCAACTTGGTCGACTTCTGCCCAGACGGTGGACAGGTCGAGCTTGATGCTCCTCTTCTCAACAACGCTGGATTCGCCGCTCTCATCCGCCGCGCTCTTGGTTTTCTGCTTGATTTCTTCAATCCAGATGTGGAGAAGCTCGATGTACAGCATCAGGGTTTTCTCGATGTGCCCTGGGCCGAGCATGCCGCCATCAGACATGGTCGCGTAGCGGTCATCAAAGTTGAAGATGAAGCGCGCAAATCCCATCGTCACTTGATGGGCGTGAGACTGGCGGGCGATCGCCTTGAGGGATTGCGCGGATGACTCCGCAATGTTGGGCTGAACGTGTGCCGTCCCGGTACAGAGAAGATTGATCAGCGTGTTGAAGGGAATGTCAGGTGACAGGCAGCGCGGAAGAGCCTGGACGGCCACATGAAGCAGCTCGTAGAAGGCCTGCTTCTGATCATGCGGGCCCGAATGGTCGTGGCCCCGCGAGAAGGCGAACGATTCGGTGATGGGTGTCTTGGGCCCCGGGCTGTGGAACTTTTCCATCTTGTCAAATTTCTCATCCAAGGCCGCCTGGCCACCAAACGTGTTGTCACAGATGATGCTGATCTTGCCGAGGATCTCGCAGAACCTGGAGTAGTAGTCCCTGACGCTGTCGGTGAGCGCCGAGACCAACACGGGCCTGGAGAGTCTCTCGCCACCCGACAAGGCTGCCCAGGCGACGGAAGGGGGATCACGGGGTGAACCAAAAACGGGCGACGTCGGCGGCACACGTTCGGGCAATGAAGGCAGGGCATACGACTGCGGGAATGGAGGCCTGCCCTTGTCGCCCTTCTCAAGGTCCGACATGATGGTAAGGAAGGCCCGTATCCCGATCACCATCCTGTCCGGGTCGAGCTGCTCGATTCTGAGCTCTTTGTTGGACGTGAAGAGGTCCGCGTTGACCAGCGGGAAAATGACGGTTCGGAAGCAGTATTCGGGGTGCTTATATCCAATGAACCTGATGATTTGGATGAGGGGGTCGATGACGGCAGTATCCGTCGCGATCAGGGTTCTCTTGGTGTTGGGGAGAACCATTTTTAGAACTTCGTCCAGCTTCCTGGTCATGCCCGAGGAGCTGTCGTTGGTGCGGTAGAGGTAAGTCCATACCAGCCTCGAAATGACTTGCAAGCAGAGCGGGCGAGTGAAGCGGTCCTTGAGCCGCGGCTGCAACGGGTAGAGCAACTGCAGCCACTGACTTACAAACGTGTCGGGCGACGAGACACACAGCATGGTGGCCGTCAGAGGGAAGGTGTGCTGCCAGTGCCGCGGCTTGACAAACATCTGAGCCAGCCGGGGCCCGACGGTGGCCAGGACCTCGTTCCACTTGGGATGCGCAATGTCACTGTTGGTAGCCTTGGCGGCGACGGGAAGCACAAGCATCTCGAACACCTGGCAGAAGGCCGCTTTTACCTTGGGGCCGTGGGATCGGCCAAACAGCTTTCCCAGCGACGACATGAACTCACAGGATCGATTCCAGGCATCTTCCGGGGAGGTTTTTATCCGGAGGTGCTTCATCCCGCCCAGTACCAGTTCCATCTTGCTCTCGATATCCCTAGACAAGGATGAGGGGCCCTTGGCGCCCAGCTCCTGCAACCAGCGGTCGAGGTCGGCGACGAAACGGTCGGTCACGGTCGTGAAGCTGGTCTCGCTCATGACGCCCATCAGCTGAGCAAAGAGATTCCAGTTGGACAGCTTCAGCGGCGACGCCATCAGCTGCTCAGTCTCGGAAATCTTCAGCTGTCCGAATATGATGTTCTCGAGCTTGTCCTCCATCTCGGGCGTGATGGAAGCCAGGGTGCTCTGCGTCATGACCTCGAGGAGGACGCGGCAGAGGACGTAAATCGAGACGGTCGAGCGGCGCTCCGCCTGAGCAACGTATTCGTGCCTCGCAGCCAGGGACATCTGCCCGCCCGGCTGGGCATCCGAAGCGGCGCCTGTCGCGGCAGGCTGCATCGGCTCTGTGTTACGCCTCTGCATCGGTCCGGGTCCGGGAGGAGGGTAGATGCGCGAGTGTTGGAGTTGACTTCGGGCCTCGTTGGCGGCATCGCTCTTGCTCTTCCTCCAGAGCATCATGGAGTCGATGAGGGGCTTGGGCTTCTGCTTGGCGATGTGTCCAAGGGCTACGATGAGCCGATCAAAAGAAGGATCCACGCCGGGGCCGCATATTTGCTCGACATTGGGCTCCGGCTCGAAGGGCACCGTGATGCATTCGTTCAGCTTTTCCTCTGCCTGCGCAATGAACGAGGTGAACAGGACGTGGAGCGCATATTCTCCCACGGTCTTCTGCTCCTCTTTGGGGTGGCGTGACGAGTGTGAGTGGTGATGGGCATGGTCGCGGCGGGACTTGCTGCTCTGCCTCCTCTCCACCTTGCCTCGCACCGTCAGCTGGCCGATCTCGCCGGCGGCGGCCGACGATGATCGCTCGGGGAGATTTGCAACCGACGCGAGGGTCGTCCCGGACAAGGCGGTGGACGGGCGTTGGGCGGTATCGCCTGGGAAAGTGTGCATCTCGGCCCGATCAGGCGTGAGGCCAGCGCCCGCCGCGGCAATCATCTGCGGGCTGAGTGGGCTAGACGCGGAACTGGCGAGGCTCCCGTTCCTAGAATGGTGGATGCCAATGCCATGGACGATGGACGTCTGCCTGTGGTGTCCGTATGTGGATGCCTTGGGGTCAACGACGCGTTCGATGACGCCCCCGAGGGCACTCCGCGACGGGGGCGCGTGGGCTCGGGTCGGCGGCAGCTGTGTGCTGAGGTCGGGACGTTGGAGCTTCTCGATGGACGACTCGCGCGAGTGGGCAACGCTTCGGGGACCTAGGACTGCGGGGCGTATCGTCTTCTGCCACTCGTCCTCATCCTCTTCGACGAGGCGCGAAACGGCGCGGGGGGAGAACTTCAAGGGCTCGTGATCCGGCAGCGTCGTCTGCGACGGAGCTGTCCTGGCCAGTCAGTACGGCAATGAAGGCGATGCACAGACTCTCCCGACACGGCACTGCTCTGAAACCGAGAGCACACTTGTCATGTCATGGCCGGTTGGTTGTCGGTGGGTTGCGTGCGCTGCTGCGACAGGGACGAGGTGGAGCACAGGTTGAAACCGGCCGGCCGACCCTAGGAGGAAGCGGTGGCGATAGGCGATAGCGTGACTGAGTAGTAGGGTCCCGAGGGCCGCATCATCCGAAGATCAAGGTTCGAAGGTCGAAGTTCGGGACGTGTTTGCTCGCGGCCGGGTTGCGAGGAGGGGGGGGGCAAAGAGAGAGAAAAATCATGAAATACTGAAGACACTCTTGACTTACCCATTTTGCAGGAGTCACGTCACCTCTTGCATGATCCTGCTGGCAATCCGTGCGTAGGCAATGCCGCGGCGTCTCGATGGAGGCAATTTGGAGCGTTCAATCGGTTGCCAGATAGGTCCACAGCACGTACACAGTACAAACGCTGCTTGACTCCTGGCTCGGCGCTTGACGGCGATGAGGTGTGGTCGCTCACGAGGTTGGCGACCATTCAAGCGGGCCCACCCCGCCGGGCTGCTGTCTGGCAGCCGGGGACCAAGGGAGCCCTCTTCAGGGACCAATGGGTGGTTCGGCCAATCAGGACGCGCAGCTTTCACCCCCACCCAGGCACGTTCAGACCCTCGATCAGCCGTTCATCCCCAAAAACCACCCCTGGTCAGGCCCTCACGCATGCCTTACTGTATCGTACAGTAACGTTAACGGCCAACCTGTGGGTCTCCCCATTTACCAAGCTCGCCAAGTCCCATGAGTGGTGGCGGGACGGAGGGTCACACACCCGGCCCAGGGGGCTGTGAAGAGGACATATAGCCTCATAACATGAGACCATGTCCAGCCGCATCGCATGATGCCGACATATACAGAATAATCCGGACCCCGACAAACCCGTAACAAGCGGGCGTTGGAATTTGGTCTCTGGGACCTGGGTTGGCTCGCCTCTTGTTGCAGGTCGCTTGCCACTTGGCAGCGGTCCCAGCAGCTGAGTCGCAATCGCAAACCGCTCCACTGCCCCTGGCATCATCCATCTCGGCGCTCTCCCGATGGCCTTGCCGTGGATCGGGCCCCAGGATGATCCCACTATTGCACCAGGGCGGCTGTGTTTCCCGACACCGTCCGCGATGATGTGCGTCTGAGGCAACAGTTGACTCGGAACTGAATGAAACCGAGGCAACGGCAGCTGCTCGACTGAGAAGCGTTGGCCGTGTGTGGTCGCAATAGCGGTCACAGACGCGGGGACGGGGGGAAACGTGGCCAGCTATGCCTGGAATTCTGGAATTCTGGAATGCTCTGCAGCATTCTCAATCCCACAAGCCCCCGCCGTCCTTGACCCCCCGGACTGTATGTGGGGTGGGGATGGTGGGTTCAGGGTCTTTTTTCCTCGCCGCGATTCCAACAGACCGAAAGCGCGGGGGAGAAGCCGGGGTTTCAACCGAAGCAGCGGGATTCCGGCCGAGCCTCTCGCTCTATGCTCGTCTCTTCGTTTCGTTGCTAGCTGGAGTGCCGGCGGGCGAGCCGAGTCCACAGCAGCTCAGAGGGAGAGATGTCCTGCCGAATTTTGACTTTGGACGAAGCCCACTTGCGACCTGACTTCCGCTGCAGCGCCTGCACGTTGGCTGGCTCGGGATGAGTGGGGCCGAGGCCCCAACATTCGATTTGTTGACGCAGGGTCGTCGTTTGTCGCCTTTCGGGAAAGGAGAGTCGAGGACTCGAGGGAAACGAGAGCAGAGCATTTGGTCACAGGTCTGGGTGACGAAGGGAAATAAGCAGAGGGGAGAAGGAGCTTTACCTTGCGCCGGTACTTACTAGCAGAGGGCATCAGAAGGAGATAACTCGGCCATGTCAGATTCGCAAAGGGCAGGGGGGCTTTCGGGATCCGATTGAAGTCGGTCTATAAAGATGCACTGTTCCCGTAGCCCGGATTGGCCCCCCAGGCGAGCGATCTGGACAAGTTCCGCCACGTTCCCTGCAGCAGCATGGTCTTGCTGCTAAGCGGGCTGTGCTTGGCATCTGGCAGGGTGGTGCTGGCTGGCTGACGGGCGGTGGTGCCATGCCACGGGCTTGCAGAAGTCGCCTATGAACGGGGATGCATGCAGTGTGGATTGCGCGGTTCGAGGCATCCACGCCTCATAAGAAGGCGCGGAAAACCCTAATAAATTTCCGTCGCCGTCCTCGACCCCGACCCCCTTTCCCCTTTCGCGCTCTCCGCTTCTTGGTTTTCTTTTCCTGTTTCGTTATCCCCATCCGCGCGCCGTCTCTCGCTTCCGGTGGCTGTGTGGCATCGGCTTCTGCAGTGGGTTCTCCAATTGCGCGCGTGCCCCAGCCAGCCTCCTTGCGATTCCCGCAACGCTGGCACTCGGTTTTCTCCGCCCTGCAGCAGTGCCTTGCACACGCCGGTGCTTGACTGCTGCCGCCGCGCGCCGGTCGGACCGTGTCCATTTTTGCGGCTAACGTTTCCCGCCCGACCCATCGGATCCGGTCTCCGGCGCTCCAACACTGATCCATAGAAAGACGGGCTGCGCTCGGCCGGATCTCGGGAGTCGCCAAAGGTTCGCCAGAGATTCCCCATAGTTGCGTCGGGAGAGCTGTTGGTGGAGCGGTTGCTGAGGCCAGCACACAACACCACCGCACATACACACCCCAGCCTTCCTCCCCCCCCAAACACACCCAGACACCCACTCGTTCTCGGCCGCCTCGACACGCCTTCCGTCACCATGGCCGAACTCGATTCTCTGGACATGCTTGTCCTGCTCTCCATCTTCGTGGGGACCCTGGTTTACTTTACTAAAGGCAAGCTCTGGGGCGTCACGAAAGACCCATATGCCAGCTCGTTCGCCGCCGCCAAGGAGGCGAAGGCGGGCAAGACGCGGAACATCCTCACAAAACTCGACGAGTCGGGCAAGAACTGCATCATCCTCTATGGCTCCCAGACCGGCACCGCGGAGGACTATGCTGCGAGACTCGCAAAGGAGGGCAAGAGCCGCTTCGGCCTCGAGACCATGGTCGCTGATCTGGAAGACTACGACTACGAGACCCTCGACACGATCCCCAGCGACAAGGTGGTCATGTTTGTCCTCGCCACCTACGGCGAGGGTGAGCCCACCGACAACGCCGTCGACTTTTACGAGTTTATCACCAGCGAAGAACCCGCCTTCTCTCTCGGCAACGACAAGCCCCTCGACAACCTGACCTACGTCGCATTCGGCCTCGGCAACAACACGTACGAGCACTACAACTCGATGGTCCGCAACGTCAATAAGGCGCTGGAGAATTTCGGCGCCCACCGCGTGGGAGCGGCCGGTGAGGGCGACGACGGTGCCGGCACCATGGAGGAGGATTTCCTGGCTTGGAAGGACCCCATGTGGAATGCCCTGGCTGACAAGATGGGCTTGGAGGAGCGCGAGGCCGTCTACGAACCCATTTTCACTCTCACTGATCGGGAAACCCTCACTCGCGACGCCCCCCAGGTCTACCTTGGCGAGCCCAACAAGACGCATCTCGAAGGAACCTCCAGGCCCCCCTACAATGCCCACAACCCGTACATCGCCCCCATCCAGAAGTCGTATGAGCTGTTCAACGTCAAGGACCGCAACTGCCTGCACCTCGAGGTCGACATCAGCGGCTCCAACCTCAACTACCAGACCGGCGACCACATCGCTGTTTGGCCCACCAACGCCGGAGAAGAGGTCGACCGCTTTTTGGATGTCTTTGATCTCACCGCCAAGCGCCACACCGTCATCAGCGTCAAGGCCATGGAGGCCACTGTCAAGGTGCCCTTCCCGACCCCGACCACCCTGGATACCATCGTCCGCTACCACATGGAAATCTGCTCTCCAGTCTCGCGCCAGTTCATCGCCACCCTCGCCGCATTCGCCCCCGACGATGAGTCCAAGGCCGAGATGACCAAACTCGGCAGTGACAAGGATTACTTCCACTCCAAGGTCAACGTCCACTATCTCAACATCGCTCGCGTCCTGGCCATCATCAGCAAGGGCAAGAAGTGGACCAACGTCCCCTTCTCGGCTCTCATCGAAGGCATCACCAAGCTCCAGCCTCGTTACTACTCCATCTCGTCGTCGTCGCTCGAGCAGCCCAAGCTGATCTCCATCACGGCCGTGGTCGAATCGCAGAACCTCCCGGGTCGCGGGGATCCGTTTAGGGGTGTCGCGACCAACTACCTCCTGGCTCTCAAGGAGAAGCAGAATGGCGATCCCAACCCGGCTCCTTTTGGGCTGACGTACGAGATCATGGGTCCCCGCAACAAGTACGACGGCATCCATATGCCGGTTCACGTTCGCCATTCCAACTTCAAGCTCCCCTCGGATCCCACAAAACCCGTCATCATGGTTGGCCCCGGTACCGGTGTCGCGCCCTTCCGAGGATTCATCCGCGAAAGGATGAAGATGGCTCAGGACGGCCAGGTTGTGGGCAAGACCATTCTCTTCTTTGGCTGCCGGAAGTCGACCGAGGACTTTATGTACGAGAAGGAGTGGCAGGTACGTACCGACCCCTCGGAATTTTCCCCTGTACTCCCCAAGGCGTTTTGCTAACCCCCGCCGTAGGAAGCCAAGCAGGTCCTTGGTGACAACTTTGAGATCGTGCTCGCTTTCTCTCGCGACGGCCCTAAGAAGGTCTATGTTCAGCACCGGCTGAAGGAGTACGCCAAGGAGGTCAACGCGTTATTAGAGAAGAAGGCGTACTTTTACGTCTGCGGTGATGCCGCCAACATGGCTCGCGAAGTCAACACGGTCCTCGCCCAGATTCTCTCGACGGAGCGGAACATTCCAGAAGCCAAGGCCGAGGAGCTGGTCAAGCAAATGAGGGCATCCAACCAATACCAGGTACGTCCCTAGCCCTGTCTTTTGTTTTTGGTTTTTTGAGCTGGAACCATTACTAATTACCCACCAGGAGGATGTGTGGTCGTGAACAAGCAGGCAATCGGTGGGAAGGCTAGACGGCAATGGCGCTGGGTCAATTCGCATTTTCTTTTCTCTTTTTGGCATCCGGGCGCTCTGGGATAGAAGCGGGCCAGCGAGAGACAGCCGCGTCCATAGTATATCGGGTTTGCTCTTGGTTGGTTCTTTTAGAGTAATGTGTCTTTTCCCCCCTTCCGTTCGATGAACTCGGTAGTACTGGGTCAGGTACACCCGTTTAGCGCTTCTCGGTATGAAATACATGAAGAAATATGAGCCAAACACATGACGGTACTTATTCCTTGGGGTCCAAGACCCGAGACTCTGGCTTGCCCCGCCAGTCGACCTCCCCAAATCCCGTTCTCCAAGTTCCACACGCCCCCTCTCCGAGTGCCCCGGCGAGCGGAGATCTCGCAATTCCAGCTTGGTCGGACCATTAAAGAGAACAAACTCAGGCTGCATGTTTCCCCGTGTCTCGGAGCTTTGTTCCCTTCTTGGCGTCAACCGCAGGCCGTCCACTGGGCGTGGAGCGACGGGGCGGAGCATCCGGCGTTCTACAGAACCGCAGCTGGTTTTTGCTTTTGGACGCAGCTGGAAGCGAAGCCCCTTTCTAACCCGAGGATTGAGATCGGACTGACGACAAGATCTATGCTCCTGTGCATTTATTCTGCCTGCAGCTTGGAAGCGGGGGTCAGGGAAAAGCAATCCAAGCCGATCAGACCGAGAAAGAGCAGCGTGGTTGCTGAGTCCACTGAACTCAGGTCCATCTCAGACACCCAGTGTCGAGTGGTGAGCAGCCACTGTCACCCGTCGAGACATTTTTCTCTCAAAAAGAAACAGCTGTGGAGAGAGAGAACAGTTCCAGCAGCAGCTGACACCCGCTAGCGATGCAGTAGACGTTTGAAAGTGCGTCAAAGAATTCGCCGCTGCCGATGTTGCCATGCAGAGAACAGGCGGAAACCACCGGGGAATTTGGGATTCCAGTCTGAGACATGCCTCCCGACCTCACCAACCATTGGCTTGCAGGGTACAAAACCATGGCCAGGCAACCTGTCGACCTTACCTGCCTACATAGTACATCGGCACGCATCCAAGGCACCTAGGAGGGGATCAGGACGGCCGGGGAGGGGGGGGATGACGCCGCTGCGGTATCACCTTACACATCCCAGATCGGTCGTCTTGCATGCACCTTTACCTCCCGCCATCACGGTGTCGGGTCCCAAAGTGGAGGGTTCAGGCAGGGAGGCTTCTGCTGCTTCCATTACACGCCAATCAGCAGACCCGTGTGGAGGGCTCGAGGGCGGATGCAATGGCGATCCTGTCATGTCCAAGATCGAGCTGGTCGTTCCGCTTCCCTACCCGCTTCCCGTGTTCCCTCTCTTGCCCAGATGTAACAGCCCGTTCGGAAAGCTCCCCGTGGCGATCGTGGGTTGAAGATGTCTCGCCTCAACTTCGGGTAACCCCCCTCGTGTGAAGAGGACGAACCCCCCACCCGGCCCCTTCAGACAGTGAAGCGCTGAGTACCGTAGTTGCAGCTTCTCCTGCGAGGATGCGCCACCGCCCCGCCCAGCTTTCTTGGACTGGCACCCGTCCGGCTTGCATAAAAGGGTCTAGTATGCCGCGTCGGTGTGGGTGAGGCAGTTTGTCCGTTCTTTGGCCCTCCTTGTCTGGTCCCTCTCAGTATCCCTATCCAACATCCCCCAACATCCTTAGCCAAGTATCAACTTGACCAACACTGTCGAGGTACTTATCTTCTTAAAGCTGTGTATGCTGTGGGAGACCAAGGAGTGGTTTGGCGACATATTTTGACAGAGCATCGTTTCAACCGCTGCCCAGAGTGAAAGTTGCCGAAAAGGGGGCAGGTTCTGTGGCAGTAAAGCGGTCAGTTCGTATTGTAAGAGCAAAGAACCGGATGTTGTGTACAAAATGTTAACTGGCGATGTGATTGCAGCATCACCAGTCACCCTCTGCCAGTCGTTAATCAAGGACACAGCCAAGTCAGTCGGTTTTTCAAGACTTCACGACAATCCTACAATCCTGGCACGTCTCCCCGAAAAAGAGAAACACCGACCACTCGCGCCCTTCGGAGAGCCTGGATCCCTCCACATCTGGTCTCTGGCCTCATCCCATCTCGAAGAACTCGCATCAACCTTGTCCAGGCACCCCCCACACTCATCGCTCCAGGTTGTTGAGCAGTCACCTCGTTGGCGGATTGGTCACAGCACAAGAGAGCAGGAAAGAAAGGAAGTGCAAAGCGGAAAGCAGAGCAACCAGAATCGCGCGGGACGCAGCTGGGTTCGACATTACGGACAAGGAAGAAACTCGAGGATTGGACTGAAGCAGCACAGCACAAGCAGGTCTTGGACAAAAAGGGGGCTACAGTCACGACTTCAAGTTGCTGCAGGGAGGAGGATAAATCCGAGCCTGGAAGGCAGCCACTGTCACCACCTCACCCTCAGGCGACCAAGTTCGAAAGGACAGCCAAGTTCAGACCCCCAAACGGCCATCCGCCTTCCATCTCATCTTCGAGATCCAGCTGCTCTTTCCTCGAAGCAAGTCTCGGTACCTCAGGCTCCAACCGATCAGGCAACCCTGCACCTGCCTCTCTGTTCGTTCTTCTTCCATCCCCCTCCTCACAATTACCCAACTCTCGCTCTCTCTGCCAGTGGAATTTCGGAAAGCACAACAACTTTTGGAAATCGCAAGCTACCTAGGTACCTGCCTATCTTGACATTGGGGCGCCAGGACCAAAGAGGCGTCACTGAGGCTCTGGCTCGTTTGTTTCGGCTTTCGCAATATTGTGAGTACGATTCGTTTTGTTTCCTTCAAGCGATCCCAATCCCGTGCCTTTTGTTCTTCTGCTTCACTCCCTGGCGAGATCAACCACGCAAGTGGAAGTATCCCCAAACACTCCACCTGCCGTGAGCAGCGCAACAGCGTGTCCCTTCCCGCTTTCACCATCGTGAATGGCCGGGTTGGTGGCTGTGTGCTTTCCCTGGCGGCTTCGCCGAGCCGACTCAGCACTGGCTTCCTCCTCCATGCAGCAAGAACACTCGCCGCCTTAACGAGACTCTTGCCCACGGGAGAATCTGGTTGCCCTTAAAACCCTTTCTTCTCCATCCCCTCGAACTTCTTGGACCGTTGTGGGCTCTTCTTCCGATCGTTACAGCATCACTCCCATCCATCCCAGACCACCGCAGCCTCTTCCATTCATCTTGCTGATAGCTCGATCCATCTTCTTACTCCCCCGCACTCGCTTGCATCCGACTCTTTGGTACTAACATCTCTCGCCATTGAGTGCCTCGGTTTCTTGTCGTCAAAGCATCTCTGATTCTGCGCCTGTCGATCAGGGATCATTTTGGAGGTGAGTCCCCGGGTCGACTGACACGCTCCGCGAACTACACGCGTCTTTTTTTCCTCCCCGGGCTCTTTCACGCCTCTGCTGAGCTGGGTTCTCTTCTGCGAACCTCCTCTTCCTTTTCCTCTTCCCCCTCCTCCTCGTTCTTCCTCCACCAACAATACGCTTCCTCTTTCCAACAACTCTTCCTCATCTCCCCACAACCACTGTCTTCTATCC
>FJWA01004172.1_pt1 | contig 19568 bp, 15 predicted proteins | sample 1011891 | NCBI WGS metagenome assembly FJWA01 (sample SAMEA3912450, study PRJEB9761) | metagenome | biome: forest; material: soil | place: USA | collected 2011-06-22 | depth 0.1 m
TTGTTGTTGTTGTTGTTGGTGTTCCCACCCTGGTTGCTGGCGCCGCCGGACTCGAAGCCGCAGCCCTGCTTACCAGCCTGAGTCTGGGCACCGACGCCAGAGCAGACACCGATGGTGGTGCCGCCCTTGGGGAGGGTCGCGCAGCACTGGGAGGCGCAGTCGGCAACGCCGAGACACTGCCCGCCGATGAACTGAATGCCTTTGCCGTTTCCGACATTCTTCTCGCCGGAGGAGTCGGGGAGGTTCTGGCGGCGTGAGAGATCAGGGGCGGCCTGAACGGCAGAGAGGGCCACTGCCAAGTCATTAGAAACGGGACACGCTGCGGGGCCGGGGTGCAACTCACAAGCCAAAGTACCAATGATGAAGGATAGCTGAACCATGATTGCGGTTGTATTGTCTAAGATTCGGACAGAACGTCGAGGACTCGGAGGGTGGTCTTGAAGCGAGTAATGAGAAGTGGCGANTGGCAAGGGAGTGGCTGTCGACTAGCGAGCGCGATTCAAGAAGAGAAAGCGAAGAGAAGGACACCCGGTCCGTAGAGCAGAAGAGATAGAATGGAAACGAAAGAAAAGGATGGGACGGGAACTGAAGCTGCCGAGACATCAACCATACTTGCCACCGTGGGAACNAGGCACGTTATATACAGGACTGAGGACGGGACAGCATCCTTGGTCCGTCCCTCAGCGTCGCCGTTCGTCTGAGATGGAGCTCAGGGGCTGAGCTCAACAAAGAGACGGACTTCCCTGTCAGCCGCGGGTGTCTGTTCTCTCGTGCGGCCCAAACACGCTGCCGGGAGCGAGGATCGTGACATGGGGGGGATGCGATGCGTTTGGTGTCTCAGGTCCCGCTGTTAGTGCAATGGTGGTGAATGCTGTGCTCCACTAGCAAGCGGAGTCTCTCATGGTTGAAACGGGCCCAAATCCCCCCCTTGACGCACCGACGTCTGGGACTTGGGACGCAGGTGGAGGGGATGGGGGATGGGATGGCAGACGGCTGGAAAAGCACGTGGAAACTGGCGCGACCTTTGGCGGCCGCGCGTGATTGTCCTCTCGACCTTTGCCAGCGCCCTGCGCTCGTATCTTCGGTATTTGCAAGTCTGTCAGCAACCCGCCAAGCGTGTAATGTGCGAGCTCGCCGCGCAGGCCTGGCCGGCGGTCATCAAATGCTCCCCGATTCCAGCTCCAACGCAGGCGCCTGGCAACATGAGAACCCGCAGGCAACGTTACTGAAGAGCGCCGGGCCGATCGAGGGGCTCGGCCAGGGGCACCTAACGATTCTCGGACCTTGAGACGAATTTGACCTGCACGGTTGCAGCGTAGAGGAGGTTGAAACGCGAGAAGCCCTGAAGTCGAGCCAAGCCTTCGCGTAAGCTGAGGGATCGGTGGATCGGACGGCTGGTGTGGATCTGCGGGGCGCCTTCTGTGCGTTGAAAGGTTAAATTAGTGCGTCGCCGTGCAGGTGAACCGCGCTCGCATGTGCTTGGCTGCTTGGCAGCCAGGGGACGAGATGCAGATGGGATGGAGGAAAAAGACGACCCCTCACCCCTTCCTCATCGACGATTTTACACGTTTCGAAGAGTTGATGTCAGCGGTTTGCTTCTTGGCGGCCTTGTGGCAGCCCATTTGATGGCCAAAGGTCCAGGGGGCCTGCCGGAAGGGAACTTGCGGGGTCCCGTCCGGCCGGGTTGTGGAATCTGGACCCTTTTTTTTGCGCCTGCCTGTCCTGGCGCTACCTGCGACGAGCTTGAGTTTTGCACCTCCTGGGGGGGCGCTTGTGGGGTCCATCCAGCCCTCGCTCCAGGTCGTCCAGAGCATCCGGGTATCGGAGCTCGGCGGCGTCGGTCCAACGGTATTATGCGTCTTCAAAAAATGTACCTAGATAAAGAAAGGAAAACAGAGGCCTTGAGTGCATGGAGCTGCCTCCGCTCCCCTTGCATTCGGCACTTGGCAAGCGCCGAGCCAACCACGCGCCAGACCCACGACCAGGTCGGGCCCAGTCTCTTCACCTCCCAAGACGGCATCCTCCCGTCGGTCGCGTGGCACTGGTTCAAGCAACCTGCTTTGGAGTCCGGCCGTGGCCGCCGTTGTTCCACCTCCAGGTTCATCACATTCGGATGCATGAACAGTTCGTCTGTCTGCGATGGTCTGAGGAAAGGAGCAGCCTCCCCTGCACAGTGCAATATTCTACTTTAGACGAACGGAGGTCATGTCAGATGGAAGTTTCTTGCAGAAGACAGTTCCAGGCAGAACCCTGATTGAATCCGAGGCTGCCACCGAGGCGTGGGCAGTGCCAGGAGCACTGAAGAAACTGAGTGCTGGCAATGGAATCAGGCTTTCCACGTTCAGGGGCTCCCTCGTATTATTACTTCCCGTGCTTCTCGTCCGAAGTTTTCCTTCGAGGAGGGAGACACAAAGGAGCAGGTCATGCTAGTCCAGATATCTACTGTCTTATTGATACTCTGGCGTGTTGAAAAGGACACCAAATTTGCCGACTGTGAGGGCCGGCCACGACGCGTACTTTTTTTGTTCAAGGCATAATTTCAGTCTCCGGGCTAAGAAACACGTTGCTTAGCACTTGTATATTGACAGATCCGGACTGGACTCGTGTTTCTTAGCACTAGTACGCGTCTGAGAGCATAAAATACGTCNCTCACCGCCGCTTGGGGCTNGGTGCTCATACCTACCACTTACATCCTACTTCACGTCCCACTGGACTACCAGGCCACAAGCTCCAGAATATGGCAAACCCCTCTTCCACAATGGACGCATCCCGCTCCACCACGGGCCCTGTAACCATCCCGCCAACCATTCCTTAGGCCACAACCTCAAGCTGCGACTGGGTGAACTTGGCCACTCCCTCTCTGAGACCCGGACCAAGCTTCTCCCTTTCGCCAGGTGGAGTCGCTTGGGCCCACGAGGAACTGATTCTTGGATGGATGGGTCTTATTCTTTGCTGCCGAGAGTCGCATTGAGCGGAGTGAAAGTTTGGATGCCAGCGCCGAGCGCCTCGACGAACGCGGGTTCCGCCTCCTCGACGAGCTCTGCTCGTTCTTCAAAAGCATTGAGTATTGGATCGACGGGAGGGAGAACAAAACGAATCCGCTCAACGCGGAGGAGCTTCGTGATATTGACATCGATGGCTGCTCGAGGAAGCTCCTTCTCATACACCCCGACGAGAAGCGCGAGGTCACGGGCGGGGGTCGCATGATGCGTCGGACCTTTTGGCAAAGTTGGAGCGAGAGACAATCGACAACAAGAACGAGGAGTGAGGAAGGCAGAGTGCTTCGAGTCCTGGCATCAGACTGTCAGCTCTGCCAAAGACACTCGAATGGAAGTGTTTAGTATCACCCCGAGGAGCTCCAGTGACGTGCTTCTCCTTTGCTTCATGCCCTGGCATTGAGTGTTGGCGGATCGAGCCCAGGAGCGAGTCTCATGATTTTCAGTTGGAAAGGAAAACAGTCTTGAGTTTCGTCATTGTCGTCGTCGTCAAAGGGCTTTATTATCGGGCGGGCGAGGGCCTCGGCAGACGGCCTGTCCGGCCCTTTGATTCCTTTGTTGACCAGCCCGCCTCGAGAACCAGCCTCTGTTCAAGCTTTGTCCTTATCTTGGAATCGAGTACTTAACGGGCAACCACGGACGCGCAGCCGGGGCCGGGACCGTCGACCAGCATGATTGTGCAGTTTGTGCCCGGGAGACCTGTCCACCTCGTGAAGAATTCTTGCGGCACACTGTGACATCTTGCTTCCTCTTCCTGGTATCCTCGGACGTCTAACACGGTGAGCTTTGGTCTTCGTGAACCCGGTATCGTGAGTGCCGTGTCCTGTCCGCCGGTCCGGTAACCCACCCCGCATTCTGGGGACCATCCATCGGCTTCCTCTTGTGAGAATCGACAATTGCGGCGACGCTGCCTCAAATCACGAAGTCGCAACTGCCAATGTCGAAACCGGTCGGGAGCGGGAGGTTCTTGATGGTTCTCAGCCGTGCCTCACTCAGAAAGTCAGCTCTCTGGTCTTTGACGAAATGGGTCAGGCGGAGACTCAGCAAGAGAGAGTGTTGCTGGTCTCTGAGCATCGAAGGGATGCGAATCCTGTGCCGCTGATGTGTGTTGGCTTTGGAGTCTGCAAAATGGTCGCTCGCGATGTCTGGAAGTGACCGGCGGCCACAGCGTCGGTTCGCAACCGGGAAGTGTCTGCGGATGATTGACATTACCTGCCTACCGCGGTTGGTTACGAGAGTGTAAGCAGATATTGGGGGCTCGTTAAACGACTGGAATATTGGCATCCGCCTCCCACTGTTTGGGTTTGTTGCTTCGCCAGGGCGGCAACCACGAGTTGACCCCCGAGTTGAACAGGCGACCTGTCCAGGCACTCCAGTGGCAGTTACTGTATTCCCTCCGCCCTCCACCCGGCTTATCCGAACCGTGCAAGGACGTGTGACTGTTTGCTTGACGTGTTGGCGCAGACTTGACGCGTGAGGCCCGGTGGACGTGTGGGTGCCGGCTCGACGCGTTCTGGGCCTCGCGTGTTCTGGTTGCTGTGGTAAACAGGGAGCTGGGGGGCGATTCTATCTTCTGCCATCAAGGTACCAAAGTCGAGTGTGCTAATGGCAGAAGAGCCAAACCGTCCTGTTGCTGGGGAGAAACACTGGTGGCCCCAGCTTCTCGCCGGCCTTCCACAACTATTCCTGGCCCTCGCCCCAGCTTCTGCAACCTTCTCCTGCTTCCTCAACTTTCCNAACTTCATCGCTCAGCTTTTGCAGTCAACTATCTTCTCAACTGCAATTCTCTGCGATTCGATTCTGCAATCTTGCTTGCAACTCCAGAGTCCACAAGTAAGTAAACTCCTTTTCTCCATCCGAAACAGTTCTCCATCCTTCCTCTTCCATCTCTTGTTTTGGCTTCGCGCGCTGGCCTTTCTAACGAATCCTCCGCAGCCATTTTCTCAACTCTATCTCGACCTCTCCATCTTCTCAACTCCATCTTCCCGCCCACCGCAGTTTTGCCTCTCATCGCAGAATCGCAAGTAAGTTGATCCATCTAACGCGCGCGCTTCGACCTCCTCGTCCGTTTCCTTCCATCCTCGACCGACCACACACTGCAGCGCTGAGATCTGGGGCTAACCGACAACCAGCAAGCCATCTTGGCCTTTCGACTTTCTCGATCTGTCAATTTCATCAACGCCTGCAATCTTTTGCATCAACAGCGAAAAAGTAAGCAAATCCGTCCATTCCATCCATCCAACGCGCGCTTCCTCTTCCTCTTCCATCTCATCCTCTTCCATCTCATCCTCTTCCATCTCATCCTCTTCCACCTCATCGTCCTTTACCTGTTGCCCAACTCGAAGCGACCGCTCAACCNCTGGAACGCACACGCTGACCGACCTCCCTCACGGCAGCAGCCATCTCGATCAACTTGACTCATCACGTCGACATCACCACCATCAACGCATCAACGATGGCACCCATTCTATCACGAATCCTTCTAGCAATCATCTCAGATCTATCCGGTAAGTGAAACACCGTCCGGGACATCGCGGGTGCCCTATTTGGCCAGGCAAGCCAACAAGGCTGGCTGTGGTTGCCAACTTGGCGGGCACCGTACCCCACACCCACAAGGTAGAGTCCGATGCAGCCATCGTGAACCCAGACCCTTGGCATCACCCCACCATCATACCCACCGACTCCGTTCGTCTCCATCACCTCGGCTGCGGGACGCGCTCAAAATTTTCCCGTCGCGTAAACACCGGGTCCTCACCTGATCCTCCCTTGCGCTCCCTTTGAACCACCCGAACTCTCTGTTTTGATGACCCATGAGAGACTGATGATGATGACTGACGGGACGATAAACACAGATCCGGGTCATCAGACGACCGGTGTTCCAGCCAACATGGAGCCTGAGACCACTCACATCACCAGCGCTTCGCCGCTTGTCATCGCCCGCAAGTCCTTCGGCTGCGTCACTTTTGTCGATGGCCCATTCAAGCACATCTCGGAGGAATTCGCCTTCTTCCTCGAAGCCCTGCTCTGCACGGNCCCGTCCTCCAATGTGGACGCCATCAATTCCCAGGCTCATTCCGACGACTCGATCATGGACAATGAACCTGCCGCCTTTGTCGAACCGGTTGCCGAACTTGCCGCCTGCCCGGAGTCGNCCACTCTCCAGGTCGACCACGCCACTCCAGTCGACATGGTGCNTGATGTAACCAATCACATCGAAACCACCAACAAACACACCACTGAAGTTTCCACTTCCACCACCGAAGCTTTCACCGTCGACGAGACTTCCGACTCCCCGGTCGAGGAAGTTGCGCCTAGTGTGGCCACTCATGTGCTCGCAACTGCTGGCAATGAGGACGAAATTCCATTCATCACCCAAGAAACCTCGGTCGAGGAGCACGCTCCCTCCGAGACCAAGACCATCAACGCAACCGAGTCTGTCGAATTCACCATCGTTAACAACGACATTGCGGTCGCCGAGCACATCTCCCAGTCTCAACTTGAGGATGCTGCAGTTACCGACGAGACTCAGCAGATCAGATTCCCTCAGGACGCCCTCTCCACTCCGGAGGATGACACGACCGCAGTCGAGCACGCTGCCACAGTGCAGAACGACCTGGTCGACGCCTTTTCCACCGCTGAAGACGCGACTGCGGTCGAAGTGATTGCCATCATGCAGAACGACTTGGTCAACGCGACTTCCACCACTGAGGAGGCGACTGCAGTCGACGGCACTGCCATCATGCAGAACGACTTGCTCGACGCTATCAAAAACCTGGTCGGCGAGGATTCTGAGACCGACGTTAAGGCTGTCATCCGCGATATCCTTGATTGGCATCCCGAGCTCGACTTCGAGACCGATCTGGAGAAGGATCTCGAGCCTGTCTCCCCTTTGGACGCCATCTCTGAGGAACACACCGATACCATGCCAGTTGCCATCCCTATTCCCGTCATCGCCTACCCACTCATCTTTGAGGACGACTTTGATGCTGCCGTCTCCAGCATCCTCGACACAAAGTTGGAGCNTCTCTTGGACATCGACATCACCTGGTCCGTTCCTCAGATTGTCGAGAAGGGCAAGTCGGAGCGGGACATCATCCGGGAGCGGTTGTCAAACAAATCCACTGCGCAGTTCAATGGCCAGAACCTGCGCCTCGAGAAGGCCGCTCAAGCACTCTCCATCGACGGCACTGCGCCCATGCAGACTGCCACCAAGACTGCAGCTGAAATGCAGGCTGCACGCGAAGACTCGGCTCCGGTAACTTCCATTGAGCCCNAGCGGGAAGAGGGAGAGATCTCTGCTTCCGAAGCCAACACGACAGATGCCCTCGAGACCTTCACCGACACCGAAGACGTCGTTGTGCAGCTGGCCAAGTACATTGCATCGAGCAGCGGCATGCATTCTCGGCACTCGTCAACGAGCAGCGCAAATTCCGGTCTCTCCGAGCCCGTTTTCGACAGCCAGGACTGTCCCGACACTCCCGTCACCGAGTATTGCATGACGCCCAACAAAATTCCGTCCGATCAAACCACCGGCGACGACCTTCTGCAAGACGCGGACAAGACCACGGAATAGAAACTCATGGTCTCATACCCCGTTCCCATGGCAGAGTGCCGCGTCTACAACCTCGAATACGCACTCATCGGCAACCGTCACACCGCTCGCATGGTCTTTCTCCTCCCTGAGTCTGGCAATTTCTTCTCCATGACTCGCGAAGACTACGAGCTGTACGAAGCTGCCTATCCCGACGGGATCAAACTCAACCCCGACCTCTTTCCTGACTCGCTGTCCGACTCTGACGGCGACGCTGACGGCGACGCTGATGACGAGGCCGACGCTGCCAGCGACGCCAGCTCGGACTTCAATTTCAACCCGGACGAGGAGGAAGAGTCTGCCCCCTTCGCTTGCACGGCCACCCCGAAGAGCCCGAAATCCGAGGACGACCTCTCGGGCGACGACGAAAACCCGTCGCCTTACAAGCGGCCTTCGAACCCCGAGCCCCCAACTCCCCACCGCGGCGCTCCTCTCACCTCTGACTTTTACGTGTCTTCTGGTGACAACGACTCGGACGCAACCTTCATCCCTCCGAGCGACACCGAAGACGACACCCAACCCGGCGCCGACCACGACGCTACGACCACAATCATGCCACCCTCCAGCCCCTACCGCACCCGCGCCACCGCCGAATCTTGGACGGGCCTGGAAATCACCCGCTGGGGAGGCCACAGCTACATGATGTTCTCGGGCACCATGGCCGTGCTCCGCGACTGGGAGATTGAGTCGGGCGCGTCGCACGGCATGTTGCAGCACTGCACCTGGCTGGGATACAGGGACCGGGACCAGGTCGCCGACCCTCCCGCCGGTGTGCCGGAGCTCAAATTGACGACTCCCGAGGGCGAGGATTGGTGGCTGGTGGACGTCCAGAAGTACGAGTATGAGTANGAGTACCTCGGGGGCGAGTATGGGCATTTCTGCGCGGATTGTCCGGGTGCCAAGGATCAGCATCACGATGTCGAGGATCACTGGGAGGACCATGGAGAGGACGTGGAACAGTGTGGAGAGGATGTGGAAGAGTACGGCAAGCNGGTGCTGGACGCCATTCCCGAGGAGGACGATGACGCGGAGGACTCCCCGTACCCAAAGCGGTTCTTGGACACCANCCCCGAGGTCGATGAAGAAGAAGAGGACTGCCCTCCGCGGCTGGAGTCGATCGCCGAGGTGGCTGAAGAAGACGAGGACTCCGACATTGAGCCCGTGGATCATGAGCTGTTGGACCGGCTGGCCACGGCTGTCCTCCAGGAGTGTGACTTGCGCAAGGTGAACGCGGTGCTGGAGGCCAGGCAGGGACGGGAGAAAGCGGCGGAGAAGAAGGAGCTGCCCATGTGGATGCGCGATGCGACATACGTGTCAGGCATGAGCTGGTCCGACATGATGGACGAGGACGAGGAGTGCTGAGGGGGTCAGTGAGACCGGGTGTCATGGAAGCCGAGGGTCACAGGGACCGAGGGCTGGAGAGTTGTTTGTTTGTCTGGTGTAACTGTACGCGCGGGAGGGCTTCCATTGACGACCGGATTGAGGATCTGTGGAGGGACTGGGCCGAGGAGCCGTTGAGGAATTGGGCTGGAGTTGTTTGTCTGTCGGATTTGGTAACTGTACGCGTGGGAGGACTTTGAGGGTTAGATCGAGGGCCCGTGGAGGAGTTGGGCTGAAGATCTGTGGAGGAACTGGTTGGACTTTGTGCGGATAAACTTTGTCATCACTGACACTCTTTGGGTTTGGGACATGGGTTCGGCGTTCGGTTGGACTGTACCTTGGGGTTAGACGCTGAGGGCAACCTTGATCGACTGCAGCATAAACTGCTGACAGCGAGACCACCGTGGTACGCAACATGGATTTGGTTGACAACACAACTCGGCACGACGTGAACGTGACTGAACTGGAATTACACAAGGACAATATTGACCCAAAGAACACCGACGTAACCAACCGTGACACCGATCTTCCGCTCATGCACTCGCCTCTCGGCTCAGCTCGATCTCGTTACCTTGTCTCTGTGACCCGGTGGAGGCGAGACGCTGGACCGCTTGCGGTGCGACTTGGAGAGTCGCGGCCGGCCTAGAGCCGTTGCTCGCCGTCGCTCGTGGCTGTTGGGACGAAGATTGTCAGCACACGTCAAACGATGCATTCATGGGGCCTTTGCCGACGTACACTTGAAGCCGCATCATCTCCTCGGTTTCTGGTACGGTCGTGATGTCCTCGCCCTCGTCAAGCGCCACCAGGCCGGAGCCATTGGATAGGGTGATGGTTGATCCTGTTTTCTTGGGGTCTTTCGTAGCAGCGTTGCCTTGTTGGCACTCGAGGGCAACGGCAAGCAACTCGTATGGTTGAACGTCGGCGATGTATCGATGCATTGGGACCTCGCCGTCGCAACTACCCTTGGCGGGCTCGCCGCCGAGCTCGTCTGAGCCGCACTTGTCGCGGGCGAGGCTCTTAATCGACGCCCTGTAACCAGCGTCCGGCACGACGGACATGGTCATGGCGATTTCCTCATGACGCTCATGGTTGTGAACATAGCGATACAGTGATGACGCTTGAACCGGATTACTGGTGGATATCCAACTTGAGTTGCTTGACACGTTTGGGGATGCCGCTGGTGAAGTGTCAGCCAAGCCAAAGGTCGGCCTGGCGACAGAGTCCTCTGGAATGATGTCGAAGGAGGGCGGTGGTGAGCATGGTCCCTTTGAAACGTGACTTGGTGGAACAGTGGTTTGCCAGGGCCGGCGTCGTGCTCTTTATCAAGATGTCAGTACTTATAGAGCGAAACACGAGCGGGACGGGGAGACTTGCGTGTTTTCGCTATCGGCGTGCGAGGGTGAGCCGACGGGAGAGAGACTGATGGAGTGTTGGCTTCGGGCCCTTGCATGCCGGACGCTGGTAATGTCTCGGCCGCACCCGATGCCGACGAACTCAATGGTGTCAAATTCCGCCATGTCGAACCTGAGGTTTCGAAGTTGAGTGTCGGCAATGCGGAATTTGAGAGAACAACGATTGGGAGAACGGGAGGTTCCAGAAGGAGCCCGCCAACGGCGAAGGCTCACACAGGCGGTTCAAGAACAAGACGACGCGTCCCGGCGGCGTGCCGTCCTTGCAGTCCTCGGAAGCCAATGAGGACGCTTCCCACACGACTGGGAGGTGCTGCACTGCCAGTTCAGTGGGATCCCGTTCGCATGATCGTCGAAGGGGTGGGACAACGCGGCGAGGGCAGGGGAAACTCAAAACCGAACCAGACTGTCGGGTCAGCCCCCAAAAGGCGACCAGCGCGGCGCGCCGTCCCGAACCCAATGCGGACAGTCCGCGGTCCGCGTGCTGTGGCGCGGCCGGCAAGCCGACAGACGGAGGTCTGCGTTGACTTGCCCTTGGTGGGTGGCCTGGTCGAGGAGAGGAGCGCCCAGCCGTCGTGAAATCCCGGTATCAAAGCGCAGCGCGGAGCCTGCTTTTGGACCCGAGGAGGCGGTGCCGAGGACCCCCAAGCAAGCGACCCCCCGACCTCGGCGAGCTTGGCGGCCATGTCAAGCCAATCATGCACCCGTCACCCAAGGGAACCCGTACCACTCCCCTGGGCCCGACCCAGCAGACCGGTCCTGTGTGGAGATTGCACACAGGCGTGTCTGATGCAGCTCGGCCGCAGTATCACAGACACCTGCCAGATTCGACCCGAACCCAGATGGCTGGAACTGGTGACCCCGACCCACGACGGTGACCCGCGCCGTGGCGCCGTATCGAGGCTTGCGCTGGGGCATGCGTTGCCAACTGGTGGTCCCTTTTCGTCGTGTTGCAGGAATCAGGCCACTTTTCGTGCTTCTTCGAATGCAGTTCCAGAACCCAGCGCCGGGGATGCCATGGGTGTGGGACGGACTGTGGACGCAAGGGGTGGCCAAAAAGCAAAACAAGCACACCCGCATGCAGCCTTCTCGACAGGGGAGAATCCTTCAAGGATTTATCCCAGCGCAGATCCAATGTTGTCGAGCATTCAACCGCCGTGCTTCACTCAGCAGCGGAACAAATGGGGAATAGTGTTTGTCGCAAAAAAGAAAAAGAAAAGAGAGCACCAAGAGCGGGGAGGTTTCTCAAAGTTGGTCCCATCACATCATGTCGCGTTACCACCGATCCAGCTCCTCCGTCTCTGCCCTCCCTGCTCACCCCAACCCCAAACATCCCGTCGTTGCAACACTAACCACCACAGCCACCTCCTCCACACCCACCACCTCCTCCACACCCACCGCCACCACCACCACCATCACCACCACCACTTCCACCACCGCAGGATCCTCCTGCACCAGTACCACCACATCCCTATCAACACGTCTTCGTTAGCGCGCAGCTCCCACCAGGAGGTAGAGGGGGAAAAGAGAAGAAAGAGACTTACCCCCGCTCCGCCGCACGCCCCCGCGGCAACACCCCCGCCGCAGGTCCCTGCGGCACAACCCCCCGACGCGCCGCCGCCACACGCGTACACGGCGCCCGGATACCAGCCGTAGTACAGCCCCGGGGTCCACCACATCGGATACATGTACGGCGACGTGTACAGGTACGGGTAGCCCCAGTGGTCGTAGTAGACGTCGTCGCGGCGGGGCGCGGCGCGGCCCTTCTTCGCGGCGCGCTCACTGGCCCTCTTGTGGGCGGCGTCCAGCCGGCGCTTGTGCAACGCGGCCAGGGCGGCGGTGATCTGCTCGCGGGTGGAGGAGTCTTGCTGCGAGGACCGGGTGGGATCGAGGACCGAGACGACGGCGTTGTGGGAGGAGATGTGGGCCGAGTTGTCGGGGGGGTGGAGAGAGGCGGCGCCCGAGGTGTGGAAGGAGTCGGCTATCTTGTCTTGTCGAGACACGCCAAAGAGCTTGCTGACGCTGTTGGCGTGCGAGGAACGGATGGCCTCGCAGTACCAGCAGGTGCACTCGCTGTACACCTCACCGTAGCGTTCCTGATACGTCCTGCTGGTCCACTCAAACTGCCTGCTGAGGGTGTTGTCGTCGATCTTGTCGTCGTGATCAACGAAGCGCTTTATTTTGTCCACCGTGTACCGGTAGTACGAACTGGGGCTCAGCTGGTGCGTGTGCCATGCGAGGTCGACATCCAGCGTCGGGACCGCAACCTGGGACGGGTTGGCCCTCATGATATCCATGAAGCGGCCGTACTTGGTGAGCAGACGGGACATTGTTTCTCTGGCCGACGGACTGTGCAGCCAGTCCAGCTTGCACATCTTCTCGACAAAGACGCCCTGGCGCATGACGGCGCCGCCGAGGTCGAGGGCGAACAGGGTAAAGTTTTCCCAATACCGGGACATCATCTTGCGGACGGCGATGCGCGATTCGGCGGGCAGCATGTACCGCGTGGTATAGGCGGACACGCCGTCGATCGTCTTGACGCTGTCCCTGTCCTGGAGCACCTGTTCGATCTCCTTGCGGACATTGTCCATGGTCGGATTCAGGTTGGAGGTTATGAGGCTCGTAATCTTACTTCTGATCGAGTTGCATCCGCTCTTCAGCAGCCGGTTTGGGAAGGTATGGCTAACCACAGGTCTCGCCCCAATGCCGTACGAGTCGGGCGGCTGCGTGGGAGTGCCCGTCTTGGGGCCGAGCAGCGTCCCGGGCATCGGGCGAGATGCCGGGCCAAGGAGGGCCTTTGTGTCCTCGACGAACTTGGCAACCGACAGCAGCTCCTTGCAGATAATAGTGCCGTCGGCCGCGCACTCGTGCGACATGTTGCTGTCGCCGTAGCCGTGGCCGGTCAGGTCGATGGGGCGACCAACCTCGTGAAAGTCTGCGGGACGGCCGCACGTGGTCCAAGGGATGTGAATCGGGATGCCGCAGCGGGGACATTTGGTCTTCTTGACCATCGGATCGTCGGCGTTGTTCCAGGCAAGGCCTGTCTGGTGAGCCCAGCGAGATTTGCATGCAGCCGAGACGTTGTAGTTGAACTCGGTGTCAATGGCCCGATTGACGAGGTCCCACGGCATGCCCATGGCCCAGGAATGCCGGAGTCCGCCCAGCATGGAGTCTTCGAGGAAATCACGGGGGTTCAGCATGTGAGTATGCCAAACCATGAGCACGTCTGAGGAAGCAGTCAGCGATGATGAATGGATGAACGGGAGGCGCGGGGGGTCTCACCAAGCGGTGGCAGCATATCCTCGGCCATGTGCGAGAACGAGTCAACGTGAGTCGGGAACGTTGCGTACAGCTCAAGGCCAGCGACGGTCATGTCGCCCTCGTTGAGCGGCCGCGTGGGCTGCATGGCGATCAGGGACCTCCACCACCTCTCATAGCGGTCCACGGCTCTCGCAACAAACAAGGCCCATCGCTTCTCGCGAATCTTGCTCAAAGTCTTGAGGTTCTCGTTGCGCAGCCGCTCCGCTGGGCTGGGCTCTGGAGCGTCCTTCTCCTTCTTCTCCGTCCCCTTTTCCTTTTCCGGGCGTGCCTTGAGAACCGGGTCAACGGCGCCGGCACGGGCATCCCACAGGTCGAAGAGACCGTCGGTGAAGCCGACGTCTTCCTTCAGCCATTGGATGGCAAACAGCAGCTTGAGATGGGCCAGACACGAGTCGACGGTCGGGTCGGCGGGCAGGTTGGACAAGTCCAACTTTCCAAATGCCGCCGTCAGGTCGCCAGTCTCGGCATCATTTTGTGCGTGCGGAGCAGCCTGGGCTTGGTCAAAGGTCGGCGGCGCATCTTCAACCTGCTGGTCGCGAGCTGCAGCATTGTATGAAGGCGGAGGAGCTGTGTCGGCCTGGTCGGTGTTGACGTTCGTGTTACGCGCGGCAAGGCGGCGGAGAATGAGAACGGATGACCGTCGCGACTCTTTGGGCGCCTCTTTGGACGACATGGCGGGCCAGCAGCGGGTGCAGCGGGGTTCCCGCTCCAGGAACGTGTGGGGAACGGAGCACAGAAATACGGCAGCGGGAGGGTAAAGCTTGTCGTGCTTGGCTGTTGAAGGTGAGCAGGGAAAGGCGGGGTTGTTGAAATGAACGGAATGCTCATCGTCGTGGGCAGAGCCTCGAACTTTTCAACTCTCAGCACGCCGACACAGCCCCCAGCCCCAACCCCCGAGGTCGTGGCTTCACCTGACCCGAGCTTACCTCGACTCCGGCGAACCCCATTCCTCTTTCGCTTTCGGATACCGATGGTTCTGACCGACGGGCCCAAAGTTCCAGCAGTGTTTAAGGCCGTTGGGCAGCTGTTGCGTCACCCGCGTCCCGCTGTGCCACCCTCTCCCGCTTTGGTGTTAGCGGCTCGTTTAGCGGGCGATGCGCTGAGCTTTTGTGTTCGGTCGGTGGTTTTGGGCTTGCCAAGCGAAGCTCGCTCGGGGTCGGTGGCGATTGGCAGGGCGGAATCGGGACCACTTTGCGAGGTGGCGCTGACCCCAAGTTTGCCGGTTGCGACAGCTCAGCCCCCGACCACAGCCACGGTCGCGGAGCCTCAACACCATCCCCGGAGTCAGACATGTTCATCCGCTCGACTCCGCCGCCGTCATCTTCGGTCGCCCAGATGGGCATCTGGTGCGCATTGCTGTAATGACAAGAAGCGAAGCTAGGTTGTGTTATTTGGGGGCCCAGAGCCGAGAGCCTCTCGGGGGATTTGACCCCTTTGTATGCCCAGGACGACTCAGGAGCCCAGGCCGTCTTTCCTTTTGGTCTTTTGGAGGGCCTTGCCTGCCCGTTCCCGGACCTGATTCAGGCATTGAGAACTGACTCTGTTTCTCTCCGAAAGATTGCACGGCTGCCGTCCTTGATTACTAATTTACTATTCCGTCTTCCCTTCGTCGGCACTTGGTTCCCTTTCCGTCGTTTTAGGCACAGGGAAAGCAGGGAACACGCCGACACGGGGTTCCGGCATGCCACGGCCTGGCCCGTGCGAGGCCCGTTACGCGCGTTGCTCAGTCACCGACTCGACGTTTGTGGTGCGTTTGGCGAAAGAAACCAGTTCCCAGCTTTGCGGAAACGTCGGCTCGTATTTGTTGATTATCAATCATTCGTCTTCCTCCCGATCCTGGAAATGAATGGAAGGATAACCAACCCCGCGATCCTGATCCCCGCCTGGGAACAAGACGGGCAGGCTTGGCCGCACCGCTACCCCGCTGCAAACGAGCAGATATATAACTGTGCATCATGAAACGCTTCGAGTCACGTCCACCTGGGACCTCAATCTCCTCTGCACGTCACCGATCATTGTCTCTCCGCTCATCCCCCGCCCCTTAACACCTCCTCGGACCACTCACCTTGCGCGCTCAACTCAACATGGCGACTACCAACGGGGTCAAGTTGGTTTTCGGAAGCAGTCCCTTCTTGCCCGGAGATGCCACGGTGGACGGGGTCACCAGTTGGCTGAAAGCCCTCGACGACCTCAAGATTGACACCATCGACACGGCACAAGGGTACGGTCGGGCAGAAGAGCTCTTGGGCAAGGCTGGCGCCGCTTCNCGGTTCACCATCGACACCAAGCAGTCCAGCGGCTTCGGCGGACCGCCCTCGACCAAGGAGTTCGTCGTCGAGTCCGGCAAGGCGAGCCTGCAGAAGCTCCAAACCGATTCCGTCAGTCCCTGGCCGCGGATGCATGCATGGATTTTCTTACTCATTGACGCTCTCTAGGTCGACGTCTACTATCTGCATGCGCCAGACCCCCGCGTGCCTCTACAGGAGACCCTCGGTGGTATCAATGAGCTCTACAAGCAGGGCGCCTTTAGGCGCTTTGGCCTCTCCAACTTCCTCGCCCACCAAGTCGAAGAAATCGTCGCCATCACTAGGGAGTTGGGCTTCGTCGTCCCCTCGGTTTACCAGGGCAACTACAACCCCGTAGCACGCCGCACCGAGGACGAGATCTTTCCCGTCCTCCGCAAGCACAACATCGCCTTTTACGCCTACAGCCCCATTGCCGGCGGTTTCCTCTCCAGGTCCAAGGCTGAACTGACGAATCCCGAGGGTCGGTTTGGCAACACAACTGGCGGAATCGGTGCCTTATACAATGCGATATACAATCGGCCCAGCCTCGTCGCCGCCCTGGACGTCTGGGAGCAGATCGCCCAGGACGAGGACGTCTCGAGGTCGGAACTGGCCTACCGATGGGTAGTCTACCACTCGAAGCTGCAGGCCGAATTTGGGGATGCCATCATTATCGGCGCGCGGAAGGAGGAGCAGTTGCGGGAGACAGTGGGTGCGTTACGCAAAGGGCCGCTGAGCGATGCGGCCGCGAAGAGGATCGATGAGATGTGGGAGGCCGTAAAGGCCGAGTCAACCCTGGACAACTATGAGAGCCTGCGTGCCAAGGCATGAGTGCCCGCTACTGTGCCAAAGGTCGGCCGATTCCTTGGTGGAATGTGCGGCGATTGTATTCGTACTTTAGCACCTGAAACATGGGATAAGAATGCTTGCCTCTGTTTGACGTGGCGTACCAGTCTTCGACGACATCAGGTTGCTGCTCACCGGTCCCTCCAGAACACTCCAGGCTGGTTACACCACGCGTGCAGTGTCGACGCCACCCCTTGTTTGGCAGCTTCTCATTGACCCGCCCGGTCTGCAGACAGCCGACATCCTGTGCTCATGTCGATCTGAGGTACGTAAGCTCTGACGAGCAGTGACTGAACCCATTCTGGGACATGGGCTGCTGTCGTTGTTGCTCCTTGAACAAGGACGGATGCCGTAATAAACCAGCAACTGCCAGCGTTCCACGGCCGAAACCAAAACCTCAACCGAGTGGTCGACGTGCAACGATTCCCAAGGTGCGTACACGATCGGGCTCGATCGCCTATCTCACCCGATGCGGGGTGGCGCAAATCGGACTGATGTGAAGCCAGCGGCCACTGGAGGCCATTATGCATTGTCCGATGGACACTTTGTGGTATTGGACGTCGGGACTGACGGAGAGCAGAGCTCAGATCCGCCATTGGAGTTCCGGGTGTGACAAAGCTAAAAGACGAACAGGTGGTACTCCAAGCCCACCTGAAAATACCAGAGGTGCTCGCCCAACTCCGGCATGCCCTTTTATATCCCGGGCTTTCCGTGAAACATCAAACACATCGACAGTCACCGAAAGTCCGGTACAGGCAATGGCCAGGTGTCACGGTCTCGACGTCCACCGAACGGCCCTGACCTCGACTCAGTGATTTAGATTCTCAACAGAATCTAAATCAGCCCAGTAATTGAACTCGCCGCCACTCCGGCCGCCATGCCCCCTTTCGAACCAACAGCGGGCCTGGTCTCGGCCTCAACCATCTCCGCAGCGCCACCGCTCGAGATACCGCCGCCTTCTGGCACACAACACCAAGGGCCATCATCAGTTCTCATCATCATTGCCGCCCTTCTTGGACTGGCCCTGGCAAGCATCCTTCTCTGGTGTGCTTGCTGGCGCAGGCGGAGGAGATTCCCCAAAGAAGCTCAACCGCGCAGGCATCGGCCGAGACCGAGACTTCGGACCGAAGTCAGGATCGTCCGCCCTGCACCATCCAGGTCACGAACGGGACGGCGATCCTCGTACCGGAGGGATCCGGTGCGGGTGACCTATCTGTCCAGGCCCCGTTCGAGCTCCGGCACAAGCTTGTCAGGGGTGGAGATACACCCGAAGGTAAAAGCGTCGGCCAGGGAATACACCGACAGATACAATGCAATGGGGTACCAAGATCGGGATGGAGACGAGGCCCATTCAACCCGGTTGGTTGGGAGAGGGGCAACCCACACAAGTCACGGCACTCACAGGCGAGGACGGTCAAGAGAGGCGCCGTTGGGGAGGCGCGCTATGAGGAGTCTTGCTGTGCATGACGGAAGAGGGGCGGACGGCGGAGGACGCTCAAGTGTGTACCAATCGCCGAGGGTGGAATCTCGCTCGTCGTCATCGTCCTTGTCGTCCCCGAGGCACTAATAGCGTGCAAGGCGCGCGAGACGTTGGCGTTGGAATTGTTAGATCAGTTTAGAAAAGTCCGACGAGAAGGAGACGCCCCCAGGAGATATATTCAGTCTGTTAAGCTGCTCTGTATGCAAATTCGTACATTTTCGTCCGCCCCTTGACTCGCTCCACCACTCCGTCGAACCCCTCACTCCAGTTCACCACGACCACTCATTAAGATATAAAACTAACCCCTTTGCGAAAGAAAGCTCCGCAACTCTTCTCCACCCCTGATAGACTGGCCCCTATTACAACCTGCCCCTGGCTTCAATACAGCTCACCCCTAATACAACTGATACCCCAACCCGCTCTCCAACAGCAAGCCCTCCACGCCCTCCCTCAACCTCTCCAGACCATCCAACCGCCATACCACACTCCTCGCATCACACCGATGTCCGTTCCGATAAACCGGCTGGGGCGACCCAGGAGGCGTAACCGGGAAGATGCCCCCCACGATACCCCACCCGGGCCGAGTCCCCTCCTCGTTCGCCTCATCGACATTCCCATTAGCAACAGCTGTGGTTTTGGGAACGGTAGTCCCCGCAGGAACACTGTTCGTAAACCACGCCTCCTCCTTCTCCTTGGCCTTCAACAACACCGTCATCTTCTCGCGGTGCAGGCCCAGCCCGCCGTTCACCCCGGCCACGACCGACTCGAAGCTCACGCCCGCAAACGGCTTGGCCGGGCGCGGCCAGACGAGGCGCTGGCGCGACAGGGCCTGGACGAGCCCGCCCACGACGAGGGTGTCGCAGTGGTGGGAGGGGCAGGGCGCCGTGCGCGCCGGGTTGGTGAGGTCGTCGAGGGTGTCGTGGACGAGCGTGAGCGCCGTGGCGAGGAGGGTCTGGCGCTGGCCGTCGATGTGCTTGGTGATCTTGTCGCGGATCGGCAGGCCCAGGGTCTGCAGCGGCCCCTGCGCGTGGGCCGCGGCCGTCTTGGAGACGGCCTTGAAGATGTCGGAGCGTCGGAAGACGTGGCTGGTGTAGATCCAGAGGATGAGGGAGCGGTTGTATTGGTCGGGGAGAGGAGACGAGAGAGCGGCGATCCAGCGCTCCGCGTAGATGTCGACGGCGTCGAGGAGCTGGAAGCGGTCGACGAAGAGCGCGATTTGGGCCAGGGTGTCGAGGTCGACGGCTCGCGGGACCTTGGAAC
>FJWA01000404.1_pt1 | contig 19514 bp, 8 predicted proteins | sample 1011891 | NCBI WGS metagenome assembly FJWA01 (sample SAMEA3912450, study PRJEB9761) | metagenome | biome: forest; material: soil | place: USA | collected 2011-06-22 | depth 0.1 m
GGCCGCCGGATCGGCCAGCCCCGCCAGCGGAGTCCCCCGAAAACAGAGGGTTCCTCCGGTCGGCTGGTCGAGCGCCCCGAGAAGCTGAAGCAGGGTGGATTTTCCACTGCCACTAGGCCCGGTGATGGCGACAAATTCGCCAGCCTCGATCCGGAAGTCCACTCCGCGAAGGGCATGGACCTGTCCGTCATCGAAATCCTTGGTGAGGCCCGAGCCTTCGAACATGGCCCCGCTGAACGAAGCGCCGGATGCTGGGCGCGTGGCGACCGCGGGAAAATGAGGTTCCGGCCCGACCATGGGTTTAAGCGCGGACCTCCGTGTTTTGGTGGCGTGGCAAATCGCGGGCCTGCCATTGGGCACCGACCCGCGGGTCAGCGAGACTGCGGAAGAGGTGAAGCAAAGCCTGCCGATAGCTCGGAAAGGGCGGATGTTCGTCGGGATGAGTCGGAGCCAATTCGGAGACGCGTGCGGGCAATTCGGCGTGGGTCAGTCCGGCATGCTGGTGATGCACGCCGTGGTAGGGTTCGTGCAGCAGGGTAAAGGCAAACATTCGCCCGAGCCATCCTTGCGACACGATGCTGCGGGTGGCGCTCCGCACGGTCGACCCGGTCAGTCCCACGTGTTCGATGTACTTGCGCCAGCTTTGCAGGTTCCCCGCCAGGTACGCAGGCCCCAGGTACATCCACAGGAAATATTCCCAGACGTGAAACCACGAGACCGCGCCCAGGACCGCCGCCCAGAAGCCGCCGATCATGGCGAATTCCATCCAAATGCGGCGGCGCACCTTCTTATTTCGAATGGGCGAGCCGGACCGGAAAAACGTTCTCACAAAGATGAAGGGCGTAAAGAACAGGCCCGCAAAAAGTTCGAGGAACGCCGCGGAAACCCGCAGCCACCGGGGGCTGCGCGTATCCACAAAAGGCCACAGCTCTTCGTCCCTGGCGGAGCCAAGGTGCGCGTGGTGGGTTTGGTGCGCAGCGCGATAAAGGCTGAAACTCGTAAAGCTTAAGACACCGATCAGCATGCCATCGATCTCGTTGAGGAGACGGCTTTTTCGGAGCAGGCCGTGAGATGCCTCGTGAAACCCGATGAGGAGACCGTGCATGAGGTGACTGGCCAGCAGGGCCACAACGGCCGCCAACCAGTACCACCTGTGATAGACCGCCGACCATAGACCTGCCTCCACCAATAGAAAGGCGGCGGTGAGCACAGGAAAAGCCGCCCGGCTCACCCAATGGGGCTCGTGCGGCTCAGTCAAATCGTGGCTGATGGCGGAGTTCATGTCAGATAGCGAGAGCGGCGATGCGGCTGGCGGGCGAGTGACACGCGGCCACGAGCACCGTTTGGAATAAACGTTTCAAGTCTTCGATTTCGGGCTGAGAAAAACGGTCGGCACGGAAGAGCCAGACGACTTCGAGTTCACTGCCGAGCTCGGTCACTTCACATCCGAGATCGAAGCGAGCCGTGCCAGTCGAGCGCATTTGCAAACGGGCCGAGAGCGCGGGCAGGTTGACATCGGGGATGGGATGGTTTTGCAGCGCAAAACGCACTTGATAGATCGGGTGATGCCCAGGTGCTGGGGCATCTCCCACCGTCCGGAGCACCTCCACAAACGGCATGGCATGGGCGAATGCCGCGAGCGTGTCCTCCGTCAAACGGCGGAGACTGTTCGCAAAAGTCTGGGCCGGCTCCACCTGCCCTCTCAGGGGAACATTTCCAGCGCAATAGCCCATCGTTTCGCGGACCGTGGGCACCCCTCGATTGGCCACGGGCGTCCCGACCACAATATCCTCAGTCCCAGCCCACCGGGAGAGCGCGATCTGAAACGCGGCCAGAAGGATATTGAAAAGCGTGGCTCCTTGCTGGCGCGCAACGTCCTTCGCCGCCTTGGCCAGATCTGCTCCCCAATGCTCAATCTCCCGGCGCAATCCGGACCCCGACTGGCCGGAGTCCGCGTCTCCGAAAATCCGGGATGTCCCGGCCAGCCGCGTCTTCCAATAGTCGGCGCACCGCGCGAGTTGGTCTGGCTGCCAAAGATGACGTTCGGCCGCCGCCCAGGAGGAGTACGACTGGGGCACCGGCGGAAGCGATCCCCCGACGCCCATCTTCCCTTGGAGATAGGCCGCGCAAAGATCCTGAACAAAGACCCCCAGCGTCCACCCGTCCGCAATGGCGTGGTGGATCGCGAAAACCAAAACCAATTCCGTGGGGCTGCGCTGAAGCATCTCCAATCGATACAAAGGTCCCTGCAGGAGATCGAACGGCCGCCGAAATACCGCGGTGGCCGCTTCCTCAATCGCGGGGTCCGTGGCTTCCGTTGCGGATAGTTCGCGGTATCGGAAACAAAGGTCACTGCTCTCCCGGACCATCTGCAAGGGGCCGTCCTTTCCGGGCAAAAACGACAGTCGCAAAACTTCCTGCCGGCTCATGACGCGCCGCAAGGCACCTTCACAGTCGGCCGGGGTGATCGCCCCCCGCACGTGGATCAGACAGCAGATATGATTTTCGGGGGCGGCCACGGGAATCGCGGAAGCTTCCCAGAGCTCTCGTTGGGAAAATGAGAGCGGGGACAGGCGCGCTTCTCCACTCTCCAACCATTGCTTGAACCGGGCGCGTTTGTCTCCAGACATAGGATTGGCGGAGACCGGGGTTATCGCACGGCCTCCTCAGGCTCCGACGCCGTCCCGGTTGCGGCGGGTTCGCCCAGCAGTTGGTCAATATCCTCGTCGGAGAGCGCGTCCAAATTAAGCTCCGCCGTGGCTTCGATCGTGACCGGCGTGATGGACCGGGCCGGCGGCGCGGCCGATGGTTTCTCACCCAGATGCTCGGCGAGCAAGGTCACAATCTGTCCGATGGTGCGGGCTCGCAGGAGGCTGGCCGGCGGGAGCGAGACGCCGATGGAGCTATCGATCGCCGTCTCAATTTCGACGCCCATGAGCGAGTCCAACCCCAAATCCGTCAGCGGTTGATCATCGCGCAAACTATCTGGCTTCACGCGCAGCACGGATCCGATCACTTCCCGGAGCGCCTGCCCGATCACCGTCCTTCGCTCCTCGGGCGCGGCAGACTCAATCTTGTGCCGCCAATCACTCGACTTCGCCCCGCCCTCCTGACTCTCGAACCCCGAGGCGAAGATGCGCTCCAGCAGCGGGTTCTCCTGCATGCCGCGGAAGAACTGCCGCCACTTGGCCCAGTCGACACGGATGGCGATGCCTTGGGGCACCCCCGCGGCCAGGAAAGATTCCAGCAGCGAGATTACTTCACCGGGCGAAAGCGCATCGGTGCCCTGGCGCGACAGAAACTCGGCGACACGCTCGTTCCGCGCGACATACCCCTCTCCACCCAGGACTCCCCAATTAATCGCGAGACCGGGCAACCCCAGCGCCCGGCGATGATGGGCCAGCGAATCGAGAAACGCGTTGGCCGCGCCGTAGTTCGCCTGCGCCGGATTGCCAAAGATACTCGAGACGGACGAGAACATGACGAAGCAATCGAGCGTGAGGTTTCGCGTCGCTTCATGCAGGAGCCACGCTCCATACGCCTTCGGAGCCATGACGGCCTCCATCCGGGCGCTCGTGAGGGAGGCCATCGGCGCATCATCGATAACCATGGCCAGATGGAACAAACCGCGCAACGGCTGCGCGTGGGAGCGAACGGCGTCCATGAGGTCAGCCACGTCCTCGGCGCTGCCAATATCGGCCCGGACGATGCGGACTTCGACCCCGCGGGCCTCCAAACCACGGACGAACGCTTTTGCTTCCGGGGTCTTGGCGCCGCTGCGACTGCTCAGCACCAGATGGCGGGCACCGCCATCCACCAGCCATTTCGCCACCACTTGACCGAAGCCGCCGAACGCACCCGTGATGAGGTAGCATCCATCCGCACGAACGCGGAAGCCCGGGACGAGCGGTTCTCCGCGCCTTGGCACAAAGATCTCCGGAAAGGCCACGACCACTTTGCCAATGTGCCGGCCGGAGGCCATGAGGCGAAACGCCGCATCCACGCGGCACGCCGGAAAGGATCGGAAGGGAAGCGGCCGGAGAGCACCTTGTTCCACCATTTCGGCAAGCTCGCCCAGCAATTGGCGGGTCAGCTCCTCGTCGCCATGGAAGACGGCGTCCATGGCGACCACATGAAAGGAAGCGTTCCGCCGGAGGGGCCACAACGGGATGCGTGTATTTTGATAGATATCGCGTTTCCCGATCTCGATGAAGCGACCGAATTCCGCGAGGCACGACAAGCCCATGGGAATGGCCTCCCCAGCCAGCGCATTCAAAACGACATCCACACCCCGCCCTTTCGTCAGACTCATCACCGCTTCCGCGAAATCGCCACGGCGAGAATCAATCACGTGTTTCACCCCGAGGGTTTCGAGCAGCGCCCGCTTGGCGGGACTCCCGGCCGAAGCAATCACCATCACGCCCAGATGATGCGCGATTTGAACCGCGGCCATCCCCACGCCCCCCGCTCCGGCATGCACGAGGATACTTTCCCCACGCCGCATCCGGGCGACATTTTGCAGCGCATGCCAGGCCGTCATGAAGACCACGGGAAGCGTCACAGCCTCCTCGAAGGAAAGGCCCGCCGGGATCGGGCGCACGTCTCCCCCCCGCGCCAGCGAGTGAGTGGCGAGACCGAACACCGCGAGACCAAACACACGATCTCCCACCGCCACGTGGGTCACTCCCGCGCCGACGCCCTTCACGATACCAGCGATCTCGTCGCCAAAAATCCGGGCGTCCGGCGCCTCGCCCGGATAGAGGGCGAGAGCCTTCAAAACATCGCGGAAATTCATGCCGGCCGCCTTCACTTCCACGAGTACTTCTCCGGGGCCGCAACCCGGCAGTCCGAATGGGACAAACCGCAAGGTGTCCAAGTGGCCCCGCTCCCGGGTTTCGAGCCGCATCGGCTCACACTGGCCAAGGACTTGTTCCCGCGGAAGCTGCCCGCGGCCCAGCCGTTGGACGTAGCGCGCTTCCCCACGCAGGGCGACTTCTCGCTCCGCACCCGTTCCAAGCAATTCGTGCCAAATCTGNTCTTCCTCGGACTCGGATTCCTGCGGGGCCAAATCAATGGCCCGGCAGGCGAAATTTGGATGCTCGTTGTGAATCACCCGGAGGAGGCCGATGGCCGGGGCCTGGGCCACGGACGTCGGAGCCAGTTCGCGTCCAGCCGGTTGGGCGCCGCGCGTAATGAGGTCAATGCGGAGCTTGCCGACCGGATTCGCCACCGCGAGGGCTTGCGTAAAATGGAGTAGCGCATCCGTCCCCATCGCCGTGTCCTCTCGCTCCCCTTCCCTCCCCAAACCCGACACTTCGGGCGTCTTGCCATCCAAGCTCCATAGATAGACGTAGCGCACCGGCGGAGCGTCCGTGGCACATGGTTCGAGCAGCCGTTGCCAATCCTCAGGCTCCTCTGCGCGGATGGCACACACATCTGATCCGTCGCAGGCAAACTGTGAACCCCTCCGAACGAGGCGGCACCGTGCGCCAGTGTTCCGCAAACGCTCGGCCAGACGTTCTCCGAGGTCCGAGGCATCGGCAAAGATCATCCACGAATCTTCGACCGGTGTTTCCGGGTCCCGAGACACCATCGCCGGGACCTCCGGCCAGGCTTTCCGCGCGAGAAGACCAATCTGCCCTTCGCCTTCCGGGCCCTGCAAGCCAGGGAGGGATTCCGCCTCGGCAAACCCGCTTTCCCGCAGAACGGCCACCCATTGGGCGCGCCCGAGCAACGGATGATCCTGACGCAAATCGCGATCCGTGAATCGCCACCATCCACTGGTCAGACCAAAGACTGATTCCGTCCACAATTGAGGCGTGGCGACGTCCATGAAGACCAGACTGCCTCCGGGAGCGAGCAAGTCGTGGAGGTTCCTGACTGCGGCCCGCACGTCGCTCACCGCGTGCAACACATTGGTGCCGATGATGAAATCAAAACTGCCTGCGGTCAGCCCTTGTTCCGTCCCGGGTTTCTCAAGGTCGAATACCTTGCACTCTACTTCGGGGAAGGCGGCCAGCTTCTGCAGAGCCGCGGGAAAGAATCCCGCCGAGACATCTGTAAAGGTATAGGAATGCAATCCCCGCTCCAGCAAAGGAAGCACATGGGAGGTCAAGCCACCGGTACCGGCGCCGACTTCCAGGATGCGCAAGCCCCGCCCCTCCGGGAGGTGGTTCGCCGCTTCCCGCAGCGCCGCCGCAATCGCCCCCAGCCAATGGCTGGTGAGGAGCCCATCGCCGTAAAACTGATCGAGAAATTCTGCTCCGGCCCCCGAAAACAGAACCTGGATGGCGTCTTTCTCGCCGCGCAGAATCGGCCCGAGTTCCGCGCAATTTCCTGCGCAGAGCAAGGCCTCCGGCAGATGACCGGGATGTTTCTCAATAAACGTCCGCAACGCCTCCTCGGCCATCTCCGCCGCTTTGACAAAGGCCGTGGTGGCGTGGAATTCACCCTTTTCGCGCTGCAAGAGCCCACGCTTCTCCAACTTTTTCGTCAATTGGCCAAACACGGGACGCATCGCTGCCGCGATCCCGAGCGATTCCGCAGTAAAGGTCGCGTCGGTCGTGACGCCCATCCTTCCCAAACCGCGGGCCAGTTCAGCGGCGGCCAGATCGTCCCCGTCGGCCAGCGCGGATTCCAACTCCGTGCGTCCGCGCACGCCCAGGACTTGCTCCAGGGCCTGAGCAGCAGCGTTGCTCAATTGCGAGAGAGGTAGCGGGGGAAGCGGGACGGTCCGTCCCGCCGCAGCTGACCGTTCCCAGCCCACATGGTAAACGACATCCCGCGTGCCCCCGGGGACACCGGAACGCCGGGCACTGGTCAGGCTGATCGCCCGGAATCCGTCTACCAGCACACAGGGATGGCCTGCCGCATCGTATAATCCGATGCCGCCTTCCAAAAAGTCGTCGTTGAACTGATGCACCTTCGCGCGGACGAAAGTCGCCGATCCGGGCGAACGTAAAAACAGGATCCGGGAAAAACGCACCGGTAGTTTCATCCGGGCCCGACGATCCTCAACGGTGGCGGCCCCCGCGGAGAACACCTGCAGAGCCCCATCGAAAAGAACCGGATGAAGCGCGTATTCACCGGCGCGAAGGGCAATCGCCTCGGAAAGCGCCACCCGGCCAAAGGACTGGCCGCCGCCAGCCGCGAGCTCGCGAACCGGGCGAAACTCCTCGCCATAGCGCAATCCCAAATCGCTCATGTGCTGGTAAAAACCGTCCACTTCCACCGAGGTGAGATCCGTGGGGCGCGACTCCTGCCAGGAGGCGGCGGAGAACGCGGAGTCGGTCCGCTCACTTCGCATCGAGCCCACGACATGGAGAGACCACGTCGCGCCCTGCTCCTGCCGGCTCTGAATGGAAAACGTTCGCTCCACCGGATCGTAAGACAGCTCCAACTGCACGCCGGAAGCCGGCTCGGGGAGGATGAGAGGCTTTCGGATTTCAAAATCCTCAACGGCAAAGGGCCGTCCTTCAAAATACTGGACCCCTGCCTCGAGAATCATTTCCACGAACGCGGCCGCCGGAAAAATCACGTGGCTATCCACCTTGTGGTCCTTAAGGAAAGCCATGTGCCGCCCGTCCAATCGCGCGGTCCAGGTCGGAGTCGCCCGGGGCAGCCGGAACTCCAGCAGACCGCGCCCACCGGCACCCAACCGGCCTTCGCGCCAATCATTCGATTCACTCCACCATCTCGCCTTGTCCCAGGCGTAGGCGGGCAACGCGAGCAAACGGCGCGACGGAGTCATGGCCGCAAAGTCGAGCCGCACGCCCGCGCGATGCAGTTCCAGGGCCGTATCCAACAGCGATTCGTGCTCACGTTCGCGGCGCACACTGGAAAGGATCGGCGCGTTGCCTCCACGGGCAGCGAGGCACTCTTTAATCGAATGGGCCAGGGCGGGATGGGCACTGATTTCCAACCAGCCATCCACCCCGAATTCCGCCACGGCTCCGAGCGCATCCGCAAACCGGACCGGCTGGCGGATTCCGTGGGCCCAATGCGAGGCGCCACAGGCGGTGCCCAGATGCCGCTGCCCGGTCACGGTACTGAAAAATGGCACCATTTCCCCGCCGACGGTCAGGTCCGTGAGCGCCGCCTCCAGCGCATCAGCGGCGGGCTGCATCAAAGCGTGATGAAAGGGATGATCCACGCGCACCAATCGCGCAAATATTCTCTCCGGCTCCAATTCGGCGACCATCGCCTCGAGGGCCGCGCGCGGCCCCGAAAGAGTAATGGAGCGCGGTCCATTGAAGGCGGAAATCGTCACCGTTCGATCATGCCGGGCGATCAAATCCCGCGCCTGCTCTTCGTCCAGGCCGACGGCCAGCATCGTGCCCTCTCCGCGCGCGCATTCCTCCATGAATCGGGATCGCAGGACGATCACCCGCGCGGCTTCCTCCAGGCTCAACACGCCCGCCACACAGGCCGCCGCCACCTCACCGACACTATGACCCACCACCGCCGCCGGGACGACACCCCAGGATTTCCAAAGCTCCGCGAGCGCCACCTGCATGGCGAAAATCGCCGGCTGGGCCACTTCCGTCCGCGACATCTGGGAGGTCTCCTCCGTGCGGTTCAACTCCTCCAGGAGGGAAAATCTGGCCCAGGGACGCATCGCCACATCGCATCGCTCCATGGTCTGCCGGAAGATGGGTTCCTGCCGCATCAGTTCCCGCCCCATGCCCCACCATTGCGGACCCTGGCCGCTCATGACGAATCCAATCCGGGCGGGTTGTTCCCGCCTGGGGGTGAACGACGTCCGCGCACGCGGACTTTCCTCGCCTTTCGTAAAGGCGCGGAGCTCGGCGATCGCTTCGCTCATCGTGCGAGCCGTCATCGTCATCCGGTGGGGATGATGGTTGCGCCTCGCGCCGAGCGTATAAGTGAGGTCTGGCAGCAAGGGAGAGCTACCGTTGGCATTGGAGCGCGCCTCCAGCCATTCCGCGAGTCGCCCAGCCGAGGTCTTCAGCGCTATTTCCGACCGCGCGGAAAGCATGACCGGCCACGCGCGTTCGATGGAGGGGTCCGTCTCGTGGTGATGAAGATGCGGGGGCCGGGGTGACTCCGACAAAATCACGTGGGCGTTTGCTCCGCCAAACCCGAAAGAATTCACACCCACCAAACGCCTTCCAGCCGGGGCCGGGAACGGCTCCATCCCGGTGGGAACACGCAGTTTTAGCTCCGCAAAATCAATGTTGGGGTTCGGCGTTTTGAAATGAAGGCTGCCGGGAATCTGCCCGTATTTGAGCACCAGCATCGCTTTGATCAGCCCAGCGACGCCGGCGGCCGTCTCCAAGTGCCCGAGATTTGTTTTCACGGAACCGATGGCGAGCGGCTCACCAGCCGGGCGATCCGTGCACAGAGCTTTCGCCAGCGCATGCGCTTCGATGGGATCGCCGACGGCGGTGCCCGTGCCATGTGCTTCCACAAAGCCAATTTGGGAAGGATCGACCTCCGCATTGGCACAGGCATCGAGCACCAGCCGCGCCTGGGCTTCCGGGCTCGGAAGGGAGATCCCGTTCGTGTGACCATCCTGGTTGATGGACGTTCCCACGATGACTCCTTGAATCGGATCTCCGTCGGCCAAGGCCTGGGAAAGCCGCTTCAGGAGAACCATGCCCGCCCCCTCCCCACGCACGAATCCATTGGCTGCCGCGTCGAAGGCCTTGCACCGCCCATCGGGGGAAAGCATCGAGGCTTGCGAAAATCCGATGAAGCCGCCCGGCGTGATCATCACCGTGACTCCGCCAGCGAGAGCCGTGTCGCCACGCCCGGCCCAGATGTGCTCACAGGCCGCGTGAACGGCGGTCAATGCCGAAGAGCACGCCGTGTCCATCGCCACACTGGGGCCCTTGAGATTGAAACAGTAAGAAATCCGATTGGCTGCAATACTATGGGCGCTCCCCGTGGGAGAATGCGCCGTGATGCCGGAGGAGTCCCACGGAGTCCCCTGAATGATTTGGTAGTCATTGTGGGAAATTCCCACGAAGACTGCGAGATCGGTCCCGCCTTCCAAATCCAACACCAGACCGGCATCCTCCATGGCCTCCCAGGCCGTCTCCAGCAGCAACCGGTGCTGAGGATCTATATAGGGCGCCTCTCGGGGGGAAATACCGAAAAACTGGGGATCAAACTGGTCGATACCCTCAATGAAGCCACCCCGGCGGGTGATGGATTTCCCCGCCAAACCAGGCTCGGCATCGTAGAACCGCTCCACATTCCAACGGTCCGCGGGAACCTCCCCGACAGCTTCCCGTCCTTCGACGAGCATTTGCCAGAGTGATTCCGCATCGTTCACGCCGCCGGGGAAACGGCAGCCGACTCCAATAATAGCGATTTGTTCCTTACGCATAAAAGTTTTCGGATCAGGGGGATGCTTTCTTAGGGCCGATATCCTCCGCCTAATCGATTCTCCATCGTCCGGTGCGTCTCTTTTTTTTACACAGCGTCAAAATATGTGCGGAATTTCTGGAATTATCGACCTGACAGGCCAGCGCCTGGTGCCTGAGGGAAACATCCGCGCCATGACCCAGGCGCTCACGCACCGGGGACCGGACGAAGAGGGTTTCCTGCAACGTCCTGGAGTGGCTCTGGGCTCCCGCCGCCTGAGCATCGTGGGCCTGGCGGATGGGCAGCAGCCCATGACGAATGAAGACCGCAGCGCCTATACGGTTTTCAACGGGGAACTTTTTGACCACGTGGAGCAACGCAAGGAACTCGAGTCACGGGGCCATCACTTCCATACCCACTGCGATACGGAGATCATCCCGCATCTATGGGAAGAATCCCAGGAAGGAATGTTCCTAAAACTCCGCGGCCAGTTTGCCATCGCGCTTTGGGACGAACGACGGCGCCGACTAGTCCTGGGCCGGGATCGCTTTGGCATCGCACCGCTCTACTGGACACGGCAGGGCGACTGGCTGCTTTTTGCTTCGGAGATCAAAGGCCTGCTGGCCTCCGGCATGGTCACGGCACGGCCCGATCGCCGGGGCTTGGATCACATCTTTACCTTTTCGGCTCTCCCGGGACCGATCACGTGTTTCGAAGGGATTCAGCTCCTCCGCCCTGGCCACTACCTGCAGGTTTCTCCGGGCGACGCTCGCGGGGCCAGCCCCACCATCGAAGAGCGTGCGTACTGGGAAATGGACTTTCCCGATGCCGGCGAGGAGGAGGACGGCGGCGACCCTCGCCGCCTGGTCGATCAGTTCGAGGGCATCCTCATGCAAGCCGTCGAAGAACGACTTCGGGCCGACGTCCCGGTGGGTGCTTATCTTTCGGGAGGAGTCGATTCGAGTCTCATTGTGGCACTCGCCTGCAAGCTCAAGGGGCCAGCCATCAATACCTATACCATTCGGGTGGATGACCCGGCTCTCGATGAACTCAGCGCAGCCAATCTTGCCGCCAAGCACATCGGGACCAAGCCCCCGGTGGTGCAGGATTTTCGGAAGAGCGATGCCCTCAACACCTACCCCAGCCTGATCCACGCGGCGGAATCCCCGGTCATCGATACCTCCTGCGCCGCGCTCCTCCAATTAGCCCAGCGAGTACACGATTGCGGCCAGAAAGTCGTGCTCACGGGCGAGGGCGCGGACGAATGGTTGGTCGGTTATCCGTGGTATAAGGCGGCCAAACTAATGGGATACCTGGACGCGATCCCGGGATTGCGACTGAGCGATTGGGCCCGCCGCGGATATTTGCGAATGAAGGGGGTCCCCCAATACCCACGCGAAATGCGGCGGCAAGTGGAGGAAACCATTGGCGGTCCCAACGCGTGGATCGATAGTTACGGTTTACTCGGCCTGTCCAAGCTACGCTTTTACGCGGCGCCGATGCGCGCGGTGATGGAGCAGGCGAACCCCTGGGCCGATCTTCAGATGAATCTGGACCGGGCGAAGCGATGGCATCCCCTCAACCGAGGGATCTGGGTAGCCGGCCGGGTCACCCTGGCGGGACACCTGCTCCAGGCCAAAGGAGATCGCGTGGCGATGCATTCCTCGGTGGAGGTCCGCTACCCATTTTTGGACGAAGCGGTCTTCGACTTTCTGTCCAAACTACACCCACGCTGGAAACTTCGCGGGTTTCGCGACAAGTATCTCCTCCGTCTGCTCGCGGAACGCTGGTTGCCGCGTTCCACCTACCGTCGGGGCAAGGTCATCTTTCGCGCGCCCTTGGATTCCTTCCACATCGATCCGGAGCCGGCGTTTGTCCGCGATCTGCTCAGCGAAGAATCGCTGCGCCGGACCGGCTACTTCGAGGTGAAAGAAGTCCAGCACTGGCGGAAAGCCTACCGCACCCTGAGGGGACTGCCCCGCCTTTCGGTGGAAATGGGACTCGCTGCCGTGGTGGCGACGCAACTGTGGCACCATCACTTTATCGAGGGAACGCTGGCCGATCTCCCGACGCTGGCGGGTGCGTCAAAGGCCGCGGCGATACCGTCTTCGGTCTCGAGAGCCGCCTAACCCCAAACGACTGGAACCATCTGCGATGCTGTTTCCACCGACTCGATGAAAGCCTGCCGGCCTTGGGCCGCAACCCGACACAGGCAGAGCATCCAACACGCGAAGATTACCGCAACGCAGTCAGCGCCTCGCGCCCTTGCGCCTTTCTCTCCGGATCATCTTTGTCCTCGTTGGGAAGAGCCAAGCCTTTTTCAAGAAACCGGCGGGCATCTACTTTCTGGCCCATTTGCGCGTAAACGCGGCCGAGTTCGATATAATGCATGGGCCGATTCGGGCAGAGTTCGATTGCTTTTTGAAAGCAAGTCACCGCTTCTGCGTTGGACGCCTCGGGCAGCTTTTCATACATCATTCCTGCCAAGGCCCGTTTCACCGAACTGACGGCCGAGACCTCCCGATGCCAGCGCCCGAGGACATGCCACGCCAGGTCATTTCGCGGGTTCAGTTTAACCGCCCGCTCCGCGGCCGCCTTGATCTTAATAGAATCCGCCACCTGCTCTTTTTTTTCCAGGTAGGGCACCAGTTTCCCGTAGCTGATTGCACTGGAAAGTTGCGCATCGGAATCCGCCGGTGCGAGCACCGCCGCCCGCTTGCCGTACAGCAAGGCGATACTACCGAGACGGACCTTCTCCTCCGCCGTCTGGGCATCGGACATCAAATGCCGGTACTGTCGCGCGATTCTGACCAGCAACGATGGATCGTTCGGACGCTTCCGCTCGGCCTGCTTATAGGCCTGCAGCGCCTCCGGAGCCTGCAGGCTTACGTCAAAGGAATCGCCCTTTTTAATGAACTCGTCCGGAGAATCCCCCCGAGCGATAACGTTGGAAAAAAAGAGCACTGCCGTGGCAATGCTCGCTTTGATGAAATGGGAGTAGGCTGCGCGTGACATCGCCATCGCTCGCCCGCAATTAGGATGGCAGCAAGTAAAAATCTCGTCAGATTCGCGATTCTAATACTTGGAAATTTTCAAGTGAAATCCTATTTTCGTTTAGGAGTTTTTCCGCCCATGCTCACGATTCGGCCGGCATTGACGAGCGGCGCTTCGCTTCGCGGTGGGCCGATCAACTGGAGGCTCGTGAGCGAAACCGATTTCCCTTGGAGTGGAATCGGAACGGCCAGGGCGGGATTGCCCGCAAAATTCACGGCCGCGGTATTTTGCAGATCAAACACCTGGGCCTCCAAGAGCGCAAACCGGAACCACCAAGGAAGCTGGGGCGGCAGCGACCGCAAGGTCGGAACGGCAATGAAATCGACCTTCTCAAAAACTCCCCGAAGCGTTCTTTTCCAGTCCCCCTGCGCGGCGAGGGCGGGACCATAATTATTCGCATATTCCAGTTCGCCGAGGAGGATGGTGGCCTTCGTCGGAGCGCTCACCCCGGGCTTGGTCAAAAACTGTTGCAGCCCGAGCCAGCCTTCGGCGAGGGCGACGGAGCGCGCATTCTTTTGCGCCTGGGCCCATTTTTTCGCGAACGCGTCGTCCAGCGGCACCACCCGAAAATGCGCGGCGGCCAAGGCGGCATCCACCGCCCGATCGATTGCCGCATCCGTCCCCGGGATATGAAGCCGCCCAATGCGCAGCGTCCTCCCCGTGGGGTGGGCGGAAACCGCCTGCGCATATCGAGCGGAGAATCCCGGCTTCAATAAATCCATCCCCACCACCAAATGGGAAATATCCTTCGCCATCGGTCCCACGGTATCCAGATGCGGCGACAGTGAAAACACGCCGCGCAGGGACACCAGGCCAAATGTTGTCTTCAGCCCGAAAACACCGCAGCAAGCCGCCGGTGTCCGAATCGAACCCGCCGTATCGCTCCCAAACGCCACGTCCGCACTTCCATTCGCCACCGCCACCGCCGAGCCACTCGAGGAACCACCCGGGATTAATCGAGGCCTTCCGCCAAGATAGTTCTTCGGGGTGCCAAAGTAGTCATTCACCCCCGAGGTTCCAATCGCAAATTCAGTGACGTTCGTCTTTCCGACGATCTCCACATGCCGCTGCCGAGCCGCTTCCATGCAGGCGGCATCCCGTGCGGCGGGCGGACTGTTTTTGGAAAGATACTCGGAGCCCGCCGAGGTCACCTGCCCTTTCAAATCGATGAGATCCTTGACCGCCAATCGCAACCTCTTTCCCTCGGGAGGAGCTGGATGGTAAACAATGTAAGCGTGGTCCCGCGATTTGGCCGCCGGCTGGATTGGCCGAACAGCACACCCCTGCAGGAACGCCGCCAAAAGGATGCCGGGCAGAATCAGAAACGTAGTTACCGAGCGCATCGAAATCATGGTGTTGATCGTTCTCTTCTTTTCCCCATCTGCGCGAGCAGTTTATACGCGGGTTCCACGATAAATTCCCATGATTTCCGTACCAAATCGCATGCTGAGGGTAGCCGGCAGCTTGGAAGGGCCGTGGCAACCACCACATTGTTTCCCCGCGAAGGAGGTCCGAGTTTCTGGGCAGTGATGATTCGGTGGACATGACCGGGCAGATTTTGCATCCCGGTGGTGGAGGGATCCTGAATGGCTAAGCCCCTTACTTAAATAGGCCAACGGACGTCCGAACGAAAGAGGCCTTCCAATTTTCACACGCGCAGTCCTTTTGCCGTTAGCGAAGGGAAATTACCATGAGGAGTGAATCACACGAAAGCCGCGCGATGCTGGCGAACATTACGAACGCCCGACTGGGTACGAAGGGATATGCGGGTTGAGCCGAGGATCCGATTTCTGCAAATTAGTGACCGTGTCGCAAGGTGCTAAGGCCGCACGACCCGCCAAAATCCCCGCAGCTCGGTGTTCGGATCGATGGTCACGGTGAGATCCATGCGGAGCCCCTCGCCCTTGAAGGTCTGCACCGTGGTCCATCCGCTGCCGAGGTCGGGACTATATTGCAATTGATGCATGGCGCCCGGCTGCACCTTGACGCCGATGATCAACTGGTTGGCCGCGCCCCGGTGGATGCCGTCTGCTTCCGGCATGACCGGACCACCGTTCACGGTGAACGCCGTGCGATTTGAAATCTCCGTGTAGGAGTCGTTGATGAAAAGCGCGAGGTAGTAATTCCCCGCAGGCAGCCGGTCGGCAAAGGTCACACTGCCCGTGGGGTTGCCACCCACGTAGAGATAGGTGACCAGGCGATCCACGCCCGGGGTGGCGCCTTCCACGAAGATGCCCACGTAGTCCTTGGGCGTGCCGGCGCCACCGCTAAAGTTCACGGTAAAATTGGTGCCGTAGGCGAAGTTGCCGCCTTCGGCGATGGCGATGACGGCTGGCGTGGAGCCGACGCTGAAGGCCAGCCGATCGCTAATCTCGAAGTAGCCATCATTCACGAAGTAGACCGCGTAGTAAAATCCCGGGGACAGGCTCGGAAAGCTGAGCACGCCAGCAACCCCCGTGACGTAATGCCACTGGGTGGAAGCCGTCCCGCTGCCCGGGGCTTGCCCGACGCGATAGACTCCAATCCAATCCGTCGCGGCCCCCGGAGCGTTGGCGTAATTGACCACGACCGTTTCTCCCTCGTCGTAGACTGCATCCGTCATGCTCAACGCGGGAGTGGAGCCGACATAAAAAGGAACGCGCGGGGCGATTTCCGTGTAGCTGTCGTTGGTGAAAAACGCGGCAAAATATTCGGCGATCGCGGGTAGATTGAAGGCGAACGTTTTGGAACCGCTGACACCGGTGACATACTGCCAGGTGGTCGAAGCCGTGGGACCCGGAGTCTGACCTTTTTTGTAAATTCCGATCCAGTCGGTGGAGAGACCGGGACCGTTTTCGTAGTTCACCACGAAGTCCTCGTTGAGCGCATAAATCCGCTTCGCCATGGAAATACTGGCGGCGGCCACGACGCTGCCCTGCACGGTGAAACTCATCGTCGTGCTCCAGGCGGACCATTGGCAATTGCTGTCGCGATGGCGCACCCGGGCGTAGTAGGTCCCATTGGGCAACTGGCCGGCGGTGATTGGATAGTTCAGCACATCCAGGCCGGCGTGGATGTTGACGGGCGTATAGTCCGGAGCGCCCGTGTCGCCGTAGTAGTTTTCGAAATCGCGGATCCGATCGATCTTCAGCGTGCCGAAGGCGGCGTCCGTCGCGATTTGAAATTGCGTGCTATTGAGCGTCTCGGTGGTGGCCGCAGTGCTGAAGACCGAGCTCTGGAGAGCAAAGGGCAGCGTCACCGGAGCCGCCGGAGCGTTGATCAACACCGGTGGATTGGGCGCGGCGAGACCGAATTGCCGATGAAAGGTGTCGATAAGCTTGCTCGCATAAACAAACCCGAGTTTCGGGTGCGCCTCGGAGTAGCATTCCACCGTCAGTTTCCGCGCCGTGAGATCGAAATCAAGAATCTGCCAGGCCCAGTTGGCGATGGTCTTTTGGACGTCGTCGTAGTCCTGTTCGTTGCTCTGCCCCCAGTACTGATCCCAGGCGGTGCCGCCCGAGATGATGTGATACACCGGCCAGTCGCGCATCTGTCCACGGGCATAGAGATGATGATGCGCGCCAATGGTGAGCACGTGCTTGGGTGTCTGCGCGAGAATGGGGGCGACGGTATTGCGAAACCACGTCGAGATGTCGCCGATATATTGCTCCGCTTGGTAGGGGCGATGGACGAACGACACGATGAACTCCACTTGGGGATCGTTCTTGGCGGCGTTGACGAGCTGCGTCACCCAGTTGGTCTGCGCGGTGGAGGTATCCTCGCTGTTCGTATGGACGAAGAGGATATTGCCCACGTGATTGGCGTAATACGCATCCCCGCCCGGACTGCTGATACCCGCATAGGTCAGGTGATCGTAGTTGAAATGCGCGCGGTAGAGCGTGAGCGAAGTATCGCTGTAGGTCTCGTGATTCCCCACCAGCGTCATCACCGCGAGGTTCGCGGAAATCTCCTGCTCCTTGAACAGATGGACGTTCTGGTAGTGATCGAGCGTTCCGACGTCCACCTGGTCGCCCACGTTGAGCAGCACATCGATCGCCTCCTCGATGGGCACGCCATATTTTGCGACGATGGTGGCCTTCGCGCGCGCGACGATGGTTTCGTAGCGGGGCTCGTTCTTGATCTGGTTGTCGCCGATGACCAGGAAGCGCAGGCGGCCGGTCTTGGTTCCGCGCGGTGGCAGCGTGCGGAAGCGCGCCACGGCGGACTCCTGTGCGCCCGTCTTCACCTTGTAGTAGTAGTAGGTGCTGGGGGTGAGGCCGGTCAGAAAGGTATTGTGCCAGCTGTAATTGGTCCCGAGCACCTGGTTCGTACCCGTGACGGTGGTGGTCATCGCAGCGGGGCTGGTGCCGTAGGTCACGGTCGATTCCGTGCCGCTATCGGTCCGCCAGCCCACCCAGATGGAATCCGGCGTGACGCTTTGCAGGTACGGGCGCAGGGCGCTGGTGTCGTCCGCTCGCAGCAGGGATGGGACCAGCGCCGCGAGCGCCGCTTGCGCCAGGAAGCGCCGGCGCGTGAGGGCTTCGACGAGGGGGCCGTAGTTGAGATGAGCGCGGCGATCGCGGTAGTCGAGTTTCATGCGTGAGCAGCAGGCCGTGGTGCGAGTCGGATGGTGTTGGTGGCGCGGGCATGAAGGCCATACCACGCCCGATGCGGCGGAGAATCGGAGAAATCGTCAAGACGAGGTTAATTTCGCCAGCACACTTCGCGGGAGGATCCCGCCTCCCCTCTTGGGCCTGCCCCGGCGCGAGATGTCCACTGCCGGACGCCGCCTCCCGCCAGAGTGCCCGCCGCACCCTTCCTCAGCGGATGGCTCGCTTCCCCGTCTCCCGAAACAGAAAGCGCGACATACTTTCCACCGAGGGGAAGCGCATCGATTTTGCAATCTTTTCCAAGGGTAGATCCGTTGTTTGCAGCAGGTATTCGAGATGCCGGATGCGCGTCTCCATGATCTCACGCTTGGGCCCGTGGCCGAGAGCTTCCTGGAAACGCGATTTGAGGACGGTCAGCGAAAGCGTCGTTTGGGCCAGGACATCGGAAACCTGGATGGCGTCGGCCAGGGCATTCAGGCGGATCCAGCGCACCAGCCGCGCCACCTCCGGATCGTCGAACGCGAGAAAATCGGTGCTTTCCCGGGCGACGACCACGCCCACGGGCACGGTCTCTTCAATATCCGTCGCCGGCCGGCCGGCCAGTTGTTCCCCAAGCAGCCGCGCGGCTCGAAAGCCAATCTCGCGGCCCGGATAGTCGATGCTGGTCAGCGCGGGGGTGGTCCCGTGGCAATAAACCGGATCATTACCAAAGCCGAGCAGCGGCAAGTCGTCCGGGACCGAGCGGCCGCCTTCGACGCTCGCCTGGCGCACCGCGACCGCCAGCGGATCGTCGGCGGCAAAGACTCCGCAAGGCTTCGGCAGGCCCCCGAGAAAGGTGGCCAACTCGTGCCGGATCGCCTTCCACGCGGTGTCTTTCCAGAGCGGATGGGCTGGCAGGAAGAACTCGCGCGCCACAATGCCCCGCTCGGCCAGCGCCACCGTAAAGCCCTGCCAGCGTTCCCGCGCGTAACGGCGCGGACCGGAAATCCACGAAGCCACGTTGTATTGCGAGGCCGCCCGGCCCACGAAGGCGAAATCACGCAGGCCGAGGCTGGCGAGATGTTCAGCCGCGCGACGTCCCACTTGCGCATTGTCGGGGAGCACCCGCGGAAAGCCGTGGCTGCCGCCTTCGCTGCTGATATTCACCACGGCCAGTCCACGCCGCCTCCACGCCGCCGCTTCCTCCGCCGTCATGCGAAAGGTAATCAATCCCGCTCCGGTCCAGTTCTGATCGAGGCGCACCGGCTGCAGTTCACCAAAGGCGTCGTTCTCGGTGACGAGTTCCCATCGTCCATGCAGCCGCATGTAATCGAGCAACCCCAGGAAGACCGACTGGGCAAAGGTTGCCCAGGGCGGGAGTCGCACCCCAACGGTTGGACGATTCCAGGAGTTCATCGACTCCGGAAAATATCCGCGCGCCGCGCCGCGGCAATCCTGCCGGCACTTCCGTCGAAAATTGTCACACTCCGGCGGTTTCGTCTTTCGCGGGGCGCCGGCCTGCGGCGTAACGAAAGGAGAACGGTCTGGCCTTCCTCGGCG
>FJWA01009717.1_pt1 | contig 19306 bp, 24 predicted proteins | sample 1011891 | NCBI WGS metagenome assembly FJWA01 (sample SAMEA3912450, study PRJEB9761) | metagenome | biome: forest; material: soil | place: USA | collected 2011-06-22 | depth 0.1 m
AAGCCGCCGAGTTCATCCGCATCCTACACCCCACCCTGCACAACTCCAACCTCACCTCGCCCCCCCTCATCGCCTGCTACGACGCCGAAGGCTGGTCCTCGCAGGCCGGGATGCTCTCGGCCCTCAAACCCGTCGAGTCCCAGCTCGGCGTAATCACCTCGCACGCCTACACCTCGCAGCCCTCCTCGCCTATNTCGGCGCGCCAGCCCGTCTNGCAGACCGAGGCCGGCGACTTGCAGGGCGCGTGGACGTCGGCGTNGTACTCCTCTAGCGGGGCGGGCGAGGGGTAGACGTGGGCGAACAATGTGTACCAGGCGGTGGTGAATGCCAATGCCAGTGCGTATCTGTACTAGGTAGGTGTGCAGGCGGGGAATACGAACTCGCATATGGTGCATATTAACAATGGGAAGGTGGAGGCGAGTAAGAGGTTATAGGCGCTAGGGCAGTAGAGTCGGTTTATAAGGCCGGGCGCGGTGAGGGTTAGTGTTTCTAGGGCGGGGTCGGGGTTAAAGACGGCGGGGTTTAGGAATGGGGATGGGAGTGTTGCGGTGGTGGTGATTAATAGTGGGAGTGTGGCCAAGGTTGGGGTCAAGGTGCAGGGGGCGGCGTCGACGAAGGCGTGGGTCACGGATAATACCAGGGCGATTGAGGGGTTGGCGGCTGCGTTTGCGGATAGGATGGCTAGCGTGGACGTGCCATCGAGGTCGATGGTCACGGTGGTGCTGTATCCCGCTGCTGCTGCAGGGGGGGTGGTCAAGGTTGGTGTTCGGCTGCCGTGATGATGACAGGGTGGGAGACCGGGTGTTAGTGCCTGGAATATGTCCGAGTATTAGGTCAAGAGGGACATATGGAGTGTGATGTTGCCGTTGACCCCCAAGCTCAGCAATAGTAACTTCGAGGCACAACCTGTGCAAAAAAACACCGGGTATCGCTTTCGGGTCTGTCTAGGGTCCAGCCCTACCCGTCATGTTGCTCGAAGCGAGATCGAGGCCGGAAATGGAACGCCGTGAAAGGGGTTGCGGACCTCTCCACGTTTATGAGTCGGCGCCACCAATATCCTCCGTTATTACCCCAATGGCGTCTATTTCAGATCGTCTTTCAGGGAGCTGCGCCACAGGGTTGTGTCACTTGCAGCAACCTATTTTCAGGATTCAATCCTACATACCTGGGTAGCATAAAGACCGCTAATGACAGTGCCCTCAACGGCTTTGACCTTTGTCTGAACGATGGTGCCTTTGCGCTTGTGCTTGGGAGGACGCAGCAGAAGGCATGATCTCCCGCGGTTTGTATAGAGCTTGAGAGATGAAAAGGTGAGCAACGTTTCACTGGGACAAAGTCAGGGACAGGAATATATACCTTGCACCGAGCGATGAACCCTTCCTGGACCACCCATGGCAGGCCTTCGTCGGGGTGGGGATAATAATGGTCCATCTTTATAATTTCGATACGCTCTCCGCCAGGCCCATCGATGGAGAAGTCGATCACATCTTCAGTCCCGTATTCCGACTTTCGCCGTCCAAGACCTTGGTGCTCAGCCGGTACTTCCTTGTCAAAGGAAAAGTGAATGCGAAAAATACCAGCCCAGAATGCCACCGATATCCCAGTCAGGTGTGACAGATACTTTCCCCCTGGGCCTCCGAAATGGCACCAGAAGAGCGGTCTGTATCCAATGACATGGCAGCCGAGTGGAGGGAACGATCCTTCGTTCAAGCAGAGATTCCACGGCGGGAGGGTCGGATATACCACCACCCTGAGTCTCTCAATCTGCTTCCTGACTGCAACACTCCCTGAGTAGGAGGTGGAGGTCGTGTATGGACAGCAATACTGACCATCTTGCATCCCTGTCTAGGTTTAGGTATAACCCTCTTTCTATGGGAGGCACTTACATCAAACCCCGCGTCCAGTCCCACGATATGGTCGTTGACAACAAGACGCTCAGATCGGGGCGCATCATCTGGGGATCCGAGCCTGGGAGACTCCAAGTCTACCGGCCCGGTGATGCACTGGAGCGCCCGAAGACCGCGAGATCCCATGGCCAGGCGCAGCCCCCGGAGTTGGGTAAGTTCGACAGAACGCTGCGAGGGAGAGCGGTATCCCAAGTGAACAGAATCTCCAGCAGTGCTGGAAAGAAACATCCCCACAATGTACTGTCCATCGCCAAACGCAAGAGTGTAAACAGACAGGCGCGTGAGGGTGTCAGGAACAGCAATACTTTGGGTCCGGAACACCTGGCAACCATTGTGGAATTTACTCCCGGCCTCCTGCCCGTCCCTCCAAAGCAGCCCCGTTGCCTCAGTCCGGTAGTCCGCTTCGGGTAGAACAGGATCCGGCAGCCATCCCGGTGGTAAAACGGGGGGGGGGTTGGCGCCACTCAAGCGCTAGGCTATCCAGAACTTGCTGAAGCAAATCCCAAATCCGCCGCCTGTTGCGGAGTCCGGGGCTGATATGAGCATCATTAGTCCGACGGTACAGCCAACGCCAGTCCCTTGGCAAACTATCGCGAGCTTCGACCAGCCATGACCGATCGGTAGACGATTTGAACCTGGAAGCCCAGAACTGCTGGCTGTAGAAAACAGGCCAGAATGCTCGCGAGGCCAGGCGAGCACGAAACACATCTGCTGTCGGTAGATAGATGGCGATGGCGATACAGAGCTCCTCTGGAAGCAATGCCAAGCGATCCGTTGTCAAAGTTTGAGGCGACACTGATAGAGTTGTTTGCTTGAATGTCGGGGGTTGTTCTGGCTCTTCGGTTAAGATACGGTCGACTCCGGGGATATGATACGGATTCTTGCTGAACACCGGGTCCTGCTCTCTGAATTCCCGGATGTCGTAGCGGTCTTCCCACGGGAAATAGTTGATGTCACCGGTGATGGCAACTCCGCCAAAATCATGACCCCAGCTCAGAGAGAGACATTCGGACGGAATGGGAAGGGAGTTGCAGACGTCGAGCAGTCTCTGGAGCGAAATTGGGGTTGAATGCCACAGCGACACTTCTTCTAGCAGGCTCCAACAGGCGTCGTGCAAGATGATGCCATGCCTGGCTCTGATACCCAGTCGGTATAAGACGTCGAATTCATTCGCAACGGAGTTTTGGTAGCCGGCATCGTCCCATCGCATATTCCTGTCGAGGGGCGCGTTGAAGTCGCCGAGGTTTGGGTCATCGTAGAGTCCAACCCCGGTGAGCAAGAGGCCTTCGGGACCGGTACAGACTGCGCGAGTGTCAGCCGTCGAAGCAAACAAATAGAGTGGGAGAAGGCCGGATGGATTTCTCACGGGCGCGAAACTGGTTCGCCCAGGTTTCGGAAGAATCGGGGTCCCAGTCCGGCAACACAAAGCATCCGCAGAGGGTGCAGCAAACAATTGTTGGGCTCATGCTGATGGTCGGTGGCCGACAGACGACCTCGGAGCAGGAAAACCCAGAGATGGAACGCGAAGGTGATCCAAATGCGACGGGAGCAAAAGGCACAATGATGGTTGCTAAAAATGGGGTACCTATTGGGGCAAGGGTCCAAGTGGTTGTTGGTTGTTCGTTCCGAGAGGGGGTGCGGGTCGCGGGTCTGGTTGCTCGAACACCAGCGGCTCTGGCCACGTGCACCTGGCTCCCTGTTGTTTCAAACTCTTTTCAAGGTTGATGAGGACTTCGCTCAAGGTCACCGAAACTCCTAAGCCCGCTTGGGAGCGCTCATACTGCATCTTGAATAGTACATGGACAAGCCCAAGTTCAAAACTCTCTACAATCGTGTGAACCCCCAGTCCCTTGAGGGTAGGGGTTGACGACTTGTGGCTCGCGATTCTCGACCATTATTTCCAAGACGAGTTCATCATCCGGCAATGCGGTCCTCGGCGCTCCGGAGGATGAACCAGGTCGAGAGGGGCGAGCGGGACTGGCAGGGCGAGAGGACGTGACGGAGGGTGCGCCGGAAGATGACGAGGACGAGCGGAGGCCGTGAGGAGTAGTCTTTGTGACGAGTTCAGAGAGAATCGCAGCAACCCCCAACTCGTTGTTCTTGACATGTTACGGTTTCCCTTGGCTGCTGGGGAGGTCTTCGAGCGTTGTCTGATCCAGGCGCAGCACGTAAAAACGCGAATATTCTGCTCACGTTCACGATTCTGTATGTGCAGTAAGGCAGGGAAGGGGTCGGTGGGCTGCAGCTTCAGATGTTTCTTGTCCTGCACTCGGGCTTGCAGCATCAGAAAAGCGTCGCCGGTGGCCCGAACGGGGCAGTCCTAGATCTCAAGCGCCACCTCTACCGGAACTCATGTCAGCTGGGCATTGGACGGCTGTACTGTCCCTGTGGGAACATGGAGCAACTCGTAGGCCAGATACTAGATGGAAGTTGTGGGAACTAGATCTGGGAAGCTTGTATTTTGTTGTTTGGAGGCGAAGGGATGCATGTCGATTTGTTTGTCAGCGAACTCGTTGGAATTACTGCGATAGAACGAGTCAGAGAAGGTTCTCGCTGGCCGAGAAGCCGATAAGGGGTTTCTGGAAACTCAATACAGCGCCGGCCGCTTACCTTACGTTTATTGCGCCTTGACAGGGGAGTAAAACTGGGGAGGGAGTGCACGAAGACGGGGTGATGTACCGCCCTCCCTGCCCATGAGTTGGCCGTCTACGGAGCAGTTGGGTAGAAAGCGAAGCGATGCCAGCACGGGGCATGGCGCTTAGTCAAGGTTAGCGTAACCCCCTTGCTCCCCTTGGATGTTACTGAAAGCAACCAAGCCAATTGCCCCCCTTATCCGTAGTCCCGGTGCTTTCTGCTTCGCAAAGTGAAGACTGCCTGTGTAATATTCCTAATCAACCCATCGGGGTTGTGCTGCCAGCAGCATTCCCTCGAAATTGTGGACATAATTACCTACCCTGCCCTTCCTGCGTAAGCCGAGACGGTCCTGCGTCCTAAAAACGAGTGACACGCAGTGTTATACGCTCTGTAAACCTGTCACAACACCGTCTGTTTTGAAATCGCCGACCCTTGTACAGCGCTGGCAGCCTGGCATCTGCAGCGCCGCCTTATACACCCAACAAAACTTAAACCTCCCACTCCATCACCACTGCTGCCAGCTGCAACGGGCCACCATCCACCGAGCCGACCTCGCAAGACTGCAAATACTCAATCATCCCGGCATCCGGCACGTCAACATCCCCACCACTACTAACCACTGAGACAGCTGCCCTCTCCCGGCTCGCCACCGCCAGAGCCTCCCGGCCGGGCGCAACAAGGAGGTAACTCATCTGAGCCGGATCTTCCGCCGGGTACAGATACGACGCGCCCATCTCGGCCGCCGTCTTCCACCCGAGGCCAGCGCCGCTGTGCCGCACGCGGGCGCTCGCGTTGGCGGCGCACCGGGGGTTGAACCAGTACGCCACCAGCGAGCCCGGGTCCTTGCGGAGGCGCAGCGTGGCGAAGCAGCGGCGGGGGTCAGCGGGCAGGAAGAGGGCCTGTGACGAGCGCAGACGCGGGGGTCCGGCGCGCTTGCGCGGGATGAGCGCGTCGCCCGCGAACTCGGACTGGAACCAGCGCTCGACCTCGGGGGCTGGGAAGTCGGGTCGCAGGATCGCCGTGGTGGACTGCGCGGGTGTGACCGAGGGGGTGCATATTCCGGCAGCGGCGGTTGTATTGGCGGCGGGAGTGGGTGTGGGAGAGTGGTGCGTTCGGTCGCAGGGCGTGGAGCAGAACCTCGTCGCTTGGCAGACTGGGCAGAGCCGGGTCGTGGGGTGTCCGCACGCGGCACACGGCCCGGACTCGCTCAGGCGCCAGCGACTGCGCTCGTCGTCTACCGCCTCCCTCTTGCGCCTGACAGCCGCGGCCGAGGCGGTCGCCACCGCTTGTAGATCGCGGCCCGCGGGATCGCCGGCGGCCAGGCTGGCCAGTTGGCCGTAGGCTGCCTCGGCGTCTTGATAGAGGTGTAGGCGGAACAAGCACATCGCGAGCGAGAGGGTGGCATTCATCAACCCCTGAGCTGTGACGTTGATTAGCGGCGGTTGCCTCCGGCTGCGTCGCTGGACTACGTCGCGGTAAAGAGGGAGGGCCTCCTTGTAACGTCGTTGGCTGACAAAGAAGGCTGCCAACTTCTCTGACGCCACGATGCCCTCCTCGGATTCCAGTCTTTGAAGATCCTGGATAACCCCCAAAACATCGTCCGGGATGGAAGGGTCCTTGTGAAATTGCAGCAGGTTGAAAACCGCATACGCAATGAGCCTGTCCTCGAGGCCAAGGGCTTGCCTCATCAAAGGTATACGCTTCAGGAGGAGCGCGGCGGCTTCTTTCCTCAGCCCCAGGTCCCCATAGATGGCGGCGAGATTGTTGAGGGTCATAAATTTGTTCCTCTCCTCCGGCGGTGTCAGGTTCTCGTAACCGAGGTATGCTGTCTCGACAAGTCGCCTGGCCGGAACAAGATGGCCGAGTTGACGGTTCGCCATGCCCAGTTCCTGGGTGCTCATCAACGTGTCTAGGTGATCTGGCCCGAGGATGCTGAGGCGACCGTAAAGCGACCTGCGATAGAGCCGCGCCGCTTGCTGATGGTCTCCGTTCTCGTCGAACAGAACGGCCACCCTGTTGATTATGTCAAAGTTGCCGAGGTGGTCTTTGCCATAGACCTTCTCGGAAAGTTCCAGAGCATCGCAGTAGTATGTGACTGCGTCGTGAAATCGTCCTAGGTCTGACGAAAGCCGGGCAAGCTGTAACGTAGCCAGCAAATCCTTGTCACGCTCGACGTTAGACGAGCCTGCCAACAACTGGGCGGCCCGCCTCCAGGAAACCAGGGCCTTCTCCCTATCACCGCCGGTTTCCCATTTCACGGCAGCTTCGACATGCTCCTCGAGTTCCTCCTGGAAGCCAGGACGGCCAAAGACGACATTGATGACTTGACCAAAGGCTTCAACTGACACCCATCTCAAACGGCCCGACACGTCCTGGACCTGATAACCTTTCCCTGCGATGTGGTGACTAGTCAACTGGATTGGGTGCCTCAAGCTCCCGGTGTCAGGGTGGGAGTTGTTCGAATCCGAGTTGGCCGCGGCGGCGAGTTCATGACTTTGCTTGTCGCTGGTGACCTCTGGAGCGAAAGGGCTCCGGCTCCCCAGGCCGCCGAGCTCGGGGAAACGGCTGTCGTTGCTAGCCGGTACGGGGCGTGCGGTCCGCAGTAGGTTGTCCATCGAGATCATCGCCCTCCGCTCCTCCTCGTCCGTGGCTCGCCCGGTGGTGTCGTACCGAGTTGGTCTGCCGGCGAAGACGCCCTTGAATGAGAATGCTGTTCGTCGAAGTGATGAGATGCGGCTGCCCCATGAGAGGAGTGGATCCGGACAAGTGACCTACTCTTTTCGACGTCCTCCCTGCTGATAGAACTAACACCTAATAAGCGTCTATCATTCGGTCGGGCTGTCTCTGAGTTCAAGTTGCCGTCAGCGCTCGACGAGCCCTGAGAGCGTCCACCAAACCTAGGTAGGAAAATACCGACTTTTCTTGCCAACGACGTTGGGCAGAGGGAACTTGAGGATCCCGTCGCGGAGTGGGGAGATGTGGCCGGTGATAACCTCGGTTTTTTCACCATGAGCCTCTTTGTCACATTCTGGCCCTGAAGACTGAACGGGGAGCGGAAGTCGATCCACCATGTGTCGAAACTCCATGTCGTCATGCCACTCGTAGTGAGTTTCCAGCTCATACCTAGCCGCACATTTTGTTAGAGCGTGTTGAGATTTTCAGTGTTGGGCAAAGACTCACTCTGTACCAAACACCTTGGCGCAGTGCAGGCATGTGTGTGGCAACAACGGGTCTGCGAGAGTTTGAAAGTCAGTCTCCGGCTGTCATCATAAGTGGCAGGAGTTGGGTCCACTCTACGCGTAAGTTCATGCTTCTCTTTCTCTGTCAGGGTCGGAAAAGCAGACTCGCATTTTCTGCACTGAAACAGGGAGCCGTGCAGATGGACGTCGAAAGGCACCTGTATCTCTTCCACAAAATAACCACGGGGTTCTGACCTAAGGCTATGTCAGTTATACCGAGTACAGCTCGCTGTCCTGCTCCTTCTGCTCGGCGTGGGCAGGCGGGAGCTCCTAAGTGAAGAGATTTGGGGCGCATGTGCTGTAATTACCTGTCCACACTCAAACAGTATTGGATGATATGGCTTCCACGGCAGTACAGCGATAGAAAGTGTGCCTCAAGTTCCTGCCTGCGCCTTGGTCAGTTCCTACTGACACACGCTTAAACCGCCATGGATGAGGTGTGACGTACTGGTCTCGAAACTTGAAGTCGCAGTCCGGGCAGGGAATCTCGCGCGACCGCTCTTCTTGATGCTCAATATCATCGCCCTGGTACGGAGAGAACCTCGTCATGATGGCTCGCACCCGTTCGCTCCGTGCGTCTGTATGGACGCCTTCGCCGGTCGAAGTTGAGTTCCTCGTGGAGGCTGCCTGAGCGGGCACCGCCTTGGGTCGAACTGGATGAGCACGTAGTCTCTCGCTGTCATCGCGCTGCTGCGATGGGCCTGGCGGCGGCGATCCCTCCTGTTTGCCCTTGAGTGGCTCGGCTTCAATCTCGGTAAACCTAGCGCCATACGCTCGGATACCAGTACGTTTAAGTCGTTGTTGTATTTTTTCGTGCTCGCCACAATGGGCGGCAAACTCGGGCCTGTCATGTCAACGTGTGTCGCCGTTAAAACTTGGACCAAAAGAGGGGAAAGACTGCCAATGACTGGCGATTTTCTCAGACTCACTGATCCTCGAACTTCAGCCCGCAATGCTTGCAATCCATGGCCATCGTTAATACGTCGGGTACCTATGTGAGACGCAAAATCCAATTCGAAGACGTGACGCGTTAGAAGAAGAGACCTAGGACTTGCTTCATGGACGGCGAAGCATGATAAGATTGAGTGGGCGCGATGAGCACGCACGATAGCACCAGGCTGAGGAATTTTAGCGTGGCTGCGGAGGGGGGCAGTGTCGTGGGATGGCAAGGCATTTTAGTACTGTACTCCATCGTGTCGGACAGGAGGTGCGGAAGTCGGAAGTGCGGGATGCTACGCTGGATGGGGTGAAAGCCTGGTCCCCTGACCCCCTGACCACACTCCCCTGCCATTGGGAGGGGGCAAGCGAGTTGGGGCTCGGCAGCGATGGAACCTGGAACTTAGGCTGCCAACTTGAACACGGCCAGTCTCGTTGAAGTACATACAACAGAACACATGTTTGAAGTCCAAGTTCCCTTTTGACTCCATCACAGAGAAGAAGCTGAAGCTATGATCTGCCATCATTGCCCAGGGAAGCATTTTGGGAGCGAGTAAGCATTCAATTACCCATGGAGATATGTAAGGTAGTTATTCTAATCGCCTTAGGTCGGAGCTGGAAGCCCACATCGTCGAGCACCAGCAGATCCAGGAACGTCTCCGCAGACGCGGCATTCGCGCTTACGGATCAAGATTCGCCCAAGGAAAAGAAGAGAAACGGAATCCCGAATCCAAACATGGGCCTATTCTGCCAACAGCAAACGTCATGAACACGACTGGCACTCCTCCACCTCCGTATCCAGCCCCGGCAGCTGCACGAGCTGGTGCACAAATTAATACAGAAGCCAGCGATCCGCACAGTCAGCTAGCCAATGTCATGAGCAAGGACCCGAGTTACTTGATATTCCGGCGCTTCACCGTCATGAACGTACGGAATATCCTCCGGATCCAGTCCGAGCTCGCGCATCTAGAAAAGCGGCTTGAGAGCATGAAGGAAGGCGATCCTCGCAGTCAGCTTCAGGACCATGTTGAGACGAGGCTCTTAGCATACAGTAAGTATCTTGATGCAACCCTAGAGACACAAGCGTGTTCAAGACCGCGCGCTGCCTGGTAATAACGGCATTTCCCTTTATATTAGATGAGGCTGTGGCGCGCTACTCCCAGGTTTGCAGGCTCCCAAGCCCTGAGGCCGTCGCCCTGTCCGACTTGGGTCGCTGGGCAAAGTCATCCACCCTGCCGTGGGGCAGCCCCGAGCTGGCCTTCCTCGAAAGAACAACACCCGGCGACGGCGATCTTGTCACGCTGGGGAAGGGTTCCTCCGGAAAGACGTGGCCCTACCGTCTGGTCGAGGCGCTGGCCTGGCGGTGGCTCTCAACGGTCAGTACAGAATACCTGGCATTGATGGGGAGAACTCGAGATGGCCTAACTCTGACACGCTCCTCGGCTACGTGGACTAGGAAGCACTGGGAGGACGGACTGTGCCGGTCTCTCAGTCCGGAAGGCTGCATCTTTACGACGACGCCAAGGTGCAGCTGCTTGTCCGGGTATTGCTGACTATGGTGTCATCCACTCTGCTTCTGGTCCCCGTCGGGATCCTCTCGCGCATAGAGGACAGGCCGACGGTCGTAGTGGTGGTCGCCCTCTGCTGCATACTCGTGGCCGTCGTCATGGCTGCTGGCACGGCGTGTCGCGACCACGAGATTATCTTGGCAGCATCCGCGTACGTCGACTGACTTTCCTTTTCCCGACCCTCACGTCCACGTTTCCTGTCAATATTGCCTAGTAGTCTGTGTAAGTGTCAGTATTTGTATGTCCCTGCGGCTAACCGGCTTGTCTCTTACACACCAGCTATGCGGCAGTCTTGATTGTGTTTGCCGCGAAGTAGGTTAGCAGATGGGAAGCTCGAGGCCAGCTCTTTATTTGAGAGGGCAGAGTTTAATTGCTATCCGTAGACAGTTCTTAGGAGCTACCCCTATTGCCAGTGCGAAGTCTTATCACCCTCGCGGACTAGTCAGGGGCGTCGCCTTCAATTACCCCGGCGTGACATACTCGTGAGGCACCTACTCCGTAGCCACTGGAATGGAAGGCGATGGAATTAGTTTACCCTCCAAAAGTGGCGCAGACGTCGTAAATTTGCAGGCTCATGCAGGCTCCCGCTCTTGCAGGCCAAGAAGGAGGCCACCAAAAGGCCGAAGCCGGTTTTTGGAATCAGGCACTTAGTCACCGTGGAGAACGATCCGAGCTGCGGGAGCAGAGGGGCTGAGTCGCGAGCGGCAACAAGTCCACAGGAGCAGAGACAGCGCCAAAGTCTCTCCGATCATCACAGGGCTGCCATCGCCAACTCCTTTCCCATCGCGATGTCGTTTGGCTTCTCGGTCGGCGATTTTCTCGCCGTGGGAAAACTCATCGCCGACATCACATCGTCTCTCAAAGATGTCGGCGGCTCAAAGAGCTTGTACCACGACGTGGTTTTGGAGCTCGAATGCCTCCAAAAGGCGCTCGTCCACCTCGATCGCCTGCAGCCACAGAGCGAATCACGAAACGTCGATTCAATCAAATACGCTGCTCTCAGCTGTAAGAGGCCGCTTGAGGAGTTTCTGGCCAAGCTCAGGCGGTATGAGGCTTCCCTGGGGCCACGGGCCACGGCAGGGTCGTCGTGGAAGGCTCCCATCGACAAGGTCCGATTCATGGCCACCCAGAGCGACGAGATCCGCAAGATGCAGAGCTATCTGAGTGTTCATGTCGGCACGCTCAATATCCTGTTAGCGGAACATGGGCTGGAGACGATGAACCTCGCGCAGGAGAAGGCGGCCGCGGACCAGGTGGACATAAGGGACCGGATTGAGACGACGAAGGGAGTCCTCGTGCAGGTGCGCGACAGCGTCACCAGGCAAGCTGCTGCGGTTTACAAGACGGCGGCACTCCTGGAAAAGCTGTACAACATGGTTAGCGGCGAAATACGTGTTTCGTGGAAGGCTCTTGAGGGCATGGTTGCCGCCGCGTGGTAAGTCCTCTACGCACCGAAAAGCAACCTAGGACTAGTCTAAGTTTGTGGAGTGTCTCGACACAGCAGATCTACGGCGTCGTCGTCGAGATACGTGGTGCTCTCATCAGCCGCCCCGACACCCGATGGACGTTTCTGCAGGACCCCGTCCTCGTTGAGGATGCCCTCGGACGCAAGTTCCCTGTTCCCTCCGAGTACGACTTTACACTCCTACAACGCATTATTCAGCACAAGTTCGAGACGGGGCCGGGGTCTACTCAAGTCAGCCACGGTGACTACCAGATAATGGACGCTAGGCACCGTGAGCTAGCCCTACCGTTGCAAGCTCATCTTCGGCCTGGAAGTTCCCTCATTATGGCTATTCTGATTGGAAAGCCCCCCACCGGTATTTTGACCGATCGGGCGTGTCCTATGCCTCGTTGCGCGTCCGATAAGACTATGGAAGCTGAAGGAGGCGGGAGAATATGGTAATAATTATCTGCAGTTTGACCCTCGGCACTGGTAATACTACGCTAACTCAGTTTTTCCATTTAGTTGTACCTGCGGAATATGGTTCTCTGAGACTGACCAAAAGAGGAAGTCTTTACTTGATCTCTGGGCTGCTGCTCAAGAGAGCCTTCAGACTCGGCCCTCCGCCTCAGTATCATCAACCCTTAAGCGGACCTCGGATGATGATCCCGACTTCGATTTAGGCAGCCCATCTCGAAAGCGTCAAAGGTCAGGAACGTCTAGCGACGAAGCAGATTTCAAGTACGTCCGGCTGGCAGACATCGAGGACCCCGACTCACCAGATTCAATACCGTCGCTGGAGAATGACCACGAAGGTCGAGAGGGAACCTTTCAGACTCTCGCAAGTCAGGATCCCGTTTTAGAGGAGAATGCCCTGAGATACCTGGACAAGATCAAAGAGGTGTATAGCGAAAGGCCGGAGGGCTACGATGAATTCCACAACATTATGAAGGACTTTAAGGCCTTCGTGATCGATGCATCAGGAGTCATCAGCAGGTTCACTGAACTGTTGTGGGGCAGCATGAGCGATGGCATCCCGACCAAGGATCGTGAATTGCTCACTGTTGGTTTCAGGAATTTCCTCCCTGTTGGTTATCGGATAGAAATCCCTACTGAGAGAGTGCACACGCCGGGTGGTGTCGTATAGATGACGAGATAAATGGAGAGTCATTTGTTAGACGGCTATACCGGTAGCAGATGGAGCCCAGGTGGGCGGCCTGACCCCTCGGATACCGTGATGCATATGGACAGTTCGAAACGGATGTTTTCCAAAAGCCTGAGGATCTATATAAGGTATTCCTAGGAATACGACGACGAGATGGAAAACAAGCACCTGCTGACCACACCGCAGACCATCAAAACCGGCACAACAACCACCCTCACCGGCTCCGTAACGCCGGGCAACGCTTGGATCCGCGGGAACACCTATTCTGCCAACAGCGCCGCCGCCTCCCGCGCCACCGGCCAGCTCATCAAGGCTCCTCGCCCGCCCGCCCTCGTTAACTCTACCACCTCGGCCTACCCGGCCATACCCCCACCCACCTACGCAAACTACCCCCTCAGCTCCATCGTCAACGTCAAATCCGTCTCCTCCCACCCGGTCTCGGGCGACGGCGTAGCAGACGACACCGCCTCGCTCCAAGCAATCCTTAACGAGGCCGCGGCCGACGGCAAGGTGGTCTATTTCCCGCACGGTATCTACCTGCTCACCGACACGCTAGTCATCCCGCCTAATAGCAGGCTGGTCGGCGAAGCATGGTCCCAGCTCTCCGCCTCGGGCGCCAAGTTCGCCGACGCCAAGAAGCCCCGGGCCATGATCCAGGTTGGGGACAAGGGTAGCAAGGGGGTAGCGCAGCTGTCGGATTTCATCTTTACCGTCGCGGATATCCTACCTGGCACGGTCTTGGTGGAGGTGAACATGAGCGGGGCGCAGGCGGGGGATGTTGGGTTCTGGAACTGTCATTTCTTGATTGGCGGCGCCAAGGGGTCCAAGGTGCGCGGGACGGTGTGTGCCAAAGCCGAGAATTGTTTGGCGGCGAGGTTGAGTCTACACTTGACTGAGGGTTCGAGCTCGTATTGGGAGAATGTGTGGAGTTGGGTGGCGGATCATGACTTGGATGACGCCGCGGGAGGGAATGTGTATCCTGGCGCCGCCGGTGGGTTTTTGGTGGAGGCTAAAGGGGGGACGTGGATCCTGGGGATGGGCGTTGGTAAGTTGAGAGTGTGCGAAGGGTGGTGGCGAGAGAATTACGCGGAAGCTAACGGATATACAGAGCACCATGTCCTCTACCAGGTCAACATCAACAAGGCCGAGAATGTGTTTATCGGGCTGCAAGAGGGAGAGTCGGCATATTGGCAAGGAAAAGGGAATACCGTGCTGGCCCCGGCACCGTGGAAGGACTCGTTGCTGGAGAGTGACCCTGACTTCAGCTGGTGCGGGGCGAGCGATGCTCTAGTACGTCCCCTTGACCATCAACATGCTTCACGGGTGCTAACGAAGTGTAGTGTCGCATGGGCCTCTACCAGCGCATATCCCGCTCCAAGAACCTCAACATCTATAGCATCGGCTTCTGGAACTCCGCCTCCGGCCCGTCGAGGACCATGTGCAGCGACGACTGCCAAGACAACGCAGTTCTGTACGACTCTAACGAGAAGCTGTTCGTTTATGGGATCAGCACTATCAATAACAAGAACATGATCTTGGAGGGAAACGGCAAAGGAAATGTCTCTTCTGCTGTAACTCGGGCTGATAATTCCGGGGGGACGATGGATGGAATATTCAAGACCGCCAGTGTTGCTGGGTATTTCAGACAGAGCGGGTAGTGGCGAACACGGGCCAGAAAAGGGGGAAGTGGTTCCAGAACGCCACGCCAAATAAAGCGAATACCTGCAATGACACTACCCTGTATGTCATCCTTCTTCCATCTGAGCTGCCGTACTTTTGTACCACACAAGTGAGGAATGCCTTGCGTGTCATGTGGGAAAACGCACCGCCATATTGTGAGGCGAAGGGTCAGGGTCCGGGCTGAATTCGTGCCATAATAGCGAGGAACAAGGGCTGGGAGTTCAGAAAAACATGGGTCCTGTTTGAGGCGAGGCTATTATGGGCCTCTAAACACGCTGACCTTGACGTACACGCAAGTGCCATGGAGACAATATTAACGATTACTTTCCACAAATACCAAGTTGGGTGTAAGCCCAGAGAAGTGGCGTCCCGCAGCCAAACTTCCGTCCCAGTCAAGTGCCAATCTTCAAGCCAAAAACAGGGGTATCGTCAACCACAGACTCCCAACCTTGCCCGAGGGCTTTACCCAGCAATAAATATCCAACCAATGCAACTGAAGCCAACCCAATCCAACCATTCCCAAAGCCCGGCCCCATACTGAAGTAGCAACACACAATCAAGACAAACGTGCCTCGACAACATTTGAACATTCCATCCATTCATACCCTGCATAATTAAGTGCCTTCCCACCTCCAGCTCATGAATTGACATACGATCTCTCGGGCTTGGTCACCCCATGGTGCCCGGCCCCCGTCTTCCCCCTGACCTCCAACTCATATGCCGGCACAAGCCCCTGCTCACTCTTGACCGACTCGTCGTCCAGCCGAGAAAATTCGCGCTCCTCGACCGTGACGGGCCGCTTCAGGTGTTGCGAGGTGACCGTGTCGGTCGGCGGGCCCACGCCGCCGCCATACCGCGAGCCGACGTTGCGCCCGGTGGTGGTGGGGCCGTACCGCGTGGCGGCGGACGAGCCCAGCAGTTTGGGGAACATGCGCGCGAGGAGCGGCTTGAGGGTCGTGAGGCAGGCGCAGATGATGGCGAGGTTGACTTCGACCGCGCCCCAGTAGGAGATGGCTGAGAAATTGTAGGTTACGTCGGTAAAGTCGGTCCGTTCGAGGGTGACGAGGCGAATTATAGAGATCAAGCAGAGGCTGGGGAAGGCGAGGAGAGGTTAACTTCGGGGAGGATTGGGAGAAGGGGGCGAGGGGGCTTACAAGAAGCCGAGCGAGAAGACGGCAAGGAGGCCGATCTTTTGTTTCTTGTGGATCTTGAGCGTCAGGAGTGTTGGTATTGGGAGGACGAAGATGAAGAAGTCGGTGACGATGTGCAGGATGCTGCTCGATTTGCCGAGAACCAGACCGAAGCAGGTTCCTTGGACGTTGGGGTTCCAATTTGCCTCGATTGGGATGCACTGGATGAGCTGGCTGATGACGGCCCAGACGTTGCAGACCACGATGACACCCAGCAGGACGTAGACGGCGATACGCTGCACTCCGTGGGTCATGACTCGCATGTAGAGGAATATGATGGATACTTTGGCCAAGGCAAGGCTTATGACGTAGAACAGGAGGGAATAGAATTGTTCCTGTGGGCGGACGAGGAGTGGGTCAGCGCCGTGTTCTTTTTTTAATAAGAAATTGGTATCAAGCCCAAGAATGCGGAGACATACTATCTTCCACTGCATCATCATCTCTGGGCTCACCGTCCATATGTGTCGCCCCGTGCCAAAGAAGGTTTCTGTTCGAGGTGAGCTTGGAACTCGGGTTGGGCAGCGTGTCTCGGCACTCACGACGGATAAAGCCCACACATGTTCCAATGGACAAGATCTGAACGACGACAAGTCAGCGGGGAGTCGGAGGCTTGGATCCGGCAAAACCTCGACGGCTGCGTACCATGGAGGCGAGGATCAGCCAGTCCTCCACGCCGAGGATATGGAGAATCAAGCGTCGTGTGTAGAAGCGCATGCAAACAGTGGTAGCCGCCAGGACCGTCATGACCACCCAGGCCGCGATGATCGACGTTTGGAGGTTCGAGGTAGGCATCGGGGCATCCCGCGGGCTTGGGGCGTTGGGAGAATCCATGGCGAAAGTGTGCCCTACTGTAGGGCTCCAGGGGCTCTGGACCACGGCGACACCAGAGGATTTGACATCTGGAGGTTCCAGCGATCTGGGTGGGCCCTGTAGTACTTAAGGTGATGGAGACTGGTGGTGGCACTTGATGAACCACGGTACACTGGCCTGGAACGTGGAGAACCCCCATGATCTGGCCCAGGGACCTGCCTTGACGGATCTTGGATCTGGGCCCAGTTTGACACACTAGGATGCGCTACTGCAACCCGTCACACCCGGTAAACCCTCCAAGCCCGAGCGATTGCAAAATTGGCGAACAATAATCGATCCCTCAAGTTCCTGTGGCCCCCCTCCCAGGCACTAGTTCCTTCTTGCAGCCCCGAGGAACCGAGCCCCCGGCGCAGGGTCTACCGCGATTTTGGTTCAGGGTTGTTCCGCGGTGCTTTGACCACATGGAAGATGGGGAATTCCCCCCTAATAGGTTAGGTACCTGTACAGAATACGCTAGTTGAATGCACTGTGATCAGTCACGTTAACACTGACAGCAGCAGACTCTCGACTCCAAGCCGTGTCCCCGTGATGGTGGCTACTGTGTAAGATTGCTCAACGAACGACCAAATACCCCTCCAGTCCACCCGGCAGGCGGGCAGTCAAGCGAGCTGATGAGACACAACCGGCCATCGCTTGGGTCTGTGCCATTTGTTATGGGCCCCATGGGGAATGTGGAGGGGCGGGGATCAACCTGAAGATCCACTTATGGAGCACAGTCCCATGTCGAGAGTGTTGGGGACAGACGATGTGGATGGCGCCCAGGGGCCCAGAGCAGCCTGTTTGTGATCTGGGGAATTCGTGTTCCAGGATGCCAAGTATAAGCTTCAAGACGCTAAAAGGAGCGCTAGGATCAAAGCCGTACTTGTTTGCAGCTAAAACCGTCCCATCATCACTGGGCTGTTGAACGGACAAAATGAGGCTTGCAGGAGCATGCCTGCAGCACCACACAGTCCCGTTTCGTTTCCACAGCACATTGGGGAAGTCGGGGAATTCCGAGGCAGATGCTGGAGCGCAGTGGCTTCGGTGGTCGGCACCAATCAGCCGCACGTCGTGCATCAACTTCCCCGAGCCGTGTTGCAGAGCCCTCCGTGCCGACCAATTGCGTCTCCCAAACTTCCGTGGCATTTGCCGACTTCACTTGCCGGCTACCGCGCTTTGACCATGGCTTCTGCCTCCCCGAAGCGAACGTGCTTGCGCTTTGGCGATGGCTTCATCCCCGTCGAAGCGAGCATGCGGTTGGGAATCTGTGGCCAATGCCTGTTTCGGTGCCCTCCCGTGTCTTGTCCTCTTGTCTCTCTGTCCGAGCGTCTGCTCGGGATTGACTGCGCCGAGGACGCCTTCATGATGGCCTTGCAGTCTCATGGGGACCATTGCGTGGAAACGTGAGCTGGGTTCACTTGGGGCTTGGGAATAATCACATCCATATCTTTGGCGGAGGAGGAGGGCATTCCGTATCGTATGGATGTATGACAGTTTGACATGGCCGTTGAGATGGACGTGGCAAAAATGCAGCGCAAGCCGAGATGTGCAGAGAGTTGGGATGTCGGCGTGATCGTGGCGGCGAATGCACGTGGGGAATGCAATGCATCCGAAGAAGGTACTCCAGCCGGGTAAAAGACGTTTTATCCCTTCAATCCTTCCATCCGTTCCAGAACCTGGTTTTCGAAATACCACAACCAGCTGAGCGGGCGTCGGTCCGCGACCTCACACCTTTGGCCCCTGCCCCTGAGTCCGGCTGACATCATGGATGCCACACGACGTTCGCCGCACTGGCGCTTCATGCATCCGTCCTGCAGGTGCAATCAAGATGCCACGACAGAGTACGAAATTGTCAATGGCACGCCAATGAACTCGACATCAAACTTCCGGATCCTCCGACCCAAGAAAGTGGGAGGTGAAGAAGAAGCGCGGCTGGTTGAAGGAGGCGTTGTCCTCGGACGATGCAAAAGGGAGGAGAGCACGGCAGACAGCCTGTGCGACGAGGCCAAGAGTCTGCAGCGCTCCTGCAGAGTCCTGATCCCTGCCGCGGGCTCTCAGCCTCTCACTGCCCAGCTTCGTCAGTCAATTGCACCCTTGAACAGACTGGACGCCCGAGCACAAAAGCGGGCGTCTGAACTGCGAACCCAGTCCCATTGCCACCCGGCCCGTTTCGGAGGAGGGAGCGGGGACTTGATTCCTTTTCGGCGCTGAATTACTACAATATTCGGTTGGCCGCAAGGCGTGTGCTTGGACGGAATACACCTTACAGTACATCTTAATTACATCGACTCCGACAAGTTCCTATTCAGGGCCCGCGGCTACGGCATGCCTGCATCTGTGAACCTCGCATCTAGGCCTCGCCTACGAGATGAGTATCAGGTCAGCTAGAGAGGGTGGCAGTTAGGACGCAAGTGCCCGTCTGGGAAGAAAGAGGAGTCTGGCAAGGATGATGGCTTGGAGGTTTGGTCTTTTTGGCTTGGCAAGCGGAAGTCGGCACACTGGCCTGCACCTGCAAGCTGCTAGTGGAGCATCGATGATCCTGGCAACGGCTCGATTCGGTGTTTTAAACCTTCGCCCCCTCCTCGTCTTTGTCTCTTTTATCCACGACAAATCTGCGATACAAGCATCCAAAAATCCCAATCCCAACGACGGTGCTCTTGACCATGTATCGACCGTTCGCGTGTCGGGTCGATG
>FJWA01003951.1_pt1 | contig 19283 bp, 10 predicted proteins | sample 1011891 | NCBI WGS metagenome assembly FJWA01 (sample SAMEA3912450, study PRJEB9761) | metagenome | biome: forest; material: soil | place: USA | collected 2011-06-22 | depth 0.1 m
ATCCTCTCCAACCCATCCCAAACCCCCTCCTGCCCCTCCGGCCCGGCCTTCTCCCTCCTCTCCCAATACTCACCATTAAACTTCCAAAACATCTCCCCGGTAATCTCACACCGGCTCTTGCTGAACCAAGCCGGCACAAACTCGTCACCGCGCGCCTCCCGCACCCGCCGCCTCGCGCGCTGGCCCTCCTCCAGCCGGTTCTTCTCGGTCGCCGCAAAGTCGTACTGGCCCTCTTCCATGGCGCGCTGGTCCGGCCGGAACCGCGAGTCCGTCGGCGCCAGCCAGGGGCGGAGCTTCTCGTCGATGTGGTTGAAGGTCAGGACGAAGGGCGTCAGGTTGAAGGGGATGCCCTGGGGGCGGGGGTTGGCCTGCCAGATGAGGAAGGCCCTGTTGGGGTCGGTGATGCCGTCGGCGGGGTTGTGGAGCGAGTCGGCAGCGGAGCCGGCCGCGGGCTCGTCGACGGTGGCCTCGTAGCCCGGGGTGAAGCGGGCGTAGAGCTTCGAGTTCCAGCGGCCGCCGAGGCTGAAGCGCACGCGGCCGTTGGCGTCGACGACCTTGCCCGTGATGACGTAGGCGCTCGAGGCCTTCCAGCCGCGCGCCTTAAACTCGACGTGGCAGACCTCGCCCGTCGTCCAGTTCTTGATCTCCATGGGGCCGTAGTTGTCGACCACGGGGTTGCCTGTGATAATGCCGACGACCGAGGAGGTGACCTTCTTCCACGTGTACAGCTCCTCCTTGCCGCCGTGCGTGGGGCGGAGCTTGAGGAACCACGTGCCGAGCGGGTTGATGTCGAAGGAGCGGCCGTAGAACTTGGACTTGACGGCGGACTCGCCGTAGTAGGTCCACTTGGGCGACTCGGCCCAGGCCGCGCCGACGGGCGGGTGGTGGCTGACTTGCTCGATGAAGAAGCGGTAGTTCTTGTCCGGCCTGACGTACTCGAACGTCTCGCCGAGCAGGGGGTTGAAGGGCTTGGCGACGCGCCCAATGGTGGACGCGTATTCGCTGGCGGCGAATGCGGCCACGTAGAGCAGCCGTTCGATGGAATCCGCCCGGTCGGCGGCGAGATCCAAGAGGTCGGCGTACTCCATGTCCTCACCACAGCGGTAGAGAAGGGACGTGGGCTCGTTGAACGAAACGGGCAACGTCATCTTCGTCATGTCTTTTCCCACCATGGATTTGAGAATGCCCTAGCACCAAGTTAGCATGTGATCTCTGGACCGAGAATGTCGGGAGCGAACCTACCCAGAGCGAGATCTTTGGCCGGTCATCCGCGTCCATCTTCAGCCGCGAGCGGATGCCATTCTCGTAGCCCTTGAACGAGCTGCTGATGTCGTAGGCGTCTGAGATGACAAACAGCTTCTCCTCTTGAGACTTGGTAAGCTCGGATGGCGGCAACTGCGACACTGCGACCTCCCCAGCGTCGACAGCATCGAAGAATTCTTCCTCATCAGATTCCGAGTCTGAGATGTCGGCAATTTGAGTCATGACTGTCTGGCGCCTCGACAAGCTGATGGTAGGTGACCTGACCTCCGCAGCCTCGGCTCGGGGCTGCTCGAAAGTCGCTTCTTGGCTGGGGGCTGCGGCCTGCTGAGCCGTCGGGGAGGGAGGAGCCTCGCTCCGGTTGAGAATACCATTCTCGACGGCCTCTTTAAGAATGCGCTTCGTCATCCTCCGCTTCAACTCGGCCTCGCCAACCCGAGCCTCGAGCTCCTCCTGCTCCTTGGCCACCTGAGCCATGCTCTCCTCCCACATGCGCCGCATTTCGGACTCGCGCTCCAGACGGTACTGCCAGTACGCGTCACGATCCTTGGAAATCCGAAGAAGATCGCCGACAAGGCCGGTGAGCGAGCGGACGGCGGAGTCGTAGGTTGCGAGGGCTTGCGATGTCTTGGGGTCAGACAGGGTGAGCGCCGGGTTTCTGGTCGACTCGGAGAGGAGGGCGGACGTGAGATGGGCCATGGATTCTAGCTGTAGTTTGGCTGATTGAGCCGTGATGTTGAACGCGTCCTTGTTGGCTGGCGGAGCATCTTGTCCACTGGATCCCTCGCCGTACTCATCGTCGTCGTCGTCGTCGCCGGCAACAGTCCCACCGTTGCGGTCCGTTCTGTCTGCCTCGGTTGCTGCATCGACGAACTCGTCGTCATCGTTGATACTGATTGTGGGGAAGCCGCTCTTGCTCGACGCCCGTGCCGAGGAATGCATCCGTGTGAGTTGGATGCTGCCACGTGACGGTTCGGCAACACTGGCGCTCTCGCTCGGGGTTTCGGAGTGGCTATGGGAGTGCTCAGCCTTGGCTTGCTTCAAGAGCTCTGCGTTCCGGACGCGTTGTCGGTCCTCTTCCTTGGCCTGGTCCTTGGTCCATTGGATTGAATTGTTGAGAGCCCAGAACCAGCGCTTCGCCTCGACCTCGTGGTTCGCCTTGAGCGTATACTTGACGGAGGATTTGCCGTGAATCTCGAACTTTGTCTTCTCGTCGGGGCTCATTTGCAGCTTGGCGATGCGCATGTTGATGGCGCCGCGGCATGCGGAGCCGGCGTCATCCTGGTGCTTGTAGTAGCTAAGGACGCCGTCTTCGAGCACAAACCAGCGCAGCTGGTATCCCTTCCGATAGTTGGTCCACTTTTTGAGGTAGCCCTTCATCTCACGGGCTTCACGGCCGGCGAGCGGGTCACCAGGTGTCGCCGTGGCCGCGCCCTGGGTTGTGGAGCCCAGCACGGCCTTCTCTTGAATGCCCCTCTGGGCCGCCACGGCAGCGGGCGACCGCTTCAGCATTGCGCGCGTGATCTCGTCTTTCGTCGCATCCTGCGGCAGCTTGCCCTTGCGGTCCCGGCGGAAGGGGTCGGCGCCGTGTAGGAGGAGGACCTGGATCAGACGGCTGTTCTTGCGGCGGGCGGCTTCGTGCAGCAGGGTACCGCCGGACTGAACTGTGACTGGTTCCGAGGCAAACTCGGGACTGTTGATATCCAGCACCGTTTTGAACCGCGGCTCTTCCAGCACTTGCTCCAAGACCTTGAGTTCGCCGTGGAGAATGAGATCTTGAATCTGCCTAACCTTGTTTTCGGCAAACAATGATCTTGAGAGCTGCAACTGCTGGAATATCTCGGGGTTTCGGGCGAGATCGATGGGCAGACGTCCCTGATGGTTGGCCATGGCGTCGTTGATGTCTTTGTTCTCGAGAAGCAGCCGGACAACCTGAGTCCGGCCTTGCACTGCAGCTACGTGGAGCGGCGTATTGCCGTCCTTGTCCCGCGCATTGATGTCGAGTGAGCCGGCACCGTCAGACAAGACGTACTCGACGACGGGTTGTTCGGCGCATTGGATCGCCAGGTGAAGTATCGTCGTATCTTCGAGGGCGTTGGCCTGCGTCGTAAACGAGGACGTGCTCACGCGCGGGTTGTGGTCGGAGCTCTCGCGGATGGCCTTGGAGATGAAGGCGGTGTCGCCGTTCCGCAGCGCCTCGACGATGCGGAACTTTCTGACCGAGGACTCGAGCGAGGTTCCTTTGTCCGCCATGTTGAGGGACCTTCCACCGGCGATTGACGGTGTGTTGGAGGGAACCCGGCCGATGACGCTCCCGGAAACAGAGAGCTTCGAACTGTGGCCCCTGACGGAGGATTGATGGGACGCACTGATCGAAGGGTCGGAGGAGGCAGCTGGCGCAGCAGTCACGGATGTCGAGATCCCCAAGCCGCCCAGGGCGGACTCGTCGGCGGAGGACATGTCCTCCTCGACTCCTTTTCGCCGCAACAGGGACAGGGCGGAGGATTTGGTTCGTCGATGCGAACTGCGTGCGCGATGGCGAGTCAGCAGTGATTCCCATGGTGTGCTTGCTTCCCGGCTGCGGGAGAACAAACAGCGAGAGTCGGAGCGGGGGGGTACGAGGAGGGAAACCTTGTCAGACAGGTTCCCACTCCCGCTCCCGCTCCTGTTCCCAGCTGTTGCTTGTTGAAGGGTATCCCGAGTGCTTGTTTCGACATTTGGGCCGCGTACCTCTCCCCCGCGTCAGGCATGGTCCGATACCCAACAATCTCGTGATGGTGGGCGGTGGGCGGTCGGCAGTCGGCGGTCGGCGGTCGGCGGTCGAGCGAATATCGGAGAACGGGCACGGACGGTATCGGGCAGCGCAGCAAGTTGCAGAAAGCGCCGGACAGATGCAGGCAATGAATCGCGAATTGGGATTGACGAAGGAATGCACAATCCCAGGGCTGAATCCGTAGGGGGCAGGGTGCGAGGCGGGCAGAGAAGTGGTGGGGAGATGTGGGGATGCTCACATTAGCTTAAAGACCAGCTTGCTTGCAACTGCAACACATCCCTGAGGATCGGAGGAATGACGTTGGCGGTCAGGATCCGCTTTGGGCGCTTGGGCGCTGCTGTATGGACGCTTTGTTGGAGGACGGGCTGGAACCAAGCGGAATGCCCATGCTGGCCAACTCCACAGCCGGCCGCTGCACGTGAAGGCTGGACATCTGCTCGTTCTCGGGTGCGGGTTGGCCGCTGAAACACGGTGCGGCGAAACAAGGCCATCCACCAGGCCAGAAACGCTCCAACTGCGTGGTTGTAAAAATAGATCAGGTTGATGATTACAGATAGGTATGTACAGATGTACATGTCATGTCATACAGACTCTGGGGCGGTCCAGCCAACCTCGGGTAGCGGTATTGGCCCCTGAAATCTCATGGACCAGGAGGTTGTTCCTCGTTGGAACCTGGATGTCGAGAGTTGGGACATGTTCCAACTCGAAACTCAGGTTCCCACTGTCCGCGCCCACTGTGCTCTCAACGACCCGACGCTGCTGAACAGCGAGGATTAGGTAATCATGCAACCCCCGGTGATCCCGGCTCAGGGGAGCCGGGGGCGGAATGTGGGGCATGGAGGGCCTGGCGGGCCCTCCAATTGAGGCCCTGGAAGCTGCTCCAGTGCCGACAGAAGCCTCGGTAACAGAGCGTGGGGAAGAGTGGAGGTTACACATGTAATTGATTACCCTGAGCAAGGGCGTGACGGACTTGTATTTCATGCACTCCGACATCAAAACCATCGTTGGTTGCATCAGTGAAATACCGAGAATCTTTCTACTTTAACTCGCCATCATACAAATAACGACCGATATCAACTCTTGTCTCACATCCCGCCGTTTTACATTTTCACACGCCCGCCTCCCCCTGATTGAGACACCACATCCGCGGCTCACGACTCACTCTCACGCTCTTTCTCATCCTCGACAACGCCTCGCGGCATACCCGCCGCCGTGCGCCGCCGTACGCCGCACATCGCGTCGAAAACTGTCGAGAAACACGGCGATTCGACATGGCAATGGCTGACCGCTCAACCCTGCTGAGGACGCCTCCGGACGACCCCAACAAGGCGCCCATCGAAAATGCCCTCGAGGTGACCGACCTGGCCGTGCTGGGCCCCGTAAGTCACGAGTCTCGTACGCCGTTGAGACCGAGAAATCTAACCGCCCGCTCCAGAACATCTTCACCAACACCCGCTCGCTCTGGCAGCCCCCTGGAGCCCGCGGCATCTACGGCGGCGCCGTCATCGCTATGTGCATCGCCGCGGCGCAGCGCACCGTGGCCGCCGACTTCCTAGTCCACTCGTGTCACTGCTACTTCCTCCTGGCGGGCCAGGCTGACCTGCCCATCCTCTTCCACGTCGAACTGGTCCGCGACGGCCGCTCCTTCGCCACCCGCACCGTACAGGCCAAGCAGCGCGGCCGCTGCATCTTCACCACCACCGTCTCCTTCGCGCGCGACTCCTCCTCGAGCAGCGACGACCCCGCCAACGCCGTCAAGCACGCGAGCTCGCTACCCCGCGGCAAGGACGGCCGGCCCCTGCAGCCGCCGCCCTCCGACTCCGCCGGCGCGCCGGACGTGCTCAACCAGGGCCCCTTCGAGGGCGCCAAGATCGAGGTGATCGACCGGCACGGGTCCGGCGACCCGGGCCAGATGGAGACGCGGCAGTGGGTGCGCGCGCGCGGCAAGATCGCGGGCGGCACGCCCGCCCACCTCGAGGCGCTGGCCTACATCTCGGACAGCTACTTCATCGGNACCATCACGCGGCTGCACAAGCTGTGGCGGTTTCCCTTCAAGGCCGAGGAGTATGACCAGCTGCCCGCCGACGTCAAGGGCCGCGTCAAGGCGCTGCACCACTGGGAGGGCATGGGCGACGACCCCAAGGACATGATCGGCCGCCCCGCCATCGGCATGATGGTCAGCCTNGACCACACCATCTACTTCCACGAGCCCAAGAAGGTCGTCGCCGACGACTGGATGCTCACCGAGATGTCGAGCCCGTGGGCCGGCGACGGGCGGGGCGTGGTCATGCAGAAGATGTACAGCAAAGACGGCACGTTGCTGGCAACCTGCGTCCAGGAGGTATGTCGTCCTGCATTTTTTTGTCCCTGTGTGTCATGTCGGGAGAAATCTTTTACTAATCGCAATACACATGCAGGGTCTTGTCCGTCTTCAGCCACCCGCGCCCACGCCCGAGGGCAAGGGCGCGAAACTGTGAGCTCGACAAGCAGCATCGCTTGTGTGTGCTTCGTGTGGATATTTCTTTGTAATTCTGGAGCTTGCCTTTCTTTGCATATAGAGTTGAGTCGGAGAGGATATGTACAAGTTTATGTGCCACATAGATACTGCAGGAGAACAGCAAACACGCATCTCCCAGAGTTCTAGATGCCGTGTGTATAGAAGAAGTCCATTCTCAGAACAGAGAGTCGACGTGTCTGTTAGCTTGTTGGACTTTTGGGGTGCTTGGTGGTCACCACATGCCCACTGAGGCTGGATGGAAAGTTGATATTTCGAATTATGCACCGTTAACCTTTTGGTCGTCCGAGGCAGCAGAGGCATTGCCTGTGTCCCTTCGCCCAACTGGCGTCTGGAGGCTACATCTAGCTCTCCCCCGCGACCGTCGGGTCAATCACTCTTGTTTCCCGTTTTGTTTCTCCCCTTGATTCTACCAACAACCAACTCTTACAAGCTTTGACAAAGCTGGGTATCGTATCCTTACAACGATGCACCTGCCTCCCCAGAGGCCTCTTCCTTCCCTTCCCACAGAGATGGTGTGGTGGCAAGTGGCCGAAACGACCCGTTGGCCAACGTAAAAGGCAGAGGATGGATGCTCCCAATGGACGAAACGCCGAACGCGCAATGGCAAAAACAGATCGCGTCTGGAAACGACAGGAGGCAAGGAAATGGATCTACTGTTGGGCGGGCACGGCAAACCGGGGCCCGTGGCGCGGACCTGCCACGTCCCTGTCCGCGTGCAAGTTGGAAAGCCGCCCAGATCAGATGGTGACTCCGTCCAGGCGGAGCACTTTGGACTTGTCTCCAAGGAGCTGGGCACGGAAAGCAATGATGCCGCGAGCTATCGTGTCGAAGTCCTTGACCTTGTCGGCCTTGAACTTTTGCAGTAGCTCTCGCAGGCCCTGGATGAAGCGGCTCTTTTGCTCGCCCGTGTAGTCGTCGGGGCTGCCAAGCTCCAAGAGGATTTGGTCATCTGGGAGGTAGAGGGCAAGGAGTCAGCGTCCAGAGGGGGGAGACGGAGGTCCGATGTTAGCAGCCCGTTTAGAGTTTGGGAAAGACTCACCAGGAGGACGGATGGAACCAAAATGCTGGAACTCGCAATCGGCCGGACACTGTTTTCCACTCAGTTCATAAGGACAGAGCTCCTTTTCAGGGTCAATCCTGTTGCTGTAAGTCAGGGACTTCAAGCCACCAGAAACTGCGTTTTGGTACTCTGGGTGGAACCGATAGGCGTGGAAATAACGAAGGGGGCTCTCGTAAGGCGCCAGCGTGCTGCCAGATTTGGGCGCCGGCTGATCGTGCACCTGCGGGCCGGTCAGCCATGAGGTGCTCGGGTTGCTGGAGGAAACGATCTTTACTTCTCCCGTGGTCTCGGTTTCGATTTCGATTTCTTGTTCTTGCTCTGCTTCGCGGGGTTGCGCAACGCTCGATATTTGATCGGGCAAGGGAACCGAGGGTAGCCTTGTACTGCTCGTTTCATCCCCGGCATCGATGCTGCTGACGGGCTCCGCCCCGTCGGTGGTGCTAGGTGGCTGAGAGTCCAATTCCATAGGTGTCGTCTCGTCAGCATTCGCAGCACCTGATTGCTCAAGCATGGGTGATGCAGCAGTCGAGGTTTGGGCTGGCTGCAACGTGGGCGACAGGAGCGAGGCGTTTGTGCTTTCTTCTTGGGCATTGGCATGACTGCTCGGTAAGGACGGCTCGGTGCCTGCGCAGAGGTCGAAAGAGTCCGTAGAATCGCCAAGCGGCATGCCAGCGTCCTCGCTCGCGGACTCCGCATTGTTGTCTTCGAGGTTGTCAACAGCCGGGGGGGATTCGCCTTGGGGTCGTCCGTCTGAAGACGCAGCCTCGTCCGCCGAGAGATGATCAGATTCTCGGCTCCTCTCGGACAGAGATGGGGTCGACTCTTCCGCTTCTTGTTGATCATCCGTCTCTTCGGCTGCGTGTGTCAGAAACAGTGCCGCGACTGCCTCCTCGGAGCCTTGCCCGTTCGGCTGCGGGCTCTCCGCGGGAGGAGTGGTGTCGAGTTGTTCCAACTCGTCGGCCAACCTCTTCTGCTCGGCCACGCTTCTATCAATCTCGGCCTTCAGGCGCGCTTGCTCATCTTGCAATTCCTGAAGTCGGTTCAGCTTGGTTTGAAGCGAAGATTTGACTTGGGGAATCTCCAGGCTCATCAGACGGGTCCGGCGTTCCGCTCGCTCCAGTGGATCGAGAGGCGACATCTCGGACGGCCTGGGGAGCCTAGCTGATGACGCCGCGGGCGTAGGCTGGGGAGAATCTCTCTCGAAATGATCCGGGCTGCTCAACGACTCAGCTGCCTCATTTCGAGGCAGTTGAGGAATGTCGCTGTCGCCAATCTCTGACGCTGGCGCTGCCTGATTTGGTGTCACCGAGCCACCCGAGGACTGCTTTATTTTCCGCCTTGCTTCCGCGAGGGCAATCTTGCGTCTCATGTCTTGAATGGCCTTTTCCTTGAGACCAAGCTCGATCTCTCGCCTTTTATTGTTGGCTGGGCCAACAGGCGGGGTCACAGAAGGCGTAGGACTGGAGAACTGGCGTGGCGGAAAGGTATCCGAAAGCGGCGGGAAGTCACGGATAGCCGGTCCACGTTGGCCGCGGACGCTGGCCGATTGTATCGGGAAGGTCTCGTCGACGGGTGAACCCATGTCCATGTCCATCTCCGTATCCTCATCGTCGGAGACATCACTGACGTCGATGATGAGGGAGGTCTCCTTGCGAGATTGGCCGAAAGGCCGCTTTGAAGGCGCTGATGCCGTTGAGTATTCGACAAAGTCCGATGCCACTGGGCGCTTCCTCTGACTTGACAGATTCGGCTGAGCGTTTGGCGGTGAAGTCAGTGCAAGGAGTGGAAAGCGCGTTTCTGATGCGGTGGGTTGGACGGGCGCGGGGGCATGAGGAAGGCTTGCCGCTCGGGGACCTGTGGGAATAGAAATGGAGGAGGGGCTGTCTGTTATTGCTTGAGAAGCAGGCGTCCCATTATTGCCCACCGGCAGAGCTCCCGAGCTAGCCGTGTCGGTTGCAGACTTCTGGGCTCGGGACTTTTGGAGCGCCGCTATTTTCTGCTGAAGCAAGCGCTCTTTCTCACCCCAGGGCTTGATTTTCGACGATGCTGAAGCTGGCGGGGCTGGCGCGGCTGGCGTGGTCTCCTGCGGTGGTTGCGCCTCTGGCACGCTTTGGACGGGTTGCTTCGGAGCGGGTGCGGATGGTTTCGGTGTTGCCGGCGATGTCACTGCGGGCGCCTTGGCTGCCTTGGCTGCAAGGAGCCGTGCGATACGGTCTTTCCGCTCCTCGCCCTTTTTGGACTGGTCCGATGCGGCGGAACTGTCTTTCATAGCGAGGGTTGTCTGTTGCGGCTGTGTGGCGGAAGGTTGGTTCGGGTTGGTAGAGTCGGAGGCGCCACCCTGGCGTGATTGTGCTGCTTTCGGCTGGGCGGTGGGTGGTTTTGCGGTTGTCTTTGGCATGTCAAGATTGAGGTCCTGGAAAAGGCCTTTGACCAACTTCTCATCGAATCCTTCATCAATGTAGTTCTGGTACTTCACCAATGGCCAAAGCCGCAGGATGGCCTTCTGCGCCTCNTTTTTGGCTTCTTGCAAGGATTTGAAGGAACTTGAAGAGGCCTTTTGCGACTGATGGGGCGAGACGCCGAACTGTGCTCGGCGCTCGTCTGTGGATGCCACTATTGGTGGCTGGTTTGGAAGTTGAAGACCTAGGAGCGGTGGACCCGGTGCGTCCACAACTGGCTGAGACGAGTGNGTTTGGATCANCCGGTCGGCCGCGGGTGGCGGCGTTGGGATTTCGCTCTCAACCTCTCGTGGCGAGAGAAAGGGAGAATAAGACGCGGAGCGCTCGCGAGCTGCAACCGTTAGTAGTGAAAGCTGGCAGGAGCTGGAACGCGTACCTTCAACCCCCGCCAAGTTCTTCCCAGCATCATCCTCGTCGGTGCCATAAAACCCCCCATCTGGTGTGTCGGCAGCGCTTGGGGGTTGGCTTGGGTCTCCGGTCGCCGTGACCTTAGAAACCGGCTGCAGGGGGGCAGATGGAACGTATTCTCGAGGCTCATACAAATCCTCAAACTGCCCCTCACTCAGTTCGCCTTCCTCCATCTCAATATCAGCGGCTAGATGAGGTGGTGACGGAGCAGATGAGGCGACCGGCTTCGCGCGATTATTCGACACGCCAGGGACAACGCCAGGCTGGGGATGTTGGGATTCGAGAGGGTTTGCGCCGTAGCCCTGCGGTGCCACGTTTGGTCCAGGCGTCGGAACGCCAGGTTGCTGGCCCCATGCCGCAGCACTGGGTGCAAAACCGGGCGGAATCCCAGTTGCCGCCATACCCCCTATCCCCAGCCCCGGGATGCTGGCCCCATTGAGACCAAAGGCTGCTTGCGAAGCATCGTGGTGGATTTGGAGGGCGAAGGGGTTGTACGAGTCTTCGTGGCCAGGCGCAGAGTTACTCGGGACGTTCTGATAGGCATACGGCTGAGGTGGATATTGGCCGTGATATTGGCCGTAGCCATAGGGATGTGGATATTGTGACATCCTGGAGATTCGAGGAACGAGTTGTCGTGTCGCTAGAGCTTGGGCATTTCGGTGGTCGAAGAAGCGGTAAGGTCCGTTCGAGGCTGCTTCTTGCCGGGCACAAAATGCGGTACCCAAAATGTGACAAGTCGAGAAGTCTCTGACCGGACTGGGGGGATGGTCAGAGAAACCCTTGCCGCGCGCGAAGACAAAGAGCCGTCCCGGTCGGTCGCTTCGTGTGAACAATCAGGCGCTTCGGGAGCAGCTGTTGTCGTAAAAATGGAAAGGGACAAAACGCGGCAGATGGCTGGGGGACGTGGGGATAGATTTTGACGAGAAGAACGCAATGGGGTGCTGGCTTGCTTTCGTCTGATGCAGTTCCCGGTGGTTGGAGTTGGTAGGTTTGCGACGGTGTTGATCCGAAAGCATCACAGACAAGCAGCTGAATGGCTCGCTGACATGGATTTGGCGAAAGCGCGTTCAGATTCGATCGAAGCGAGGCGGCAAAAAGATGCCCCAGTTCCAAAATACACTAGTCCAAAGCCGGCATGGTGTGCACGGGCCGGGCTTGTGACATCAACCCAGTCGCAGCGGCCGGGTTTGTTTACTTGGCCGGGGTTGTGCTCGGGGCAACCACGGGTCCACGCCCTGGGTGTTGGGCGGCACCAAGTGCAGATTGTCTGGATCCAGCAACTTCCCCTCTTCAGCGACCAGACTGAAGGGAGAGACAAAGGACCGGCCGGGCTCTCCTGTGCTTTTATTTTGCTTTTTTAATTCTGCCATTGTGATCCCGCCTCGCTTGCGACCATCACATCGCATCGCATTGCATCGCGTCGCGCAGTGGCCTTGTTTCTCGCATGTTGACACGCACCGCACCCACACCGCACCCGCCGCACCCACCGCACCCACCGCACCCGGATCAGCACGAGCGCCACGAGGCTTGAGACATCATTTCCCGACAGTCTTCCATGGTCCTCCCGAGTCCTTGACCTCTCAACACGAATGCGCCATGTCGGTTCGCAATAATCCCTTTGCGAGGAACGCCTCGACGACCTCGACCGGCTCGAGTGGTCTTGGCCGGCCGAAGTCCGTCCTTGCTCCATCATCGCCGTCGCTGCTGTCCGGGACTCCTTCCCCGCCATCCCACGCCCGGACACACAGCTTTACTGCGACAACATTAGCGCCTCCAGCGCCCCTCCGAAACGGCCATGTCCGCGGTCCGTCCAGGGAGGGGACGCCGAGCTCGAGCACATTTGCGCCGTCGTACCTCAAAACCGAAGACATGCGGAAGCCCACCGACATGGTCAAGGGCATTGAGGGCGAGAACGATTTCTCAGGCAAAAAGTATGTCTGGCTTCGGGACCCGCAGACCGCGTTTGTCAAGGGGTGGGTGGTGGAGGAGCTCGCCGGGAGCAGGCTGTTGGTTCAGTGTGACGACGGGAGCGTGAGTCTGCCTCGTGATGCTCCCAGGCTGCGCGGCCTACTGACACGGGACACAGCAACGGGAGGTGGACGCCGAGAGCGTGGACAAGGTCAACCCGGCCAAATTCGACAAGGCGAACGACATGGCCGAGTTGACTCATCTGAACGAGGCTTCAGTCGTGCACAACCTCCACACACGATACATGGCGGACCTGATCTACACCTACTCCGGCCTGTTCTTGGTTACCGTCAACCCCTATACTCCTCTCCCGATATACACCAACGAGTACGTCAACATGTACAAAGGGAGGAGTAGAGAGGACAACAAACCCCACATCTTCGCCATGGCCGACGAGGCGTTTCGCAATATGGTCGACGAGAACGAGAACCAGAGCATCTTGGTCACCGGCGAATCCGGCGCCGGAAAGACAGAAAATACGAAGAAGGTCATCCAATACCTCGCCGCCGTGGCACAGTCCCAATCGCCGGCGAAGAGCAGGGGAAAACAGCATGGAAACCTCTCGGCGCAGATTCTGAGGGCCAACCCGATCCTCGAGGCCTTCGGTAACGCTCAGACTGTCCGAAACAACAACTCGTCGCGGTTCGGCAAGTTCATCAGGATCGAGTTCAGCCGCGATGGGGCGATTGCTGGTGCCTTCATCGACTGGTATCTCCTCGAAAAGTCCCGCGTCGTACGAATCAACGCCCAGGAACGCAACTATCACATCTTTTACCAGCTTCTCAAGGGCGCGGACCGGAGGCTGAAGCAAGAGTTCCTGCTGGATGGGTTAGACGTCGAGGATTTCGTCTACACTCGTAGCGGCCAAGAGATTATCACAGGAGTCTCTGACCGTGCCGAATGGGACTTGTTGATGGAGGCTTTCATGGTCATGGGTTTCTCCGATGAGCAGCAAGCCTCGATCCTCCGCACCATTGCTGCTGTCCTTCACTTGGGAAACATCTCGGTTGTCAAGGAAAACAGGTCCGCAGATCAGGCTCGCCTTGCGCCCGATGCCAAGGAGGTTGCCGCCAGGGTCTGCAAGTTGCTGGGTGTGCCCTTGGAGCCTTTCCTCCGCGGCCTGTTGCACCCCAAGGTCAAGGCAGGCAGGGAGTGGGTTGAGAAAGTGCAGACTCCCGAGCAGGTCCGCTTCAGCATTGACGCCCTTGCCAAGGGCATCTACGAACGAGGCTTTGGCGACCTCGTGACTAGGATCAACCGCCAGCTCGATCGTTCAGCCATGGGCCTCGACGATACTCGCTTTATTGGTGTGCTGGATATCGCTGGCTTCGAGATTTTCGAGAAGAACAGCTTCGAGCAGCTTTGCATCAACTACACGAACGAGAAGCTTCAGCAATTCTTCAACCACCACATGTTCGTTCTGGAGCAGGAAGAATACGCCAGGGAGCAGATCGAGTGGCAATTCATTGACTTTGGGAAAGACTTGCAGCCAACCATTGATCTAATCGAGCTTTCGAACCCGATTGGCATCTTCTCCTGTCTAGATGAAGACTCCGTCATGCCCAAGGCGACGGACAAGACCTTCACAGAGAAGCTGAACTCGCTGTGGGATAAGAAGTCACAGAAGTACCGACCGTCTCGCCTGGGTCAAGGTTTCATTCTCACTCACTATGCTGCTGCGGTCGAGTACGCCACCGATGGGTGGCTTGAGAAGAACAAGGACCCCCTGAACGACAACCTCACGCGTCTCCTTGCCTCCTCAACCGACAAGCACGTCTCGAATCTCTTTGCCGACTGCGCCGAGCAGGACGACGAGACCGGCGGGATCCGGAGCAGGGTCAAGAAGGGCCTCTTCCGGACGGTTGCCCAGAGACACAAGGAGCAACTCTCGAGCCTCATGGGCCAACTACACCTCACTCACCCCCACTTCGTGCGGTGCATCCTCCCAAACCATACGAAACGGCCAAAGCAGTTCAGCGGTCCACTCGTCCTTGACCAACTGCGATGCAACGGTGTGCTTGAGGGTATCCGAATTGCTCGAACTGGTTTCCCGAATAGGCTGCCGTTCGCTGAATTCCGCCAGCGGTATGAAGTCCTCTGCAGAGACATGCCCAAAGGGTACCTCGAAGGACAGGCAGCCGCCAAGATCATGCTGAGCAGGTTCGGACTTGACAAGTCCCTGTACCGGATCGGCCTGACCAAGGTGTTCTTCCGGGCTGGTGTTCTTGCCGAGTTGGAGGAGCAGCGAGACGCCTTGATTACGGAGATCATGTCCAAGTTCCAGTCGGTTGCTCGGGGTTACACGCAACGACGAATTGCCTTCAAGCGACTTTACCGTGCCGAGGCGACGAGGGTCATCCAACGAAACGTCCAAGTCTACCTCGACCTTTGTGACAATCCTTGGTGGCAGCTGGTCGTCAAGATGAAACCTCTGTTGGGCGCGACCAGGACAGCCGCCGAAGTGAAGAGGAGGGACGAGATGATTCGCCAGCTGAACGAAAAGATGCACCTCGAGCATGAAAATCGACAGAGGCTCGAGGACGAACGGCGGAACGTCCATTCCGAAATGCTGCGGATCCAGCAAGTCCTCGAGAGCGAGCGCGCTCTGGCGTTAGATAAGGAGGAAATCTTCAAACGGCTTCAACTACGCGAGGCAGAACTGGAAGACAAGCTGGCCGGTGCCCTGGAGGACCAGGAGAAGCTCGAAGATCAGCTGGATGATCTGCTCGAGGCCAAGAAGCGCGCCGAGGATGACATCGTACGGTATCGGGCGCAACTCGATCAAGCCGCCGGGATCATCGCGAGACTTGAGCATGAGAAATCTGAGCTCGCGGGGCGCGTTGAAGACCTCGAGCGTGCTATCGACGACATCACCAGGGCACAGTCAGATCGCAGTGAGCAGGAGGCTGTTCTTGAAGACGAGATCAAGATGCTGCAGAGTCAGCTCTCGCTCAAAGAACGCAAAGTCCGCGATCTGGAATCCAAACTCCTCAAAACCGACCAAGATCTCGAAGTCAAGTTGATGACTGCCCAAAAGGAACTCCAAGCCTCGAGGGGCAAGGTCTCTCAACTGAGCGGCGAGAACCGTGAAATCCAGCAGCGGTTGGCTCAGCTCTCCAAGACTTCAACGGACTACGAGGACCTGGTCAGGAAGAAGGAAAGCGAGCTGGCGCTCCTGCGCTCAGACAATAAGAAGTTTGAGATGGAGCGGCGCAGTTTCGAAGACCAGAGGCGGAACCTCAGCGGAGAGCGAGAGAAGGCTGCGGACCGGCTCCGGGAGGTTCAAGCCCAGCTCTCCGCCATGAAATCCCAGCAAGCCCAGATCGAAAGGGAGGCGGCCGACGCAAAGAGATTGCTCGAAGCTCGTCTCTCGGACGATGCCCAAGCCGACCAGAACCGACAAGTCCTCGAGTCTCAGATCAGAAAGCTCAAGGAGGAGCTGTACAACACGCAAGTGGAATTCAGCAGGGAACGCCAGTCGCGCGACGACGTCCTCCTTCTCGGCGAACACAAGCATCAATCTTTGAAGGACGAGTACGACCGTCTTAACGAGTCCAAGATCACCATCGAGAAAGAGCTCTACGCCCAGCAAGACACTCTGCGTCGGGCCTTGGAGGCCAGGGCAACGGCTGAGCTAGAACGGGACGAGGCTCGGGAGGAAATCCGCAAGCTTCGTGTTGCCAAGACCCAGGCTGAGGAGGCCCGCCGTGAAGCTGAGATTATCGGAGAGCGGGCCGCTTCCAAGGTGGCGCGGGAGCGAGAAGAGAGCCTCCACAAGGATCTCCAGGCAGCCCACGAGCGGCTGAAGTGGTTCGAGGCCGAGTGCACCAAACTGAATCACCAAGTCGAAGACCTGAACAAGTTGATGCTCGAATCTGGCGGGTTCGGGCTCAAGAACGATCAGGCAAAGGAGCGGATGGAGCGTGAGCTGCACACCGTGAAGAGCCGGCTTACTGCCTCCGAGAACGACAACCGTGCTCTCCTCAACAAACTCCAGCAGAAAGGTCTCGAGATTGCACGCTCGTCCTCGCGCGCCAGTGAAGCGTCGCGTGGGCAGGTCATCTCCTTGCAGCGTGAGAAGGCAAAGTTGGAGGAGCAGAATGCCAAACTCAACAAACAACTCGGCGATTCGCAGGTCACGATTGCCTCCTTGGAGAAGCGGCTCGAGAAACTCCAGTTGAACCTGGAAGATCTCAACCACGAAGTCGCCAGGGAGGTGCAGAGCAGCCGCAACGCCGAGAAAGCTTCTTCCAACTTCACAGCCCAGTTGGCCGAGGCCAACCGCACCATTGAGTCCGAGAAGCAGCTTCGGACCCAGGCGCAAGGAACAGTGCGAACTATGCAGTCTACCCTGGATGCTCGGGATGCCGAGCTTGCAGAACTGCGAACGCAACTGCTGAGAGCGCTCAAGACCGTGGACCCTGAATCGGTGCTCCCTATTCACTCAGACGGCAGCCCAGATAAATTCCTCAGCAAAAAGTTTGACCTGGCTCGGAAGATCGAAGAGCTGCAGCAAAACTTGCGTGTGCAGACGGCGGCGCGCGCCAACGCCGAGGCCCAGCTGGTGGAGTTGAGAGCGACGAGGAACGAGTCTCCCACTCGACGCGGCCTCGAAGAGATGAGCATTAACGAGGCTCCTTACAACACTTCGCCGACGCAGAAACGGCCGAAGACGAACGGCCGCCACTACTCGAACACCTCGACGCCACCGCGTCGGTTCGCAAATCCCGATACTGACCACCTTCAGGACTCGGTCCGTTCCGATAAGACGGCGGATATTCTCAGCTTCAACAACCGTATGGATCTCAAGGCCGACGTCGAGGAGCTGCAGAATCAGCTGCAGCTGGCCCAGATGGAGAACAGGCACCTGCAGAGCCAGCTTGAACGGTCTACGGGCACCTCTGAGACCTACCGAGACGACAGTGGGCGAGTGCGGAAGCTGGAGAAGGCGAACGGCAGGCTGCACGACATGCTTGACAGGTCTTCTCAGCAGGTTTCTGCGCTCGAAAAGGCCCTGCACACGGGTGAACTCTCGCTCCGCGATATCCAAACAAAGTCTCACGAGGAGATTCTCGACCTGCTCCACAGCCAAGAGGACTCCCGCCGGTCGCTTCTGCACAGCCATAATGATGCGATTGCGGACATGACGGACATGAAGGGGCATTTGGAGAGGCTGAGGCACGACCGGGCGAAGCTCGAGGTGGATTTCCGCGATGCGAAATCCGACCTCCAGGAGATGACGCTCGCGAGGGAGCAGGAGGCCGCAAGCCGTGGCCAGCTGCTGCAGGAATTCGCCGACCTCCAAATCCGCATGGACGCCGAGACCTCCAAGCTGGCTGATGTGGCTGCCAGTCTTAACATCTACAAGAGCCGCGCAGACGAGTACTTCAGCAAGCTGGAGCAGGCCGAGATTTCGGTGCTCAAGGCCAGCCGCGCCGAGCAGTTTGCGAAGACCCAGGCAAAGGAGGCGGAGGACAGCTGTGCGGAGATGATGGCGGAGAGGGGGCGTCTCGAGGCCACTATTGAGGATCTCCAGCACCAGACTCAGAGACTCGAGGAGAAGATCGAAGACATGTCCACGGATCTGGGGTCGGCCACGCAGGCGAAGAAGCGGCTGCAGCACGAGCTCGAGGACTACCGTAGCCAACGGGCCAACGACATCGAGGATGGAGAGTCGAGCATGGAGCAGCTGCGTAAGAAGTATCAGGCCGAATTCGCCACCCTCACCAAGGAGCTCGACCTCACGCGCGAGGAGAGACTGTTCAAGCAGGCGGAGATCACGAGGTTGCGGGAGGAACTCGATGATCTTCGGTCCAAGTGGGACGACGAGGTGCTCAACAGCTCGACGTGGTCCAAGGAGAAGGCGCGCCTCCAGTCGACGCTCTCGGACGTGGTGGCTTCCAAGGAGGAGGCGGTCACGGCTCACAATGAGGCCCAGGGCAAGATCGTGACCCTCTTGTCGCAGGTTCGGTCTCTCCGGTCATCGGTGGACGAGATCACGGCGGATCGCGACAGCCTGCTTCGCGAGAAGCGGAACATCGAGTCCAGACTGGAGGAGGCCAAAGCCGGTCTCGAGGAGCTGGCCAAGAGCGAAAGCCCTTCGCTCCGCAACGCCGCCAACACTGACAAGGAGATTCTCGAGCTCAAGGCCGGGCTTGCTCAGCAGGAGGACATCTCGGCCGCGGCAGTGGAGAAGATGCGCCGTGCCGAGGCACTGGCCTCGGAGATCCAGAAGGACATTGTTGCGGAGAGGGAAGCGAGCGCCGATCTGCAGAAGCAGAAGGCCGCGTTGGAGAAGTCGCTCAACGAGGTGCAGCTCAAGCTTATCGACCTCGAGACTAAGGGTTACTCGACGGCCAGCCACGACATCAAGTTCCTGCACAAGCGCATCCAAGAGGTATAACCACCCCCCCTTCCCAGAAACCAATCCCACGCTAACAATGCACAGCTCGAATCCCACCTCGAGGCGCAAGAAACCGAACGCAGCAAGTCCCAGCGCTCGGTGCGCAACGTCGACCGCATCGTCAAGGACCTGCAGACGCAGATCGAGCGCAAGGACAAGCAGAACGCGCAGCTCGGTGACGACATGGGCCGCATGCGCGACAAGGCCGACAAGCTGCTCAAGACCATCGAGGAGCTGCAGGCGTCGGAGAGCAACAGCGAGCTGCTGGCGCGGCGCGCCGAGCGGGAGCTGCGCGAGGAGAGGGAGCGCGCGCTCAAGCTGGAGCGCGAGCTCGAGGCGTGGAAGACCCGGGCGGCGGGGTCCGCCGTTGCGGGGAGCGCGCTGGGGGCCGCGGCTGCTGGGAGCAGTGTGAGGGGGAGGCATGGGGGTTGGGG
>FJWA01000280.1_pt1 | contig 19138 bp, 13 predicted proteins | sample 1011891 | NCBI WGS metagenome assembly FJWA01 (sample SAMEA3912450, study PRJEB9761) | metagenome | biome: forest; material: soil | place: USA | collected 2011-06-22 | depth 0.1 m
CGACGAGGCCGCCGCCGCGCAGGACAACGACGCAGAGGACACAGCAAATAACCCGCTGTCCAAAAACCAGCTCAAGCGGCTAAGGCGACAGCAGCAATGGGAGGAATTCAAGGAGGACCGCCGATCGAAGCGCAAGGACAAGCGCCACGAGCGCCAGGCCCGGAAGCGCGCCGAAAAGGAAGCCATAATCGCCGAGGCTGAGGCCGCCGGTATCGACCCCGCGACGGTACTGCAACAAAAGGAGCCTTGGAGATTCCGCCCGGTGCCCGTCTCGTTCATCATCGACTGCGACTTCGAGCAGTACATGCGCGAGCCGGAGCTCGTCTCGCTGTCGAGCCAGCTTGTGCGGTCGTACGCCATGAACCGCAAAGCCAAGTACCAGGCGAGTCTGCATTTCAGCTCATGGAAGGGCAAGCTCAAGGAGCGCTTCGAGACGGTCCTCAAGAACGCGCACCATAATTGGAAGAATGTCGGCTTCCACGAGGGCGACTTCCGCGAGGCTGCGAAGCAAGCCCAGGAACAGATGATGGGACCTCAGGGGGGCGAAATAATCGATTTGATTCAACCGAGCACGGGAGAACAGGGCCGGGCATCCAGCTCCGAGCAAGGGAAGACAAACCCCACCGTCGAGGTCGAGCCAGAACAAGATGACGTTGACCAGACAGTCGTCTATCTCACCTCCGAGTCACCGTACACTCTTGACAGGCTGGAGGCAAACACCAGCTATGTCATTGGCGGGATAGTGGACAAGAATAGGGAAAAGGGGCTGTGCTACAACCGGGCCCAGGCAGCCAAGGTCCGGACTGCGAAATTGCCCATTGGTGAATACATGGCGATGCAGAGCCGCTACGTCCTGACTACCAACCAGGTAGTAGAGATCATGGCAAAGTGGCTGGAGTGCGGGGACTGGGGCAAGGCCTTCGTGGATGTGATTCCCAAACGCAAGGGAGGAACTCTGAAGGGTGAGGCGGAGGAGGGGACGGAGGCAAAAGAAGCGGACGGGAAGGATGGAGGGGATGAGGATGAGGAGGCTGCTCCCGAAGATGAAACACTACCTAAGGACAACTAAGCTCAATTACCATTGCGATGGGTTCGTCAGTAGGATAAAACAAACATGTCTGACGACGGTCTAAACCCAAGTCACGTCCCCTGTTAGCTGGTGAACAATCCAACCCTTACCGCATTCTGCTTCGGTATGATAGGAAGAGCCGACATCGAAGGATCTTGAAGCAACGTCGCTATGAACGCTCGGCTGCAATAAGCCATTTATTCCTGTGATCACTCTTCTGGCCCACAGCAATGAGCAGGCTGGCCAGATACCCATGCCGCTCGCCAGGTGAAGCCAAGAAATTACGAAGCTGGAGCTTCGCAGAGCACGTCGCGTGGCCACTGACTGTTATTCAACATAAACTCACATCATCACATTCGACCAACGTTATTCCATTCAACACCGGCATAAATCTCCCAACCACTAAAAGTCCAACGACTCAGCCTTGACCTGAACCTCTCCATCCTCCTCCCGCTCCCTCTTCACAGCAACGTCCCTCTCATCCTTCATCAGCGCCGTCACAAACGACCTAAAGTACTCAATGTACGGCTTCAAGCTCGTCTTCTCCCAGTCCTGCACGTGTTTCGCATCCTGAGCACTGCTACTCACACCACGAGCACCAGCACCACCCTCGGACACCTCCACGGCAGCCAGCGCCGCGGCAGCCCCCTCGGTCTCGACCCACGCGTCAATCTCCCTCACCAGGCCTTGCAGCGTGGGCACGTCGAGCGGGTCGAACTCGTCGAGCCGGTCCCGGTCGATGGGCACGCACACGCGGCCGGTGCCCGGGTGGATGACGAAGGGGCTCTTGAGCAGATGGTTGAGCCGCTGGCTGACGGCGACGTCGAGGCGCGGGTAGGTATGCTCGAGGACGATGTCCTGCTTGGAGTCGAGCAGCTCCTTGGGGTCGAGCGCGGCGCTGGCGCTCGTCTGCGCGAGGGCGTCGATGTCGGCCCACTTGGAGGTCGAGGCGCGGCCCGGGGAGGCGTCCCATTTCTTGCGGAGGGCCTCGCGGAGCTCGAGGTTGGGAATCTGCTGGAGGAGGGACTCGGCTCTTTCGGGGGACTGCCAGGGGTCTTGGGCCTCGAGGACGTCGTGTTGGAAGTGGTCTTTGAGGATGTCCAGGCTTCGTCTGTGGGTTTGAGGCGTCAGGGCCACTGCTGGTTTGGGGACTGACGGAGCAAGGGCGGAAGACTTACAAGAGGTGAGGGTGCAGCGGCCGACGAATGTTTACCTTCTTGCTGCCTGTCTTGCCGCTCACAACCTCAAAGTAGGCTGTGATTGCCTTCCTCTGCTGGTCGTTCAGGGCTCTTGCTTTCTTGTCGCANACCCAGGCGTGAATGCCTCGACGGCCTGAGTAGACCCACATGATGTGGTTGTAGCCAAAGTCCTCCCGCAACGCCGTGTCGAGCACTTTGACGGCCATGGTGGTGAACTTCCAGCACTTGTTGCAAATGTTGGCCTTGTCGCAGCATGTTCGAACATCATCGTAGTCTGTCAAGTCGATATCGAAGCACAACTCCTTCGCTATGGGCTGGAATGCGGTCGAGTTGCGGAACATCTTGCGGTCCCTTGGGTCGGCCGTGTAGACGGGCCCGATTTCCAAGCGCGTCGGCATCAACTTTAGTACGTCTTTGCGGAGGCTGGTTCGGGAGTCAGCGAAATAGTTGGGAGGGGGACGGAGGAGGACAGAGCTGACAGGTCAGATGTGGTGAATGACTGGTACCGCATCACGGCGTCATTGTGCAGCCAAAAGCTGAACTCGCGATTCTTGAAGTCGTTCGTGGGGATCGGGCTGTGGTTCAGCCATTGGAACATGTACCGCCATGGGAAAAACCGCTGGTAGTAGATACGCAATAGGTGGATGCTCGCGTCACGGGTCTCGGCTTGGCTGGTTTGAAGTCAGCATGGGCGACGCAGAGGGTATGGAACGGCAATTACCCAGACTCTTGTTGTTGCCCACTTGGCGCATTCACGGGGGTGGAAAACTCGTCATCGTCCGAGTCCATGCCGGCGAATAGGTCCTCCAGCTTAGTCTCGGGCCTCTTCTCCTGTTGAATTTCCACCTTCATATCTTCGTCTGCCTCGGCCTGGGCCGATGGGGGTTCGGCTGCTGGTGTGCCCTCTTCTACGACGCCGTGCACATCACCGGCCTCGATCATGACAAAATCCTCATCGGNNGGCGAGCTGCTTGCAGCGGCGAGCGTGGGCTCTACCTCCATCGGGGCCGGCGAGGCGGGGTTGCTGCTTGGTTCTGCGGCGGGCGGGTCCGAGTGAGGCATGTTGTGCAGATTGTGTTTGGGATTCGGGACAGGTGACACCGGTTTTGAAACAAAATGGCGGNCCCAGTAGGCCTTCAAGGGTGTGCGGAGGGGGGCGGTGCTTTGGTGTCGTTCGGGGATGTCGACTTGGTGTCGGGTCCCGAATTCAGAAGACGCGCCGAGCTGCAGCAGCGCGCGTCGCGCGTAAAGTGGTAGATCAGATGGAGCTACATATGTACAACCCTAACCCTTATATCATTGGCTGAACATGTGTGAACGACTGCCCGGCCAAACATGGATGCCACCCGCCAGGTGCCTGACCTCCCTTGATGTGCCATGGAAGTCAATCCTGCTGGGCGCAAGCAATATAATCGTGGTAGGCTTCCATTCTGTATCCAGTACAGTATTTTGTAACCGCCCGTGTATTCCGTAATTACTCCATGTGGCGGTTTCCATGGCCTGATGCCTTGGTTGGACTGTACCCGCACAGTCCAAATTACAGTCTCCGCACTGTTTCCATGTCATCCCATCATCGTCCGCCCATCATCCGCCGCCTTCCCCGATCCCCGTTCCCAACTCCTGACCAANTCGTCGCAACTTCTGTGTCGCCCACCAACCATCGTCCTACGTCGACCTCTTCGATTGCACAAGAACCCTGTATGGGACACGGACAATGACCAACCTCCGTCTCACGATCGAAGATGGCAAGTTCCGCGACGGGCACGGCCGGCAGGTGACCCTCCGCGGCATCAACGTCGCCGGCGAAGCCAAGTACCCCAGCAATCCCGATCAGCCGTCACACGTGCCCAACGATTTCTTCGATGGCGACCACGTCAGCTTCGTCGGCAGGCCCTTTCCAAAGGAAGATGCGCACCTCCACTTCTCCCGCTTGAAACGATGCGGCTACAACACCATCCGCTATGTCTTCACCTGGGAGGCCATCGAGGCAGCTGGCCCGGGGATCTACGACGAGGCATGGATCGACGAGACCATCGAGGTGCTGAGGGCGGCAAAGGACTACGGATTTTATATCTTCATGGATCCCCATCAGGATGTTGTGCGTGCCTCGAGCCTTTGTTTTTCCGGCTCGTCTTTCTCTCGCACTCAAGCTGACTTGGTGGTGCGTGGCAGTGGTCTCGATTCTCAGGAGGCTCGGGCGCTCCGATGTGGACGCTCTACGCCGCTGGCCTCAACCCCAAAACCTTTGCCGCGACCGAGGCGGCCATCGTGCACAACACGTACCCGGAGCCCGACAACTTCCCCAAGATGATCTGGTCAACCAACTACTACCGCCTCGCCGCCGCCACCATGTTCACGCTATTCTTTGCCGGCAGGGACTTTGCGCCAAAATGCATACTGGACGGGGTGAACATCCAGGATTACCTGCAGGGCCATTTTCTCGGCGCCTGTTCCCATCTCGCGAAGCGCATCCACGAGGCCGGGGACATCGAGAACGACGTGGTATTCGGCTGGGAGAGCTTGAATGAGCCAAACAAGGGCATGGTCGGCTACGAGGATGTTGGCGTCATTCCGAAAGAGCAGGCGCTGAAAAAGGGAACTTGCCCGACCATCTTCCAAGCCATGCTGTCGGGGTCTGGGCGAACGGTCGAAGTCGAGACGTGGGACATGGGCGGGCTTGGCCCTTACAAGGTAGGAAAGACGCTGATTGAGCCCGACGGNGAAGTCGCGTGGCTCCCCGAGGATTATGACGAGTCGCGGTATGGATACAAAAGGGATCCCGGGTGGAAGTTGGGCGAGTGTCTATGGGCGCAGCACGGCATCTGGGACCCGTCCACCGATGCGCTCCTCAAGAAAGACTACTTTGGGAAGCACCCGACCACAGGCGACAAGNTTGATTACGCATACTTCACCGACAACTACTTTATGGACTTCTTCCGAAAGTACCGCGACATGGTTCGGACACATCACAAGGATGCCATTATCCTGCTACAGGGCCCCACAATGGAACTTCCACCTCTCATCAAGGGCACCCCGGACGGCGACGATCCGCTCCTGGCGTATGCNCCGCACTGGTACGACGGCATCACGCTGATGACCAAGAAATGGAACCGGAATTGGAACGTCGACGTGATCGGCGTGCTGCGAGGGCGGTACTGGCACCCTGCCCTGGCCGTCAAGCTGGGCGAGACGGCCATCCGGAACTGTTTCCGGGACCAACACGCGGCCATGAGGCAGGAAGGGCTCGATCGGATGGGGAACCACCCGTGCGTCATGACGGAATTCGGCATCCCATACGACATGGACGACAAGTATGCGTACAAGACGGGCGACTACTCGAGTCAATCGGCAGCTATGGACGCCAATCACTTCGGGGTGGAAGCTTCCGGGCTGGAGGGGTATACGTTGTGGTTGTACATGGCCAAGAACGACCACGAGAGGGGAGATCAGTGGAATGGCGAGGATCTCTCCATCGTCTCGGTAGACGACAAGTTGCTGCCTCTGAGTGCGCGCCCTAGGAGCCCGGACCTCGATGACGCGGCATCGTCGACGCGGCGCTCCTCGGTGCACAAGAAAGACTTGGACGACGATGATAGCGTTACGCCGGCTAACCTCAGACGCACCATCACCAATCCGTCGATCTCGTCAGAGGCCACGACGCGCCAGCCGGAGCTGAAGGTGTCGCCGGGCTACCGAGCCGCGGAGGCGTATGTGCGGCCTGCGCCCATCGCGACCAGCGGAGTCATCACGAATTACGGGTTCGACCTCCGGCAGTGCCTCTTTACCCTGACGATCAAGGCTCCCAAGGTGGCCGATGCGGACCGGCCGACGGTGGTGTTCCTCCCCGAGTACCACTTCCCCAAGGACGCGTGCTCGGTCGAAGTGAGCTCCGGGAAGTGGGAGATCAGCAGCGACGAGGAGGAGACGGTGCTCATACAGCGGCTGCGCTGGTGGCACGGGGAGGGGCAGCAGACGCTGAGGGTCTCGGGTGTCGTCAAGAAGCACAACGTTGGGGACGGTGCCGAGGATCCCGGATACTACGAGCAGTGTAATCAGGGGGCATTCGCCAACTGCACCACCATGTAAGGGGGCTTTGATGCACGCGCTCGTAGGGAGCACGCCGAGCGTCCGTCCGACGGTTTCTTTCGTTCATTTCGGTTTGGGTTACTGATGTGGCATAGCGAGGAGCAGGAGTTATGAGGGAACAGGGCTGGCCAGGGAAGCGTGATGCACACGAGGATTTCCAGCGAGTTGCACGCCAGGATTCTTCAGCGCGTTGCACATTCTAGATTCGGTCATCCGAGGACGCCATCAATCAGGGTTTACATGCAGACAATACCTGCGGCATCAGCGTACTAATAGTCTACACAATACAAGGCAATATCAACTCTGCAAGGGGTTTCTCCTGATGAGGAATGTCTCGCAACCTGCCCCCCTGCTTTGTGGCTACGACTGAGAAGATCATGTTTTCCTCTTGTTTTCCTCTCAAGCACAGCATCCTGCCGGCTTCCTGCAGCAGGCAGTCACCCATGTGTTGGACAATGGCATCACCGGACCGCCTCCTCCAGGTAGGCCCTCTAGCTGCATTCGGCGCAGACAGGACACCCAAAGGAAGCCCCACATCAGCTNNGCCCAGCCGAGGCTGGGCGATTCCCTTGTGTGATTGGCTGGATTCCCTCAGGATTGCAGAAGCTGCAGGCAGGCAGCGGCACACAGTGCATGGCAGCCCGTCAGGTATTCCGTATCACGGTTCAGGAGCACGCCCGAAGCGCTGCTGCAGACCCCTGGGACAAAGAGCGCCCAAGCAGCAAACGAAGGGCGGGCAGCGAGCATCACCCGCAGCAGACACTCGACACTCGACACTCGACACTCGACAACACTCAAATCAAATCGACAACAAATAATTTTCGCCTTCCCGTCGAAATGCGACTTAGACACCTCATTTGTCGGCACTGACCTTATCTCGGCGCAGCTCGAACCGACGAACGGGGACTGGAATGGGCCTGTCCGGGCCTGTCATAAGCGCCGACTGCGCCGCCAAAAAGTGGCGTTTGGGCCCAAGACCCCCCCACCCCCTCTCAAGCGCCGCTGCGAAGTAACGCTGCGTGATCCGAGCAACTGTCGGCCGCTGNGGTCCNGACAGCCCTNTGAGCAGTCTGAAAACAGNCTGACAGCCCCGACGACGACCCCAGCCCCGAGCACCAGACTCAGAATTACATCAACTCATCGACGACAGCTCCTCGACCGCCGTGGCCGCCCCGTCCCTCCGTCCCTCCGACCCTCCGACCTCCGTCGCTCCACTTGACACCGCACCGTGCTTCCCCGCGCCTCCGCGCGGTTACACCCGCGACCCTGCCCCCGTGCGTCGCCGATCCCCCCGCGACGGANCAACCTCGCTCGGAGGCTCCGACGCACCAGGCCGGCGTTGCTCTNCCCGCGCGCTCCGTCTTGAGCGCAGCGGCCCGCCATGTATCAAAATGGCCAGCGGGATGCGACCCGGCCCTTCCAGGTGCTGCCTCCCCCACCACCCATGTCCCCGCCGCCCTCGGTGGGAATGGGCAGCATGATGGCCCATCCTCCGCTCCCTCCACCACCCCCTCGGTACCCAGGTGCTTCGGGCACGGCAGGCAACGGGCTACTCCCTCCGCCTCCGGGACCGCCGCCCAACGCCCCCTTCCCGTCGAGCGCCCTGCCACCGCCGAGCGCCTTGGGCAATGCACCATGGCATGGCGCCTGGGGACGGGCCTACGACAGCCGGGCGACCTTCAACATCCCACCACCCCCTCCCGGCGGCGGCGGCGCACCTGTTTTGCAGGCCTACAACCCCCAGCTGCACGCCCCCGTCAATGCCGCCGCCTCGTCCGGTCCCGCCACCCTCGCAGTGCCCCCGCCGCCGCCGCCCCCGGGCGAGGCTCAGATGAGCGCGACATACATCCCACAAGGACCTTCGTACGGAGAGGGCGTTGGCATTCCCGGCTGGCCCGCCGTCGGGTTGGACTCGGCCGCTGCCACGCCGCTCGACGAGNCCTCGGGCCGCGACAGGCTCTATGTTGCCGCCATCGGACAAAGAGGCTTGTCCACGGCTTCTACGGCCACCAACGCCAGCACCGCGTCGTCTGTCCCGTATGAACTCGCCGCCCAGTGGCCACTGGACAGGGTGTTGGCATGGCTCAACGCCAACAACTTCTCNAGAGATTGGCTCGAGACCTTCAAGTTTCTCAACCTCTACGGTGCCCAGTTCCTCGAGCTAGGGAGCAGCCACGGCGGACGCGGGAACTTTGGCATGATGCACCAGCAGGTGTATCCGCAGCTGCACGTCGAGTGCAGCAAGGTCGGGGGAACCTGGGATCTGCTCAAGGAGAGAGACGAGGGGAAGAGGATACGGCGCCTGATACGAAGCATTGTTACCGGCCGGCCGGCCGAGCCTTCCCAGACGTCCGCGGGCCATGCTCGCAAGGAGTCCGCGAGTGCGGCTGCNCCGCCCAACACCGCGNCTGACTCTGCCGAATCTCCCAACACTCCCATCAAGGCCCCCGGCCCCGGCTTCGGCGGAAGGAGGTTTTCGCAGTCGCGGGCGACCACCATGCCGACAATGAGCAACACCATGACGTCCGAATCCAACCACAGGAGCCTCATGAAGACCATTGATACCGAGATTACCCGTCGCCACAGCCCNAGCATCCCCGAGTCGGGCGAGGCAGGCTCGTTTCGGGGGTCGGCATCCTTGGGAAGGGACAGCCCGAGCGGCAGCCCGATTCCTCAGTCCGGCCTCTTGCCCCCGTCTTCCACCGCAGGCAACGTGTCCGCGTCCCCCCACACCAACATGTTTGGTCATCGCTCGCGCAACAGCACCGACTCCATGTCCTCCAACACGGCGAAATACGGATCCGGTGTCCCGCCTGACGCCGCGGCCATGCTGAAAAGTGGCATGCACATCGCCGACGTCGTGAATTCGGCCCGCAGCTCCGACAGGCGGCACGCCCAAGACGGCAACCGGCCCTCGCCGCAGGATTCGGGAGACANGAGCGCGGGAACAGACCCGCCGGGGAGTGCGAAAGGCCTCCTGTCCTTCCTCAGGGGCAAGAAGAAGAAGGACGACGGCTTCGCCGACGACCACGATTCGCCGACCAGCCCGGGAGGACTCCATGTCAAGATGCACTTGGCGGGATTNCGCCACGGCAACGGGAGCGAGACCTCGCTGGAGCGGCCGGGTTCGAAGCGGGCTGGAAGCGGCCGGGTGTTCATCCTGGCCACTGCCGACTGCTGGAACTACCGCATGCTGGAAGTCACAGATGTCACGACATCGTCCGAATTGCGACAGCTGGTCTGCATCAACCTCGGCCTGCCAGACAGCGATGGCGCCCAGATGCATCTGACGGAACTCGGCAAGTTCGAGCACGACGACGAACCCCTCGATGACACGAAACTACTCACGGTCAAACAACATCTGGGGGACGCGGTCGGGTCGCTCAAGTTCTTCGTCCGTCCGGGCGAATGGCGGAATCCAGACGCCCAAACCACCTCGTCCGGACATTTGTCTGTGCCCATGGACGAGGAGAGCTATGCCAAGCTCAACGGGCAGCGGGAGCGTTCGAGTTCATCGCCGCCCACCTCGAGACAGACTACCCTCGCAGGCAGGGATCGGGACGAGAAAATGTTGACGGCGGAAGCCAACCAATACAGGGCGGAGCAACTCCGGAAGCAGCAGGAATATCTTGCGAAGCGTAATAAGCAAGCCGGCGAGGCCAAAGAGGGCAGCCCGTCTTCGGAGTCCCCGTACGGCATCGTGGGCCGGAACGTTGACTTTGACCAACCTAGACTGTCGCCGTACGAAGACAGGAAGCTTGACACCCTGCTCCCGCTACGCAAAGCACCCGCACCGCCCGAGGACCCGTCCGCCACGCTGCTCAAGGCAAACTCGCTGAGCAGAAAGCATGCGGCGCGCTTGTCGCAAGGCAGTGCGGATGGAAGTCGTCCGAAACGCACTTCCTCGGAGTTGCGCGAAGAAGCCCAGAGGAGACGGCCACCCCTGCCGACCCCAGAGGGCGGCATCCACGGTCTCTTGGTGGGAATGGCGGGGCGGATGGCTGGTATCGGACACCCGGCCGCGAGCGGACACAGAGGGCTCTCGCCTCATCGGGTGTCCTCAATGCCAGTGACGAACAATGGCGCTGGTGAACGAGGTAAGGGAGCCATGTCAACTGTCAACTTTGGTCAACGGTCACGTTCCGGCTCCGGTGAGACCAGCCCGAAGACCGGGCCCATTCCAGGGTCGCCGGGCTCAACCACCTGGAGCTCCAAGAACGTGCCGTTTCTCGTCCCAGACTACTCGCCCACGCACAGTCCTGAGCACCCGGGGCCTGGGGGAGCTTGCCCCAGCCCTGACCGATCTCATCTTGGAACTGAAGCTAAGATTTCTCGACCAGCACGTCCTCCGTCGCCGAGAAGTGTCAGTCCCAGCTCCCGCCGACCGAGCTACACATACTCGACGGCAGTCCACAAGAAGCGCAAGTCGCACGGCCCCGATACCGACTTCCAGGACAACGGCGTGCGGTTCTCGCAGACCTCGACCCTCGTTGGCAACGANGCCAACGCCGACTACGATTCCGATGACGACGATGACTCGGACGACGGGTTGTTCGCCGTTCCCATCTCGTCCCGCCAGACCCCCAAGTCTAAGAAAGCAGCTGTATCCGCCGACGGAGGCGCATCCGACAGCAGCGGTAAACGGCCGAGCCTGCGAGTCAACACCAATCGTTCCAAGAAGACTCTGTCGGTCGCTTTCAGGTCCCCGCAGTCGGGCGCTGACGGCAAGATGCCCGTCGAGGGTGGTGAGGACGAGGGAGCGAGCGGCCAATCGTCGCAGCGGCGCACGCCTGGCACCCCAGCTTCCGAGGGGTGGGAGTCAGAGGAGCGCGAGAACAAGCTTGGGAGGCGCAAGTCGTTCATCGAGAAGGACGTCTGGGCCAACCGCCCGCCTACCGACGCGCTCATCAACAACCTCGAGGACTTCTTTCCGAATGTCGACGTTGATCAGCCGGTGCTCGAGGAGGGAGAGGACGCTCCTTCGCCCATCGACGAGGCCGATGAGAACCAAGGCGACGGTCTGCCCCCGATGCCACGCCTGCCGGCTGGCCTATCCTCCAGTCACAACCGGGTCTCCTCCATCTACAACGAGAACGACACGCTCGGATCTGACGAATCAACGCTCAAGGCGCTCGACTCGCGGCCCGTGTCCATGCATACGCTGGCCCGCCGCAGCATGCGTCGTTCAGGCGGCCTGGGTCGCATGAAGTCTATCAGAGAGGTGGCGCGCGGCGCGCACGAGGCGAACAAGCGCTTCACGCAGACGTCGGGGCAGCTGCAGTCGCAGACGATGGGCGCGGGGGCCCCGAGCGCTGGGGCAGCCAAGAACACCAACCTGATGCGGCGCAAGAGCACCAAGATGTTCAACGCCAACATTGTGCAGATCCGGCCGGAGCGCGGGTCGCTCCACCTGGCCATGGGCCTCAGCACGATCCCGCAGGACAGCCTGCCGACGCAGCAGAACAGCCTGCCCAAGCGGCAGACGACGTTCCGGTGGTTCAAGGGCCAGCTGATCGGCAAGGGCACGTTTGGACGGGTGTACCTGGGCATGAACGCCACGACGGGCGAGTTCCTGGCGGTCAAGGAGGTCGAGGTCAACCCCAAGGCGGCGCAGGGCGACAAGAAGAAGATGCTGGAGCTGGTGGCGGCGCTGGACCGNGAGATCGACACGATGCAGCACCTCGACCACGTCAACATTGTGCAGTACCTGGGGTGCGAGCGCAAGGAGATGAGCATCTCCATCTTTCTCGAGTACATTTCCGGTGGCTCGATCGGGTCGTGCCTGCGCAAGCACGGCCGGTTCGAGGAGCCCGTGGTGGCGTCGCTCACGCGGCAGACGCTGTCCGGGCTGGCGTACCTGCACCGCGAGGGGATCCTGCACCGGGACCTCAAGGCGGACAACATCCTGCTGGANCTGGACGGCACGTGCAAGATCAGCGACTTTGGCATCAGCAAGAAGACGGACAACATCTACGGCAACGACAAGAGCAACTCGATGCAGGGGTCCGTCTTCTGGATGGCGCCCGAGGTGGTGCGCGCCGAGTTCGAGGGCTACAGCGCCAAGGTNGACATCTGGTCNATGGGGTGCGTGGTGCTCGAGATGTTTGGCGGGCGCCGGCCGTGGGCCAAGGACGAGGCCGTCGGCGCCATGTACAAGATTGCCAACGGCGAGTCGCCGCCGCTGCCGGACGACGTGGTCATCAGCCCGATTGCGCTCGCGTTTATGCTGGACTGCTTTACGGTGTATGTCTTTTTTTGTTCATTTTCTTTCTCTCTTTCCCCTTCCCTACTCCCGTTTCCCCCCTGGATGGTAATGAGAATTGAAGCTGACACTGTTTTCCCGCACACAGCGACGCAACGGACCGGCCGACTGCCGACGTCCTTCTCTCGCAGCATCCGTTCCCGGAACTGGACCCCAACTTCAGCTTCTTGGATACCAACCTGTATGCCAAGATCAGGGGGACCTTCAAGTAACTTGTGTGTGGTAGGTGTGTGTGGCTGAGGGAGGCGTCTGTTTTGAATCATTGGATGAAACCGAGTCGAGTGCGAGGGCCGGACAGCGGAATACTGTTACTGTTTCTTCTCTTTCAGTGTTAGCATGTGGATGGGTATGAGCCAAGCCAGCGCAGGGACTATGATTATGGTTTTTACTATTATTGCCAATATTATTCCCGATGTGATATTCTGTATTCTTCTGTCTGTGCTTGTTGAAGAAAGCCAAACCCCCTCTAGATTTAGAGTGATTTCAATTCCGTCGTGTAAATTGCAAGCGCGGCAGTTCCCATGCGGCCCCAGCTCTCGGCTATCGGCACAGGTCTTCTCAGCTCGGGCAACATGCAATCCTCCGAGATACTCGGGACCAGGGTGGCCTGTTCCGAGCTGGGAGTCCCTGTCCACATCTCTCGCATGAGACTGGGAATTTTTATCGTTGTGGAGATGCATTTCAACCTTCCCATTCCTCTGCCGGCTTTCCATGCACAGAATCGAGCTTCCACTCGTAAAATGTAAAATAAACAGGGGCTTCTGATGTGAGCGCTGCGGCTGACGCCCGCGCAGCTGCAGAACACGAGCAACATTGCCTTTCGGGCCGTCACGGCTGCGTTTTGGAGGTTAATCAAGACATGTGCCCTTTGCTGTCTGGCCGTCACCGTACAGGTATTGCAAGTAATTATGGGGTACCCCGCAGTACCATAGCAGCTCGACCTTGGGAGCATGCGCGGGGTTCCAGATTCGGAGACGGATGGATGCTGGTATGGATGGGTGGGTGACATCGCTACATAAATCTCCGTCCGCAGCCCCGAGCGAGGTTAATTTTTTGATAATTTTACCGGGTCGGTCCTCTGTGTTCTGGCCCGTGTATGGAGGCATCTTAAGTCCGCGGTCGCGGCCGGGAACAGGCAAAACGACACGGTGAGCACTGTATTCTGTATTTACAAAGTATTCCGGACAGTACATAGTACATATGCCGGCCGAACTTGTGGACGCTATTGCTGCTCCCAGCAAACGCCAAGGCCCCAGACCACGACGCGGAGGTACCTATCATCAACGGGACCTGCGCTGGCGCCCCTCAGTGGCTGCGAGCTGACCAACTGGGAATGTGGGACGGCATAACCGTCTTGGCGTGCTCCTCGATCGCATCGCAATCGACCATCCTCTTTCCGCCGACGGCGATTTCCTCCCGGCTTGGCTTTGGCCTGGCTGGGCCAAAGATGCACCCTTTTACCACATTGGCTTTTGGTTCTTCGCCTTCTCGTCCTTCTTTTGCTCCATGCCGTCGTCAACCATTTTCCACTTCAAGTTCCGGTCTCGTGACGTGACGTGCGCCAGTGCTGCTGCCGTGGCCATCTGTTGAGAGACTCGAGATCCGGGAATCTTGCTCTGGGTCCTTGTGTTGGTGTTGGTGCTGGTGCTGGCGTCGTGGTGTCCCGACCCCGCCATGCCATGCCGTTCTGAAGCTGTGTGNGGCTAGAATCCCTATCCCTCGAGACCAACTTCAACTNGCGAAACCGTCCGTCAACCGGCCGTTGCCTCTCCTTGCCTCTCGTGGCTCGGCCCGCCGAGGCCCCTTCCCCCCCCTCGTCCTTCCGTCCAGACTACCGTCACCACCATGCTCCGCCTGCGGCGATATCGCGTGCTGCTCGTCTGCGCCTTTGTCATTACCGTGCTGCTCTACCACGTCTCCAAAAACTCTCAGTGGGATCACTCACGCGAGATATGGCATCACACGAGCAAGGCAGACCCGCCATCCCATCCGCCGCCCAAACCTCCGCCGCCGCCGCCGAGACCCGACGACCATGGCCACGAGCACGGGCACGAGCCCAAACCCGAGCCCAAACCGGAGCACCAGAGCCGCACAAAATCGCAGAAGCCGGCGCAACAGTCTCCTCCGCCGGCGCAACAGGAGAGTGAGGGCCAACCCGCGTCGAATCCGGAGCCAACGGTTAGGATTCCCCAGCTCAAGACCGCCGACGGCATCAAGGGGGGCTATGGTCTACCCACCAAGGCTGCCTCGCCGCCCAAGCCCACCAAGGCCGCCACCGTGCCCGACATGAAACTGCCCAACGTTCACGACGAGTACGAAAAGCAAAAGGACGAGTCCGGTCATGGTCTTCACTTCGGCGGCGCCCAGGAGGATAACGCTGCTACCACGACTGTGCATTGGCTGAAGCCCAGAGAGTGGTTCCCCGTACCCGAGGAGTCGCTCATAATGCTGCCCACCGGCAAGCCCAAGCCCATTCCGGCGGTCCAATTCGCTTTCGGGGAGGAGTCCCCGGCCACCAAGGAGAAGCGCGAGCTGCGCCTGGCCAAGGTGAAGAGGGAGGCCCAACGCGCCTGGTCGGGCTACAAGAAGTACGCCTGGACTCACGACGAGGTCAAGCCCGTCACCAAACAGGCCAACGATCCGTTCTGCGGCTGGGCTGCCACCCTGGTCGACTCGCTGGACACGCTCTGGATCATGGGTCTCAAGAGCGAGTTCGACGATGCCGTGGAGGCCGTCAAGGCGATCGACTTTACCACGACGCCCTACCGAGAGGATATCCCCGTCTTCGAGACCATCATCCGGTACCTGGGCGGTCTGATTGGTGCCTACGACGTGACGGGGCAGGACAAGAAGTACCATGTGCTGGTGGACAAGGCCGTCGAGCTTGCCGAGATTCTCATGAGCGTCTTTGACACCCCGAACCGCCTTCCTGTTTTGTATTACAACTGGAAGCCCGTCTACAACCTCAGCCCCAGAAGGGCATCCGTCGGCGCCGGCGTGGCTGAACTCGGTACTATGAGCATGGAGTTCACCCGCCTCGCTCAGCTCACCGGCAAGCACAAGTATTACGACGCCATCGCCCGCATCACCGACGCCTTCGAGGAGCTCCAGAATCGCGAGAACGGCACGGCGATCCCTGGCGTCTTCCCCCAGTCGCTGGACGCTTCCGGCTGCAACAAGACCGCTCCCCTGCCCTCGACCCTGGAGAACAGCAGCGATGCCGCCCAGGAACAAGCTGCCAACGACGACGATTGGAAGCGCGCCCCTGAGGGATACGGAGAGTCGAACAACGAAGACTCGGAAGGTCGGGCCACGGACACGGGCGTTGAGCGCAACTCGGGATTCCATCGCGGGCCGCAGAAGCGAGACGGCCCCCCTAACAGCGCCCCGGACCCTTTCGACGCAAACGGGCTTCCGGCGAACTGGGACTGTGTGCCNCAAAACCTAACCAGCGGGACTTGGGGAGGCGGTGGCTCGTACAGCATGGGTGGCAGCCAGGACTCGACGTACGAGTATTTCCCAAAACAGTACCTCATGCTGGGTGGCCTTGTGCCCAAATACCGCACCATGCACGAAAAGACGGTCGAAGGGGTGAAGAAGTATCTCCTGTTTCGCCCCATGGCCGAAGGCGACCCGGATATTCTCTTCTCGGCCAAGGCATACAGTCCCGACGGTACTGCCGAGAAAATGAGCTACGATTGGGAAGTCACGCACCTGACCTGCTTTCTGGGCGGCATGTTTGGCCTTGGCGGCAAGATCTTCAACAGCCCCGAGGATGTCGAGATCGGAAAGAAGCTCGCCGAGGGCTGCGTCTGGGCGTACGAGGTAATGCCCGCAGGCATCATGCCCGAGTACGCAAGTGTCTTGCCCTGCAAGGATCCAAATGACTGCCACTACGACCAGGCAGCGTGGTATAAGTCCCTCGACCCAGAGGCCGAAAACCGCGACAAGCAGATGGAAGAATACCACACCAGGTTGGCCAGCTGGAAACAGAAGACCGAAGACCTACAGAAGGAGGAAGCACTGCAGCAGCAGGCGGCTGAACAGAAGCGCCAGGCGGCTGAACGGAAGCGCCAGGCGGAGGCCGCGAAGAAGGCTGCCGAGGAAGAGGAGCGGAGAAAGCGCCCTGTCAATAACACGCTCCCAGGCCACGCGGGAACTCCAGCACCCGGGGTCGAAAAGCGAGATCTCGTGGACGGCCGGGACGCCCCTCCGCATACCGCCACCGACTCGGGCACGGAGGAGAAGCCCAGAGACCTCCAGAACAGCCTCGACCCCAACTCTAACGAGTTTGGTGACGCTTCGAGCCAGAAACCCATCGCCGCAATCGTGTTTCCTCCTGCGCCCAGCAAACCACGCACTCACCTCGAATATGTCACAGACCGCATCAAGAAGGAGCACATTCCGTCGGGATTTGTCACCCTCAGCGACAGGCGGTACATTCTCAGGTTAGTTCTTCCCCCCCCCCCTTGTCTACAACCACTAGCTAACCGAACCCCCGTGACAGGCCCGAAGCGATTGAGTCCGTCTGGTACATGTACCGCATCACGGGCGACGCGTCGTGGCAGGAGAAGGGCTGGCGCATGTTCGAGGCGGTCATCCGCGCGACGCAGACCGAGGCCGGCCACAGCGCCATCCGCGACGTCACGTCCACCGAGACCCCCGTCGACCGGGACCAGACCATGGAGGACAGCATGGAGAGCTTCTGGCTGGCCGAGACGCTCAAGTACTTTTACTTGCTGTTCGCCACGCCCGACGTCATCTCGCTGGACGAATGGGTGCTGAATACCGAGGCGCATCCCTTTAGGCGGCAGACATAGGTGTCCGGCTGGCTAAGTTGGTGCTGTTTGTGTACATACCGTTTTGGATATGCTCCGGCAAGGAAGCGGAGGTTAATGTCTGTCTCTATGGTTGCAGAGGAGAGAGCTCCGGATTTTGCGTGGTGTTTTGGAAACGTACGGCTCGATATTGTATGGACGGAAATGTCGTTTTCGCATGGATCATTGACTTTGGGATGGCGAAAGACGGCGTTTTTGAAGTTATCTTGGGCCGAGTCACGGTTGGCTTTCCGGCTTGTGATACATAGTGCAAGTGGTTGGTTCAAATGGCCGGTTTGGAGGCTGTCGGTAATTTAATGAAATATCGAGGTAGAAAGCACAAGACTTTGTCAGACCCAAACTCCAAATCCGTTTATGCTGCTTCTTCGCTTGCTATATACATGTACCCAGACGACGACCACCGACATCTTCCATACAAGTCCGTCAAACTTTCCGATGTACCTTGACAGAACTCAGCCACACATCGTAACAGCAAAGGCAGATATCCCCCGTCCCATCATGCTGGCTTCCTCCTCGTCCCATTATATGGACACATTCAAAAAGCCAAAAATAAAAGCACGAGACCCGAAACAATACGCCATGTAAAGACAGCCACCCATATCATGATCCTGTGACCGCCGCGTGGCCTGGAGGGTATGACACCCGTCTTCTTCCCATCTTTGTCACCTTGGTGTCGTTTCCCCGTTTCCACCGCCCTCCCGTCCGCTNGTCGTGATAGGTCAACTCGGCTGGTCGGTCCCATTGACACCCTCCAGCCAGCCAGTCCTATGTATCATCCATCCACGCTTCAATCCCTTGCCGGCCCTAAAAAAACTCATCATCTAGTCATGCCTGCGTAATCAAACAGCCACCCACGCCCTCGTCGTTGCCGCAATCAGTCCATGATGTGTTCCAGAACCTGCATACTCAGAATCATGACCAGCATGCCGATGGTGACAATGATGAGCAGCGTGAAGCTGAACCAGCCCATGACCATGGCGCTGGACCCGACGCCCGACAGCACGTTGCCGTTGGCCATGTCCTGGGCGATGATGCTGGCGGCGACCGAGGCGGTGTGCTGCCACAGGACCGACACGAGCACGAAGATGGACGCGATGAAGATGATGGCCAGTGCGACCTGGCTGACGGGCCGCGAGGGGATCGGCTTGATTTCGAGCTCGGATCCTTCGCTGTCTTCATCCTCGTGCCAGCCGGGGAAGGTCGCGAGGAGGAGGAGGCAGATGAAGGCGAAGATGATTGCGATGATGCTTTTTAAGCGTTAGTCAGTGAAATGATGACAAGAAGAACGGCAACAGAAACTAAGCAAAAGAGAGGAACAAGCTTACAGCAGGTAGGGAAAGACGATCATATCCTTGAACTGGCTGGCCAGCCAGATAAGGTTGAGCGGGTCCTGGTCCACCGACACCTCGTTCGCCAGCGTCGTCGCGTTGTTGCTGCACAGCCACGAGCCGCCGTCGGGGCTCACGCAGATGCCGAAGTAGCCCACGCGGGCCTGCAGGCGCGCGCCGCCCACAATGTTGGCAATGGCATTGTTGACGTTGTAGTCGACCTGCGCCGTGTCGGGCGTGGCCGTGTAGCGCTGGTAGTAGAGCGAGAGGAGGAAGATNTCGGGGATGAGNGGTGACGAGGACGAGCAACCCGCAAGAAGGAGCGCTATAGTCTGGTGGTTAGCGCCGGTGTCATG
>FJWA01009945.1_pt1 | contig 19120 bp, 16 predicted proteins | sample 1011891 | NCBI WGS metagenome assembly FJWA01 (sample SAMEA3912450, study PRJEB9761) | metagenome | biome: forest; material: soil | place: USA | collected 2011-06-22 | depth 0.1 m
TCCTGCTCTACAGCATCCCATCCTGAAACAGCATGCCAGCAATGCTGGCCGACGTCAGAGTGGACAAGACGCCGCAGAAGAATGCTGAAAAAGAGACCTTCACTACGTCGCCGGAGCGTCGCGGGGAGATCTGAGACAGGACACCAATCTGGATGCCCAGCGAGCCAATGTTGCCAAAGCCCTGGGAGGTGCGCGTGTTAGAAGGCCCCTATGTCCGGTTTCAGCTTGGACAGGATAGAACTTACGCAGCAGGCATAGGTAGCAATCAGCTTGGAGCGCGGCGCCATTTCGAGATAGCGCGTGTCAGTGGTCAGCGCCTTGAAAGCGGCAAATTCGTTGATGATCACCTTCTTGCCAATGAGCTCACCGACGGCCCGGAGGTCCGCCTTGGGCACGCCCAGCAGCCAGGCGACGGGGTACAGGATGTAGCCCAGGATGAGCTCCAGAGACAACGTCGGGTTCGGGTCGACGAGACCCCAGTAGCCACCCCACCAGCCCAGCAAACCGTTGATCAGGCCGACAAAAGCAATGACGGTGAGCAAGCAAGCGACGATGGTGGCGCCGATCTTGAGTCCAAACCACGAGCCATTAGTGAAAGCGTGGAGCGCGTTCACCGTGAGTTCGTCGTTCTCGTGCTTGGGAACCTCGACCTTGTTAGCCGTGACGGGCGTCTGGGTTTCGGGGTACCGCATCTTGGACACGGCTAGGGTCGCCGGAATGGACATGATGCAGCTCGACACCAGCGCCTGGGCGTTCAGGCCCATGCCGATGTAGACTACCAGGACGGAGCCGGCAATGGTGGCAAAGCCGCAGGTCATGATCTGGTGGATCTCTGCCATGGTCAAGTGGTCCATAAAAGGTCGTATGAGCATGGCGGACTCGCCCTGGCCGATGAAAGGGGTAGCTGCGGCAACGACGGCCTCGGCACCCGAGACGCGGAGGCTCCAGAAGAAAAAGACGGCGAACTTGGAGATGGACCACTGCAGGAACCCGACGTAGTAGAGCATCTGAACCAGGGCGATGAAGAAAATGATGGCCGGGATGACGTTGGTCAGGAACCAAGGCTTCGAGGCCATTTCGGCGTCGGTCAGGAAGGCGAAGCCTTGACCGGCAAAACCGAGCAGCTGGCGGGCCATGTCCGAGATGAACTTGAAGATGTCGTAACCGGCCTTGGTGCGCAGCACGAAAACGGCCACAATGAACTGGGTCAGCATGCCTCCAATGACGGTATGCCATGGGATAATGCGCCAGTTACGCGACGTGGCCGTGAGTGCGGCGAGCATGATTATCAAGCCGAAGACGGAGATGGCACGATTCGCCCGGGTGTTGTCTCCCGTCTCCTCAGGAACGAAACTTCCAATGAGGAAGACGGCAAAGGCGCCGGCGGCGGCAACCGGCTTGTGCAACTCGGCCGGAACCCAGTTGTAGACCCTGACAACGGTGTTGACCCAGACGATGCGCAGGGGACGCAGGGCTAGCGAGGATGGGACGTAGAAGAAGACCAGGCGCAAGATGAGGGCGATGTAGATGAGGCTTGGAATCAACCAGCCCATGCCGTCGGTGTTGCGGTAGAAGACGAGGCCGTAAATCCACCATCTGCGGCGGTCGGGTCCATCAGCCCGGATTCACATAAGCAACATAGAACCCGCACATGGAACGGACGCGTGCGAGGTGGAGGAGGGGTGGGGAGACAGAGATGGAGTGGGGTCACGGACGCGGTGAATACCATGAACGCGAGCAGCTGGGCCGCCTTCTTCCAGTGGCGGTGCCAGAGTGCCGCAAGAGGCCCTCTCACGGGCTCGGGCCCGGAACTGGCGTGCAGGGAGCCAACCCTCGAGCTTTGCTTCTCCGGGTCGACGGCATACGGCTCGACAGGCAACGGGGTGACCTTATCATCCATGCCGGCACCGCTAACAGGCCTGCTGCTGCTCGAGCTTTGCTGCTTTTCTAGCTGATGCTGTTGGGCGGGTGGGGCACTGAATTCGACGATGTCATGCGCTGGGAGGGCGGCGGGGCCGAGGTGCCCGGCGGGCGCAGCCATGTCTCAAGTGTGGTAGTGTGGTGGCCGAAGTTGTCGAGGAGATCGGGCTGCGAGCAGGAGCGCAGGGCAAGCCTTGTGGAGGGGTCGCGTCGGTGAACGAGACTCGAGGTTCAGACGACAGGCTGGACTCGAGAAGAAAGCACCTAACAGTGGGCCGACCCAGGTAGCAGCTGGCGCGGATTGCTGAGCTTTAATAAGGTGCCGCCTCCAAGGCTGGAACCCGCCACGGCCAGAAATGCATGGAAGAGGGCGGGGGTGAGACAGGAAGGAACATGACAGATAAGACGGCGGGGAAAGAAGCCCGGAGGAAATCTGAAATCCGTCGCCCTCAACGACTGCTCGTGTCTGCAGGGGCGGCGGCGGCCAGGCGTTGCTAGGATAAGGGACGGCCTGGGGAGCTTGGGAGAACTCATGATGGTAGGACGATAGTAATGGCCCAATGGGCAATGTTATCAAAACAAGGCTTTGCCCGATTTGGGGTTTCAGCGCTTGTTATTACATACCAAGTACACTTGGCAGAGTTCGGCTCGTAGATATTCGTCGGTGTGCGCCGCTGGCCGGGCCTTTGGGACCGACTTATGACCCGTAGCAGGTCTCGACGCCGGGGTTCGCTGCCGTCGTCGGCCTTTTCCGCACCTGGAAGGCAGGTCCTCTGGGCTGAATTGACCAATGATGGCGGCGCTCGACGGGAAAAGCGAGGAAGAGGTTGATACTTCAACGTTACACAGCGTGCAGGCTGACCGGGGCTTGCCGAGTTGGCCACCGAGCGTGGCTCGGGGCGCATTTTGTTTGGACGATCCAAGCATGGGGCCAATGCCACCTTCTTGTTTTGCGCGCTATCTTATCTAGGAAGTGAAGCACATGTTATGCGTGGCCGATCATGGGGAAGGGGATGACGTTGCGTCAGGAATCGGGGAACATTTCGGCTGCTGCTGTTGGCTGTGACGAACACCGACAGCCGTTGATAGCATGTCTCGCCTGTCAGTTCCTTGTTGATTTGTCGGGCGGGATTTCCATCATATCATGGATGGCTGGGGCGTTGGTCGAAGGCATTTCAATCTCTGTTTCTCACTGGATTTTGCCAACCCTGGAGGAACCAATCGTGGATTCGTAAACTCGTGGATGGGAGGATTCGTCTTGGACCAGCTGGGAAGGTCGGGACCACTGGATCGACGGAGTGCCAGATCGCCCCCGGGTTGGCTTGGCGTCGGGTGGCGGGGCGTGCGACAGCAAGGATTGATCAGTGGAACCCGAGATACTTTTGTACACAGGCTGCAACCGCAGGGTCGGAAGCAGGAAGAGGAACGGCACACGGTCTGGCCGTAATTCCAGGTTGAAGAGGATCCAGTGTCTCCAGACAACGTGGACGTCTATATCACGAGACGCCGCGAGGACATCGTGCTGGGGCCCGAAGCGGGGCCAAAATGGAGGCGGATACATAATTAGTGGCAGCTCGGTCCACACCTACCAGGTTAAGACAAGGGCGAGCGTGGCCCGGAGGATACCCCATGCGCCGGGAAGCCCAACGCGGGGAGGAAATGCGCTTCAGAGCCAGTATCGCCCCCAAATATCGTACTCGTCTTGGGTTCCCCTGAATTCGAAGTCCACGGGGACAATGTCCTGGAACCCTTCTTGGGCCTTGGGCTCCTTGAACCGCGACGAAAACCCCGTAAAGGCAAGCCTAGGGAGGCCCTGCCGAGCTTCGGGATTGAGCTACACAGGGTTGTTAGCCGTACGTCCGAGGGCATGAGCACAGAATGGCAGCCATGCAGGTAGGGACTGTACATCTTCGTTCAAAGACCGGACGGCATCATTGTGTTCACAAAGGTGCAACGGCGTTCTGAACCAGAAGCATCGGATGGGGACCTGATGTTTGCGCGCGAGAGCGACCCACTGAGAACGGGTCTCGACATCGGGGTTCGTGTTGTCTGCCGGGACATCAGCTGGTGGCAACGGCAAGCCAAGCTGGCGGAAAGCTTACCCACGACGACAGAATCCCCTTCCTGGAGAAAGTCGGCTGCCGCCTTGAAACACTTGTCCTTGCTGCCCAGGGTCAGACGTGGCAGGACGAGGCTAGCGAGTCGAATTGACTGACCTCTTCAAGATATCCTGATTGACTCTCTCATACCCCAGCGGTTTTAGATATTTCCAGTAGAATGTGCTCTTGCCAGCCCCAGGGGGGCCGGAAAAGAGGATGATGTCCTTGTCGTTCGTTTTCTCCGGACAAGGCCCGTCTTCCGCAACTTGCTCGGCAAATGGGAAGTGGCTGAGATCAAAGGTGCGAGAAAAGTCGCGCGGGATCTCCCCGAGGAAGAACTCCTCCGGAGTCTGGTACGGGATGCCGATGTTGTGGGCGAGGTTTCGATCGGAACAGCTAAAGTCTTTGGCAGCGCCACGAGCCCCCTTGAGCTCGGCGGTGCGGCCGCCAGCGTCGCCGACAAACACGCTGTTCTTGTAGTCGATGTCAGATTCGGCCAGGCCGTAGTCAACCTTCATCTCGGTCCACATCCCGGGCCGCGGCTTCCTGTAGATGTCTTTCCCCGTCGCGGCGTATAACGTGATCGGGATGCCCAGCTGGCCCAACACGGCGTTGCACTTCTGTTTGAACGCGGAGATTCGGGTCGTTGCGCCTTTGGGCCCTTTCGCTTTGGGATCCGGGTGGAGCGTCAATCCACCCTGGTTGGAGAAAATGACGACCTGGTACCTGATGCATGCGCATGAGCAACCCAGCAGACAACGAACCAAGGGCGACGCGCCACCTACCCCTCCTCATTGTACAGCTGCTGGAGACGCCCGGGGACCGAGTGATGCCACCACTTCCAGTCGGCCGCATCGCCGGCGTGTCGCTTGCCCGAAGCCGTTGTGATGAGGGTCGAGTCCTATGGCCGAGTGAGCTCCATCGTCCGTCTGTCATGCCACCGAGCCAAAGCAGGCAACGCGCCGAGGCCGCGGGGTGTGCGTACCAGATCGAACGCGGCGATCTTTTTCCGCTTGACTGGCGTGTCAAGCGCCTTGGCGTCGTCGTTCTCCGGCACGGGCTTCGCAACGAGCAGCGTGGCAGGCGAGTCTTGGAGGGGGGCCCTCTCTGTCCACGTCGTGCGATCCTTTGCCTTCTGGGAGGTCGGAGTGAAGAAACTGGCAACTGCGCTCTCTGTTGGATGGGTCAGTCTAATGCAGGCGGGCCATCGAGGAGAATTCCGCACTCGAGATAGCCGGTTGCGCTTTGCGCTTGAGCGGGGGCGGCGAGACGGCGCGCTCTGTGTCTGCGGCTGGCCGCTTTGTCCCCGAGGGCAATGGGGGTGGGCGTTTGGTGGGCGTCATTTGGTTGAAGGTTCGGTCCTGCGGTTCACCGAAGTGCCTTGGGTGTTGGATGATGGAAGGTTCTTTGGGTCTCGGTTGGAGAACTTTTGCCGGTCGTCGACGTGGCTTGGTTGCCGGCGCGTCGGTCAAGGAGGGGAGCGACGCGTCGAGGAACGAAAGCATGTGACACATTCACGCCCGCCAAATGGTTTGCGTGCTGCCTGGCGTGCCACCTGATGCCAGCCGGCAGACAACCCCGCTTGCTCGATCCGCAGCCAAACTCGCGACGCAAACATTCCGAAACAACTTCGGAATTCGGGACTGCATGATGTCACCAATGCAGCGGCATCTGCCAGGGCATGTCTGTAAGTTTGGCCAGACACCCGATCAGCCGGGCTCCACCCGGCGCGAATGCATGTGGGAGAGTGGGAGCCAGAAACATCATTGCTCTCCAGTGGTGCGGCCCTAGTTCGATCATGGGGTCACCGAAGCCTCCAGTCTCGGGGCAGTTTTCTCTTCGTGGCCTTCCCCGCTAACTTGGGCTGGAGAACCTCACATCACCATCTTCATATCGGAAGGGTTGACAGTTGAGACGGCCTGCCCAACGCATGCCTCTCGCCGAGTCGCCTTTTTTTATCCCCCGCTGTGAGTGGAGTTTTGGCCCGATTTCAATCCACCCCGAGCAGGCCATTGCTTGTAGCGTTCAACTGCCAGCGACCCGCAAGCCAGATGAGGACGAGGTGGTTAAGGTACAGGAATCATTTGCACGGAAATCCCATGTTATTGAGGTACCTTATCTTATTCCTGCCAGTCCCCGCATTACTCGCCTCCTTTCTGTACCTTGCATCTGAGCATCCCATGCCCACACCGCAGGACCTCCCGTATCCAACCAGCGCCTGGAGACGAGAAGGACACTGGACCAGCCAAGGGCCCAAGGCGGGTCAATTCTCCGACCTTACTGTGCCATGTACGTTCCCAGCCGCCCATCTCTGCGGTTTGGTTTCTTTCGGTCCAGAGCCCTGCTTACCCGTCACCGCCGAGGGCTTGCGGTTAAAACGGCCATCAGCCTCCAGGACAACTGAGGATCAGCAGATGCCAGTATGAGTCATGCCTTCTGTCCAAAGAGAGGGGCGGCTTGTTTACCTCCCCCTGATGCCAAGGCGCCGTTGGGTACCGTAGATGCCTTCGCCCAACGAGATCAAGATCATCAATCATCATGACGAAGACGGGCCCTGTGTGCTTTCCAAGTTGCTTCTGCCTCGGGTGCAGGCAGGTAGCAGGTGTTATGGACTGCCTCATCCATGTCACTCTTTCTCTGTCGAGCAGCTTGCCTTTTCTCCCTTCTTTTGCCGATTCCTCTACTGGAGTGATCGCCTTCGCCGCCGCGCCGCACCTCGATCCTTGTCTCCCGACGTCGTCCCGAGTACCTCGGTGCCCCTCGCTCTCGCTCTCATTACCTAGGTATCCTCTAACGAAGATGTGGATGTCCCTATCCAAAGCGTGGACATCCGTCCAGAGGTGGAAACTCCCCACCACCTACCGTATCGCCGCCATCTCCGTGATCGGTAAGTCACCAGACCCTCCCGTCCCCCAAACCCGTTCCCAGCCATTCTCCTTGCATGGGTTTGTGTCAAGGATTCTGGATAGTCAATATGGAACCTTTGGGCAACCTGATGCGCACAGTGGTGCGAGGGGCAGGTCAGGATGCTAACTAGCACGGATCGTGCAATCAGGCGGCGCCCTGTTCGGCTTTGACATCACGTCCATGTCGGCCATCATCTCGACGCAGCCTTACCTTTGTATGTTTAATGAGAGGGGGTTTGACGAGAATGGCCTCTGTTTGGGCCCCACCTCGACAACCCAGGGCGGTATTGTGGCCGCCATGCCCGGCGGTTCCTGGCTCGGCGCCCTTGCCTCGGGTTGGGTCTCGGACCGCTTTGGGCGCAAGAAGTCGGTCATGATCGGCTCAATATTCTGGTGAGTAACATGGAACATCACGGATGTTCAGGCCTCTTTGCTCTCACCTCGCTGACCAATGGCTGTGTCAACTTGCAGGGTCATCGGTTCTGCCATTGTCTCTGCCTCGGTCAACATCCCCATGCTCGCCGTTGGCCGCGCCATCAACGGCTTCTCGGTCGGCATCTGCTCGGCCCAAGTCCCTGTCTACATCACCGAGGTGGCGCCCCCTTCCCGGCGGGGTCGGCTTGTTGGATTTCAGCAGTGGGCCATTACCTGGGGCATCATGATCATGTACTTTATCTGCTATGGTTGCTCCTTTATCCAGGGCACTGGCGCGTTCCGCATCCCCTGGGGTCTTCAGATGATTCCCGCCATCTTGCTTTGGGCCGGGCTCCGGACAGAGCCTGAGTCTCCCCGCTGGTTGTTCAAGAAGGGCCGCAAGGATGAGGCCACGCGCGTCCTCGTTGAACTGCATGGCGACGGCAACCCCGATTCTCCCTTTGTCCAGCGTGAGCTTGAGGACATCTGTCAGGCCGTCAACGAAGAGATCAGACACTCTGATGCCAGCTGGCTCGAGTTATTCGCTCCCCGCATGATCAACCGCACCACCATCGGCATCTTCACCCAGATTTGGTCGCAGCTCACGGGCATGAATGTCATGGTAAGCTACCACAATCTCTCCACTCTTGTGGCAGCCCTTGGCTAACTCTGTCTGTCCAGATGTACTACATTACCTACGTCTTCGGAATGGCAGGGCTCTCGAAATCGGGTAAGCGAAAAAGGGTGACAACGGGACGCGCAGAGAGCTAACCCCCAACCAAGGTAGCACTGGTGTCCTAGGCACCAGCAGCATCGGCTTTGCCATCAACGTCGCCATGACCGTCCCTGCCCTGTTGTGGCTAGACCGCTGGGGTCGCCGCCCGACCCTCCTCGTTGGAGCCGCCCTGATGTGCCTCTGGCTCGTTGTCAACACCGTTCTCTTCGCCATCTACTCGCGCGCTCCGTACCCGGGCGAGTTCACCTCGGCCGCCGAGTCGATGGCCGTATCCGGGAAGCCGGCCAAGGCCATCATCGCCTCGACCTTTTTGTTCGTCGCCACCTATGCGCCGACCTGGGGCCCTGTGTCATGGACCTACCCTCCCGAGCTCTACCCACTGCGCCTTCGCGGAAAGGCCGTCGCTCTCGCAACCTCGGCCAACTGGGCTTTCAACTTTGCCCTTGCCTACTTCGTCCCTCCTGCGTTTGAGAAGATTACTTGGAAGGTCTACGTCCTATTCGCCGTCTTTTGCGCCGCCATGTTTATTCATGTCTTTTTCTTCTTCCCCGAGACTGCCAACAAGACCATTGAGGAGGTTGAGGAAATATTTGACGACAGCAAGAATGGAGGCAAGTTGTTTCCCTTTCCCTCAAGCCTTCTTGCTACCGTGTTCGTGCTCGGCCGAACTCGTGCTCACTCATCTCTGCAGCGATCAAGTACATCGGCACGCCTGCCTGGAAGACAAGGAACAACCGCGCCGCCATGATAACTATGGAGCAGCAGGGCACTTTCTCCCCAGACGAAGAACTAGGACATGCGCTCCAGCAAACCGAGACTGTCCAACAGGAGACACCGTCACCGAAAGCTTGACAAGCTCCAACAGCTTCCGACAGTCTCTGTTCTGTTTTGAGGGAGCATCACTCAAGATTGTCTTGCGCCCCCGAGTACAGGAGTTGGCCCTTTAGATTACCGGTTTGGCTTCTCCTGCTTTGCCAAACGGGGTGGATAAATAACGTCGAGACGGATGCTCGCAGCGCCTTGGGTAGCGTGAGTGGATCCTTGGTTGTAGGTGCCTCTTGGACATTGCAATTGGGTTCCTTTTTGTATTTCCAGCAAGCATCCATATCGAACACGAGGATACGTCGAGGTATACGTAATCGCATACCTTTTCTGTCCAGGTCGGATCTGTCGTTGTTTTGGTGTTGTCTGCTGTGGCACACCGCAAGCATTATGCGAGAGTTGGATGCGGTAATACAAGGACTCAGTGGTACCGTCTTGGCCTCCGTGGTCGAAGCACGGCTACCTCCCATTGTTATGTATATGACAAACGGGCATGCCACAGGGAGTTCGTTGTCGCCATGTCTCGACCGGCCCTCCTTGCCGGGCCTACCGTCTGCGTGTCGAGGAGCGCTGCAATGTAGTTAAGCATCGATATGCAATAAGAGGCATTGGCAAAGGAATGTTTGATGATTTTGGGTCCATTACACGCAAACTCGAGAGTCGAGACGCGCCATTCTGTAAACGTCAAACTCTAGCCCATCTCAGCATCGTCCCTTGCCATGCCTTCTATGAGCACCCGGCACAGTCTTTACCGCGACTGTAAAGTTCTCCCCCGTCTGCGCGACTGCATGAACAACGACGTCCTCGCCAAAGGGCCACTCGGCTTCCGACTCGTCGGCACCGCGCTCGTCGTATTGGGCATACTCCTCGCGGGCTTCTTGCAGAGTCGCTTTGGCAGCGGCCACGGCGTGCGCCTTCCGCAAGTAACAGCCCTGGATCTCGGTGGTCCGGTATGCCCCGCTCCTGTCCTGGTTAAAATCTGTCCTGTTCTGTAGGACGTAGTGCAGGTGGCCGTCGGGTCCAAGCAGCAGGCTGTCACCGCTTGGAGCAACGCGTAGGGACTCGTTGTTGGGTTTGGTATCAAGGCCGACCAGGAACTCTTGGCCCTTTGGGGTTTTAGCGTACACCATTACGCCATCGCCGTGTGTCCATTCTTCTGCCGGTCTGTCAACACGAGTGGTATACTCGTCAAAATCGTCTGCGTCGTAGCCCAACAGCTCTAGTGCCATGAGGGCAAATACTTTGGCTGCCGGGAGGGAGGCATGGGTGCCGAGGACCTGGACGTCTCTCGTCGAGCCCGACGTATCCCGGTGATAGTCGATCACCGTTAGCGTCGTGTGGAAAAGAAGCTCAGGCACAGTTGGGTTTCCGTTGGTGTCAGCCATCTTGACGTTGGTGCATATATTTGTCGAGAAAAATTGCGTGCTTTGGTACTCATCGATCGTGTTGAGAATCGGAGTTGAGAGCCAATCCAGGTGGGTCCGTCTGCCAGGCGCTCAAGATACACCCTCACAGTCGAGTTGAACTTCCAGTCGAGGTGAGCACAGCAGCCGGCTCCTACTAAGTAGTTCGCACCTACGTAAGCCGTGCTGGTAGTTTGTTCGATCGACATGGATTTGGACCGCAACCGAGGGTCTAGGACCCTGTGGGTTCTCAGGTGACAAGCCAAACCATCGAGATTCGAGGCCGCTGTCAGGTCGCATTTCATCACCCTGGATTCATGCACCTGATACAGCCAGAGTCTTCGACGGCCTCGGCTTCTCCAACTTCGTATGATGACGCCAGTATGAGGTGGTCAGCCCCGCCCTTCGCCAGTCCGGGTGTACACCTGCACGGGCCAGAGGCGAGAAGAAAGATCATCCAACTTTGGCGTGGCGTGAGTTTGCTATTTTACATGTCCCATGGCCCGCAAGTGCATTATTAGGATTGCCTACCTAAGGTGGCGGCCAATCAGGGTCCCTAACTTGTCCTATTCGGTTGTATGGAGCGACCTCGTGTTTTCTGGTCTTCGCATTTGGGGTTGACTGAGAGACTGACTAAGTTCATGTGCGTTCAGAGATGCTTAATTATCAAGTTATTAATGCAGTCTCGAGCTTGCGCTTCAGGACCCCTACCCTAGGTATTGTGCCAGGATATAATCATCGGTACAGCGCCTCAGCGTTCAAGGTTGAACTCCTCCCCGACCAAGCCCTCACTCAGTTTCCACAAACGATCAGCGGCAGCTGGGTCGTTGGAATGAGCGAAGGGCTCGGTGATTTGGCAGTCGGAGAGGTACAGCCCCTTGATTTCTGTGTATAGTGTCAACGCTTAGGTATCCTTTCGCTGGAAGGATGAGAAACTGACCATTGAGTGCCGGGTCCAGGGCCGCCACTAACGTGCAGGAGCTCCCCTCATCAGCGGACTTCCAGTACGCTGCCACTTTATAGAACTGGGCTGTCAATTCCGCGTCCTGGTCACGACTGAGGTCCGTTTCGATGGCTGCCCGAGAAATTCAGTCAGCGAGCGGCATAACATAGATAACCCGCGGAGATGGAATCAGGCTTGGCTTACTGCCGGGGTGGAGAGTATAAGCAGTGATTCCCAAGCGAGGGAGATGCTTTTGCAGGTAGAGTGTGAACAGAATGTTTGCCGTTTTACTCTGGGCATAGGCCAGAATTCCGTTATAGCCGTCAGGGGCGCAGTTCCCGAAGGCGCCCGGCAACGGCTTGAAGTGGTCTTCTTCGGGAGGGACCTCCTTGCCCTCGAAGTTGTAGTCGGAGAAGCGGATGGGCGATAGCCTGTGACCCGCACTGCTGAGAGACACGACGCGTGTCGCGCCAGGGGCATTGGTCTCAGCCGCGTTGCGAAGGAGGGGCAGGAGAAGGTTGGTGAACAAGAAGGGGCCAATGTGATTGGTGCCGAACTGTTGCTCGATGCCTTCGGGCGTCGCTTGGCGGGACGTAACGACGATGCCGGCGTTGTTGATAAGGATGTCGAGCTTGTCGGTCAGGGCAGCCACGTCGGCAGCGGCTTGGCGGATTGATTTCTGTGAACCCAAATCCAGGGTGACGATTTCGACTCGAGTGCCGGGGTACTTCTCGGCGACCTGGGTGGCGACTTCTTGAACTCGAGCCCTGGTCCGTGAAGCGAGGATGAGGAGACCGGGACTCTGGGACGCAAGGTTGAGGACAGTCGCCGAGCCGATTCCTTTCGGGCTGACGCCCGTGATCAAAACTGGGGAACATGTCAGCCTTCGAAGCCCGAGCAGCGGATGTGAACCGGGACGCCCATGGCCGTACTCGTTTTGCCCCGGACTTGGTCAGCAAACACGCGGGTGACCTCGGACCCAGCGGTTCTCTCGCCAAACTCGGAATGAGAAGTCATTGTTCAAGATGCAGATTCGGTCTGCAACGAAGTTTGGATGCAGGTATGGAATTGGCAATTTGATTGCCCTTCTCACGCAGGCCGTGGCTGGGGATGGGGGTGTTCATGAAAGCCCTTATGCACCAGGCAAGAGGCTAAGGTAGGGGATACATTTTCCGCCGAGACGGGAATGACCCCCGAGCCGCCATCCACTGGACGATTCTTGCTCACCTTCACCTTCCATCCTCTGCCTGCCAGGCCGGCAAATCCCCCTACCCGGCCGACGTTGCGATCCTGGAGTGCTCGAACAAACTTGGCCATGGCTCAGGCCGGAAACGCTAACTACAGTACTACCCCGCATAATGCTCGACACCTCTCTCCAATTCCAACCCCAAGAGGGCGCTGCTGAACCTTAGCAGGGAAATGTTTGTCCGTCTTCCGCCGCAGGTCGTCCGCAGCAGTCTCTTACCCCGCCGGCCGCAAGTCGGCCCCACTCTGGGTCCGGCAGTCAGTTCCAACACCGGCCACTGCATTCATTCGTTTCCCTTCCTCTTTGTATTGTTTTGTCTCTCCGAGCCACTGCCGCTTTCTTGACTCGTCCAGGTCGTAGCCAAACACCCGCGGCAAGTTTGGACGTGGTCAACTGCACTTGATACAGTATGATACATACATGTGTATTCTGTACTGTACACTCCCTGCAATACGTCACATTGTCACCGCGCATACCGACCTACCTGCCCTTGCACACCGGGTCGACGTGTATTCTGTATTGTAGCTGACGTTGGCGTGCATCTAGGTTGCACGCGAGCGCAATCTTGTGAGGCATTTCTTCGTTCAACATGTGCTCGCGCGGGGTGCCGGAAAATTACGTTGGCAGCCGCCGACATGGAAACCCGAATCTTTCCACGTTTCCGTAATCCCTGACATTCACGCGGGGCAGAGCCCATCAAACCTTTAATTGACGGCCGCGTCTTGGCATCGTTCGCGACTCATCCAACGCGTCACGACGCGACAGCCGGCAAAAGTCCCCATCAGCCACCACCAAACCCCATCCCAGAGAACAACGAAGATGTCGGACTCGGAAGGGTCGGAGGGGTCGGAAGGATCGGACCATATCGGCTACCTCGCCGAGCCAGAGCACAACCACGAGCCGGACGAAGGTGATACATCGGGTGCATCAGCTTCCGCCGAATCCGATTCTGACGCGGACGGCTCCCGCAACAACCTGTTTGACCTGGAAGCGGCCGACTCGGACGACAGCAGGTCTGGTTCTGAAGAGAGCGGCACTGGCCGTCACGGACTCGGCTTGTGGTCCGACGACGGCGACCACTTCTTCCCGCAATTCCAGCGCCTGCCCTACGAACTCCGCCACCGCGTGTGGGCCTTCTTCTGCCCGGAGCTCACTGCCAAGTCGTGTGTCTATTGGTTCCACCTCCAGCAGTGCCGCAACGAGAATGACGGAGCCCGGGGACTGGTGGCTCTTGAGGGCCCCTTTCTGGAACAGCAAACCCGTCCTGCTCGTGGCATGTTGGCCGTCCATCACGAGAGCCGCCAGCTCGCCCTGAAGGCTTTCCCCAATACCCTCTCTTTCGGTAGCGATGGCGTCCTCCGGCTCAACGCGGCAAGGGATCTTGTTTTCCTGGGCTCCACCGAGGACGTGATGCTCGATCTCGAGGCCATGCCTCCGCTTCCCGGCCTCAGCGAGCACATTCGGCACCTCGCCGTTGAGCCAGCCGTGCTCCGCGACCCTGACAGCCGGTCCTCTGCGCTCTTTGGAGCGTTTGAGAATCTCCAGACGGTTTATTACATCACCAGCCCAACCGAACACAAGCGGCGGCACCTGCGCTGGTGCACTTCGGACTTGGTCAAGCGGTACTCGGTCACCACCTTCGAGGAGCAGTCGGGTCTTGGCGAAGATGGCCGCCACGTGTATTGCTGGCCCGACCTTCAGAACCATCGTGAATTCGCCGAGGCCCATATTCCCCTAGAGGCGTTGGCCGAGGATCTACGAGGGGAGGGGATCGACATCAAGCGGGCGAGCTTCGGTGGCGTAGCTATCTGGCCCATGGTCCAGTTTCTTCGGGACGATCTCGATCACTTTGACGATCTTTTGGCGGGGGACAGCGAGGGAGACTTTGACCGGGAATCATCTGACGGAGAGGACGACAGCGAACCGGACGAGTACGAGAGTGAGGGCATCGATGACTCTTATATCAGCGACGGCAGCCTGGACTCCGACCCTCCGAATGATTTGGTTGTGCTGGACGATGATAGCAGCGATCAAGACGACGAGTGTAGCGAGGACGGTTCATCGTCGGCCTCCAGCTCGGCCCGTCCCGGAGTCCAGGACGGGGTAATCGACCTCACAGGCGGCGACAGCGAAGGCATCGCTGCTTTCTCCAGCCCGGAGCAATCATCCGCAACCCTCCAGGGGTCGGATGAGCCAGCTGAGGATTCTGAGCAGCCAGCGCCCCGCATATCAAGATTGAAACGTCCCAGGAGACGTGTTGTAGAATCTGAAGACGAGGGGGACTCGGATGATGACGTTCCTCGGAAGCGAGCACGCACAGCGAGTCGCCGAAATCCTACCGTTTCGTCCAGCGACGAAGAGGAAGACGGGCTGGGGAAGATGCCTGCGGGTCGCCGAGCTCGGAGAGTCATTTCCGAGGACGACGACGACGAGGAGCGCGGTGATGAGATCAACGCTAACACGAGTAAAGTTCGGGGCGAGGGGCCTGACTGGTCCGGCATTTCTAGCTCAGATGAGGAGGACGAGGAATCTGAGGGAGGGGCTGCCGTCACCAAGCCCTTATCCTTCGCCGAGAAGCTGCAACTTCACCGCCAACAGAACCCTGTTCCCCTGTCTGAGGGTGGGGAGGCCGAGATGGAGCGGATGGGCGGCGACGACTACGACGCCGGGGATTACGCCGACTTCCAGGACGACGAGGAAGGCAACGGAGGCTCAGATGACAGCGGGGGCGATAATGATGTGTTGGAAGAGGAAGACGAGGAAGAGTACGGATATTAATGCCCTTTTGAGTATGGCTGGTACGTGTCGGCGCACCCACACGCTCAGTGCAGAAACAGGCGCCAATATCAACACATGAACCACGGCTCTGGCTTGCGCTCGGTGTTTCTCGCACTCTCTGGAGAACAGTTCTGGGCCATTCATGCCCTTGCCCCTTGATCCCGCCAGCTCGTTACGGCGGCAAGTTCATGCCCAAGACCCAGCTTGTCTATCGCGAGGCCCAGCATTTCGCGACGACCAGAAATCGTTCACCGTCACCCAACAATCAGGTATTACAGGGCAGGGCCTTCCCAGCTCTCCCTCCTCAGTCTCCCAAACCACGCTTGCTTGTGGGGGAATGTGATCTCCCTCTCCTTGGTGAAGCCGGCATACTCCAGATGCTGGATGAATCTGCCCAGGCCGTTAGCTACCATCCAATCTGAGGCGCGGTTCGACATCGACTGACCTTGCATTGTCCACTCTCGGCTCCAAGCAGATGTTCATGGTGCGATAGTCGGCGCAAAAGAGCCAATGCACCAAGCTGGTCAGCCATAGCTGCACTCTCCCCCTCGCCCACTCCTCTCCGATCAAGACGTGGCAGCCGCGGTCCCAGTCGTCGACAGCCGACCCGGCATACCGACCCAGCAGGTCCTCCTTGGCCCAATACAGCTCGAAATAGCCAAACGGCACGCCGTCCCACAGACCAATCACCGGGAAACTGTGGCGGCTCTGCAGGGCGTTTGTCAAGAAGCCGGTCGCGTACTCGCCCCAGAAGGCCGAGACGCGCGGCTTCGCATGCCACGACTCGAGCAGAGCCGTATCGGCCATGGCCAGGATATGGGGCTCCGCCGGTGGGTTGGGGCCGACGGGCCCCATGTACGGCACGGGCTTGGGAGAGATGGACGCGACGCGGAATGAGAGGTACTGCCCCACCGAGGGGACGAAGCGGGTATAGAAGACCTCGCCCATGCGAGGGGGTTTGGGGCGGAGGGGGTGGCGCGTGTGGTTGGTGATGGCGTACTGCAGCGGCGGGGGCGGGTAGTACGTGGGGAGGTGCGAGGCGCTAAAGAAGGGGCCGATGGGGAACGACGGGACGCTTATAATGGCAGTGGGCGGGGCTGCCCCGGGGAGATCGCTCGCCTGCGCGACGGCAAGATGGGGCGCGACGGGGGCGGCGAATTCTCCCAGTGCCGGCGAACATGGCCGACTCGGAACGGGCGATCCGGGGAACGACTTGGCGTTCCTGCCGACGGGTTGGAGCGTGAAGAGGAACAAGCGCCCCGGTATCTGCCAGAAACCGCGGCGCGTGACGAACATGTTCGCCCACGCGTCATCGCTATCCTCCAGAGCGGTTCCCACTGCGGAGCTGAAGCTCGAGATCAGGCCCATCCGTTCCAACTTGGGTATCAGGTTCCGCTGCCGCAGCACGCCGTCCCGCTTCACGCGCACGCGCCATTCGCCTCGCGGTTTGCCGGATTTCGGGGTCAGCTTGGAGGCTTCGGTGGTCAGGGTCGAGGATGGCGGCGGCTGGTGGAAGTACCAGTAGAGGGTAACCCAGAGCATCATGGCAATCTGCCTCGTCGGGCTGGCGGCTGGACGAAAGTCGGAGCTGGAGGGGTTCGAGATGGATGAGATGAAGAGGCTGTCGCTCTGCAGAGTCGGCCTCTTGAACGAGTGGATCTGAGTCTTCTTTTCCGGCCTGCGGGTGCCCCCGGCGCTCTCCTGATCCGCGACCGGGTGCATGTGTGTCCCCCCGTCTTCGTCCTCCTCGCTGCCGCCCTCAGTGTGGATGACGATGGTCCAGCCGATCGGAAAGGCATTGCTGTGGGTGCTGGGCTCGTTCCACTTGAAGAACAGACCTGCGAAGACAGGCGTCACGGTGAAGTGCTGCCCGTCGGGCAAGCGAATGAGTTGGGGTGCCATTGGCATTGCAGCGTGCGGTGCGCGGTGCGCGGTGTGCGGCGTACGGCGTGCGAGTGACGACGAGGTTGTCTCGAAGCTTGACGCCACCCGTGGAGCGGAAGTCCAGGGATCAAGCTTTCGACAAATCGCGGGGTAGCGTTTCGACGTCCCCAGTCGGTCGGTCGCACACAGGCAGCGAGGCGCGGGCAGTGCGCACGAAGGCAGGAGGCGGAGCCGATCGGGCTGCGTCGGGATCTCGAGGAGAAGAGGAGAGGCGGAGGCATGCTACTTCATCTTGGTTTGCAGCGGCGGCCGTGGCGAGATGGGGCTGGGTGGTGCGGTGTCACACCACAGAAACCGCCCGCCTCTTGTTGATGCTTGTTGGAGCTGTGGGACAAGCCAGCCCTCTCAGCCTGAGCCTGGAAGAGGGGCACGGGCGCTGAGGAGGGGTCCAGGAACAGCGGCTCGGGCAATGCGGCCATAGCTCCCTACGACCCCACTCCGGGCCTGCCCGTCCGTCAACCCACTCCCGCGACTGTCTTTTACCTCCCAGGCCGCCAATTTCGCGGGCCGTCTGGCCAAAGCCGAGCGAATTTGTGGCGTGATCCTCGCCCCCCGGCTCTAAGATCCGCCCTGAGCTCTTGTCTGTAACATCCGATGGTGATTTCAGCTGGCTGTGTCATCTTTTGGTGTCGCCGAGATGTGTGATCCATCACCCCGCCGTTCATACTCGCCGTCGCGAACCACCGGTCGTACCGTCACGAGCCCGCTTTCTTCTCGCTCCGCTTCGGAATTTTCCCCCGACATCCATGCTCGATAGTGTACCGCAACCACCTGCTACCCCCAGGCGTCTTCTTGCGGTCCGTCCTCCATCGACTACGTCTAGGATTATGCCTGGATGGGGCTGTTGGGGGTGGACGGGCACCGTCAAGGAGTGAGGCCGGGTCGTTGGGGACATGGACCGGCCACCACAGTGCGCTCTGTTGTCGCCACAGTCTCTGTCGGTTGTAGGTTCGGTGGGAGGACCAGCGCGGTCAATGGCGTTGGGGTATCCGACACTGTTATGTGTGGTCCCCGAAAGCCTGACAGCGGGCGAGCGCCTAGGGGCCTCACTGCGAATTCTTGGTGATGAGCTGGGTTTGTTTCTTTCCCATCCTTGTCAAACGGTTCGGCGCGTCTGTTCCCGAGTCTTTGGGGATGCCATCGCCCTTTGACTTGAGCTTCCTTTGTTGAGCCTCCCCTTTCTCCAATCTATTGTTGTCCGACGTCCCGGTCTTGGCCTTGGTCTGCGCTCCATACTCACCGGGAGTGGTTTGACGCCAGGCAATCAAATCCATCATCAACTTCTGATCTTGAAGTCTTGTGTCCTACTCAACTGTGACGTCATGTTCATCATTCTGGCCTTGGCGCCAAGCGAGGGTCTGTGCGAGGGGCATCCAGGCTCAAGGGGGAGATGCTGGCTTGAGCTGCTGCCCCACTCTTCACGGCTTTCGCCAGGGACTCAACCGCCTCGCGCGACAACACCAGCAGCGCATCGTCGCTGTCGACGGCCCCGCGGCTCACTTCCTCGGACGGCCCGAGTCATGGCGTTCCCCAATGTTTATGCGCACCGCAAGGTGGCCGAGACGAAGGCCAAGTCGTGCGACATCTGCTACAAGCTCAGCACCAGCGTGCTCATCACCGCCGACAACAAGGTGCGCTCTTCGTCTCAAATGGAAGTGTGTCGCGTGGTCACCGTCTGACGCTCGCGTAGGACTGGTTTTACGTCTGTCCCGCCCATCTCAAAGACCCCGGGTTTTGCACGCCCAAGATCGACCAAGCCGCCATCGACGCACGCAGGAAGCGGGAGCTGGACGAGGAGATCGAACGCGTAAAGAAGGAATACGAGGAGAAGCAGAAAAAGAAGCAGGAAAAGGAGGCCAAGGGCGACAAGAAGGAACAGCCCGAGGAAAAGGCCGACAAGGCCGACAAG